>JRYH01000693.1_pt1 | contig 23979 bp, 21 predicted proteins | sample 235351 | NCBI WGS metagenome assembly JRYH01 (sample SAMN03074221, study PRJNA261480) | activated sludge metagenome | biome: Wastewater Treatment Plant; feature: Wastewater; material: Activated sludge; isolation source: activated biomass of a wastewater treatment plant treating wastewater... ...
TAAAAGAAGGGGGTCACATCATGCGCCTCCTCTTGAGGGGAGTACCTCTAAGGAGGAAACACCTTGAAAGGTTCGGAAGTCAGAAACAGAGCGAATAGGCGCTATGACAAAGCGTTTGTTTTCATGTGCGATCAGTCTCTTCTTGATGCCGTTCGTGAGATCGCGACTGAGAACCGCCTTTCAATCGCGTCTTTCATTAGGCAGTCAGTGAAGCGGAACATCAGCGCATACGAGAGATTGAACCAATGAAGGTGGCGGGTTGAGGTATGTTGCCTGTGTTCCCTGTTCCTGAGTTTGAGAACAAGACCGTTGATCGGATCGCGCCTCTCGCGGTGTTCACAGCAACCAGACTGCGGGGACTGAGCAGCAGTCTCAAAACCGCAGTTGATCAGAGGGAACGGGATGACCTGCTCGCGGACATGATGCTTTGTGATGCTGCGCTTGCCTTGCTCAATCTCGCCTATTGGACAGAAGATGATCGGGTTCTCACTGCCGTCAAGGATCTGCTGAGGAAAGTGTGATCGTGTGATCGCTCTCGGGTATATGCGTCTTGCTCTTTGATGCGGGAGCGAGGGGTATAGAAGGGTGCTAGACGCTGCCCTTGATCCGGTGGGGATCACTCGCGGGGGATTGGCGAACAGAGTTTAGAACCCAACCGCAGTGTGCCAAGTGACACTCGGTTTGAAGGTAACTCCGATTTGAGGCACTCGCAGACAGTGTATAGGTGTGTATAATAAAATCCGACGACCGCGTGCCCCGTCAGATTCAACTATATGTGTTTGATTTTGTTTGTGTTTTTGGCGACCCCGGCAGGATTTGNNTTAGGAATCTGGTGCTCTATCCAACTGAGCTACGGGGCCGATCCCGGGTGTCGTGCGCACCCGCGCAAGCCCGCTGGCGCCTCGCGCGTCAGCCTGCCCCGGCTTCTATCACGGCCGCAGGAACTCGCAAAATCCTCTTGCACGGCCCGGACGACGGCGCCCCCGCTGGCCTGCGTCAGGCGCGCCGTGGCCCCGCGAGCAGCGGGCGCCCGACATAGCCGTCGAGCTCCCCGCGCCACCATAATCGCAACGGCTCGACAAAACTGACGTGACGGGCATTGCGCGCCGCATCCCGATAGCGCGGATCGTACCTCCACAGGCGCCACGCGGAGAGATAGCGCAGGCGCAATAGCCGGGCCCCATCCATGAGCGCCCGCACCGGCGGCAATCGCCTGAGCCACGCCACCGCCGCGCGATGCCGGCCGCCGAACGTCTTCCAATACCAGCTCCCGAGCAGAAGATCGGCCGCCCGCACCCACACTCTCCGCACCACGGGCACCAGAAACGCGATCGGAAAGACGACGAGCAGAAAATGCAGGTAGACTTGGCTCGCGATCAGCCCGGCGACGGCCAGCAGCTTCAGGCCGAGAGGAAGGTCGTGCCACATGCCGCGCGCGAGCTGGACAGCCGCCTGCAGCTTGCCCCGCCAGCCGCGGGCCTTCACCACGGCCCCATCGCTCACGACGACGCTGGCGGCATAGCCGAGGCCGACGGCGGTCGCCGCGGACAGAAGCCGCGACAGGCGGCGCCAGCCGACACCGCGCGCCAGAAGCCCCATCAGGCTGCCGCCCAGGCGGATGAGGCCGTTCGCGGCCAGCACGAGGCCGTTCCAGACGAAGCGTCCGGCCGCCCCCAGCGCATCCTGCCCGGTGAGAGCGTAGACCGCGGCGGAGGCAACGACCAAGATGAGCGCGAATGTCGCGTACCACCCCCTGCCCTTCCTCATCCGCCCTCCCCCGAAGAGGCTCTCACTGCTCCGCGCCCGCGGCAAGCAGCACCCCGCGCACCATCTCGCCGAGTTCGCGCGGGAGCCGCCCGAGCTCGCGATGCCGCGCGACGAGCGTCAGCTTGCGCGAGATCTGCGCGCCCGGCAAAGGCGCGGTGACGAGCCGCTCGGCCGGCAGCGCCGCCTCGCGGATGCAAAGCGGGGTCGTAATGGCGAAGCCGCTGCCGGCGGCGACCATGGACGTCACGCCATAGGGCGTATCAAACTCGAACGACCGCGGCCCGGCAAGACCGAGACGGCGCAGGTGCGCCTCGATCTCGAGCCCGGTCTGCGAGCGCGAGCTGAACCGGATCAAGGGAAGCCGCTCCATGAGCTTCCTGAGCGCCCCGATCGAGCGCGGCGGCTCGCATCCCGCGGGCAGGACAAGGATATAAGGCTCCTTGGCGAGCTGCCAGCGTTCGAGCCCCGCCCAGTCCTCGAGGTCGTCGACGCCGAGAAAAAGATCGAGCCGGCGCGTGAGGAGATCGCTCGCATGCGATGCCGTGAGCCCGACCAGCACCGCGACCTCGTCGGCGCGCGTCGCGAGAAACGACGCGAGCGGCGCCGTCAGCACGCGCGCCAGCGAATCCACGAGGCCGACACGGATCAGCGGCAGCTTTCCGTGCTCCGTCTCGCGAAGCAGCGGTCCGATCTGGCGCGCTTCCGCGATCAGCGCCCCGGCCCGCTGGCGCAAGAGCCCGCCGGCCACTGTGACGGCGAGCGGCCGCACCGTACGGTCGAACAGCTCGAACCCGAGCTTACGCTCGAGGTCGCCGATCGCGAGCGACACCGCCGGTTGCGTCAGTCCCAGCGTCCGCGCGGCCGACGACATGGCCCCAGTCTCGCAGACAGCCAGGAAAATTTCGAGCGACCTCAAGTCGAACGGCAGTGTGGGTGAAGACTCGCGCATGGACTCGAGTATAAGTAATACTTATATCGCCCACAACGCCGTTTCCCCTTAAAGATGTCAGCGCAATCGCGAGCATTGAGCGAGACCCATGCCGAGCACCCGTTATTCGATCTTTTCCGTCCTGCGCGAGGCCCTGCGCGGGCATACGGGCTGGGGCCCGGCCTGGCGCGACGCGGCGCCCAAACCCGATTACGACGTCGTGATCATCGGCGGCGGAGGCCACGGCCTTGCGACCGCCTACTACCTGGCCAAGAACTACGGACCGCTGCGCATCGCCGTCGTCGAGAAGAGCTGGGTCGGCGGTGGCAACATCGGGCGCAACACCACCATCGTGCGCTCGAACTACCTGCTCCCCGGCAACGTCCCCTTCTATGAGCTGTCGATGAAGCTCTGGGAAGGGCTCGAGCAGGATCTCAACTACAATGCCATGGTGAGCCAGCGCGGCGTCCTGAATCTCTATCACTCCGACGGCCAGCGCGACGCGTTCGCCCGCCGCGGCAACTCCATGCGCCTGCACGGCGTCGACGCGGAGTTGCTCGACCAGGCCGGCGTGCGCAAGCTCGTGCCGTTCCTCAACTTCGACAACGGCCGCTTCCCGGTCCAGGGCGGCCTGCTGCAGCGGCGCGGCGGCACCGTGCGCCACGACGCCGTCGCCTGGGGCTACGCGCGCGCCGCCGACCAGCTCGGCGTCGACATCATCCAGAATTGCGAGGTCAAGAGCTTCCGCCGCGAGGGCGGCCGCATCGTCGGCGTCGAGACCTCGCGCGGCTACATCGGCGCGAAGAAGGTGGCGATGACCGTGGCCGGCAGCTCCTCGCGCGTCGCAGCCATGGCCGACCTGCGCCTTCCCATCGAGAGCCACGTGCTGCAGGCGTTCGTCACCGAGGCCATCAAGCCGTTCATCGACGGCGTCGTGACCTTCGGTGCCGGCCACTTCTACATCAGCCAGTCCGACAAGGGCGGCCTCGTCTTCGGCGGCGACCTCGACGGCTACAACAGCTACGCCCAGCGCGGCAACCTTCCGGTGGTCGAGGACGTCGTGGAGGGCGGCATGGCCCTCATGCCGCGCATCGGACGCGTGCGCCTCCTGCGCCATTGGGGCGGCATCATGGATATGTCGATGGACGGCAGCCCGATCATCGACCGGGCGCCCGTCGAGGGGCTCTATATCAACGCCGGCTGGTGCTACGGCGGCTTCAAGGCGACACCGGCCTCCGGCTACTGCTTCGCTCACCTGATCGCGCGCGATGCGCCCCATCCGGTGGCCACCGGCTACCGGCTCGACCGCTTCGCGACCGGCCACGCCATCGACGAGAAGGGCATGGGCCCGCAACCCAATCTGCACTGACGCTCAAGAGAACAGGAAAGACCGCGCGATGCGCATCGCATGCCCCCACTGCGGCGAACGGAGCCTCGACGAGTTCCTTTACTCGGGCGACGCCACCGTCAAACGGCCGGATTTCGCGAGCCCCACCGCCATGGAAGAGTTCGTGGCCTACACCTTCGAGCGCACGAACCCGCCCGGTCTCCACCGCGAGCTCTGGTATCACTCCGCCGGCTGCCACGCCTGGCTGGTCGTGACGCGCAACGTCGCGACCCACGCGATCTCCGATGTCAAGCTGGCGCGCGACGTCGCTCTTGCCGACAAGACCTCTACGAAGGACACCGCGTGATGGCGACGCATCAGCCCAATCGCACCGCCGCAGGCGGTCTCATCGACCGCAGCTGCCTCGTGCACTTCACGTTCGACGGCAAAACCTATGCCGGCCATCCGGGCGACACGCTCGCCTCGGCGCTGCTGGCGAACGGCGTTATCCTGGCGGGTCGCTCGTTCAAGTATCACCGCCCGCGCGGCATCATCTCCGCCGGCTCCGAGGAGCCGAACGCGCTGGTCGAGCTGCGCACCGGCGCGCGCCGCGAGCCGAATACCAAGGCGACCATGGCGGAGCTCTACGACGGGCTCACAGCCACGAGCCAGAACCGCTGGCCGTCGCTCGGCTTCGACCTGATGTCGGTCAACTCGCTGCTGTCGCCGGTTTTCGTCGCCGGCTTCTACTACAAGACCTTCATGTGGCCGGCCTTCCTCTGGGAGAAGCTGTACGAGCCGATGATCCGCCGCGCCGCCGGCCTCGGTCGCGCCGCGGACGAGAGTGATCCCGACATCTATGAGAAGGCGACGGCCTTCGCCGACGTGCTGATCATCGGCGCCGGCCCCGCGGGCCTTGCGGCCGCCCAGGCGGCTGCCCGCACGAACGCCCGCGTCATCCTCGTCGAGGAGAGCGCCACGCTCGGCGGTCGCGCCGTCGACGATGCCGCGGAGATCTCCGGCACACCGGCCCGCGAATGGGTCAAGGCCGTCGAGGCCGAGCTCGCGCAAAACCCCGAGGTTCGCATCCTCCGGCGCACGACGGTCTTCGGCTGCTACGACGGCGGCACCTACGGCGCCGTGGAGCGCGTGACTGATCACCTCGCGAGCGCCGCCCCCGGCGTTCCCCGCCAGCGCCTGTGGCGTCTGATCGCGAAGCATGTCGTGCTCGCAACGGGTGGCACCGAGCGCCCCATCGTGTTCGGCGGCAACGACCGTCCCGGCGTGATGCTGGCCGGCGCCGTGCGGACCTACGTCAACCGCTTCGGCGTCCTCCCTGGCAAGCGCGTCGTCGTCTTCACCAACAACGACTACGGCGTGACGACGGCCGCCGATCTCGTGCGCGCCGGCGCCGAGACGGTCACCGTGGTCGACAGCCGCCCCACGGCCTCCGAGCACGTCTCCCGCATTGCCACCGCGAACGGCGTGCGCCTGATCACGAACGCCGTCATCACCGATGCGCACGGCAGGAAGCGCGTCACGGGCGCGCGCGTTCAGGTCAACGACGGCGAGCAGCTCGACATCTCGTGTGATCTGATCGCCGTATCCGGCGGCTGGAACCCGAACATCCAGCTCACAACCCACCTCGGCGGCAGGCCGGTCTGGAACGATCGCCTGCACTGCTTCCTCCCGGGCGCGTTGCCACCCGGTCTGTCGCCGGTGGGAATGGTCGCGGGCGACTTCTCGCTCGACAAGGCCCTGGCCGGCGGCGTCGCGGCCGGCTCCAAGGCCGCGTCCGAAAGCGGGTTCCAGGCCGTTCCCATCGCTGCGCCGCAAGCCGCCGCCGAAAGCGAGGCCATCACCCCGCTGTGGCGCATCACGTGGCCGAAGGGCAAGGCGTTCGTCGATCAGCAGAACGACGTAACCGAGAAGGACATCGAGCTCGCCGAGCGCGAGGGCTTCCGCGCCGTCGAGCATCTGAAACGCTACACGACGCTCGGCATGGCGACCGACCAGGGCCGCACCGCCAACGTCAACGCGCTCGCCATCATGGCCGACATCACGGGCCGCAGCATTCCCGAAACCGGCATCACCGTCGCGCGCCCGCCCTATACGCCCGTCACGCTCGGCGCGCTCGCCGGCCATCATCGCGGCAAGAGCTTCAAGCCGACGCGCCTCCCGCCTTCCTACAAATGGGCCAAGGAGAACGGCTGCGTCTTCGTCGAGACCGGCCTGTGGCTGCGGCCGAGCTATTTCCCGCGGCCCGGCGAGCGCGACTGGCTCGAGACCGTCACGCGCGAGGTCACGACCGTGCGCAACTCGGTCGGCATCTGCGATGTCTCGACGCTCGGCAAGGTCGACGTACAGGGTGCGGACGCCGGGGCCTTCCTCGACAAGGTCTACATGAACGGCCTCAAGACGCTTGCCGTCGGCAAGGCCCGCTACGGCGGCATGCTACGCGAGGACGGCATCCTGATGGACGACGGCACCGTCGCCCGTTTTGGGGATACGCACTACTTCATCACCACGACCACCGCCAATGCCGTCAAGGTCGTGCAGCACATGGAATACTGCGCGCAGTGGCTGTGGCCCGAGCTCGACGTGCAGATCGTCTCCGCCACCGAGCAGTGGGCGCAATACGCGGTCGCCGGACCGAAGTGTCGCGCGCTCCTCCAGAAGGTGGTCGATCCGGCGTTCGATATCTCGGACGCAGGCTTCCCCTACCTGGGCGTCGGTGAGATCACCGTCTGTGGCGGCATCAAGGCGCGCCTTTACCGCCTGTCGTTCTCCGGCGAGCGTGCCTACGAGATCGGCGTGCCGGCCCGCTACGGCGACGCGCTGATCCGCCGCCTCATGGAAGCCGGCGAGGAGTTCGGCGTCTGCGCCTACGGCACCGAGGCACTCGGCGTCATGCGCATCGAGAAGGGCCACATTTCCGGCCCCGAGCTCAACGGCACCACGACGCCCCAGGACGTCGGCCTCGGCGGCATGGTCGCCAAGAAAAAGGACTTCATCGGCAACACGCTCGGCAAGCGTCCGGGCCTCGTCGACCCCGACCGGCCGTCTCTGATCGGCTTCCGGCCGGTGGATCGGTCCGTCCGCCTGCGCTCGGGCGCACACTTCCTCGCCCGCGACGCCATGGCGAATGCGAAGAACGACGAGGGCTACATGACCTCCGTCGCCTACTCGCCGTCGAACGGACACTGGATCGGCCTCGGCTTCCTGAAGCGCGGGCCGGAGCGCATCGGAGAGATTGTCCGCGCGCATGACCCGGTGCGCGGCACCGACACGCTGGTCGAGGTCGTCTCGCCGGTATTCGTGGACCCCGAAGGAGGACGCGTTCGTGGCTGATCAGGGATTGAAACCGACCTCCGCGTTTCTCGACTGGCACCCGCTGGCGACGCCGAAGCTCACCGTCTCCCTGCGCGAGACGCTGACCATGGCAAGCTTCGCGGCGGCGCGAGGCAAGGAGGACGCGCTCCGTGACGCGATCCGCGCGGGCTACGGCGCGGACCTGCCGACCGGCACCGGCCGCGTCGAAGGCAACGACATCGCCTTCGTATGGGCAGGCCCGGGCCAGTGGCTTGCGATCGCCGAGCGCGGCGCGGGCCGCGATCTCGAGGTCGAGCTCAAGGGCAAGCTCGCAGGCATCGCCTCCGTCGTCGATCAGTCGGACGGACGCGTCGTGGTGCGCCTCTCCGGGCCCTTGGCGCGCAACGTGCTGGCGAAGGGCGTGCCGATCGATCTGCACCCGCGCGCGTTCAAGCCGGGCAGCGTCGCCATCACGCACGCGAGCCACATCGGCATCATCCTGTGGCAGCTCGACGAGACGCCGACCTACGAGGCGGCCATGTTCCGCAGCTATGCCGACAGCTTCGCGCATTGGCTGTTCGAGAGCGCCGCCGAATACGCGTCGGCTTAATAATCCGTGGACCATGTTCGCTTCGGACCCTTTCGGTCCGGAGCGTCGCGCATCGGTCTCATCAAGAGCTTCGAACAATCCCAGGAGAGCCGGAATGAGCGGACGCATTGGCATTCGCGTTGGTGAGGCGCTGGTCGCGGGCGGTCCCCCCGGCACGGCAGCCGAGCCCGAGGTCGCGATCGGCGAGATGGACGGCCCGTTCGGGACCGCCTTCGCCAATCTGCTCGGCAATCAGGTCGTCGGCCATAGCCGTGTGCTGGCGCTCCTGAACACAGACGTCATGGTCCGCCCGCCCACGTTGTGCGTGAGCAAGGTGACGGTGACCGACGAGCGCTACACGAACATCCTGATGGGCACCGTCCAGTACGCGACCGCCATGGGCGTGCTCGACGCCGTCCGCAACGGCGACATTCCGAGAGACAAGGCCGACGAGCTCGGCATCATCGTCTCCGTCTGGCTGAACCCGTCGGTCGCCACGATCGAGAAGCTCGACCACAAGATCCTGTTCGACATTCACCGTGAGGCGACCACCCGCGCCATCCACAAGGCGATGTCGAACGAGCCGTCGATCGACTGGCTGCTCGAGAACCAGGAGCGGATCATTCACAAGTACTTCGAGAAGGGTCTCAAGGGCGAGATCTGAAAAGGGGCAGCGGGCAGCGGGCAGCAGGCAGGGTCTCCGCGGACTGGCGCGGCGATCTGCCGGCCTCGGCCGCTACTGCCGCTCGCAGATGACGATCGAGAGAGACGGCGGGCAGCTCCAGGCGCTTGCCGCGCTCCCGCACCGAAGAGATCTCTTGACGGACGGCCGCACTCCGTCATCTTGATCTCATGCTGACACTCTCGCTTCTCCGCCACGCCAAGTCGAGCTGGGCCAATCCGGAGCTCGACGATCACGAGCGCCCCCTCTCCAAGCGCGGCGCCAAGGCCATCCCCGCGCTCGCGAAATTCATCCGGCAGGAAAAACTGAAACCGAGCCTGGCGCTCTGCTCGGACGCCATGCGCACGCGCGCCACGCTGGCGCTGCTCCTTGCCGAGCTGGGCCCGCCGCCGCTGCGCATCGTCTATGACGAAGCCCTCTACCTGGCTTCACCCGACGCCATAAGAACCGAGCTCGGGCGCATCGACGACAGCGACGCCCACGTCCTCGTCGTCGGCCACAATCCCGGCCTCCACGCATTGGCCTTGGAACTGGTCGGCGGAGGCGATCGCAAGGCGCTGGCCATGCTCGCCCGCGAGTTTCCGACCGGCGCGCTCGCCGTCCTGTCGTTCGATGTCGCGAGCTGGAAGGATCTCAAGAACGCGAGCGGCCACCTCGACCATTTCACGACGCCGCGCCGGCTCGCCACGTGACGGACGGGCTCAGCCCGCGACGATCACGTCCTCGGAGAGCCGCATCCGGCAGCGGAGCCCGTCCGCATCGAACGTGACATTCGGCGCCAGACCGGAGCCGCCTGCGAACGACGCCACGAGAGTCAATCCGAAACCGTAGCGAGGCGGGGCTTCCGGCGCTGCAATGCCGCGCTCGGTCCAGGCCACCTCCAGATACCGGTCGGCGCCGCATTCGAAGAATGTCCAGCCCACCGCGACGGAGCCCTCGGCATCCGGGCCAAGGGCCCCGTGCTTCTGGGCGTTGACGGCAAGCTCGTGAATGGCGAGCGCGAATGTCTGCACGACGGAGGCGGAAAGCCGTACCTTGGGCCCGCTCGTCGCCACCCGGTGGTGCACATCGGCAAGCTCCGCCTCCACGACGTCGGCGAGCGCGATCCCCTTGCCTCCGGCCTCGCTCACCAGGTGATGGGCGCGCCCCAGCGTCCTCAACCGCCCCAACAGCACATCGCGCGCCTCCGAGATCTCGCGCCCCTCGCTCATCGTGCGCTGCGCGATCGATTGCATGATCGCGAGCAGGTTCTTGCTGCGGTGGATCTGCTCGCTGAGGCGCTCGCGCAGCGTCTCCGACGTACGTCGCTCCTCGGCCGCGGCAGCGGTCGCGCGCTCCACCTTCTCCACGAGATCGGAGACCAGCACATCGCGGCGCGCGAGTTCGCTCTTGAGCCGTCCGCGCGCCACGAGACAGGAGATCCGGTTTGCGAGGAGCTCGGAAACGAACGGCGCCGGCAGATACTCGAGGGGTGTCGAGGGAGCGCCGACGGGGATCTCGTCCGCGATGACGATGACGGGCGGCCCGAACGCGGCGTCGCACAACGCGAGCATCGCTGCAAGATCGGCACGCGCTCCGCCCGGTGCGCCGTCGAGGCGGACGAGCGCAGCCGCGAACCCGCCGTCGCGATAGAGCTGGCGCGCATCCGCACCCGGCGCCCGAGCGACCACGCGCCGCGCCGTTCCCGCGAGCATGTCCCGGTACGAGGCGTGCCGCTCTCCAACCGCATCGACGATAAGAATATCAATCGGATCTTCCAGGACCGACATGAAAGAACCTTGCGCGTCCGTTCGGACGACCGCGCCCCGACCTGTGCGAGGGCGGCGCACGTGCGTCCAATCTCGAAAGCCGGGGAGCGGCCTATCCGTTCCGCCTTCGCGGGCGACAGGTCAGGGATGCGCTCCCGGCGCAACCAGTTCATCGATGAGCCGCCGCACGACCTCGAAGTCGAAGGGCTTCGAAAGCGTCACGCGCTCGCGAAAGGCATCCGGCATCGACTGCGCGCCGTGCCCCGTCGCAAATGCAAACGGAATACCGCGCCGTCCCAGGGCCTCCGCCACCGCGAAGCAGTCGTGGTCGCCGAGCGTCACATCCAGAATGGCCGCATCAATGGATGTCGAGGCCACGAGCTCGAGCGCCTGCTCCTCGGTGTGCGCGGGGCCCACCGTCTCGTGGCCGTATTCGACCAGGAGATCGCTCAACATCATGGCGATCAAGGCCTCGTCATCGACAACAAGCACACGTGCCATACAAAAAACCTTGAGGTCAGGGCGTTTGCCGGTCAAAGACCCCCAACGTCCCGCCGCATGGCGGCTGGACCCATGTCGAACGTGGATCACGAAGAGCCGCAGTTCAATACAAAACGATCGCGCGGCGTCTGCGCGGCGGGGCACGGGCCCCGCGCGCGTTGCCGGCGTCGCCTACGGCCGTGCCGACGACGTGGCCAGCCTCGGCCCGCTCGGCGTTCCGGCCGCCACCGTCACATCCGGCACGCGGGCGGTTGTGCCGAAGAACAGGGCCTGGCTGACGAGCGCCCGCACCGTATTCGGCTCGAACGGCTTGGTGATCAGAAAGGTCGGCTCGGGCCGCTCGCCGGTCAGCAATCGTTCCGGGAATGCGGTGATGAAGATCACGGGCAGATTGATGCCGAGCAGGATCTCGTTTACGGCGTCGAGGCCAGAGCTTCCGTCCGCCAGATGAATATCCGCAAGCACGAGCCCGGGCTGCTTCTTCTTCACTTCCGCAATGGCCTCGCGGTGCGTCCGGGCGATCCCCGACACGCGATGGCCGAGGCCCTTGACCAGCGCCTCGAGGTCCATGGAGATCAGCGGCTCGTCCTCGATGATCAGCACATCGGTCGCCGTTTGCTCGGCGATCTGCTCGCCGGCTTCCTCGATGAGCCGGCCGACCTCCTCGCGCGAGCATGCGAGGATCTCGGCGATCTGCTCCGTCGTGAACCCTTCGACGGAGGCGAGCAGGAACGCCTGCCGCGGACGCGGCGTGATGGCTTCGAGGCTGCGGTCGGCCTGGGTCTTCGGCGCCACGGCGTCCCTGTTGAGGCTGATGGAGTTCCAGACCTTCAAAAAGCATTTGTAGAGCCCGACCCGCTTCATCTGGCTCTCCGGAAAGCCCTGCGGATCCGCAATCAGGGTCTCGAGCACGGCCACCACATAGGCGTCACCGCTCTCCTGGCTGCCCGTGAGCGCTCGCGCAAAGCGCCTCAGGTAAGGAAGTTGAGGTGCGATCGTTTCGGCAAGCGACATGGTTTTCTCCCTACTCAGCAGACCGACGGCAGACGCTCTGTTGGCTGCGACCCTCAGTCTAAATGCTCCATCTCGGCAGATGGTTCCAAGAGCGGACATTCATAAGAATATCAATTCGGTAACGTAGAACCATCCGGTCTCATCCGCGTGCCTTGAGCAACTGGCCGCCCCGAACCGCCGGGCTCGCATGGGCTCCGGGCTTGAGCTCGGGATCGCCGAGCACCTCGACCAGCCTGGTGCGGGCGCGATTGACGCGGCTCTTGATGGTGCCGACCGCACAGCCGCAGATCTCCGCGGCCTCCTCGTAGGAGAACCCTTCCGCCCCGACCAGCACCAGCGCCTCCCGCTGGTCCGGAGGCAGCCGGGCGAGCGCGGTACGAAAGTCGGCGAGATCGAGATAGCCGTACTGCTCGGGCGGAACGGCGAGCGAGTTCTGGTACTGCTCGTCCGGATCGTCCACCTCGCGCCTGAGCTTGCGATGCTGCGAGAAATAGACGTTGCGCAGGATCGTGAAGAGCCAGGCTCGGAAATTGGTGCCGGGAGTGAAGGACTCGCGGCTGTTCCACGCCTTGACGAGCGTCTCCTGCACGAGGTCGTCGGCGCGCGCGGGATCGTTTGCAAACGATCGGGCAAAGGCGCGCAGATGCGGGATCGCCCCCACGAGGGATTGCTCGAAGTCCGGCGCTACCATCTCAGTTTTCACGCCCCCCATTCTCTTGATCCGGGCCTTCGGATCTCTTCAACTGGTCGAGAAGATCTCGAAACTTGTCGGGCACCTTCTCGTTGACGACCTCTTGCCAGCTTTCGCGCAGCTTGCGTCCGATAGCGGACTGGATTGCCTCGTCGAGGCTTGCAGGCGGATCCATGCTCAAGGCTTCCCCGGAGTCTACGGTCTGAGCCGGCTGAACGGATTTCGGTGTGCTCATATCATGCGGTCCCTCGGAACCTCTCCTCCCAACGCCACCGGTCGCCACACGCTTTGACCGGCCCATATCTTGAAATGACCACTTTTTCGGACGCCCAGACAGACCCGAGATCGACGAACGTTTACGCCGGCCAAGCTTGAGCCCGCATCCTGCCTACGCCGCACAGCGCAGGATTAACCAAAATTACCGAAGAATTTTCAGCAACATACCCCCGTAAGCGACGCACGCACGTTGAGCAGGGCAACGTGCCATCCGCGCATTTGGTTCCACAAAAATTTCGGGGATCGTGCATGGAGGAGCACATGTGTCGCAGGCGGACGGGCAGGAACCCCCGCCCGAGACACGCGTTACAGGGCGACCAGCGAGCCTCAAAGACGAGTTCGCATAGCTGGCGCCGCTCGCACCCCCTCCCCGACCCTAGAGCACGGGTGGCGTCATGCTCGTGGTGCCGGCAGGCAAATCCCTCCCGATCGTTGCCGCCGGCACCACACCCACCCCACCACTCCGTCCTTGCCCTTAAGCGAGCAGTATCGAGGATGGCGCCGAGGGGGCGCCGCGCGCTTGCGCGCGCTTGACAGAGCGCCGGTGTCCGTAGATCGCTATATTCTCAAAAATACAGCTCCACGCAGGATCTCTTCCATGATCAGATTGGCTCGACTGCTGGCATGCACGCTGGCGCTGGCGTTCGTCGGATATCCTCTCGCCCACGCGCAGGACACGCAGCGGTCGGGACAGACCGACGCCGCAACCAGGCCCGTCGTCGTCTTCGCTGCCGCGAGCCTCAAGAACGCGCTCGATCGCATCGCGAATGATTGGGAGCAGAGCAGCGGCCGGAAAGCGACGTTGTCGTTCGCTGCATCCTCCGCACTCGCCAAGCAGATCGAATCCGGTGCGCCCGCCGACCTCTTCCTCTCCGCCGACCTCAAATGGATGGACTGGCTCGCCGAGCGCAAGCTGATCGACACAAGCTCACGCAAGAGGCTGCTCGGCAACACCCTCGTTCTGATCGCTCCGAAGGACAGCACGACCGACCTCAGGATCGAGAAGGGGCTCAAGCTCGCGGACGCGCTCGGCGGCGAGCGCATCGCCATGGGCGAGCCGAGCTCCGTGCCGGCCGGCGTCTACGGCAAGGCGGCGCTCACCAGCCTCGGCGTCTGGGATCAGGTCTCCGGCAAGGTCGCCGGCGCCGAGAACGTGCGCGTCGCCCTCGCCTATGTCGCGCGCGGCGAGACGCCCTTCGGCATCGTCTACGAGACCGACGCCAGGAGCGAGCCCAACGTGCGGGTGGTCGACACGTTTCCGGCCGACAGCCATCCGCCCATCGTCTACCCGGTTGCGCTGACGGCCTCCTCCGCCAATCCGGACGCCAAGGCGTTCCTCGCGGTCTTGTCGTCTCCTGCCGCCACTAGGGTATTCGAGGCCGAGGGCTTCACGGTCCTGAAGGAGTAGGCCAGCCGCTCCCGACGGCCGGCTTTCATGCGTCAGACGTCGGCAAGATCCGATTCGAACGCGATCAGCTCGGCCCGCGATGCCTCCGCGGCCCGATCCTCGATGCGCCGATAGGCCGTGACGAGCGCGCGGCCGAAATCGGTGAGCTCGGCCCCGCCGCCGCGCACCCCGCCCGCGGCCGTCGTCACGATCGGCCGCTTGAAGAGCTTGCCGGTCTCGTCGACCAGGAGCCACGCGCGTCGGTAGGACATGCCGAGCTCCCGCGCCGCCGACGAGATCGATCCGGTCCGCCCGATGGCCTCCAGAAGATCAGCCTTGCCGGGGCCGATTTGCCGGTCGCCGGGAAAAATGATCCGAAGCCGCAACGCCGCACGCGACAGCGGCCCCTCGTCCGCCAGCATCTTTCGCCGGCCGGGCTTCACCGCCTCTTTCTGTTTGCCTTTCATCGCACCGCCGCCATGGTGACGGAAGGCCCTCTGCCTTCGACCCTCCCGGGTTCTAGTGTGATGATCGAGAAATTCGCCATATCAAGCAGCCTGCTCCCGAGCGAATTTCTCGATCTGAATCACACTAGCAAGTCCATATTTCTAGTGTCCCTCATGATTCCGAAGTTCGCCATGGGACCTAGCCGCAAACTCAAGCGAACTTCGGAATCGGGACACTAGCGTGCCTCGGAGGCGGAAGCGAGAGCCCGCAACACGCGCCCCGGGGCTCGAGGACCGCGGGGAGCAACGGATTGACCGGGCGCAACGGGCCCGTTACGTCGTCCGGATCCCCGCCATCGGCCGAGAACGACAAGATGACGAGCGAACGCCGCCCCTCCGATCTCTCAGCTGAGGACCGCGACGCGCACGAGCTGATCGCCTTCCTCACGAGCCCGGCGTCCTACGACGAGCCCGTGGGCCGTATCGAGACCATCGAAACGCACGCCGCGTGCATCGTGCTCGCGGGATGCACGGCTCTCAAGATCAAGAAGCGGGTCAAGCTTCCGTTCCTCGACTTCACGACGCTGGCCCGGCGGCGCGCCGCCCTCGAACGCGAGCTCGAGCTCAACCGCGCGCACGCGCCGCAAATCTACCGGCGCCTCGTCGCGATCGGCCGCAGACCCGATGGGACGCTGGCCTTCGACGAGGGCGACCCCCTCGACGTCGCGCTTCTGATGACGCGCTTCGACCAGGACCAGCTTCTCGCGCGCATCGCCGGCAAGGGACCGCTGGCCTTGGACACGGCAAGGGAGCTCGCGGACATGGCCGTGCGTTACCATCGCGCGCTGCCGCCCGTGGCGGGCCTCTCCGGCTCGGCCATCATGCGCGACACGGTCGCCGCGCTCGCGGCAAACCTGGTGGCCGACGCCCCCGCGTCCGTGAGACCGCTCGCCGAGGAGTTCGCCCGCCGCAGCGCCGGCGAGGTGAAGCGCTGCAGCCCGCTTCTCGAAGCGCGCGGCCGCGCCGGCTGCGTGCGCCGCTGCCACGGCGATCTCCACCTCGGAAACATCGTCATGCAGGACGGACGCGCCGTCCCCTTCGATGCGCTCGAATTCGACGAAAGCCTCGCCACCATCGACGTGTTGTACGATCTCGCATTCCTCCTGATGGATCTCGACGTGCGGGGCGACCGCAAGGCCGCCAACGCCGTGCTCAACGCCTACGTCGGCGCCGAGCCCGCCAGCGGCGAGATCGAAGGTCTGGCGAGTCTGCCGCTGTTCCTGGCGACGCGCGCCGCCGTGCGTGCGCTCGTCGCCTGCGAGAGCGCGCTTCAGAGAGGGGCGGAAGAGGAGAGCACGGACACCCTCCGCGCTGTCTCCTACCTGAAGGCCGCGAACGGCTACCTGACGGCCGCAAAGCCGGTCCTGGTCGCCGTCGCCGGCCTCTCCGGCACCGGAAAATCGACACTGGCCGCGGGTCTCGCTCCCTTGGTCGGCCCCGCCCCCGGCGCGCTGATCCTGCGCACAGACGTCGAGCGCAAGCGCATGTTCGCCGTCGCTGAAACCGAACGCCTCTCGCCGGAGCACTATACCGAGCACGTCTCCGATCAGGTCTACGCCGTGCTTTACGAGAAGGCCGAGCGGGCCCTCGCCGCCGGGCATGGCGTGATTTTCGACGGCGTATCGGCGAAGCCCGCGGAGCGCGAGCGGATCGCCGCCATCGCGCAAAACAACGGCGCGCTTTTCTGCGGCCTGTGGCTCGAAGCATCGCTTGAAACGCAGATCGCGCGCGTCGAAGCCCGCCGCGGCGACGCGTCGGATTCAGATGCCGCCGTCGTCCGCTGCCAAGCGGAGCGCGACCTCGGCCCCCTGACCTGGCCCACCATCGACGCCGGGCGCACGCGCGAGTACACGCTCGAGACGGCAGTGACCATCCTTCGGCGCGAGATCGGAGAAAGCCTGACGGCTGACCCCTCCTGGCCCGCGTGAGGGAGGCGTGACGCTTCGGGCGGATCGGGTCCGAGGCGATCGTGATCCGGCCTAGGTCATGACCTAAGCCGCCTTGCTCGACACGCCTTCCGCCGTCTTTCTCAGCTCCTCGGCCTGCATTCCGAGCTTCTTGGCGGCTGCCAGCATCTGGGCCGCAGCGCTCCCCGTCGAGACCGCCGAATTGGAAAGCCCCACGGCATTGGAAGCCACGTCCGCGGTCCCCCGCGCGGCTTCCTGCACGTTCCGCGCGATCTCCATCGTGGCCGCACCCTGCTCCTCGACCGCCGCCGCGATGGTGGTGGCGATCTGATCGATGGATTTGATGATGTCGCCGATGCATCCGATCGAGCCCACCGCATCCGCCGTGGAGCCCTGGATCGCGGTGATCTGCGCCCCGATCTCGGCGGTCGCCTTGGCCGTCTGGTTGGCGAGCGACTTCACCTCCTGCGCGACCACCGCAAACCCCTTGCCCGCCTCGCCCGCGCGCGCCGCCTCGATCGTGGCGTTGAGCGCGAGCAGGTTCGTCTGCCGCGCGATGTTGCTGATCAGCTCGACGACGTCGCCGATCTTCTGCGAGGCTTGCGAGAGGTTGCGCACCTTGCCGGAGGCCTCGTCGGCCGTGGTGACGGCCCGTCCGGCAATCTCCGTCGAGCCGGCGACCTGACGTGAGATCTCCCTGACGGAGGCCGACAACTGGTCGGCGGCGGACGCGACCGTCCGCACGTTGGCCGACGCCTCTTCGGCAGCCGCTGCGACGGCCGCCGTCTGGTCCGTCGCGGAGCGCGCGGATCCGGCGACGGATTCCGCCGCGCTTTCGAGCTCGACGGCCGTATGGGCCACTGCGCCGGCCATCGAGACGACGAGACCGGCGAGCTTGTCGAGATCGCGGCGCCCGGCGTCGAGATAGACGGAGATCGCCAGGTCCATGTCGAGCAAAGCAACCTTGACCACGGCGCATTGCAGCGCCGCCTTGCGGTCGAGGACAATGCCTTTCCCGAACGCCGACGACGCCGCGGGACGCGACGGCAGTCTGAGCGCGATGGCCTGGATGATCCCGGCAAGCATCGTGTTGTATCCCCCGATGTGCCACCTGGGATCGAGGCCGATACGATGGTGCGTTTCGCCGATGCGCTTGATCGAGGCTTCGTAGGGGCCGTCGAAAGTCGCGTCCAGCATGGTCAGCCAGTGCCGGAGTTGCGCGTTCCTGGCACCCATCATCACATCGCGGGATTTGAAGAAAGCCGCCGTCTCCGGATACCGCATGATGTGATCGTAGAACGCATCGAGGATCCCCGGAAGCTCGCCGGCAATGAAATCCTTGTTCTCCCGGAGCAGCCTCCGCGTTTCCTCGTCGATCTGATTGAATGACAGGCGTGCGGAAATGGATGCGTTATGGGTCATCGCGAATCTCTGGTCCACAAAAATGGATTTATCGGTTTTAGGGAAAACATCCGGCGCACAACAACCGTCGAAGATTATAAGATGGATAACAACCTATGAATGTTCGAAGCGATTGTTTTCGCATATGAAAAAGGAAGACGTGAGTCGCCTTGAAACACAAGAACCGGCACCTGGATTTGAAAGACGGCAAAGAATGGATTGAAAGTAGAAAGCCGCCAGTGTGGGGCGGAATTTCAATTACAAAAACATCAGCCGGCACCACGGATTAAGCTGGACGTTTGAGCGCACATCGCAAACATGAGGAATGAAAGCGCGGGGTCCAGAGACACGCCGCGCTGGTATGGAAAGCCGTCGCTTCGGTGCATTTTTGCACCGTGCTTCCTGGCCCGCACGCCAGCGTGGCGCAGGAGAGCGAGGCTCACTCGGCCGGAGCCGACGCTTCGTCTTGCGGTGCGGGCCGCCGCCGTGTGAAGAGCCCGCCGAGCCAGCGGCAGACCACGTAGAACACCGGCGTGAAGATGAGCCCGAAGAGGGTCACGCCGATCATGCCGGCGAACACCGCCGTGCCGAGGGCCTGGCGAAGCTCGGCGCCGGCCCCGACCGCCCACACCAGCGGCACGACGCCGAGGATGAACGCCAGCGACGTCATGAGAATGGGCCGCATCCTGAGGCGCGCGGCTTCCTTGGCCGCCTCGAACCTGCTCTTGCCCTGCTGCTCGACCTGCGCCGCGAACTCGACGATCAGAATGGCGTTCTTGGCCGCAAGGCCGATCAGCACAATGAAGCCGACCTGCGTCAGGATGTTGTTGTCCATGCCGCGCAGGATGACGCCCGTAATCGACGCGATGAGGCTCATCGGCACGATCAGGATCACCGCGAGCGGCAGCGTCAGGCTTTCGAATTGCGCGGCGAGCACGAGGAACACGAACACGACGCCGAGCGCGAATGCGAACGCCGCCGTATTTCCGGCGCGGATCTGCTGGAAGGCGAGATCCGTCCATTCGTAGCTGAACCCCTGCGGCAGCGTCTCCGCCGCAATCTTCTGCATCAGGTCGATCGCCTGGCCCTGCGAGTAGCCGGGCGCGGCCGAGCCGTCGAGCTCCGCTGCAGGATAGAGGTTGTAGCGCGGCACGCGCGCCGGAGCCGACACGTCGCGCACGGTCGTGAACGTGCCGAGCGGCACCGCATCGCCCCCCGCGTTGCGGACGCGGAGTTGCAGCACATCCTTGGCATTGCTGCGGAAGTCGCTGTCCGCCTGGGCCGTGACCCGGAACGTGCGCCCGAGCAGGTTGAAGTCGTTGACGTAGGACGAGCCGAGATAGGTCTGCAACGCCGCGAACACGTCGGCCACGTTGATGCCGAGCATCTGCGCCTTGACCCGGTCGATGTCGAGAAAAAGCTGCGGCGTCGCGTTCTCGAACAGCGAGAACACCTGCATCAGGCCGGGCGTCTGGTTGGCCTTCGCCATCATCGCCATCACGGCCTGCTGCAACGCGCCGGAGCCCGCGCCGCCGCGGTCCTGGACCATCATGCGAAAACCGCCGGCGCTGCCGATGCCACGCACGGGCGGCGGCGAGACCACGAGCACCATCGCGTCCTGGATCGTCGAGAACTTCTCGAGCAGCGCCTTCTGGATCGCCAGCGCCGACTGGTTGGGATCGCGCGCCCGCTCCTCGAACGGCTTCAGCACGACGAAAATCGCACCCGCATTCGGCGCGTTCGTTCGCGTCGCACCCGAGAAGCCGACGATGTTGACCGCATGCGCCACGCCCGGCGTCTCCAGCGCCATCTCCACGGCGCGCCTGTTGACCGCATCCGTACGCGCGAGCGAGGCGGCAGGCGGCAACTGCGTAACCGTGATCAGATAGCCGCCGTCGACCGCGGGAATGAACCCCACCGGCGTCTTGCGGAACTCGTTCATGCCAAACGCGATGATGCCGACGTAAACGACGAGCATGACGACGGCGAGCCGGACGGTTTTGCCGACGAACCAGGCATAGCCCACGCTCAACTTGTCGAAGCTCCAGTTGAACAGCCGGAAGAAAGCACGCACGGGCGCCATCAGGATGTTCCCGCGCTGAGGGGCCCCGTGCTCGTGCGGCTTGAGCAGGAGCGCGCAGAGCGCCGGCGAGAGCGTCAGCGACACGATGAGCGAGATGCCCGTCGCGCCCGCGATCGTGAGCGCGAACTGCCGGTAGAACTGGCCGGAGATGCCGGTGATGAAGGCCGACGGCACGAACACCGCCGAGAGCACGAGCGCGATCGCGATCAGCGCCGCGCCCACCTCCTCCATCGTGCGGTACGACGCCTCGCGCGGGTTCATGCCGAGCGCCATGTTGCGCTCCACGTTCTCGACCACGACGATGGCGTCGTCGACCACGATGCCGATGGCGAGCACGAGCCCGAACAGCGACAGGTTGTTGAGCGAGAATCCGAATGCCGCGAGCAGGAAGAAGGTGCCAATCAGCGACACAGGAATGGCGACGATCGGAATGATGGCCGCGCGCCAGGTCTGCAGGAACAGGATGACGACCAGCACGACGAGCACGACGGCTTCCAGGATGGTACTGATCACCGCATCGACGGACTGCTGGATGAAATCCGTCGGGTTGTAGATGATGTCGTACTTCAAGCCCGCCGGAAAGCTCTTCGAGAGCTCCTCCATCGTCGTCTTGATCTTGGTGGCCGTGGCGATGGCGTTCGATCCCGGAAGCTGGAAGACGCCGAGACCGATCGCCGGGTTCTTGTCGAGGTAGGAGTTGACGCCGTAGTCGAGCGCCGCGAGCTCAACCCGCGCCACGTCCTTGAGCCGCACCACCGCGTCGCCGCTTTGCTTGACGACGATCTCCCCGAACTCGTCCGCATTGGCGAGCCGGCCCTGCGTCTGCACCGAAATCTGGAACGCTCCCGGCTGTGCCACCGGAGGCTGGTTGAGAATGCCCGCCGCCACCTGCACGTTCTGGCGCTGGAGCGCCGTCACGACATCGTTGGCGGTGAGCGACAGCGACTGCAGCCGGTCGGGATCGAGCCACACGCGCATCGAGTAGTCGCGGCTGCCGAACACCGTGATCGACCCGATGCCCTCGATGCGGCTCAGGACGTCGACGACATTGACGCTGGCGTAGTTCGAGATGAACAGCGTGTCGCGGGATTGATCGGGAGAGAGCAGATGCACGACCATCATCAGGTCGGGCGAGGCTTTCGCCACCGTGACGCCGATGTTGCGCACATCCGCCGGCAGCCTCGGCAGCGCGACCGACACGCGGTTCTGCACCTGCACCTGCGCCGTGTCGAGATCGGTGCCGAGATCGAACGTCACCGAGATCGAGAAGCGCCCGTCTCCCGTCGAGTTCGAGGAGATGAACAGCATGCGCTCGACGCCGTTGATCTGCTGCTCGAGCGGCGCCACAACGGTCGAGGCGACCACCTCTGCGCTGGCGCCGGGGTATTGGCCCGTCACGTTGACGACCGGCGGCGCGATATCGGGATACTGGGCGATCGGCAGGCGGCCGAGCGCCACGCCGCCCACGATCACGAAGACGATCGAGATGACGGCGGCGAAGATCGGCCGATCGATGAAGAAGTGCGAGATGCGCATGGATCCGCCTGTCGTCTTAGGTCATGACCTGGACCGTGAGCGCTTCGGACCCTGTCGTCCGAAGCGTCCCTCATGGGTCTCGTCAAAAAGTTGCAGCGCGGCTCCGTTCGAATGAGAAGAGCCGCGCCCGATCGGTTCCGCCGGATCCTCCCGCGCGCGGCGTGGGAGAACCGCCGTGGCCGTCAGTTCGTGCCCACGATCGTATCCTTGGACTCGCTCGCGGCCGTCGCATGCTCCGGCTCGACCTTGATGCCGGGGCGGATCCTCATCAATCCGTTGACCACGATGGTATCGTGCGCATCGAGCCCGGACGCGATAACGCGCAGGCCGTCGACCACGGGGCCGAGCGTGACGTACTTGGGACTGGCAACACCGTCGTCCGAGACGGCGTAGACAAACTTGCGCACCTGCTCGGTCGCGATCGCCGCATCGGGAACGAGCAGCGCCGTCTCGGGCTTGGACGTGGTGATCTGGATACGGCCGAACATGCCGGGCGTCAGCTTGCCGTCCGGGTTCTTGAATTCGGCCCGGCCGCGGATGGTGCCCGTCGAGCGGTCGATGACGTTGTCGACGAAATCGATCCTGCCCTCGTGCTTGAACCCGTCCTCGTCGATCAGCTTGAGCTTGACCGGCAGCGACATTCCGCGATCGGCCCCCGCCGCGGCCTGGCCCGACACGGCCGCCAGGTTGCGCAGATAGGACGCCTCATCCATCGTGAACTCGAAGCGGATCGGATCGACCGTCGCCACCGTCGCGAGCAGAGTCGTGTTGCCGGTCGTCCCGCCGGTGACGAGGTTGCCGACCGACACGCGCCGGTCGCCGATGCGGCCGGACACGGGCGCCTTGAGCTCGGTAAACGCGAGGTCGAGCTCCGCCTGCCGCACGGCCGCTTCCTGCGCCATGACTGATGCCTCGGCGACGCGCTTAGCCTGCGTCCTTTGGTCCAGGGTCTGCTGCGTGATCGACGTCCCAGGCACCAGATTGGTGCCGCGCTTGAGGTCGGCTTCCGCGTAAGCCAGGTTGGCCTTGGCCTGCTCGAGCGCCGCCTTGGCCTGGTCGAGCGAGGCTTCGAACGGGCGCCGGTCGATGGTGAAGAGGGCGTCTCCCTGCTTCACGAGCTGGCCGTCGGTGAAATGGATCCGCTCAAGGTATCCCGACACGCGCGCACGGACCTCCACGAAGTCGTAAGCCACGAAACGGCCGACGTATTCGTCGTAGTCCGACACGAGCTTCTGCACCGGCTTGGCCACCGTGACCTTGGGCGGGGGAGGAGCGGTATCGGCGGGCTTTGCGGCCTGCTGCTCCCCGCACGCGGCAAGCGGCAGCGCCAGCACCAGGGCGGCCGCGAAAGCGAGATGGGAGCGACGAGGTTGCATGAACCCTCCAGCGCAGGAACTGAAAAAACACGTCTCCGCAGCTTTTCGGATCGGCACGGCAAAAGAGGATTGCGCACAGACCGGAAATCCGGGAATTGAGGCGACGAACCTTTCGGGTGAGATTGATCCGACGCGAAAGTTGCCTTACATATAGAAACGATACTGACCGGTAACACCCCGTTGGTAATCGGCACCCATTTAGCAGTCAAGGGGCAGCAGGCCAGACCTTGGTTCAAACCCGGCGAAAAACTGACGCGGGCGAGAAGGCCCTGCCACCTCCGCGGGAGCGGATTCTGGCCGTGGCGCGCGAGCTGTTCTACCGGCACGGCCTCCATACCGTGGGCGTCGAGCTGATCGCGGAAACGGCTCAGACTAATAAAATGACGCTCTACCGCCACTTCAAGTCGAAGGACGAGCTTGTCGTGGCCTACGTCCGCGAGCTGGCCGCGGAGGGCGACGCAGTGTGGGTGCGGCTCGCCGAGACCTATCCCGACGATCCCGAAAAGCGCCTTGCGGCCTGGGTGGATTACGTCGAGGAGGTGCTGACCAGCCGCTTCGAGCGGGGCTGCGCGCTGGCCAATGCCGCCGTGGAGCTTCAGCCGGGCCATCCGGCCCGCGCCGTCATCGAGGACTACAAGGGCCGCAAGCGCGACCAACTCGTGGCGCTGTTCGAGGCGTCCCGCTACCGCAACCCCGAAACGTTGGCTGACGAGGTGTTCCTGCTCTTCGAGGGCGCGCGCATCTCGATCCAATGCGGCGGCCGCGGACCGGCGCTGAGGGCCGTGCAGATGCTGCGCGATCTCCTGGCCAGCGCCGCCCGCGACGGGCTCTGATCCAGAGAGCTAGACCATGATCACTTCAGGCCCTATCAGCCTGAAGTGTGAATCATCGGTCTCATCAAAGAAATAGACCGTGATCCCGATTCAATCAAAAATGATCACGCTCTAG
>JRYH01003455.1_pt1 | contig 23939 bp, 21 predicted proteins | sample 235351 | NCBI WGS metagenome assembly JRYH01 (sample SAMN03074221, study PRJNA261480) | activated sludge metagenome | biome: Wastewater Treatment Plant; feature: Wastewater; material: Activated sludge; isolation source: activated biomass of a wastewater treatment plant treating wastewater... ...
CGGCGCTGCGCAAGCCATCGCTGCCGCGCCAGACATAATCAGCCGCGCTCTGCCGAGCATCAATCCGCCCCCGAACCGTTCCCCACAAACGGGAACATTATGCAACAGATCCGGGATATAAATGCAAGAACAGCCGGCTCATCGCCGGCCGACATCGTGATTGAGCCCTCTCTCACCAGAGGCGATCGCGAGACCGTCCGTCAACAGCCTATGCGACGCGCACGGGTAGCACTGAGAACCCGCTTGCCGGATAGAGGGCGATCTCCGGAGGCCGACCAGGCACGAGCGTGATCTGCTCCGTCCGCGTCAGCATTTCCTCCATGAGGACGCGAAGCTCGAGCCTCGCAAGATGCGCGCCCGGGCACACATGAATACCGCGGCCGTAAAGCAGGTTCTCGCCTGAATCGCGATCGAGCCGGAATTCATCCGGATCGCCGAAGACAGCCTCGTCGCGATTCGCCGAGGCCCACATGATCGTAATGCGTTCGCCTGCAGCAATCCGGCGCCCTCCGATCTCCACCGCTTTGGTCGTCCTCCGCCGGTTTGAGATCAGCGGCGCGTGCATGCGCAGGATCTCGTCGATGGCGGCCGCGAGGAGATGCAGATTGTTCCGGAGATGCTCTTGAATGCGCGGAGTATCCGCCAGGAAATGCACGAGGATGCCGACGCACGCCGCAATGGTGCCAAGCTCCCCAACGGTCCAATTGCGCAGGATGCTCACGATCTCTTCGTGGCTCAGCGGTTTGCTATCGACCCGTGTCCGCAGCAGATCCGTCGTGATGTCATCCGGCGCGTCGCTCCCGGCCACCCGTCGCTCCTCGAGCAGCGTCCTGATGTAGCCATCGAACTCGAGAGCGATCTCGGCCATCGCCTTGGTGTCTTTGGCCAAGGTCGCCTCATGGTTCTTTTGCGCCCACGAGAGCAGCGGCTCATGGAGCGCCGAAGGCCAGCCAAGAAAGGCACACTGGACCTGGACGGCGAAGGGCCGCGCCAGCCGGGACGCCAGGTCGATTTCCACGCCCTTGTCGAGGCCGGACACAAGATCGGCCGAAATCGTCCGGCAAAGCGGCTCGAATGCATTGACCCGCTCGGTCTCGAAGTGCCGCTCGACCACGCGCCGGTATGCCGTGTGCTGCGGCGGATCCATTCCGTTCGGCACGGAGAGATGGCTCGAGACGACGTTGCTGAATGCATGGTGGTCGTCCAAGACGCGCACCACATCCTGATGCCGGAATAGCGACCAGCCCAGGTAGTCGCTATAGGCCACCGGGCAACGGCCACGCATGGCATCGTAGGCTTTGATTTGGTTGGAAAGCACCTCGCCGGATCTAGGATCCCAATCCGGTTGCGACTTGTCTGGCGTACGGCTCACAATAATTCCCTGGCGGCATGCAGGCGCGCATCCTCGGATTGCGCCTTCCGGGCACCCCGTATCCCGTCACGGGTAAGCGGTCCTTAACCTAGCTCAAGCCACCGGTTCGCACCTCGGCACGAACAAGCGCGCTCGATCTTTGCCGCCCGATCTTTGCCGAATGCGCGATGCAGGACAGGCAGCGAAAGAATTGCGCCCCCTGTTAGAGTGCTTCCGAAAAATGGGAACCTATTTTCCGAGAAAAAGAACGATAAAACAAAACTGAGCCGTTCCGCGATTCCACTCGTAGCGGAACGGCTCTAGCTCATCGCAGACGTTACACAGGGGAACGCGTACCTTGAAGATGACGCCCAGAACGGCAAAGGTTGAGCAATGAACGACATCGTGCGCCGCGCTATCGTTATCGCGGCGGCTGCCATCGCCCTTTGGTATGGAGGCGGCTTCGTCCAGCGCTGGATCTACACGTCATACGACGCGCGCCCGATCACACCGCGCGGAGATCTCGCCGAATTCGAGCACACCTCCATCGATATCTTCCGCAAATCCGCGCCCTCCGTCGCCTACATCAGCACCATTCGCGCCCAGCGCGACATCTTCGGCAGCAGCACCGTGAGCGAGGGAGCCGGTTCCGGCTTCGTGTGGGACAAGGCGGGCCACATTCTCACCAACGCGCACGTCGTGAGCTCCGCGGACCAGGTGTTCGTTCGCTTTGGCTCCGACCGTCCGACCATTGCTCGGGTGGTCGGCGTGGCACCTGAGTATGACCTTGCAGTCCTGCGCATCAGCAGCCTTCCCTTCGAGCTCACGCCGCTGCCTCTCGGCACCTCCTCGGACCTCATGGTGGGCCAGCAGGTCTACGCGATCGGCAGCCCGTTTGGCCTCGACAGAACGTTGACGACGGGTGTGATCAGCGCATTGAACCGGACGTTGCCGACAGCGACGGGACGGGAGATCACGGGCGTTATTCAGACCGATGCGGCAATCAATCCTGGCAACTCCGGGGGGCCCCTGCTCGATTCGGCAGGGCGGCTCGTCGGCATCAACACCGCCATCGCATCCTCTACCGGCGCCTACAGCGGCATCGGCCTTGCGGTGCCGGTGGATACGGTGAACCGCGTGGTTCCCCAGCTGCTGCGCAAAGGAAAGGTCGCGCGGCCGGGCATCGGCATTGCCGCCGCCTCACAGGAAATCGCCTCCCAGATCGGCCAGGATGGCGTGATCGTCATTGACGTGGCGCCCGGCGGCGCGGCCGACAAGGCGGGTATCGTCGGCGCCGATGTCGAGCGCGGCCTGCTGGGCGACATTATCGTCGCCGTGAACGGCAAAGACGTCTCATCCGTCGGGGAGCTGGCCCAGCAGCTCGAGCAGACCGGCATCGGCAAGACGGCCGAACTGACGGTCGTGCGCAACGGGCAACGCCGCCAGGTGAGGGTCGTGATCGAGGATTTGAACGAGCGCTGATGAGGTCGCTCGCGGCCGCATGCCAGATCATCAAGCTTCGGGACCGCTCAACCGAGCATCAGAAAACACAGTGTTTTCAATGAAAAAACAAGACATTGGCGACCCCGGCAGGATTTGAACCTGCGACCCCCAGATTAGGAATCTGGTGCTCTATCCGACTGAGCTACGGGGCCCGCACCTGACCTATCAAGATCCGGCTCCGGCCGCAATTTCATAAAGCTTCCGAATTCGAGGCGCCGGCCGCCACCAGAATGCCCCGCACCATCTCACCAAGCTCGCGCGGCAGGCGCCCAAGCTCCCGATGGCGAGCGACCAGGGTGAGTTTGCGCGAAATTTGAGGCCCCGGCAGCGGCGCCGTCACGAGTCGGGCGCTCCTCACCTCCGCTTCCTCGATGCAGAGCGGCGTCGTGATCGCAAACCCGCTTCCTGCGGCAACCATGGACGTCACGCCATAGGGCGTATCGAATTCGAACGAGCGGGGCGACACGATGCCAAGGCGGCGGATATGCGCCTCGATCTCGACCCCGGTCCGCGAGCGTGAGCTGAACCGGATCAGCGGCAGCCTCTGCGCGAGCTTGCGCAGCGACGCCACGGTGCGTGGCGCATCCGTGCCCGCCGGCAGCACCAGCATGTAGGGCTCCTTGGCGAGCTGCCAGCGTTCAAGGCCCGCCCACGTCTCGAGGTCATCGACGCCGAGGAAAAGATCGAGCCGCCGCGTCAGGAGATCGCTCGCGTGAGAGGCCGTGAGCCCCGACAGGATCGACACCTCGTCGGCCTTCGTCGCGAGATAGCTTGCAAGCGGCTCCGTCAGCGCGCGCGAGAGCGAATCGACAAGTCCGACCCGGATCAAGGGCAGCTTGCCATGCTTGGTCTCGCGGAGGAGCGGACCAATCTGGCGCGCCTCCGCGATCAGGGCCGCCGCCCGCTGGCGCAAAAGGCCACCGGCAACCGTCACGGCAAGGGGGCGCACCGTCCGGTCGAAGAGATCGAACCCGAGCTTGCGCTCGAGATCTCCAATGGCGAGCGAGACGGCCGGCTGCGTGAGCCCAAGCTCGCGCGCCGCCGACGACATGGCGCCGCTGTCACAGACGGCAAGGAAGATCTCGAGCGATCTGAGGTCAAACGGGAGCGTAGGAGGCGGTTCGCGCATGGGCACATACTATAAGTCAAACTTATATGGCCCACAACGCCCCTGGCTCCTAAGCTCGCGACATCCGTGACGAGGAGCGAGAGCCGCATGTCGGGCACCCGTTATTCCATCTTCTCCGTTTTGCGCGAAGCCTTGCGCGGGCACACGGGCTGGGGCCCGGCCTGGCGAAACGCTGATCCGAAATCCGACTACGACGTCGTGATCGTCGGCGGCGGCGGGCATGGCCTCGCAACAGCCTATTACCTAGCCAAGAGTTACGGTCCGCTGCGCATCGCCGTGCTCGAAAAGGGCTGGATCGGCGGCGGCAACGTCGGACGCAACACCACCATCGTCCGCTCCAACTACATGCTGCCGGGCAACATCCCCTTCTACGAGTTGTCCATGAAGCTGTGGGAGGGCCTCGAACAGGACCTCAACTACAACGCCATGGTCAGCCAGCGTGGTGTCCTGAACCTTTACCATTCGGACGGCCAGCGTGACGCCTTCGCACGCCGCGGCAACGCCATGCGCCTGCACGGCGTCGACGCCGAGTTGCTGGATCGCGAGGACGTGCGCCGGATGCTGCCGTTCCTCGATTTCGACAATGCGCGCTTCCCGATCCACGGCGGCCTGCTCCAGCCCCGCGGCGGAACCGTGCGCCACGACGCCGTCGCCTGGGGCTATGCACGCGCCGCCGACAGGCTCGGCGTCGACATCATTCAGAACTGCGAAGTGAAGGGCTTTAAGCGCGAGGGCGGCCGCGTCACCGGCGTCGAGACGTCTCGCGGCTTCATCGGGGCCAAGAAGATCGGCCTCGCCGTCGCCGGTAGCACGTCGCGCGTTGCCGCAATGGCGGACCTGCGCCTTCCCATCGAGAGCCACGTGCTGCAGGCCTTCGTCACTGAGGCCATCAAGCCGTTCGTCGATTGCGTGGTGACCTTCGGCGCCGGCCATTTCTACATGAGCCAGTCCGACAAGGGCGGCCTCGTGTTCGGCGGCGACCTCGACGGCTACAATACCTATGCGCAACGCGGCAACCTGCCCGTCGTGGAGGACGTCTGCGAAGGCGGCATGGCCTTGATCCCGCGCATGGGCCGCGTGCGCCTGCTGCGCCACTGGGGCGGCATCATGGACATGTCGATGGATGGCAGCCCCTACATCGACAAGACACCGATCGAAGGCCTCTATCTCAATGCTGGCTGGTGCTACGGCGGCTTCAAGGCGACGCCGGCTTCCGGCACCTGCTTCGCTCATCTCATCGCGCGCGACGAGCCCCATCCCGTAGCGCGCGGCTACAGGCTCGACCGCTTCGCGACCGGCCATGCCATCGACGAGAAGGGCATGGGCCCGCAACCGAACCTCCACTGACGCGCCAACGAACAGGAAAGACCAAGCGATGCGAATCGCATGTCCCCACTGCGGCGAACGCAGCCTCGACGAGTTTCTCTACTCGGGCGACGCAACCGTCAAACGGCCGAATTTCGAAAGCCCGACGGCGATGGAGGAATTCGTTGCGTACACCTTCGTGCGCACGAATCCGCCCGGCATGCACCGTGAGCTCTGGTATCACGCTGCCGGCTGCCATTCCTGGCTGGTCGTGACGCGCAACGTCTCGACCCACGCCATCGCCTCCGTCGAGCTGGCGCGCGACGTCGCGCTCGCTGAGAAATCCGCAACGAAGGACAGCGCATAATGGCAACCGGAGATCGCATCGGATTTGACCGGCAGCCCAATCGCCTTCGCACGGGCGGCCTGATCGACCGGAGCTGCACGTTTCACTTCACCTTCGATGGGCACACCTACGTCGGCCACCCAGGCGACACGCTCGCGTCGGCGCTGCTCGCCAACGGCGTGATTCTCGCCGGGCGCTCGTTCAAGTACCACCGCCCGCGCGGCATCCTTTCCGCCGGCTCCGAGGAGCCGAGCGCACTCGTCGAGCTGCGCGAAGGCGCGCGCCGCGAGCCGAACACGAAGGCCACCGTGGCGGAGCTCTACGACGGCCTCACCGCGACGAGCCAGAACCGCTGGCCTTCCCTTCGCCTCGACCTGATGGCCGTCAACTCGCTGCTGTCGCCCGTCTTCGTCGCCGGCTTCTACTACAAGACCTTCATGTGGCCGGCAGCCCTCTGGGAGAAGTTGTACGAGCCGATGATCCGCCGCGCCGCGGGCCTCGGGCGCGCGTCCGACGAAAACGATCCCGATACCTACGAGAAGGCCAACGCCTTCGCGGATGTCCTGATCATCGGCGGCGGTCCGGCAGGGCTTGCGGCCGCGCAGGTGGCTGCCCGCAGCGGTGCGCGCGTCATCCTGGTGGATGAGAATGCCGCCCTCGGCGGCCGCGCCCTCGACGATGCGTCGGAGATCGACGGCAAGCCGGCTGCGGACTGGGTGAAGTCCGTTGAGGCCGAACTGTCGAGCCATCCTGAGGTTCGGATCCTCCGCCGCACGACGGCGTTCGGCACCTATGACGGCGGCACCTACGGCGCCCTCGAGCGGGTGAGCGACCACGTCTATCGCCCGGCGCCTGGCGTTCCGCGCCAGCGCCTGTGGCGAATCGCGGCGAAGAAAGTTGTGCTCGCCGCCGGAGCCACCGAGCGGCCGATCGTATTCGGCGGCAACGATCGCCCCGGCGTCATGCTTGCCGGCGCCGTGCGCACCTACATCAACCGTTTCGGCGTCGCCCCCGGCCGGCGCGTGGTTGTCTTCACCAACAACGACTATGGCGCGACCACCGTGCGCGATCTCCAGCGCGCCGGCGTCGATGTCGTGGCCCTCGTCGACAGCCGCAGAACCGTCTCCGAAGCCGTGAGCCGCCTCGCCGGCGAAACCGGCACGCGCCTGCTCTCGGGCGCCGTCGTCACCGGCACGCGCGGGAGGTCGCGCGTCAGGGGCGTAAGCGTCCGCACAGCCGACGGCCAGACGCTCTCGCTCCACTGCGATCTCGTCGCCGTCTCCGGCGGCTGGAACCCGAATATCCAGCTCACGACGCATCTTGGCAGCAAGCCGGTCTGGAATGAGCGCCTCTGCGCGTTCCTCCCGGGTCCGCTACCAGCGGGTATGTCCGTCGCTGGCGCCGTGGGCGGCGACGTGACGCTCGACAAGGCGCTTGCGGCAGGCAACGCCGCGGGCGCGGCGGCGGCAGCCGAAAGCGGCCACAGAGCCCCGTCCGTCCCCGTACCTCTCGCCATTGGCGAGAGCGATGCCATCGAGCCGATGTGGCGCGTCGCGAAACCGGACGGCAAGGCGTTCGTCGATCACCAGAACGACGTCACCGACAAGGATATCGAACTCGCCGAGCGGGAAGGCTTCCGCGCCGTCGAGCATTTGAAGCGCTACACGACGCTCGGCATGGCCACGGACCAGGGCCGCACCGCCAACGTCAACGCACTCGCCATCATGTCCGAGATCACGGGTCGCTCCATCCCCGAGACGGGCATCACAGTGGCGCGTCCGCCCTATTCGCCGGTCTCCTTAGGCGCGATCGCTGGCCATCACCGCGGCAAGAGCTTTAAGGCGACGCGCCACCCGCCGTCCTATCGCTTTGCCAAGGAGCAAGGGGCCAAGTTCGTCGAGGCCGGCCTGTGGCTGCGCCCGAGCTACTTCCCCCGCCCGGGTGAGCGGGACTGGCTCGAGACGGTCTCGCGCGAGGTGACGACGGTGCGCAATTCCGTCGGCATCTGCGACGTCTCGACTCTTGGCAAGGTCGATGTTCAGGGGCCGGATGCCGGCGTCTTCCTCGACCGCATCTATATGAACGGCATGAAGACGCTCGCCGTCGGCAAGGCGCGCTATGGCGGCATGCTGCGCGAGGACGGCATCCTGATGGATGACGGAACCGCGGCCCGCTTCGGCGAGAACCATTACTTCATCACCACGACGACCGCGAACGCCGTCAAGGTGGTGCAGCACATGGAATACTGCGCCCAGTGGCTGTGGCCCGAGCTCGACGTACAGATCGTCTCCGCCACCGAGCAGTGGGCGCAATACGCGATCGCGGGCCCGAAATCGCGCGCGCTGCTGCAGAAAATCGTCGATCCCGCCTTCGACATCTCGGATGAGGGCTTCCCCTATATGGGTGTCGGCGAGATCACGGTTTGCGGCGGCACCAAGGCACGCCTCTACAGGCTCTCCTTCTCGGGCGAGCGCGCTTACGAGCTCGGCGTCCCCGCTCGTTATGGCGACGCGCTGATCCGCCGCCTGATGGAAGCTGGCGAGGAATTCGGTGCCTGCTCCTATGGCACGGAGGCGCTTGGCGTCATGCGCATCGAGAAGGGCCACATCAGCGGACCCGAGCTCAACGGCACGACCACGCCCAAAGATGCCGGCCTCGGCGGCATGGTCGCGAAGAAGAAGGACTTCATTGGCCACGTGCTCGGCAAGCGGCCCGGCCTGCTCGACGCAGAGCGCCCGACGCTCGTCGGCTTCCGCCCGGTGGACCGCTCGGCCAAGCTGCGCTCCGGCGCGCACTTCATCGCCCGCGATGCGGTACCGAGCGCAGAAACCGACGAAGGCTTCATGACGTCGGTCGCCTATTCGCCTTCCAACGGGCATTGGATCGGGCTCGGGTTCTTGAAGCGCGGGCCGGAGCGCATGGGCGAGATCGTGCGCGCCTACGATCCGGTGCGCGGCGGCGACACGCTGGTCGAAGTCGTTTCGACGGTATTTGTTGATCCCGAAGGAGGGCGCGTCCGTGGCTGAGCTCACACTTTCACCAAGATCCGCATTCCTCGAATGGCATCCGCTGGCGACACGGGAGCTCACCGTCTCCGCGCTCGAAAATCTGACGATGGCGAGCTTCGCTGCCTACCGCGGCAAGGAAGACGCCCTCCGCGAGGCCATCAGCGCCACATACGGCGCCGTGCTTCCCGATGGCGCCGCCCGCGTCACCGGCAACGGCATCGCCTTCGTGTGGGCGGGCCCCGGCCAATGGCTCGCCATTGCCGAGCGCCAGGATGGCCGCGACCTCGAGATGGAACTCAGGGCGCATCTCGCCGGCATCGCGTCGGTGGTCGATCATTCGGACGGGCGCGTCGTCGTGCGCATCTCGGGGCCGAAGGCACGGGCCGTGCTGGCCAAAGGTGTGCCGATCGATCTCCATCCCCGTGCCTTCTCACCAGGCAGCGTCGCAATCACGCACGCTAGTCACATCGGCATCATTCTGTGGCAAACGGATGAAGCGCCCACATATGAGGCTGCTATGTTCCGGAGCTACGCGGACAGCTTCGCCCACTGGCTGTTCGAGTCCGCGGCCGAGTACGCCTCGGCGAACACCTGAACACACACGTAAAGGAGATACGGCATGAGCGGACGCATCGGCTTTCGCGTCGGAGAGGCCCTTGTCGCAGGCGGCCCTCCGGGCACGGCTGCAGAGCCCGAGGTCGCCATCGGCGAGCTGGATGGCCCGTTCGGAACGGCCTTCGCAAATCTGCTCGGCAACCAGGTCGCCGGTCACAGCCGCGTTCTGGCATTGCTCAACACCGACGTCATGGTGCGCCCAGCCACCATCTGCGTCAGCAAGGTAACGGTCACCAATGAGCGCTACACCAACATCCTGATGGGCACCGTCCAGTACGCGACCGCAATGGGCGTGCTCGATGCCGTTCGTGCTGGTGACATCCCGAAGGAGAAAGCCAACGATCTCGGCATCATCGTGTCGCTGTGGCTCAACCCCTCGGTCGCCACCATCGACAATCTCGACCACAAAGTCCTGTTCGATATCCACCGCGAAGCGACGACGCGCGCCATCCACAAGGCGATGAACAACGAGCCTTCGATCGACTGGCTGCTCGAGAACCAGGACAAGATCGTCCACAAGTACTTCGAGCGTGGCCTCAAGGGCGAGATCTAAAATCTCGACAGAGCACGCATTGCACGCGCAAGGCGCCACTTGCACAAAGATCCAGAGCGCGGTCGCACGGCCGCGCTCTATCTGCGTTCGTAGATGATAATCGAGAGATAAATCGCGGGCAGCTCGATCAGCTTGTCGGGCCCGTGCAGCTCAGAAGAATCGAACATCATCGAATCCCCCGCCTCGAGCAGGTACGAGCGCTCGCCATGGGCATACGAAACCTTTCCGCTCAGCATGTAGATGAACTCGATGCCGGCGTGACGGAACTCCGTATAGGGCTCCGCATCCTTATGCAGTGAGATCAGATAGGGCTCGACCGCGATCTCGCCGCCAAGCGATTGCCCGAGCAGATGATAGTTGTGGCCGACCTTCGTGCCCCGCCGGCGGATGGCGACGCCCTCTCCCTTCTTGACGTAGGAGCAGCCTCGTCCGCGATCGTACGAAGCAAGCAGGCTCGTGAGCGGCAGATTGAGCGCCGACGCGAGAAGCTGCAGTGTCGAAAGAGAAGGCGAGATCTGCCCGTTTTCGATCTTCGACAGCATGCCGGTCGAAATATCGGCAACGGAAGCGAGCTCCGAGACGGTAAGCCCCGCGTGCTTACGATATTCACGCACCTGAACGCCGATGGCATTCTCCAGCGTTCTCGCGACGATATCGGGCGCTCCAGAACCAGTGGTCAAATCCGCGGCTTTCGCCCGCGTACTCGCCTTCTTCGGCGTCGTCTTCGGCTTGCGCATGGCTATGGTCTGCTCGCTGAACAAAATCCAATATAATAGCCCCGCAGCAGCGCTGCAGGAACGATCGGCATCGTACCGTCACAAAAAGCAACCCTCTGTGTAGCACCTCTACCGGAGGATGCAGAAGCCCCCGCAGAGATAGCGGAATAGGCAAAAGCAATGTTTCCTCTCAAGAATATTTATTGACAAATAGACAACCCTTCCGCATGATCGTCCGTGGGATGAGCGCTTGAAATTTGGTTATCCGTTTCCTCCCAAGCCACGTTTACCGTTTGGAGCTGCCTCTCTCTCCGACCCGAGTTCCCCTGGTTCCTGGGAGGGCAGAAAATCCAAACGGAATGACTGGGGCCCAAGCACAACCGCTTGGGCTCCTTCTTTTTGCGATCCCGCCAACGTCGCGTCTTGACGGAACCGCGTCCGTGGCGATGCTCGCACCATGCTGACCCTCTCTCTCCTCCGCCACGCCAAATCGAGCTGGGACAACCCCGAGCTCTGCGATCACGAGCGTCCGCTTGCCAAGCGCGGCATCAAGGCGGCGCCGCTGCTGGCGAAGTTCATGCGGCAGGAAAAGCTAAGACCGAACCTCGTCCTGTGCTCGGACGCCATGCGCACGCGCGCAACTCTCACGCTCCTGCTCTCCGAGCTGGGTCCGCCGCCGCCGGAAGTGGTTTACGACGATGCTTTGTACCTGGCTTCACCGCGCGCCATCCGCCGCGTGATCGCGGAGGCTGGGGCAGGCCACGCGCATGTGCTCGTCGTGGGGCACAATCCGGGCCTCTATGCCCTTGCCCTCGAGCTGGCCGGCGATGGCGATCGCAAGCTCCTTGCGCATCTGGCGCGTGAGTTTCCGACCGCGGCGCTCGCCGTCTATTCACTCGATGCGGAAAGCTGGAAAGACATGGAAACCGCGCGCGGCCATCTCGAGCACTTCACGACGCCACGCCGGCTCGAGAGCTGACGACCCGGCATCCGCAGCCTTCAAGGTCTTCGCGATCACGACGCGGCGTCGATCATCTCGTGCGATAGCCGCATGCAGCAGGTCAGCCCCTCGGCATCGAAGCTGATGCCCTCCGTCGGCGCCTTGCCATCGGCGAACGATGAGGCAAGCGTAAGCCCAAACCCGTAGTGGGATGGCGCCGGCGCGGGCTCCCCGCCCCTCTCTCTCCATTTCACCTCGAGATAGCGCTCGGGTCCTGCGCCCTTGAGGGCCCACTCGATCGCGACCTTGCCGTTGCATGAGCGCAGCGCGCCGTGCTGAAGCGCATTGGCGGCCAGCTCATGCAGCGCCAGCATGAACGTCTGCGCCACCGATCGCGCAAGTTTTACCGGAGGCCCATGCGCCGACGATCTGTCCGCGATATCGGCAAGCAGCGCCTCCACGGCTGGTGCGAGATCAATCCATTCCCCGTCACCGGCCGCAATCCTTTGATGCGCCCGGGCAAGCGCTCGGAAGCGCCCCGTCAGCACCTCTCGCATCTCCGCCACGTCCCGCCCGTCTCTGATCGTGCGCAACGCAAGAGATTGCAGGACCGCAAGGAGATTCTTGCTGCTATGAGCCTGGGCCGCAAGCTGAGCGCGCAGCGTGCCCGCGGTGGTCCGCTCCACGTCGATCTCCGCGTCCAGGCGGCCCACCTCCGAGACCAGCTTTGCGAGCTTTGCCCTTTCCGCAGCCAGCTCCGCCTTGGCACGCCGGAGTTCGAGAAGACAGGCGACCCGCTGGGTGAGCAGCTCCCTTACAAAGGGCGCCGGCACGAATTCATAGGCTCCGTCCAGCCCCTCACCGGGGATGAAGTCCTCCGGCATCTCGCCCGACACCACGATGACGCCGCCATGGCTGGGCCGCGTTTCCGAGATCGCAAGCCCAGCAAGTTCGGTGCGAACTTGCCTCTCCCAGCCATCGACATGCAGGATCACGAAGGCAAAGCGATCGGCGCGCAGGCGCGTCCTCGCATCCTCGCCGGGCACGATCGTCACGACCTGCCCTCCGAGCGCGCCGAGGAGATCCCGATAGAGCGTGTGGCGCCGAGGCTCGGGATCGACCACAAGAAAATTAACTGGTGCGTCTGCACCCGGCATAATGAGTCTGCCTCACGGTCAACGGCACGCGGCCTAGCACCCCGTGCCATGAGCTTGAGCATCCCCCGGAACCGCCCGGAACGAGACCCGAGCGCCCCAAGCCCGATCATCTGAGATGCGAGCCTGCGGCTACGCATCGAAAGGGCTTCTAAGCAGGGCCTGCGGAGCGGTTCCCGCTGCACATCCTGCCCCCGTGAAGTATGAGCGCGTGTCAGGCGCCCGGCGCCACCAGATCGTTCACCAAGCGTCGCACGACGTCGAAATCAAACGGCTTGGATACGGTCATGCGCTCACGAAACGCGTCGGGCATGGCCTGAGTGCCATGGCCGGTGGCGAAGGCGAAGGGAATGCCCCGCTGACCGAGCGCCTCCGCCACTTTGAAGCAATCATGATCGCCGAGGGTCACGTCGAGGATTGCCGCATCGATCGGGGTCGATGCCACGAGCTCGAGGGCCTGTCCTTCGGAATGGGCCGGACCGACCGTCTCGTGACCATACTCGGCGAGGAGCTCACTCAGCATCATCGCGATGAGAGCTTCATCGTCGACAACCAGCACACGCGCCATTTCAAATCACCTTATGTGCTCAGCCGCCCGACGGGCGAGCCGCGCACTGCCACCTACAGATGAATCTGTGGACCACCCGCGAGCATTGCGCAACGCATAATTAATTCCCGCGCGGGCGCGAAAAACACGCGCCGGCACCCCGTTCCACGCCGCTCCCACAGAGCACCATGACGACGGCGGACATAGAACGGGCTCACGCGATCAAGGCCTGGCGGCCCGGTCCGCTGCCGCGGCGGCTGAAGGGACCACTTTCGCTCCGCCTTCCGCTCCGAGCGCCGATGAGGCATCGGGGACATGGGCGTTCGTGCCGAAGAACAAGGCCTGGCTGACGAGCGCGCGCACCGTGTTCGGCTCAAAAGGCTTCGTGATAAGGAAGGTGGGCTCGGGACGCTCTCCCGTGAGGAGCCGCTCCGGAAAAGCTGTAATGAAAATGACCGGAAGGTTGAGCCCGAGAAGGATCTCGTTGACGGCATCCAGCCCCGAGCTTCCGTCCGCGAGGTGGATATCCGCGAGCACAAGCCCCGGCCTTTTCTTTTTCACCTCGGCGATGGCCTCGCGATGTGTGCGCGCTACCCCCGAAACCCGGTGACCCAGGCCCTTCACGAGAGCCTCGAGATCCATCGAAATCAAGGGCTCGTCCTCGATGATCAGAACGTCCGTCGCGGTTTGCTCGGCGATCTGCTCGCCTGCTTCCTCGATGAGCCGGGTCACCTCGTCCGCGGTGCAATCAAGAATTTCCGCGATCTGCGGCGTGGTGAACCCCTCGACGGATGCGAGCAGGAAAGCCTGCCGGGGCAGCGGCGTGATCGCCTCCAGGCTGCGGTCCGCCTGGCTCTTGGGCGCGATGGAGTCTCGGTTGAGGCTGATTGAGTTCCAGACCCTAAGGAAGCACCTGTAGAGTCCCACTCGCTTCGCTTGGCTCTCCGGAAAGCTTTGTGGGTCCGCGACCAGCGTTTCCAGCACCGCGACGACATAGGCGTCCCCGCTCTCCTGGCTCCCGGTCAGCGCACGCGCGAAACGCCTCAAATACGGTAGCTGAGGCGCAATCGTCTCTGCAAGCGACATTGGTATCTCCCTACTGAGCAGACCTGAATGGGGCTGCGACCCTGTGCTGCTAAACGCTCAGCAAAATCGGAAAGTTCCGAACGAGATATCGCAGCGGGACCAATTACTAAGCTTCATCAACGTGCGTCGTGCTTAACGGCCGCGCGCGCCGAGGCACGGGAGGCGCCGGAGGAGCTTGACGCGCTGCCCTTGAGCTCATCGTCCCCGAGCAGCTCTACGAGGCGGTTGCGCGCCCGGTTGACGCGGCTCTTGATGGTCCCCACGGCGCAGCCGCAAATCTCGGCTGCCTCCTCATAGGAAAATCCTTCCGCCCCAACCAAAATCAGCGCTTCCCGCTGATCCGACGGAAGCCGCGCCAGCGCCGTGCGAAAATCGGCGAGGTCTAAATAGCCGTATTGTTCCGGCTGGACCGAGAGTGAATTCTGATACTGCTCATCCGGATCGTCCACCTCCCGCTTGAGCTTTCGATGCTGGGAAAAATAAACGTTGCGGAGAATGGTGAACAGCCAGGCTCGAAAGTTCGTCCCGGGGGTGAAGGAATCCCGGCTGTTCCACGCTTTGACGAGCGTTTCCTGTACGAGATCATCCGCGCGCTGCGCGTCGTTGGCGAAGGATCGCGCGAACGCCCGCAAATGAGGAATAGCCCCCACGAGAGACTGCTCGAAGTCCGGCGCTGCCATATTCAGTCCTTACGCTCCTCTCCGTCCTCGCTGGAGACGTCCCCCTCGGACTTTTTCAGCTGGTTGAGGAGTTGCAAGAATTTCTCCGGAACCTGCTCCCGCACGACCTCCTCGTAGCTCTCCCGCAGCTTGCGCCCGAGCGCGCCCTGGATCGCTTCGTCGATGTGCGCTGCCGGCTCCATATCCATGATGGCCTCTCGCATGATGCTCCGAGCCGGTTGAACGGATTTTGGCGTGGTCATCTCTTGTGGTTCCCTCGGAATGCTCATCCCCGCACGCCGGGTCATCAAGCGCCCGACTTTATTGGTCAACCTTATCAGTTACCCGTCATCTCGCGCGGCCGGCCTGCCGACCTTACACACATACCGATTTTCCCTCCGCGGCCCGCCGGCACAATCGACTTTACAATAAACGGCATAGCAAACAGCGAAAGTTCAGGCTCAAATTCTCTTCCTGAACCAAGCACCTGTAATTCTTAACGGAAAATTGGCGCATCGAGCCACCCTCGCTTTTCCACGACGCCCGGCCTGCACGCGCCCGCCCCCTCTAACGCACCTGTCCGGATTTCGGTTCCGGCGTCATTGCTTCTTTATTCTGCGGCCAAACGGCCCATTCGCCGGTCGGAACTCACGCGGAGCCTTCACGTTAGGAGCTGACGCGGCGGCTCCGACAAAAAGCGTGGAACGGACAGCCCCGCACAGACTTTACTTAAGGACAGCTGGCGCCTCCCGCACCCCCTCCCCGACCCTAGAGCACGGGTGGCGTCAAGCTCGTGGTGCCGGCGCGCACTCCCTCCCGATCATGCCGCCGGCACCACACCCCTCACCTTGCCTTCCCTTCCCCATCAGACAAAGCCGGGCTCCCTGCTCACCCTTGACAGGGAGCGCGGGGCAATGGAATCGCTATGTCGCACTGGATATAGCTCTTCAGGACCCTCATCCATGACCCTATCGGCTCGCCTCGTAGCCTGCGTGGTGGCTCTGTCCTTTGCCTTAGGATCGTCACTGGCCCGGGCCCAGGATACGCATCCCGCTACGAGTCCCGCAGTGGCGGCCAAGCCCGTCGTAGTTTTTGCCGCGGCAAGCCTGAAAAATGCCCTCGACCGCATCGCCGAGAGCTGGCACGCCGACACCGAAAAAAGGGCCACCTTGTCCTTCGCGGCCTCGTCGGCCCTGGCGCGGCAGATCGAATCCGGCGCACCCGCCGATCTGTTCATCTCGGCCGACCTCAAATGGATGGATTGGATAGCCGAGCGGAACCTGATCGATCCCGCCACTCGCAAAAACCTGCTGGGTAACACACTGGTGCTGATCGCCCCGAAGAGCAGCACGGCGTCGCTGGCCATCGAGCCCGGCTTCGCCCTCGCGCACGCGCTCGGGGATAACGGGCGCCTCGCTATGGGCGAACCGAACTCGGTGCCGGCCGGCATCTACGCAAAGGCCGCGCTCACCCACCTCGGCGTCTGGGACGCCATCGCACCCAAAATTGCCGGCGCTGAGAACGTTCGCGTCGCGCTTTCCTACGTCGCGCGCGGTGAGGCCCCATTCGGCATCGTTTACGCAACGGATGCCCGGAGCGAACCCGCCGTGCGGATCGTCGGCACCTTTCCGGCCGACAGCCATGGCCCTGTCATCTACCCGGTCGCGATCACGACATCCTCCCACAACGCGGAAGCACACACCTTCCTGGAGTTCCTCTCGAGCCACGCAGCCTCGGAAATTTTTGAGGACGAGGGCTTCACGGTCCTGAAGTAGGCCCCCGGTGCCGTTCGCTGGTGCGGCTCCACGGGCCCGCGAACGCACCTACACGCCGTCGAGATCGGACTCGAAAGCGGCAAGCTCGGCCCGCGCCGCTTCTGCGGCCCGATCCTCGATCCGCCTGTAAGCCGCAATGAGAGCGCGCCCGAAATCGGTGAGCTCGGCGCCGCCGCCCCGTGCGCCGCCGGCTGCGGTCGTCACCAGGGGACGCTTGAACAGCCGGCCCAACTCGTCGACGAGCAGCCAGGCACGGCGATAGGACATGCTGAGTTCACGCGCTGCTGACGAGATCGAGCCCGTACGCTCGATTGCCTCGAGAAGATCCGCCTTGCCCGGTCCAATCTTGCGCTCGTCAGGAAATACGATGCGGAGGCGCAATGTTGCGCGCGACAACGGCCCTCGCTCCGCAATCATCGTGCGGTGGATGACGCTCTTGCCCGGCTTGGGTTTACCAATCATCGTGCTCCGCCCCCTTGTCCCCTCACTCATCTCTTTTACAGCTCGCCATTTACCGAAGCGAGCCTACGAGTGTAGAGAGGCTCGGAGCCGGGGGCGAGAGGGCTTGGCAAGCCCAAGGGCCATGCAGGTCAAACATCGAGCAACCAACTAGCGAATTTGCAGCGAGGGTAAGCGAACGGAAAATGCTCTAGAATCCGCCATCGATTCCGTTGCCGACATAAAGAGACGCACACTCGGGAGAGGAACGAGAGAGTTTTGAGACACGAGGACATGGCCTGCAGACGGAAACGCCGCGATGCCCAATACGCACCGCCCTGACGATCTTGCAGAGATGGACGAAGAGGCGGCGAAACTGATCGCCTTTCTCACCAACCCCGCTTCGTTCCCCAACCGCCCCGACACCATCGAGATCATCGAGACACATGCCGCGCGCGTCATCCTGGCTGGCGATACGGCCTACAAGGTGAAGAAACGCGTCAAGCTGCCATTTCTCGACTTCACGACGCTCGCCGCGCGCGAGACGGCACTTGCCCGCGAGCTGGAGCTCAACCGCGACCAAGCGCCGGGGCTCTATCGCGGCCTCACGATGATCGGACGGCGCGCCGATGGTTCCCTCGCATGGCAGGAGGGCACTCCGACCGAGGCGGTCCTCGTCATGAATCGCTTCGAGCAGGACCAGCTTCTTGCACGCATCGCTGCCAGAGGTCCGCTTCCGCGTGAGGCGGGCAGGGCCCTGGCTGCCATGGCGGCCCGCTATCATCGCGCCGCACCACCGGCGATCGGGCTGTCCGGCGCCAGGATCATGCAGAAAACCCTGGAGGACCTTTCAGCCTCGCTCGTGGAAGCGGCGCCTGAGAGCCAAAAAGCACTCGCGGCAGAGTTCCGGGAGCTGAGCCTCTCCGAGGTCGGCCGGGTTGCCGGCCTTCTCGAGCAGCGGAGCCGCTCCGGATACGTGCGCCGCTGCCACGGCGATCTCCACCTCGGCAACATCGTCATGCTGGATGGCCACGTCGTTCCCTTTGATGCGCTGGAGTTCGACGAGAACCTCGCCACCATCGACGTCTTGTACGATCTGGCCTTCCTTCTCATGGATCTCGACGTGCGCGGCGATCGCGCCGCCGCCAACGTCGTGCTCAACACCTACGTCGGCATCGCACCCGTTGGCGAGGAAATCGAAGGCGTGGCGGCATTGCCGCTCTTTCTCGCCACGCGCGCGGCCATCCGCGGGCTCGTTGCCCTGCAAAGCGCGCTCCAGAAGCCTGCCGCGCAGCAGAGCGACGGCCTCATCGCTCGTGCCATATCCTACATGACCGCCGCCATACGCTATCTCAAACCCGTGCAGCCGGCGCTCATTGCGATCGGAGGTCTTTCAGGCACGGGCAAGTCGACGCTGGCCGCACGCCTCGCACCGATGCTCGAGCCCGCTCCCGGCGCCCTCGTGCTGCGCACGGACGTGGAGCGCAAGCAGATGTTCGACACGCCGGAGACAGAGCGATTGCCAAGCGAACATTATTCTGAGGAGGTTTCGGACCGGGTCTACGCGGTACTCTATGAAAAAGCCGAACGCGCCCTCGCCGCCGGACACAGCGTCATATTCGACGGCGTGTCCGCCAAGCCCGAGGAACGGGAAAGAATCCAGGCCATCGCATCGCGATTGGGCTCCCGTTTCCTTGGCCTTTGGCTCGAGGCGCCGCTCGCGACGCAGATCGCCCGCGTGGAGGCCCGCCGCGACGATGCTTCGGACTCGGACGCCGAGGTCGTACGGGCGCAGGCCTCGCGCGATCTCGGCCCGATCACGTGGATCCGCATCGATGCCGGCCAGACGTTCGATCGCACGTTCGCACAAGCCGAAGCGGCGTTGGCCGCAGCCGCCTGATCACGGCCGGAAAAGAGCCTGAAGCCGGCCTCGAATTCGCGTGCACGGGAACGGCTAGAGCCTGATCGTTCTCGGTGGATGCGGACACGCATTCTCCGAGAACGTGAATCAGTCTCTCAAATAAAAACTTAGAGCGCGTTCACGTTGCGCAATCCGATTCCGATAAAAGTGAACGCGCTCTAGGGGCCGGCCGATGCGGGCGCGGCCTCTGCGGACTACGCTGCCCGTCTGGATGCAGCTTTCTCGGCGGCCAGCCTGAGCGCTTCCGCCTGCTCGCCGAGGCGGCGTGCCGAGGCCAGCATCTGCGCGGCGGCAGAACCCGTTGAAGCGGCCGATTCCGAGAGGCCCACCGTGTTGGACGCAACATCCTCCGTGCCGCGCGCCGCTTCTTGCACGTTGCGCGCGATCTCGACGGTCGCCGCGCCCTGCTCCTCCACCGCGGCGGCAATCGTGTTGGCAATCAGGTCGATGGACTTGATGACCTCGCCGATGCTGCCGATCGAGCTCACGGCATCGGCGGTCGATCCCTGGATGGCATTGATCTGCGCCCCGATCTCGGCCGTCGCCTTGGCGGTCTGATTGGCGAGCGATTTGACTTCCTGCGCCACCACCGCAAATCCCTTTCCCGCCTCTCCCGCGCGTGCCGCCTCGATCGTAGCGTTGAGCGCCAGCAGGTTCGTCTGCCGCGCGATGTTGCTGATCAGCTCGACTACATCGCCAATCGCCTGGGAGGCTTGCGAGAGATCGCGGACCTTCTCAGAGGCCCCATCGGCCGTCGCGACAGCACGCCCCGCGACCTCCGTCGAGCCCGCCACCTGGCGCGATATTTCCTTCACCGAAGCAGAGAGTTCATCCGCAGCCGCCGCCACCGTGCGGACATTGACAGAGGCCTGCTCTGCCGCCGTCGCCACGGTGGCCGTCTGCTCCGTCGCCGAGCGTGCAGACATGGCAACGGAATCCGCCGCCCGCTCGAGCTCGATGGCCGTGTGCGCCACCGACCCCGCCATGGTCACGACCGCATCCGCGAGCGCGCTGAGCTCCCGTTGTCCCGCCTCGAGATACACCGACATGGCAAGCTCCATATCGAGCATCGCGGCCTTGAGCACCGCGCTTTGCAACGCCGCTCTCCGATCGACGCCCTTCCGGCCGGCCTGACCTTGCGGCATTCTGAGTGTGATCGCCTCAAAGAGCCCGCTCAAAAGGGCATTGTAGCTGCCAAGGTACCATTTGGGATCGAGCCCGATGCGATGATGCGTTTCGCCGATGCGCCTGATCGCGGCCTCGTAAGCGGTATCGAACTTCGCGCTCAGAATGATCTCCCAATGCTGCCGTTGCGCATTCCTGGCACCGGTCATCATGTCCCGGGACTTGAAGAAAGCGGCCGTCTCGGGAAAAGCGAGGATGTGCGAGTAAAATCCTTCGAGAACACCTGGAAGCTCAGACACGAGGAATTCCTTGTACTCCTGCAGGAGCAACCGGGTCTCGTCATCAATGCGGTTGAACGACAGCCGCACCGCCATGGCGTTATTCGCGCTCATATTTCCCCTCTTTTTTATTCCTGAGAACGCTTCCCTGGAAAGCCAGGCCACCTACCTCTGCAATTCGCAAGATCAATTAAATGTCGAAAATATAACTATTTCATATTCTATATTTCATTCAATCTATCCGATGCTGAGCGAAGGAATGATATTTTATCCAATTTAATTCGTAACTTGGCGGCAATGCCTCCCGCACGCGGCAAGCATTCCGCTGAGTCGCGCGAAAAAACAAGATCAACCCGTAAAAACCACCCCGAAGCCGGCCTTCGGAACTCGGAATTAAAAAATAGGAGAAAACAAAAACCGAGCGTCAAACCGGCCGCAACCCCGAGTACGTATTGGAGTAGGCTCACCAAGCGAGTGAAAAATCGATCGATCCGGCGGCAATCTACCGAGTGGCAGGCGCGGAGAGTTCGTGGATGCTGAACGTTTGATCTGCGTCGATCCACACCTTAGTCGGCTGCCAGCCGGCCTCGCGCGCCATCTCGCGGAACTGCGCCACCGTATACTTATACGAGTTCTCGGTATGGATGCTCTCGCCAGCCTGGAAGTGAAAGTGCCGGCCGGCGATCCGCACGTCTTGCGCGACGGAGCTTACGAGATGCATCTCGATACGGCCCTCGTGCGGGTTGTAGAGTGCCCGGTGGCGGAACGTCGCGAGATTGATCGCTGCACCAAGCTCACGGTTGATACGGCGCAGGAGATTGAGATTGAAGGCCGCTGTAACGCCGGCTGCGTCGTCATAGGCCGCCACCAGGCGACGCTCGTCCTTCCGGAGATCCACGCCGACGATCAGGCGGCTTTCTCCTGACAGGACTGCACGGAACGAACGCAACAGCACAACGGCCTTTGCAGGCGCCAAGTTACCGATCGTCGATCCCGGAAAGAAGCCGACCTTCGGGCGCACGGCGAGATCACCCTCGAGGCGCAACGGAGCGGAAAAATCACCCACGGCCGGACGGATGTCGAGGTCAGGGAAGCGTGCGGCCAGACGGCGCCTCGCGGCAACAAGGGCCGAACCGGAAACGTCAATCGGCACATAAGTGACGCCCCGCGGAGCGTGCCGAAGAAGGATCTCCGTTTTGCGGCTCGAGCCGGATCCAAACTCGACGAGCACACCGTCCTTTGGCAGATCCCCGATCATCTCGCCGGCATGCGCGTTCAGGAGCTCCGTCTCGGTTCGCGTCAAGTAATATTCCGGAAGGTGCGTGATCTCTTCGAACAGCGCGCTGCCGGCGGAGTCATAAAAAAAGCGAGACGGAAGCTCCTTCTGCGGCTTGGAAAGCCCCGCCGTCACGGCTGCCTCAAAATCATGGGAAGCCGCGGCGTCCGCCTCTTCGCTTTTTCGGCGGCCGATGGAAAGAGTGGAGGCCCGCATATCAGCCGCCATCCGTCGCGAGCCTCACACCGGCGAACTGCCAGCGCTGGTGCGGATAGAAAAAGTTGCGGTAGCTGGGGCGGGTGTGCCCGTCCGGCGTTGCGCAGGAAGCTCCGCGCAGCACCTGCTGGCTCACCATGAACTTGCCATTGTACTCGCCGATCGCACCCGCCGGGGGGCGATATCCCGGATAGGGCAGATAAGCGCTTTGCGTCCACTCCCAAACGTCGCCGAACATCTGCCGCGGCCCGCCTGTCGTGGAGGCGCCGGCCGGCATTGGCCGCAACGCGCGCGTGCCGAGCAGGTTGCCTTCGATCGGCTCCTCCGCGGCAGCGATCTCCCACTCGAACTCCGTTGCCAGCCGATGTCCTGCCCAGCGGGCAAAGGCATCGGCCTCGTAATAGGAAACGTGCGAGACGGGGGCGTCAGGCTCGATCGGCAAGAGGCCCTCCAAGGTCATCATGAGCCAGGTGCCGTCCCGCTCCTCCCAGTAGAGCGGGCTCCGCCAGCCTTTGCTATTCACGCGCGTCCAGCCGTCAGCGAGCCAAAGCGAGGCGGTGCGATAGCCGCCATCGGCCATGAATGCCAGCCACTCGCCGTTCGTCACCAGCCGGTCCGCGAGCCGAAACGGGCGCACGAGCGCATCGTGGCGCGGCCCCTCGTTATCCCAGGCAAAGCCTTGGCCCTCGTGGCCCACCTCGAACGTGCCGCCGGGATAGGCGATCCACCCCGCTGACGCATCGCTCGACGGCCCGTTCATGGCCGCCCGTAAAGCATGCGGCTCGTGATAGGCGGGGCGCAGAGGATTGGTCGCGAATAACGCCAGGATGTCGGTGAGCAGGAGTTCCTGATGCTGCTGCTCGTGATTGATGCCGAGTTCGATAAGCCTGGCCACGTCTCCACCCGGCTCGAGCCCGCCCGCCAGCAGCCGCTCGAGGGCCTCGTCCACGTGCGCGCGATAGCCGAGCACACGTTCGGCCGACGGCCGCGTGAGAAGGCCGCGAGCCGGCCGCGGATGCCGCTCGCCCTGGCTCTCGTAGTAGGAATTGAAGCAATAGTTAAAAGCATCGTCGAAGATGCGATAGCCGGCAAGATACGGCTTCAGCACGAACGTTTCGAAAAACCAGGTGACGTGTGCAAGATGCCATTTCGTAGGACTGGCATCGGGCATCGCCTGCACGACCATGTCTTCCGCGCTGAGCGGGCTGGCCAGCTCGAGCGAGAGGCGGCGGCTGTCGCGCAGCCTATCCGCGAGCGTACGGCCCTGCCCTCGGATAACCGTGTGTGCAGGATCTGAAAACGTTTCGGATTGCGCAAGGGCGGGAGCAGGCATGGCGAAGCAACTCCTTGAGGCTGAGCCTGGTTCCCCAAAAAATGGGAGCGAGGCCGATCGGAGATGCCGCCTTCCGCAACGTTGCGATAGAGGCGCCTTGCCTATTCGGCAGGCTGGGACGCCTCCTCGTTTGCAGGCCGGCGGCGCGTGAAGAGCCGGCCGAGCCACCGGCAGATCACATAGAACACGGGCGTGAAGATGAGGCCGAAGACCGTCACGCCGATCATACCGGCGAACACGGCGGTGCCGAGCACTTGGCGCAGCTCCGCGCCAGCGCCGACTGCCCAAACGAGCGGCACCACGCCGAGAATGAAAGCCAGCGACGTCATCAGGATCGGCCGCATTCTGAGCCGCGCCGCCTCCTTGGCCGCTTCGAAGCGATCCTTGCCCTGCTGCTCGAGCTGCGCTGCAAACTCGACGATGAGAATGGCGTTCTTCGCCGCAAGGCCGATCAGCACGATAAAGCCGACCTGCGTCAGAATGTTGTTGTCCTGCCCGCGCAAGATGACCCCGCTGATCGAGGCGACGAGGCTCATCGGTACGATCAGGATAACGGCAAGCGGAAGAGTGAGGCTTTCATACTGCGCCGCGAGCACGAGGAACACGAATATGACGCCGAGCGCGAACGCGAATGCCGCCGTGTTTCCGGCTTTGATCTGCTGGTA
>JRYH01004722.1_pt1 | contig 23861 bp, 19 predicted proteins | sample 235351 | NCBI WGS metagenome assembly JRYH01 (sample SAMN03074221, study PRJNA261480) | activated sludge metagenome | biome: Wastewater Treatment Plant; feature: Wastewater; material: Activated sludge; isolation source: activated biomass of a wastewater treatment plant treating wastewater... ...
AGATCAGCGAGATTTCGGTCTGCGGATCTTCGGTCAGCTCACCGTTGTCGTCCCACGCCGGCACCCAGTAGGTGACATTGACGTCGTACATCGCGAGCCAGTTGTCCCAGTCCTGGTCGTCCAGGAAACGCGCTTCGCGAAACAGAAAAGCGCAGATGGCTTCGTAGTTCATGCTCATTGTCCTATGCCTCCCTGATCAAGCTTTCGCTTGCTTTTCGGCCGCGACGGCCTTCTTCATCTGATCGAGCCAGTACTGGTGCTGCACCACGAACAGGCCCTCGTCTTCCGGCTTGACGCCGCTCATGATCGGGTTGAGGCCGATTTCCTTCGCCGCCTCGTCCGGACCTTCGATCCAGTGCTCGGCGCCACGCGACATGTCGTTCCACTGCGCGGCGGTGCCGAGGAAGCCCAGCTGGCACGAGCGGAACTCTTCCAGGTCGTCCGGGGTGGCCATGCCGGAGGCGTTGAAGAAGTCCTCGTACTGGCGGATGCGGCGGGCGCGGGCCTCGGCGCTCTCGCCCTTCGGCGCGATGCAGTAGATGGTGACTTCGGTCTTGTTGACCGCCAGCGGACGGAACACGCGGATCTGCGAGCCGAACTGGTCCATCAGGTACACGTTCGGGTACAGGCACAGGTTGCGCGAGTTGCCGATCATCCAGTCGGCGTAGGCTTCGCCGAACTTGCTCACCAGCTCGTCGCGGATCGCATAGGCCGGACGGTCTTCCGGGTTGGCCCAGCGGGTCCACAGCAGCATGTGGCCGTTCTCGAAGGAGTAGAAGCCGCCGCCCGACTTGGCCCAGCCGCCGGCGCTCATCGCGCGGATGTCGTCACCGGCTTCCTTTTCCTTGCGCTGGTTCTGGGTGGCGGCGTAGTTCCAGTGCACCGCGGTCACGTGATAGCCGTCGGCGCCGTTCTCGGCCTGCACCTTCCAGTTGCCCTCGTACCAGTAGGTCGAGGAGCCGCGCAGCACTTCCAGGCCTTCCGGCGACTGGTCGACGATCATGTCGATGATCTTGGCGGCCTCGCCGAGGTATTCGGTCAGGGGCTTGACGTCGGCGTTCAGGCTGCCGAACAGGAAGCCGCGATAGGAGTCGAAGCGGGCGATCTTGGTCAGGTCGTGCGAGCCGTCCTTGTTGAAGTTCTCCGGATAACCGGTTTCCTTCGGGTCCTTGATCTTCAGCAGCTTGCCGGAGTTGTTGAAGGTCCAGCCATGGAACGGGCAGGTGAAGCTCGACTTGTTGCCGTGCTTGTAGCGGGCGAGCTGGGCGCCGCGGTGCGCGCAGGCGTTGATGAAGGCGTTGAGTTCGCCGTCCTTGTTGCGGGTGATGAACACCGGCTGGCGGCCGATGTTGGTGCTGTAGTAGTCGTTGACGTTCGGCAGCTGGCTCTCGTGCGCGAGATAGACCCAGTTGCCTTCGAAGATGTGCTTCATCTCGAGCTCGAACAGCTGCTCGTCGGTGAAGATTTCCCGCTTGCAGCGGAAATTGCCCTTTTCCTTGTCTTCCTCAACCAGTGAATCAAGGTTGTTCAGATCGATTGCCATGACCGGTGTCTCCGTCTTCGTTTGTTGCCGAAGTCAAAAGATTAGAGTGCCGGCGTAGAGCGAGGTATCCGCTTACTGCAGGACCCTATCCATTTCTTGCATGCGCGGATAAACGGGCCGCGATGCCGGTGGTGCCGAGGTGCAGATGACGCGATACAACCTGTCCCGTAGCTGAAAACCGGGCCGGGACGGACCCGAAAGCGGTGGCTTCAGCGGCGCTTGAGCGCATCCGAAGGCAGCATGCCGAAGGTGGCCTTGTAGCATTCGGAAAAGCGTCCGAGATGCGTGAAACCGTAGTCGAGCGCCACCGCGGTGACGTTGGGCGGCGGGCAGTTGGTGTCGGTGAGCGCCGCGTGCACATGCTCGAGCTTGCGGCGCTTGATGAAGTTCTTGGGCGTGGTGTCGGCGCAGCGCTCGAACAGCAGGTAGAGCGAGCGCACGCTCATGTGCGCGACGCGGGCGAGCTCGTCGACGCAGATCTCGCGCTTGATGTTCTCTTCGATGTACTGCGCGAGGCGGTCGAAGGAGACCGACTTCAGGGTCGGGCACTCGCGGCTGATGTTGTGCTTGAGCAGGGTGAGCAGCTTGTTCGCGATCAGCCAGTTGTAGTGGCCGAAGACCTGCACGCTGCTGCCCTCCTGCTCGGATTCCTGGCACAGCATGTTGAGCAGGTTCATCAGGCACTCGATCTCCTGCAGCTGATAGCGGATCGGGATGAACTTGATGCCCTCGCGCGGCCGGAACCAGCCGTGCTCCATGCACACGTCGTCGAGCAGGCTGGCCGGGATCTTGAGGATGAACTTCTCGCAGTCGTCCGAGTAGGTGAGGTCGATCGGATCGTCCGGGTTGATGAGGAGGATCTCGCCGGAGGAGAAGTGATGGGTCTCGCGGTGGATCTCGTAGCGGCAATGGCCGCGCAGGATGATCTGCAGATGATAGACGTCGGCGAGGCCTTCGGAGACGACGCGAACGCTGCCGCCATAATGGACCCGACAGAGGTCGATCACGCCGGCCTTGCGATGGCGGAGCCCCGCCTGTGCCGCGGCCGAGCGCGGCAGGCGGAGGCGGTGGGCGCCGACGTGCTCGTTAACGTACTCCGACACCTCGAGGGGATCGGCCTGACTGAAGACCAGGCTCTTCTCGTTGAGAAGCTGCTAGCGCATGGTGTGTCACCCTCTCCGATTCTTGTCTATTTCTTGGCCGGTAGCCACGACAGCGACTAGCGCCGATCGGGCCCGGCTTGCGGTTCTGTGCCGCTTCTCTGTTCACCCATCCTACACTCCAATCGGTGGGAGTGCGATTGCCCCAAGCGTCAACCGAACGAGGGGCAGGCTAATTCTCGAGATTTGTTTATACCATCAGATCCTTCGATTTGGAACGTATAAACGTTGTGTATTCAATCTCATAGATACGAGTGTTTTTCGCTATGAGGTCGCCGGCCGCTTGACAGGCTCGTTCCGAGTCCTATGATTCAAACGTTCGTTTGATGCGACGCCGCAGCGATGACCGAGCCTGCGACCCGCCCACCTGCCGGCGATACCCGCAACCGCATCCTCGATGCGGCCGAGGCGCTGTTCGTCGAACACGGCTTCGACGCCACCTCGATGCGGATGATCACGAGCGCGGCGGGCGCGAACCTGGCGGCGGTCAATTACCACTTCGGGAGCAAGGACGCGCTCATCCAGGCGGTCTTTCGTCGCCGCCTCGCCGGACTGAACCTGGCGCGCCTGGCCGCGCTCGATCGCCTCGAGGCCGAGGCCGCGGGGGCGCCGCTGAGGCCGAGCGCGATCGTGGAGGCCTTCTTCGGCGCCGCGCTCGAGATCGCCGGCGACACCGAGCACGGCGCCCACCACTTCATGTGCCTGCTGGCACGCACCTACAACGAGCCGAATGCCTTCGTGCGCCAGTTCCTCGCCGAGGAGTACGCCGGGGTCGTCGAGCGCTTCGTGGGCGCGCTGTACCGCGCGCTGCCCGACGTGCCGCGGGTCGAGATCCTGTGGCGCTTTCATTTCATGATGGGTGCGATGTCCTTCGCGATCGCCGGCGCCGAGGGGATGCAGGCGCTCGGCGAGCGGCTCGACCCCGACCCCGCGCGGCTGCGGCCGCGGCTGATGTCCTTTCTGCTCGGCGGCCTGCGCGCGCCGCTGCCGGCGGAGGCGGCCGCGGGTGGAGGCGGGGGCGGGGCGGGCGGCCGCGCCTGAGCGGGGATTGCAGCGGGCGAGCGCGGCGACAGACCGCGGGCTCGAGGATGAGGAGGAGACGATGATGACGTGGCTGGTGCTGATCCTTTTGCCGCTAGGGGCGCTCGTGCTCGCGATGCGCGAGGCCCCGCTGGCGGCCTGGCTGGTGGCGGGGCTCGCCTGGCTGCTCGCGATGGGCGCGGCGGCCGACTGGTCCTTCGGGCTGATCCTGCTCGCGGGCGTGCTGTTCGCCGCGGCGATGAGCGTGTTGATGCGGCCGGCGCTGCGGCGGCGGTGGCTTGGGGCACCCATCTTCGAGGCCTTTCGGCGCGTGTTGCCGACGATGTCGCAGACCGAGCGCGACGCCCTCGAGGCGGGCACCGTGTGGTGGGAGGGCGAACTCTTCGCCGGCCGCCCGGACTGGAGCCGTCTGCTCGCCTATCCCTGGCCGCGGCTGAGCGCCGAGGAGCGCGCCTTCCTCGAGGAGGACGTCGCCCAGTTGTGCCGCCTGATCGACGACTGGCAGGCGAGCTGCAGGCAGGACATGCCGGCCGAGGTGTGGGACTTCATCCGCAGCCGCGGCTTTCTCGGCATGATCATTCCGAAGGAGTACGGCGGGAAGGGCTTTTCCGCCTATGCCCACTCGCAGGTGATCACCCGGCTGTCGACCCGTTCGTCGGCGCCGGCGGTCACCGTGATGGTGCCGAACTCGCTCGGCCCCGCCGAGCTGCTGCTTCAATACGGCACCATGGCGCAGAAGCGCCACTACCTGCCGCGACTGGCGTGCGGCGAGGAGATTCCGGCCTTCGCGCTCACCAGCCCCTGGGCCGGCTCCGACGCCGCCGCCATCCCCGACGCCGGCGTCGTGTGCAGGGGCAGGTGGGGGGGCGAGGAGGTGCTGGGCATGCGGGTCAGCTTCGACAAGCGCTACATCACGCTCGCGCCGGTGTGCACCGTGTTCGGCCTCGCCTTCCGCCTCTACGATCCCGAGCACCTGATCGGCGCCGAGACCGACCTCGGCATCACCTGCGCCCTGGTCCCGCGCGAACACCCGGGGGTGGAGATCGGGCGCCGTCATTTCCCGCTCAACGCGGTGTGGATGAACGGGCCGATCCGCGGCCGCGAGGTGTTCATGCCGCTCGAGTTCATCATCGGCGGGCCGGAGATGGCGGGGAAGGGCTGGCGCATGCTGATGGAGTGCCTCGCGGCGGGGCGGTCGATCTCGCTGCCGGGCTCGAATGCCGGCATGCAGCAACTCACCGCGCGCACGGTCGGCGCCTATGCGCGGGTGCGTTACCAGTTCAAGACCGCGATCGGCCGCTTCGAGGGGGTGGAGGAGGCGCTCGCCCGTATCGGCGGCAACACCTATCTGTGCGACGCCGCGCGCGTGATGACCGCGGGCGCGGTCGATCTCGGCGAGAAGCCTTCGGTGGTGTCGGCCATCGTCAAGTACCACGTCACCGAGCGCGCGCGCCAGACGGTCAATGACGGCATGGACGTGATCGGCGGCAAGGGCATCTGCCTCGGGCCGCAGAACTTCCTCGGTCGCGCCTACCAGCAGATCCCGGTCGGCATCACGGTCGAGGGCGCGAACATCCTGACTCGCAGCCTGATCGTGTTCGGCCAGGGCGCGATCCGCTGCCATCCCTACGTGCTCGACGAGATGCGCGCGGCGCAGGACGGCGACGAGGCCGCCTTCGACCGGGCGCTGTGGGCGCACGTCGGCCATGCGGTGTCGAACGCGGCACGTGCGATCGTCGGCGGCCTGAGCGCCGGCCGCCTGCTGCCGTCGCCCCGCGGCGTCGCGGCCGAGACCAGCGACTACTACCGTCAGCTCGGCCGCATGTCGGCGGCCTTCGCGCTGCTCGCGGATGTCGCCATGGGCACCCTCGGCGGCGAGCTAAAGCGGCGCGAGAAGCTGTCGGCGCGGCTGGGCGACATCCTCTCGCTGCTCTACCTCGCGAGCGCGACGCTCAAGCGCTACGAGGCCGAGGGCCGCCACGCGCAGGACGGGCCACTGATGCACTGGGCGCTGCAGGACTGCCTGTTCCGCATGCAGGAGGCCTTCGCCGGCGTGCTCGCCAACTTCCCCTCCCGGCCGCTCGCGTTCGTGCTCGAGCACCTGGTGGTGTTCCCGCTCGGACGGCCGTATGCGCCGCCTTCCGACCGCCTGGGCCATGCGGTGGCGCGCTGCCTGATCGAGCCCTCGCCCACCCGCGACCGGCTCACCGCCGAGGTGTTCCTGCCCGAGGCGGTCGAGGAGCCGCTCGGCGCGCTCGAAGCGGCGCTGCAGGCGACGATCGCCGCCGAGCCGGTGGAGGCGAAGCTCAAGGAAGCGCTGCGCGGCGGCGGTTTCGAACCGGCGCCGGCCACCCGCGGCGAAGTCGACGAGATCTGGCGCCAGGCGCGCGCGGCGGGCGTGATTGACGAACGCGAATACGCCCTGGTCGAGGCGCGCAACCGGCTGCGCGACAAGGTCATCCGGGTGGACGACTTCGACTACGACCTCGGCATGAGGGCGGCGGTGGCGGCGATGCCGGGCGCCTCGCCGGCGCTGCGGGAGCAGGCATGAAGCAGGACGTCTTCATCATCGACGGCGCGCGCACCCCCTTCCTGAAGTCGCGCAACCGGCCGGGGCCGTTCTCCGCCGCCGATCTCGCCACCGCCGCGGGCGCGGCGCTGCTGCTGCGCCAGCCCTTCGCGCCCGACCGCCTCGACGAGGTGATCCTCGGCTGCGCCAGTCCGGCGCCCGACGAGGTCAACATCGGCCGCGTGGTCGCGCTGCGCCTGGGCTGCGGCGATGCGGTGCCCGGGTGGACGGTGATGCGCAACTGCGCGTCGGGGATGCAGGCGCTCGATTCCGCGCTCGCCAACATCCGCCTCGGCCGCGCCGGGCTGGTGCTCGCCGGCGGCGTGGACGCGCTGTCGCGCGCGCCACTGCTGCTCTCCGACGAGATGGTGCACTGGCTGGCCGACTGGTACGCGGCGAAGACCGTGCGCGCGCGGCTCGGCGTGCTGCGCCGCTTCCGGCCGCGCCAGCTGGCGCCGGTGATCGGGATCATGAAGGGGCTCACCGATCCGGTGGTCGGCCAGCTGATGGGCCAGACCGCCGAGAACCTGGCGTGGACCTTCGGCATCGCGCGCGAGGAGATGGACGCCTACGCGATGGAGAGCCACCGCCGGGTCGCCGCGGCCCAGGACGCCGGCCGCTTCGACGCCGAGATCGTCCCGCTGATCGAGCGCGACGGGCAGGTGCATGCCGCCGACGACGGCGTGCGCCGCGACGCCTCGATGGACGCGCTGGCCAGGCTCAAGCCCTTCTTCGACCGCCACTACGGCCGCGTCACGCCGGGCAACAGCTCGCAGATCACCGACGGCGCCGCCTGCTTGCTGCTCGCCTCGGCCGAGGCGGTCGAGCGCTTCGGCCTGGATCCGATCGGGCGCATCGTCGATAGCGAGTGGGCGGCGCTGTCGCCCGAGCAGATGGGACTCGGCCCGGTCCATGCCTCGGTGCCGATCCTGCGCCGCCACGGCCTCACGCCGGACGCGCTCGACGCGTGGGAGCTCAACGAGGCCTTCGCCGCCCAAGTCATCGCCTGCCGGCGCGCCTTCGCCGACGACGACTACTGCCGTGCGCACTTCGGCCTCGAGGCCGCGCCCGGCGCCCCCGATGCGGCGCGGACGAACGTCGACGGCGGCGCGGTCGCGATCGGCCACCCGGTCGGCGCCAGCGGCGCGCGCATCGTGCTGCACCTGCTCGAGGTGTTGCGCCGTAACGGCGGGCGGCGGGGCATGGCGACGATCTGCATCGGTGGCGGCCAGGGCGGCGCGATGCTGGTGGAGGCACTGTGATGATGGATGCGAGCGCTCCCGAGTTCCGGCACTGGCGGCTGCGCCGCGAAGCCGACGGTCTGGTCTGGCTCGAGATCGACGTCGCCGGCGCCAGCGCCAACCTGCTGTCCGCCGAGGTCATGCGCGAGCTGGGGGCGGTGCTCGACGCGCTCGAGCGACAGCCGCCGCGGGCGCTGGTGATCGCCTCGGGCAAGCCCGCCGGTTTCATCGCCGGCGCCGACATCGAGGCGTTCGCCCGGCTGGACTCGCCCGCTGCGGTGCGCGCCCTGGTCGAGCGCGGCTGGCAGCTGTTCAACCGCCTCGCCGCGGTGCGCTATCCGACCCTGGCGCTGATCCGCGGCCACTGCATGGGCGGCGGGCTGGAGCTGGCGCTCGCCTGCGACCGGCGGCTGGTGGTGGACGAGCCGGGCACCAAGCTCGCGCTGCCCGAGGTCATGCTCGGCATCGTCCCGGCCTGGGGCGGCATGCTCCGCCTGCCTGCGCTGATCGGCCCCGCCGCCGCGCTCGACATGATGCTCACCGGAAAACCGGTCGATGCGCGCAAGGCGAAGCGGCTCGGCCTCGCCGACGACTGCGTGCCGGCGCGGGTGATGGACGCCGCCGCGCGCATCCTCGCCCTCGGCGGCGGGCCGGCACGCGCGCCGGCGCTCATCGAGCGCCTGAGCCGGCGCGCGATGAGCGGCCCGCTGCGGCGGCTGGTCGCCGACAAGGCGCGCAGGCAGACGGCAGCCAAGGTGCCCCGCGAACACTACCCCGCGCCCTACGCGATCATCGACATCTGGGAGAAGTACGGCGGCAATGCGCTCGCGGTGCCCGCAGGCGAGCCCGCCTCGCTGGAGGCGATCTTCGCCTCGCCCACCGCGCGCAACCTGGTGCGGGTGTTCTTCCTGCAGGAACGCCTGAAGGCCTTCGGCAAGGACGCCGGCCCCGCGCCGGTGCATGTGCACGTGGTGGGCGCCGGGGTGATGGGGGGCGACATCGCCGCGGTGTGCGCGCTCGCCGGCCTCAAGGTGAGCCTGCAGGACCAGTCGGTGGAGCGCATCGCGCCGGCGATCGCGCGCGCCGCGAAGCGCTTCGAGCGCCGCCTGAAGGGCGATGCACGCCGGCTGCGCGCCGCGCTCGATCGTCTGATTCCCGATCCGCACGGCGAGGGCGCGGCGCGCGCCGACCTCATCATCGAGGCGATCGTCGAGGATCTGGAAGTCAAGCGCGCGCTGTTCGCCGGGCTCGAGCGGCGCGCCCGGCCCGACGCGGTGCTCGCCACCAACACCTCGAGCCTGCCGCTGGAGGAGATCGCCGCCGGGCTGCGCGCGCCCTCCCGCCTGGTCGGCATCCATTTCTTCAACCCGGTGCCCCAGCTGCCGCTGGTCGAGGTGGTGCGCGGCGACGCCACGGGCGCCGAGGCCGTACGCCGGGCCATCGCCTTCGTGCGCCGCATCGACAAGCTGCCGCTGCCGGTAAGGAGCGCGCCCGGCTTCCTCGTCAATGCGGTGCTCGGCCCCTACATGCTGGCGGCGCTGCGCTGTGTCGAGGAAGGCCTCCCGCCGGAGACGGTCGACGCCGCCCTGGTCGAGTTCGGCATGCCGATCGGGCCGGTGGAACTGGTCGACACCGTCGGCCTCGACGTCGCGCTCGCCGCCGGACGGCGTCTTGCCGGCGAGGGTGCGGCACCGCCGGCGCGCCTGCTCCAGAAGGTCGAGGCCGGCCAGCTCGGCAAGAAGAGCGGACAGGGCTATTACCGCTGGGACGACGGCAAGGCTCAGAAGCAATCGACCCAGGCCGGAGAGCGGGCCGGCGGCAGGCTCGGGTTCGGGCGAAAGCGGGGCGAGGCGGGCAGGGAGGCGCCGCCCGCGCCACCGCCGGGACTCGCCGAACGCATCCTCGCGCCGCTGTATGCCGCCGCTGCGCGCCTGGTGGACGAGGGCGTGGTCGCCGACGAGGACCTCGCGGATGCCGGCGTGATCTTCGGTACCGGTTTCGCCCCCTTCACCGGGGGGCCGCTGCATCTGCTGCGAAGCTCGGGGAAAACCCCGATTTCGGGCGCCGGCGGAGCGGTCGATGGTGAAGGCCTCGAGCAGCGCCGGCAGCGCGAGGCAGAGGGCCGCTGAGAATTCTTTTCGGGCGGCGTCGGCTGCCGTCGCCCGGCGCATCAGGGTGCAGCCCACCAGAAGAAAACGAGGAGGGGACGGAAATGAGAAAAACCACGCTTGCACGCATCCTGCCGGTGGCCATGCTGGCCCTGGGCTCCGGTTCGGCCGCGGCCGCCGGCTTCCAGCTGCTCGAACAGAACGCCAGCGGCATCGGCAATGCCTACGCCGGCTCGGCCGCGGTGGCCGAGAACGCCAGCACCATCTATTTCAACCCGGCGGGCATGACGCAGCTGCAGGCGCGCGAGCTGTCGGTCGGCCTGTCGCTGGTGCGGCCGAGCTTCAAGTTTACCGACCAGGGCTCGGATGCCGGCGTGCTCTCGGGCGGCGCCCAGGACGCGGGCGACTGGGCGGCGCTGCCGAACGCCTATCTGTCCTGGTCCCTGAACGAGGATGTCTACCTCGGCATCGGCCTGGGTGCGCCGTTCGGGCTGATTACCGAGTACAACCGCGACTGGGTCGGTTCCGCCCACTCGATCAAGTTCGACATCAAGACCTACAACATCAATCCCTCGATCGCGTGGCGGGTGAATGAGAAGGTGTCACTCGGCTTCGGCCTGAACTGGCAGCGCATGGAGGCCGAATACGTGCGCCGGGCCGGCATCTATCCGGCCCCGATTGCCGGCAGGCCGCTTTCGACCAGTTTCGCGACGCTCGATGCCGATGACGATTCGTGGGGTTGGAACGTCGGCGCCCTGTTCAGCGTCTCCGAAGCCACGAAGTTCGGGGTTTCCTATCGTTCGACGGTCAAGCACAAGCTCGAGGGCAGTCTTTCGGTCGACGGTCCCGTTCCTGCTTTCAACGCGGCGGCCACGTCCGGCGCCTACGCCGACGTCGAGCTGCCCGACACCTTCATCCTCAGTGCCACGCACAGACTGGATCCTAAGTGGGAGCTGCTCGGTGACCTCTCCTGGACCGGCTGGAGCAGCATCGACAAGGTCGATATCAACAGGAGCTCGGGTACGCTGGCGCAGCGTCTCGATACCGACTTCCAGGACACCTGGCGGGTCGCGGTCGGTGCCAACTACCAGCTCAACGACGCCTGGAAGCTGAAGTTCGGCCTGGCGTACGACGAGACCCCGGTGAAGAACGCGGAAAAGCGCCTGACCTCGCTGCCGGACAACGACCGCATCTGGTTCTCCTTCGGCGGACAGTGGAAGCCGACCAGGGCATCGACGCTCGATCTCGGCGCCGCGTATCTTTACGTGGACGACACCAGGATCAACAACGGCAGCGCCGCCGACCCGAGCAAGGGTCTGGTGAAGGGCGAATACGACTCGAGCGTCGTGATCCTCGGCGCCCAATACTCGATGTCCTTCTGAACCCGCCGGCCGCCGGCGACCGCATCGAAGCATCCCGCATCCGGAGAAGCGCATGAGCCGATTCATCATCCGCAAGGTCGCCGTGCTCGGAGCCGGCGTCATGGGGGCGCAGATCGCCGCGCACTGTGCCAACGCCGACCTGCCGGTGCTGCTGTTCGACCTGCCCTCGAAGGAGGGGCCGCCGAACGGCATCGTCGACAAGGCGATCGCCGGCCTGAAGAAGCTCGACCCCGCGCCGTTCGCCGCGAAGGACCGGGCCCAGTACGTCGAGGCCGCGAACTACGAGAGTGATCTGGCGCGGCTCGCCGAGTGCGATCTCGTCATCGAGGCGANNATCCGCCGCGCTACATGCCGCTCGTCGAGCTGATCCCGGCACCCGCGACCGAGCCCGCGGTGCTCGACGCGCTCGAGGGCTGGCTCACCACCCGGCTGGGCAAATCGGTGGTGCGCGCGAAGGACACCCCGGGCTTCGTCGCCAACCGCGTCGGCGTGTTCTCGATCATGGCGGTACTGCATCACACCGAACGCCTCGGGCTGGCCTTCGACGAGGTCGACCTGCTCACCGGTCCGCGCATCGGCCGCCCCAAGAGCGCGACTTTCCGCACCGCCGACGTGGTCGGCCTCGACACCCTGGCGCACGTGGTCGACGGCATGCACGCGAGCTTGAAGGACGACCCCTGGCACGCCCATTTCCGCACCCCCGATTGGCTGGCGCAGCTGGTGGCGAAGGGCGCGCTCGGCCAGAAGAGCGGCGCCGGCGTCTATCGCAAGGAGGGCCGGCGGATCCTGGTGCTCGACCGCCACAAGGGCGATTACGTCGAGGCGGGCGGCGAGGTCTTTCCCGATCTGGAGGAGATCCTCGCGCTGGAGGATCCGGTGGAGAAGTTCGCCCTGCTTGCCGCCCATCCGCATCCGCAGGCGCACTTCCTGTGGTCGGTGTTCCGCGACGTGTTCCATTACTGCGCGGTGCACCTGGCGGACATCGCCGACAATGCACGCGACATCGACCTCGCGATGCGCTGGGGCTTCGGCTGGGCGCAGGGCCCGTTCGAGACCTGGCAGGCCGCCGGCTGGCGTGATGTCGCCAACATGATCCGCGAGGACATCGAGCACGGCCACGCGATGGCGAAGGTGCCGCTGCCCGACTGGGTGTTCGAGCGCGATGCCGTGCACGAAGCGGCAGGCGCGTGGAGCGCGGCCGAGGCCAGGCTGCAGCCGCGCTCCAGTCTGCCGGTATACCGGCGCCAGCTCCATCCCGACCGGCTGTTCGGCGAGGCGTCCGCGGACCGCGGCGAGACGCTGTGGGAGAGCCCGCAGCGTGGCGGCGTGCGGCTGTGGCGCCGCCCCGACCAGGATGCGGGCATCGGCATCCTGTCCTTCCAGTCGAAAATGCACGCGATCGGCGACGAGGTGATGGAGGGCGTGCTCGAAGCGATCGCCCGCGCCGAGTTGGATCTCGACGGCCTGGTGATCTGGCACGAGCCGCCCTTCGCGGTGGGCGCCAACCTGCAGCAGGTGGCCGAGGCCTGCGCCGCGGGGCGATTCGCGCTGCTCGAGAAGATGGTGGCGAAATTCCAGCAGACCTCGATGGCGATCAAGCATGCGCAGGTGCCGGTCGTGGCCGCGGTCCAGGGCATGGCGCTGGGCGGCGGCTGCGAGTTCGCGATGCATGCGGCGCACCGGGTGCTGGCGCTCGAGAGCTACCTCGGCCTGGTCGAGGCCGGCGTCGGCCTGATCCCGGCCGGCGGCGGCAGCAAGGAGTTCGCGCTGCAGGCCCACGCGATGGCGCAGCGTGCCGCTGGCGGCGACGTCTTTCCCTACATCCAGACCGCCTTCCAGACGATCGCGATGGCGACCGTGGCGAAGAGCGCGCTGGAAGCGGTGCAGCTCGGCTTCGGTCGCGCCGGCGACGACGTCGTCCTCAATCCGCACGAGCTCCTTCATGTCGCGCTCCGCCGCGCGCGGGTGCTCGCGGAGGCCGGCTGGCGGCCGCCACAGCCGCAGCGCGCAGTGAAGGTGGCCGGCCGCGACGGCATCGCCACCTGCGAGATGATGCTGGTGAACATGCCCGAGGGCGGTTTCATCTCGGCGCACGACTACCGGGTGGCGAAGGCCGCGGCCACCGCGCTGTGCGGCGGCGAGGTCGACAGCGGGTCGATGGTGAGCGAGCAGTGGATCCTCGACGTCGAGCGCGCCCAGTTCGTCGAGCTGCTCAAGACCGGGCCGACGCAGCAGCGCATCGCCCACATGCTGGAAACCGGCAAGCCGCTGCGCAACTGACGAGGAAGAAGCGATGAGCAAGCAGATCCAGGACGCCTACATCGTCGCCGCGGTGCGCACCCCGGTCGGGCGCAGGAACGGCGTGTTCCGCCACGTCCGCCCCGACGACATGCTGGTGCACGCGCTGCGCGAGCTCCTGGCGCGCGCGCCCGGCCTCGATCCCGGCGAGGTCGGCGACGTCATCGCCGGCTGCGCGATGCCCGAGGCCGAGCAGGGCATGAACGTCGCCCGCATCGGCCTGCTGCTGGCCGGCCTGCCCGATCGCGTGCCCGGCATCACGATCAACCGCTTCTGCGCCTCGGGCCTGCAGGCGGTGGCCGACGCCGCCGCCCGCATCCGCCTCGGCGAGGCCGACGTGATGATCGCGGCCGGCACCGAGAGCATGAGCGCGATGCCGCAGATCACCGGCAACAAGACCAGCATCAACCCGGCGGTGTTCGCCGCCGAGGAGCACCTCGGCATCGCCTACGGCATGGGCCTCACCGCCGAGAAGGTGGCGGCGAAGTGGAAGGTGAGCCGGGAGGACCAGGACGCCTTCGCCTTCGTCTCCCACCGCCGCGCCACCGCCGCGATCGCCGCCGGGCTGTTCGCGAAGGAAATCGCGCCCTACACGGTGAAGACCTGGCTGCCCGGCGAGGGCGGCGCGGTGCAGGTGACCGAGCAGCGGGTGGAGCACGACGAGGGGCCGCGGGCGGACGCGTCCATCGACAAGCTCGCCGCGCTCAAGCCGGTGTTCGCCGCGCGCGGTTCGGTGACCGCGGGCAACAGCTCGCAGATGTCGGACGGCGCCGGCGCGGTGCTGCTGATGAGCGAGGCCGGCCTCAAGCGCAACGACGCCACCCCGGTCGCGCGTCTCGCCGGCTACGCGGTGGCCGGCGTGCCGCCGGAGCTGATGGGCATCGGCCCGGTGGAGGCGATCCCGCGCGCGCTGGCGCGTGCCGGCGTGAGCCGGGACGCGCTCGGCTGGATCGAGCTCAACGAGGCCTTCGCCGCGCAGGCGATCGCGGTGATCCGCGAACTCGATCTCGACCCGGCGCGGGTCAATCCGCTGGGCGGCGCGATCGCGCTGGGCCACCCGCTCGGTGCCACCGGCGCGATCCGCACCGCCACCCTGATGGCCGCGATGGCGCGCGACGCGCGCCTGCGCTACGGCATGATCAGCATGTGCATCGGCACCGGCATGGGCGCGGCGGGCGTGTTCGAGCGCGTCTGAGGCGCCCCTTCCTTCGCCCGCGCCGCCGCCGAGAAGCGCGAGCGCGCGCGGTCGCCGGCGCGGTCCCGCCCGCAATGGGCAGGTCTGGCGCGGCGGCGAAAGACGACCGCGCGTGTTCGCGCGGTAACAATCTTTTATAATCCTCGGGTTTTTACCCCGCGGGCCCGTCCCGCCGGCCTGCGAGCGCGCCGGTTCCCGGTTCGGCGTCCGGCCGGCGCCAGGGGGCCGGGCCTGCCGCATCCATCACTATTCGGGCGATAGACGCATGATAAGAATCAAGCGCGGTCTGGACCTGCCCATCACCGGTGCTCCCGCACAGGTCATCGAAGCGGGCCGGCCGGTCCGCAGCGTGGCCGTCATCGGCTTCGACTATCACGGCATGAAGCCGACGATGTCGGTGCAGGTGGGCGACCGGGTGAAGCTCGGGCAGCTCCTGTTCTCAGACAAGAAGACCGAAGGCGTGGTGTTCACCGCGCCGGCGGCGGGGGTGGTGAGCGCCATCCATCGCGGCGAGCAACGTGTTCTGCAGTCGGTCGTGATCGACATCGAGGGCGAGGACGACGCCGACAGCGCGGTCGACTTCGGTGCCCACTCCGACGCCGACATCGAGAGCCTGGCGGCCGAGGTGGTGCGCGCCAAGCTCGCCGAATCGGGGCTGTGGACCGCGTTGCGGACGCGGCCCTTCAGCAAGGTGCCGGCGATCGACGCCGTCCCGAGCTCGATCTTCGTCACCGCGATCGACACCCATCCGCTGGCCGCCGACCCCGAGCTGGTGATCGGCGAGCACGGCACCGATTTCGTGCGTGGCCTGAAGGTGCTCACCCGGCTCGCGCGCGTCGTCGTGTGTCACGCCGAGAACGCCAAGCTGCCCGGCACCCGGCTGCCCAAGGTGACCAGCGAGGCCTTCGCCGGCCCGCACCCGGCCGGCCTGGCGGGCACCCACATCCACTTCCTCGACCCGGTCGGGGCGCACAAGTCGGTGTGGCACCTCAACTACCAGGACGTGATCGCCTTCGGCAAGCTGTTCTCGACCGGCAGGCTGTGGACCGAGCGGGTGATCGCGCTGGGCGGGCCGGCGGTCGAGCGGCCGCGCCTGGTGCGCACCCGGCTCGGCGCCAACCTCGACGAGCTGACCGCCGGCGAGCTGGTGCCGGGACGCAACCGCGTCGTCTCCGGGTCGGTGTTCGGCGGCCGCGCCGCGCGCGGCGCCTGCGCCTTCCTCGGCCGCTATCACCTGCAGGCGTCCTGCCTGCGCGAGGGCAACGACCGCGAGTTCATGCACTTCCTGCGCGCCGGGGTCAACAAGCATTCGGTGATGAACATCTTCGTCTCGAAGCTGCTCGGCAAGCGCCGCTTCGACTTCACCACCACCACCAACGGCAGCCCGCGGGCGATGGTGCCGGTCGGCAACTACGAAGAGGTGATGCCGCTCGACGTGCTGCCGACCCAGCTGCTGCGTTCGCTGATCGTCGGCGATACCGAGATGGCGCAGAAGCTGGGCGCGCTCGAGCTCGACGAGGAAGACCTCGCCCTGTGCACCTACGTGTGCGCCGGCAAGTACGAGTACGGCCCCATCCTGCGGGACAACCTGACGCGCATCGAGAAGGAGGGTTGAGCATGAGTCTGCGCTCCTGGCTCGACAGCATCGAGCATCATTTCGAGAAGGGCGGGCGTTTCGAGAAGTGGTACGCCCTGTACGAGGCGGCCGACACCTTCATGTACCGTCCGGCCAGCGTCACCCGCACCACCGCCCACGTGCGCGACGGCCTCGACCTCAAGCGCATGATGATCATCGTCTGGCTGTGCACCTTCCCGGCGATGTTCTTCGGCATGTGGAACGTCGGCTACCAGGCCAACAGCATCCTCGCCGCCGACGCCACGCTGATGGCGGCGCAGGAGGGCTGGCGGATCGGCCTGATCGGCGCCCTGGCGGGCTTCGATCCGGCCAGCCTGTGGGACAACTTCATCCACGGCGCGGCCTATTTCCTGCCGATCTACGCGGTCACCTTCATCGTCGGCGGCTTCTGGGAGGTGCTGTTCGCCACCATCCGCCGCCACGAGGTCAATGAGGGCTTCTTCGTCACCTCGGTGCTGTTCGCCCTGATCTGCCCGCCCGACATCCCGCTGTGGCAGGTGGCGATGGGCATCAGCTTCGGCGTGGTGATCGGCAAGGAGGTGTTCGGCGGCACCGGCAAGAACTTCCTCAACCCGGCGCTGACCGGCCGCGCCTTCCTGTTCTTCGCCTATCCGGCGCAGATCTCGGGCGACGCGGTGTGGACCGCGGTCGACGGCTTCACCGGCGCCACCGCCCTGTCGCTCGGCGCCGCCGGCGGGGTGGGGCAGATCGTCACCGGCGGCATCGACTGGATGGACGCCTTCGTCGGCACCATCCACGGCTCGATCGGCGAGACCAGCACGCTGGCGATCCTGATCGGCGGCGCGGTGCTGCTGCTGACCAAGATCGCCTCGTGGCGGATCGTCTCCGGCGTCATGCTCGGCATGATCGGCATGAGCCTGCTGTTCAACGCGCTCGGCTCCGACAGCAACCCGATGTTCGGCATGCCCTGGCACTGGCACCTGGTGCTCGGCGGCTTCGCCTTCGGCATGATCTTCATGGCCACCGACCCGGTGTCGGCCTCGATGACCAACACCGGCAAGTGGATCTTCGGCGCGCTGATCGGCGTCATGGTGGTGCTGATCCGGGTGGTCAACCCGGCCTTCCCCGAGGGGATGATGCTGGCGATCCTGTTCGGCAACCTGTGTGCGCCGCTGATCGACCACTTCGTGATCGCGGCCAACGTCAAGCGGAGGATGGCGCGCAATGTCCAGTAAGGAATCCACTTCCCGCACCCTGATGGTGGCGCTGGCGGTCAGTCTGGTCAGCTCCATCTTCGTGGCCGGGGCGGCGGTTTCGCTCAAGCCGCTGCAGACCCAGAACCGCCTGCTCGACAAGCAGCGCAGCATCGCGGCCATCGCCGGCATGGGCGGGCGCGAGCTGCCCGCGGCGCAGGTGCGCGCGCTGTTCGGCGAGACCATCAAGGCCAGGCTGGTGGATCTCGAAACCGGCGAGTTCGCCGACGCGTTCGATCCGGTGACCTTCGACCCGCTGAAGGCGGCCAAGGACCCGCAGCTGTCCACCACGCTCGCCGCGGGCGAGGACATCGCCTCGATCAAGCGCCGCGAGCGCTTCACCACCGTGTATCTGATCGAGGATGCGCAGGGCGAGCTCGAGACCCTGATCCTGCCGATCCGCGGCTACGGCCTGTGGTCCACGCTGCACGGCTTCATGGCGCTGAAGGGCGACCTCAACACCGTCGTCGGCCTCGGCTTCCACGAGCATGCGGAAACCCCCGGTCTCGGCGGCGAGGTCGACAACCCGCGCTGGCGCGCGCAGTGGGAGGGCAAGCGCCTGTTCGACGAGCGGGGCGAGGTCGCGGTGCAGGTCGTCAAGGGCGGCGTCGATCCGCAGGGCGCGATGGCGGCCTACCAGGTCGACGCGCTCGCCGGTGCGACGCTGACCAGCAACGGCGTGAATAACCTGCTGCATTTCTGGCTGGGCGAGCAGGGCTTCGGCCCCTTCCTCGCCAAGCTGCGTTCGAAGGAGGCGTGATCATGGCCAAGCCCACTCCGAAGGAAGTCCTGCTCAATCCGCTGTTCAACAACAACCCGATCGCGCTGCAGATCCTCGGCATCTGCTCCGCGCTGGCGGTGACGACCAACCTCAACACCGCACTGGTGATGTCGGTCGCGCTCACCCTGGTGACGGCGTTCTCCAACCTGTTCGTGTCGCTGATCCGGGCGCAGATCCCGAGCTCGATCCGCATGATCGTGCAGGTGGTGATCATCGCCTCGCTGGTGATCGTGGTGGACCAGACCCTCAAGGCCTTCGCCTACAGCCTCTCCAAGCAGCTGTCGGTGTTCGTCGGGCTGATCATCACCAACTGCATCGTGATGGGCCGCGCCGAGGGCTTCGCGATGCAGAACCCGCCCTTCCTGTCCTTCCTCGACGGCCTCGGCAACGGCCTCGGCTACAGCCTGGTGCTGATCGCGGTCGGCGTGGTGCGCGAGCTGTTCGGCGCGGGCAAGCTGTTCGGCGTCACCATCCTGCAGCCGGTGACCGAAGGCGGCTGGTACCAGCCCAACGGCCTGCTGCTGCTGCCGCCCTCGGCCTTCTTCCTGATCGGCCTGCTGATCTGGGGGCTGCGCGAGTGGAAGCGTGAGCAGGTCGAGCACAGGCAGTACAAGATGGCGCCGCAGGTGCGCAAGGAGGCCTTCTGATGGAACATTATCTGGGCCTCTTCGTCCGCGCCGTGTTCATCGAGAACATGGCGCTGGCCTTCTTCCTCGGCATGTGCACCTTCATCGCGATCTCGAAGAAGGTCGAGACCGCGATCGGCCTGGGCATCGCGGTGGTGGTGGTGCAGACCCTGGTGGTGCCGCTCAACAACCTCGTCTATCACACCTTCCTCGCCGACGGCGCGCTCGCCTGGGCGGGACTGCCCGAGGTCGACCTGTCCTTCATCGGCCTGCTGTCCTTCATCGGCATCATCGCGGCGACGGTGCAGATCCTGGAGATGCTGCTCGACAAGTACGTCCCCAGCCTCTACAACGCGCTCGGCGTGTTCCTGCCGCTGATCACGGTGAACTGCGCGATCATGGGCGGCGTGCTGTTCATGGTCGAGCGCGACTACACCTTCGGCGAGTCGGTGGTCTATGGCCTGGGCTCGGGTTTCTCGTGGGGCCTGGCGATCGCGCTGCTGGCGGCCATCCGCGAGAAGCTGAAGTACAGCGACGTGCCCGACGGCCTGCAGGGCCTGGGCATCACCTTCATCACCATCGGGCTGATGTCGCTGGGCTTCATGTCCTTCTCCGGTGTGCAGCTGTAATGAGGCAATGAAACGATGAATACCGAAATCGTCCTGGGGATCGGCATGTTCACCGTCACCGTGCTGGTGCTGGCGGTGATCATCCTGTTCGCCCGCTCCAGGCTCGTCGCCAGCGGCGACGTCACCATCGACGTCAACGGCGAGAAGAAGCTCACCGTTCCCGCCGGCGGCAAGCTGCTGCAGACGCTCGCCGAGAGCGGCCTCTTCCTGCCTTCGGCCTGCGGCGGCGGTGGCACCTGCGCGCAGTGCAAGTGCGTGGTCAAGGAAGGCGGCGGCGCGATGCTGCCGACCGAGGAGTCGCACTTCACCAAGCGCGAGGCCAAGGAAGGCTGGCGCCTGTCCTGCCAGACCCCGGTCAAGCAGGACATGAAGGTCGAGGTGCCCGAAGAGGTCTTCGGCGTCAGGAAGTGGGAGTGCACGGTGGAGTCCAACCCCAACGTCGCCACCTTCATCAAGGAGCTCACCCTGCGCCTGCCCGAAGGCGAGAACGTCGACTTCCGCGCCGGCGGCTACGTGCAGCTCGAGTGCCCGCCGCACGTGGTCCACTACAAGGACTTCGACATCGAGGAGCGCTTCCACGGCGACTGGGACAAGTTCAACATCTGGCGCTACGTCTCCAAGGTGGACGAGACCGTGATCCGCGCCTATTCGATGGCGAACTATCCGGAAGAGCGGGGCGTGGTGAAGTTCAACATCCGCGTCGCCTCGCCGCCGCCGGGCCGCGACGACATCCCGCCGGGCAAGATGTCGTCGTGGGTGTTCAACCTCAAGAAGGGCGACAAGGTCACCGTGTATGGCCCGTTCGGCGAGTTCTTCGCGCGCGACACCGACAACGAGATGGTCTTCGTCGGCGGTGGCGCGGGCATGGCGCCGATGCGCTCGCACATCTTCGATCAGTTGAAGCGCCTGCACAGCACGCGCAAGATCAGCTTCTGGTACGGCGCGCGCTCGCTGCGCGAGGCCTTCTACGTCGACGAGTTCGACAAGCTCGCCGCCGAGAACCCGAACTTCACCTGGCATCTGGCGCTATCCGACCCGCTGCCGGAGGACAACTGGACCGGTCCCACCGGCTTCATCCACAACGTGCTCTACGAGAACTACCTCAAGGACCACCCGGCCCCCGAGGATTGCGAGTTCTATATGTGCGGCCCGCCGATGATGAACGCCGCGGTGATCAAGATGCTGCTGGATCTCGGCGTCGAGCGCGAGAACATCATGCTCGACGACTTCGGCGGCTGACCGGCGCCCGCCAGGCATCGCAACGCTCCGCTGCCCACGCCCTTCGCCCTGCGCGGGGCGTGGGCAGCGGCATTAGTGGCGCTCGAAACGAACAGGAGACCGATCCAGATGGCCGGCACCGCATTGCTCGACGTCACCGACGGCGTCGCCACCCTCACCCTCAACCGTCCCGAAGCGCTCAACGCGCTGTCGGTGGAGATGATGCAGGACCTGCAGGCCTGCGTGCGGGCGCTGCCCGGGCGCGATGACATCGCCGTCGTCGTCGTCGCCGGCGCCGGCGATCACTTCATGGCCGGCGGCGACCTGAAGGACTTCTCGACCCAGCTCCACCTCTCGCCGCAGGCGCGCCACGCCGCCTTCCGCGCGATGATCGAGCAGTACATCAACCCCACCGTGGTCATGCTGCAGCAGCTGCGCCAGCCGGTGATCGCGAAGGTGCGCGGCGCCTGCGCCGGCTTCGGCCTGTCGCTGATGGCCGGCTGCGATCTCGCGATCTGCGCCGACGACGCGAAGTTCACCACCGCCTATGCGGCGATCGCGCTGTCGGGCGACGGCGGCGCGTCCTATTTCCTGTCGCAGATCCTCGGCCGGCGCAAGGCCGCCGAGCTGTTGCTGCTCGGCGACCGCTTCGACGCCGCCGAGGCCGAGCGCCTCGGCCTGGTCAATCGCCGGGTGGCCGGCGCCGAGCTCGATGCCGAGGTCGACGCGCTGGTCGCCCGCCTCAAGCGCGGCCCGCGCCGCGCCTATGCCGAGATCAAGGCCCTGCTCGCGGCGGCGCCCACCAACCAGCTCGAGTCCCAGCTGCAGAGCGAGGCCGAGGCCTTCGCCCGCTGCAGCGCGAGCGCCGACTTCGCCGAGGGGGTCACCGCCTTCCTCGCCAAGCGCAAGCCGGGCTTCACCGGCGCCTGAGCGCGGCGCGGCGGGCGCCTCAGCGGCTCAGGCGGTAGGCGAGCAGGCCGAGCCACTCGTGCAGCGCGTACCAGCCGGCGTAGGCGGAGTGCGGGCTCGGCAGCAGGCTGATCACGCGGTCGCCGTCCTCCCGGCTGCCCAGCCAGGCGGTGGGGGCGGGGATCACCGTCAGGCCCTGGGCCTCGAGCTCGGCCTGCGCACGCCGCATGTGGGCCGCATGGGTGACGAGCAGGATGCGGGTCACGCCGGCGGCCCGCAGCTGCACCGCGGAGAACTGCGCGTTCTGCCGGGTGTCGCGCGAGGCGGTCTCGCGCCAGCGCACCGCGACGCCGAAATCGCGCCGCAGCGCCTCTTCCATCAGGCTCGCTTCGGCGGCCTCGCCGGTCGGCGCGCCGCCGCTCACCAGTACCGGCAGGCCGGTCTCGCGCGCCAGCCGGGCGCCGTAGCGCAGGCGCTCGAGGGCGAGGCGATTGACCGTCTCGCCGCCGAACTCGGGGGCGAAGGTGCGCTTGCCGGCGCCGACGATGACGATCGCCTGCGCCCCACGCGCCGCGCCCGGATCGAGCGCGCGCTCGGCCTCCAGTCCGTGCAGCAACCAGCCGACGCTGAGCGGATGCACCAGCAGCAGGGCGAGCGCCACGCCGCTCCAGGCGAGCGCGAGCCCGAGCCGGCGCCGGCGGCCGAGCAGCAGCAGGCCGAGCGCGATCGGCAGCAGCGGCAGCAGGGGCGGCAGCACCAGCACGGCGACCGTCTTCTTGAGCCAGAACAGCAGCAGGGGCAAATCGAACGTCATCGTGGCGGAGGGGCGGGCTGGCGAAGGACGGCCGCCATTGTGCCGCAGATCCGGCCTCCGGCCACCTGCCGGCGGGCGCCGCCGGCGGATTACAATCGGCCCTTCCCATCCGTCACCAGGAGTCCCCCATGAGCCGCATCATCGTCTCCACCCCGAACGCGCCGGCCGCGATCGGCACCTATTCGCAGGCGGTCAAGGCCGGCAACACGGTCTATCTGTCCGGCCAGATCGGCCTCGACCCGGCGTCCGGGCAGATGGTGGAGGGCTTCGAGACGCAGACCGTGCGGGTGTTCGACAACCTCAAGGCGGTGGCCGAGGCCGCCGGCGGCTCGCTCGCCGATGCGGTCAAGCTCACCATCTACCTCACCGACCTCGCCAACTTCGGCAAGGTCAACGAGGTCATGGCGCGCTACTTCGACGAGCCCTATCCGGCGCGCGCCGCGGTCGGCGTCAAGGAGCTGCCGCGCGGCGCGGTGGTCGAAGCCGACGCGGTGCTCGTGCTCGGCTGATGCCGCACACCCCGCCGGCCGCCGGCTGGGCGGGCGTCGGCCCGCAGCTGGCGGGGCGGCTGGCGAAGCTCGACATCCGCCGGCAGGAGGACCTCGTCCTCCACCTGCCGCTGCGCTACGAGGACGAGACGCGGCTGACCGCGATCGCCGCCGCGCGGCCCGGCTCGCCCGCCCAGGTCGAGGGCGAGGTGGTCGCCTGCGAGGTCGTCCTGCGGCCGCGCCGCCAGCTCGTCGCCCGGGTGCGGGACGACACCGGCGTCCTCGTCGCGCGCTGGCTCAACTTCTACCCCTCGCAGCAGAAGCAGATGGCGGTCGGCCAGCGGGTGCGGCTGTTCGGCGAGGTGCGCGGCGGCTTCTTCGGCGACGAGATGGTGCATCCGCGGGTGCGGCCGGTGGCCGCCGGCGAGGGCTTGCCGCAGGCGCTGACGCCGGTGTACCCGACCACCGCCGGGCTCGGTCAGGCGACGCTGCGCAAGCTGATCGATCGCGCGCTCGGGGTGGTGCGGCTCGACGAGCTGCTGCCGGCCGATGCCTGCGCCGCGCTCGGCCTGCCCGGCTTCGCCGAGGCGGTGCGCGCGCTCCATCATCCGGCGCCCGACGCCGACCCCGCCACGCTCGAGAACCGCGCGCATCCGGCCTGGCGGCGGATCAAGCTGGAGGAGCTGCTGGTACAGCAGCTCTCGCTGCGCCGCGCCTACAACGCCCGCCGCGCGCGCGGCGCGGTGGCGCTCGCGGCGCGCGGCCGGCTCACCGCGGCCCTCCTCGAGCACCTGCCCTTCCGCCTCACCGGCGCGCAGGCGAGGGCGGCCGCCGAGATCGCCGCCGACCTCGCCGCCGCCCATCCGATGCAGCGCCTGCTGCAGGGCGACGTCGGCAGCGGCAAGACCATCGTCGCCGCGCTGGCGATGCTGCAGGCGGTCGAGAACGGCTACCAGGCGGCGCTGATGGCGCCCACCGAGATCCTCGCCGAGCAGCACTGGCGCAAGCT
>JRYH01004033.1_pt1 | contig 23792 bp, 9 predicted proteins | sample 235351 | NCBI WGS metagenome assembly JRYH01 (sample SAMN03074221, study PRJNA261480) | activated sludge metagenome | biome: Wastewater Treatment Plant; feature: Wastewater; material: Activated sludge; isolation source: activated biomass of a wastewater treatment plant treating wastewater... ...
ATGGTGGTGCTGGTGATCTTTGCGCTCGAACCGAATTTCTGGCTGACGCTGGTCCTGGTCACGGTGCTCTCGGTGGGGATGTTCCTGCCGCTCAAGTTCATCCACCCGGTGCGCACGCAGCGCTGGCGCGCGGTGTCGCTGCCCATGGCCGCGGCCTGGACGTTCTTCGCCGGATGGGCCGCATGGGTCGATTTCCATCCCGAAAGCTGGGCGCACTGGGGGCTCGTGGTGACAAGCCTCTATCTGCTCTTTGCCGGCATCGTGCAGCAGATCGTTCCCCAGCGCAGACCCTCGCTTTCCTGAGCGGCCGGCACTCGCGCGAATCGGCCAGCGCGGCCCGCGCTCTCCGCGGGACGATGCGGCGGTGAACTAGCGGGGCCCTGCCGTTTCCTGCAGCATCCTTCGGCCCGGCTTGCGGGAATTTGCCGGTTCTGCGAGAAAGGTCGGACGCAAATCACGCAACCCGAAAGCAGGACGAGACACCCGTTACCACCTTCCCCCCGGATATCATCTGCGAGCGGCGGTGCCGGTGCGGGCCCGCGGCGGGCGGTGCGGATGCCGGCTGCCGGGAACACAGCGAATGCCGAAGCGGTTATGGTCTCCTCGGCGGCGGCAACGACAGTCTCATCCTCCGGAACCCGGGGACAGAATGATCAGGATCAAGATGACCCGAGCACCTTCCCCGACCGCCAGCCCGCGCCGACTGATACTGGCCGCCCTGCTCCTGCTTCCGGGCATCGCCCAGGCGGCGGAGGTGAGCCTTTCGGCCCCGCGGGCGCCGGACGAACTCCGGGACAAGCTCGAGGCCGCATCGGCGGTCATGTCGGCGGAAACCAACGAACTGACCAGCACGCAGGAGCTTCTGGCGGCGGCGAATGCCGATTATCGCACCATGGTGCAGGTGCTGTATGACGGTGGCTATTTCAGCCCCGAGGTGCGGATACTCGTCGACGGGCGCGAGGCGGCGACGATCCCGCCGCTGAGCCCGCCGGCGCGGATCGGAACGATCCGGATCGCGATCGACCCGGGCCCCACCTTCCGCTTTGGCCGCGCCGAAGTCGCCCCGCTTGCTCCCGATACCGAGATGCCCAAGGAATTCGCGACCGGCGAACCGGCCAGCACGGGCGCGATCCGCGATGCGACCGGCGCGGCGGTCAAGGGCTGGCGCGAGATCGGCCATGCCAAGGCGCGGCCCGGCCGCCAGGATATCGTCGCCGACCATCCGCGGCGCACCCTGAACGCCGCCATCGCCATTGACCAGGGCCCGCAACTGCGGTTCGGGCAGATGACGATCAGCGGCGAATCGAACGTGCGCCGCGAAGCGATCCGACGCATCGCCGGTTTCCCCGAGGGCGAGGTGTTCAGCCCCGCAAAGATCCAGCGCGTCGGCACGCGGCTGCGCCAGACCGGGGCCTTCAAGTCGGTCGGGCTGGACGAGGCGGAACAGCCCAATCCCGATGGCACGCTGGATTTCGATGTGGCGGTCGAGGACCAGAAACCGCGCCGCATCTCCTTCGGGGCCGAGATTTCCTCGCGCCAGGGCGTGGAGCTTTCTGCCGGCTGGATGCACCGCAATCTCTGGGGCGCGGCCGAGCGGCTGCGGATCGAAGGGCGGCTGCGCAACATCGGCGGCGAGGAAGACATCGACGGGCTGTTCCTGATCCGGCTTGACCAGCCGGCCAGGCTCGGCCCCGACGACAGCCTGTTCTACATCCTCGAGCTGGAGCGCCAGAGCAAGCCGCATTACACCCTGACCCGGCTTTACGGCGGCGTCGGTGTGCGGCGGACATTCTCGGACAAGCTCTGGGCCGAGATCTCGCTTCAGGCGGGCTGGAGCCGGGCCGACGATGTTTTCGGAGAACGCGATTTCAAGATGCTGACCATGCCGGTCAAGGTGCAGTGGGATCGCCGCGACGATCCGGTCAGCGCCACCAGCGGGTTCTTTCTGGAGACCGAAATCACGCCGTTCCTCGGCTTTTCCGACACGGCCTCGGGCGCGCGGTTCCATGCCGATGCGCGGGCCTATTACGGTTTCGGCGCCTCGGATCGCATCGTGCTTGCCGGGCGGGTGCAGATGGGATCGGTGCTGGGCGCATCGCTGTCGGAAACCTCGCCGGACCTGCTGTTCTATTCCGGCGGCGCCAGCACCGTGCGCGGCCAGCCCTATCAGTCGCTTGGCGTGCCGGTCGGCACGGGGATGGCCGGCGGGCGTTCGATCCTGACCGCCTCCGCCGAGATCCGCGCCCATGTGACCGAGAAGTTCTCGGTGGGCGGCTTCTACGACGTCGGGGCGGTGGACAGCGGCCAGTTCGTCGGCTCCGGGTCGCGGCATCATTCCGGTGCGGGCCTTGGCGTGCGCTATGACCTTGGCGGCCTTGGTCCGCTCCGGCTCGACCTGGCGCTGCCGGTCGATGGCGACACCGGCAAGGGGCTGCAATTCTATCTCGGGATCGGGCAGGCTTTCTGATGCGGTTTCTGACAGTCCTCATAGTTGCGCTCACCCTCTTCGCTGTCCCGCTCGCGGCGCAGGACACCGACAGCGAAGAACCGGGCGGCTTCATCGTCAACCTGCTGGAAAAGGCGCTCTCGGGCGACAACCGTTACATCCACGTGACCGGTCTCGAAGGGGCGCTGAGTTCACATGCAAGGGTCCAGCAGATCACCGTCTCCGATGATGACGGGGTCTGGCTGACCATCAACGACGCCGAACTGGAATGGAGCCGCCTCGCCCTGCTGCGCCGCCGCTTCTCGGTCGAGACCCTCACCGCCCGGGAGATCGTCGTCGCCCGCGCCCCGACCCCGATCGAGCAGGATCCCGAACTCCCCGCCCCGGAGGCCGAGCCGTTCAGCCTCCCGGAACTGCCGGTTGCGGTCAATATCGACAAGCTCGAGGTCGGGCGGCTGGAACTGGCCGAGCCGGTCATGGGCATCGCGGCCGAACTTTCGATCGACGGGGCGCTGTCGCTTGCCGATGGCACGCTCGATTCGAACCTCGCGATCACCCGCCTCGACCGTCCCTCGGACCGGATTGACCTGACGGCGGGTTACAACAATGAAAACAGCGTTCTGTCGCTTGATCTTGATGTAAAGGAAGATGCCGGCGGGCTGATGTCCGAGATGCTGAAGATTCCCGACGCCCCGGCGCTTGCCCTGACCGCCAAGGGCGAAGGGCCGCTCGACGATTTCACCGCCGACATCGCACTTGCCTCGGACGGCGAGGATCGCCTGTCGGGCCAGGTGCAGCTGAAGGCGCTGTCCGACGGCACCACACCCGACACCGGCCCGGAGGGGGCGGACGAGCGCCGCAGCATCGGCTTTGCTGCGCTGCTCTCGGGCGACCTGCGCCCGCTCATGGCCCAGGAATATCGCGAATTCTTCGGCAACGAGACGCGGCTCGACGTCGCCGGGCGCAGCGATGGCGGCGGGGCCATGTCGATCAGCCGGCTCGACCTGCGGTCGCAGGCGCTCGAACTTGCCGGCACGCTCGACGTCGCCGAGGGCGGGCGGATCCGCAGCGCCCGGCTCGACGGCGGCATCACCCCGCCCGCGGGCGACAGCGTGGTGTTGCCGATCTCGGGGCCGCCGACCTCGATCGAGGGCGCGCGCCTCGCGCTGCGCCTTGACGAGGACGCCGGGGGCGCATGGCGGCTGCGGCTCGATCTCGACCGGCTTGCACGCCCGGGGCTTGAACTTGCGCATGGCGAAATCGGCGCCGAAGGGGTGCTGGACCAGAGCAGCGGCTTCAGCATCACGGGCACCATCGACGGCGCACTGACCGGGCTCGACCTGAAGGACGACGCGCTGAATGCGGCCGTCGGCACGGACATCACCCTTGCCGGCCGGTTCGAGCGCCCCGATGCCGAATCGCTCAGACTCGAGGACATCACCGTTTCGGGCGCGGATTACGCGGCGCAGATCTCCGGGCTGATCGACGGGCTCGGCAGCGGTTTCCACATGATCGGCAACGCCGAGATCACCGCGCAGGATCTCGGGCGCTTTTCGAAACTGGCCGGGCGCCCGCTCGGCGGCAGCATGACCGCCCGGCTGAGCGGCGACGGAACCCCGCTCGGCGGGTTCTTCGACGTGACGCTGGACGCCAGCGCCGAGAACCTGAAAAGCGGCATCGCCCAGCTTGATCCGCTGATCGCGGGGAAAAGCGAGCTTTCGGCCGCCGCCGCGCGTGACGAAAACGGGCTGCGGCTCAGCCGGTTCACGCTTGACGGGCGCGCGCTCAGCGCCGAAGCGACGGCCAACCTCAAAAGCCGCGACAGCACCGCGTCCTTCACCGCGCGGCTCGACGATCTCGGCCGGGTGGTGTCCCAGCTTTCCGGGCCGGTCACGATTTCCGGCGACCTCGCCAAGAAGGAGACCACCTGGAGCGGCACGGTAAATGCGAAGGGACCGGGAGAGTCGACCGCCACCCTGACGGGCCGCTACGGCGAGGACGGCACGGCCGATGTCGATTTCGACGCGGCCTTCAGCGAGGCGCACCGCTTCGTCCCCGAGATCCGGGGCATCGTGAAGGCCAGGGGGCACGCGGAAAGCGACGGTTCGCTCTGGCGCATCGCGACCCGGCTCGACGGACCGGCCGGATCCTTTGCCGACCTGACCGGGCTGATCGAGAACGACGGCGACGCCGATCTGCAGTTCAACGCCTCGCTTGCGCGGATCGAGCGTTTCGTGCCCGATTTCCCGGGCACCGTGACCGCAAAGGGCGCGGCGACCCGCAGCGGCTCGGTCTGGACGGTTGATGCCAATGCGACCGGTCCGGCAGCCATCTCGACCAGCCTGAGCGGCACGCTTGACGAAAGCACCATGCAGGCGGACATGCGCGCCGACGGCCAGCTTCAGCTTGCCGCCGCCAACCGCTTCATGACGCCGAACTCGGTGCAGGGGCTGGCGCGGTTCAACCTTGCGTTGCGGGGCAAGCCGGGGCTCGAGGCGCTCTCGGGCACGGTCAGCACCAGCGGCGCGAGCCTGGCCCTGCCCTCGGTTCCCACCGCCCTGACCGGCATCGACGCGACCATTCAGCTTGCCAGCGGCCGGGCGCAGGTGACGGCCGGCGGCACCCTGCGCGACGGCGGCACCATCCGCGTCAGTGGACCGATCGCCCTCAACCCGCCCATGGAGGCGAACCTGTCCGCGCAGTTGAACGACCTCGTCATCACCGATCACGTCAGCATCGAATCAAGCGCGAACGGACAACTGGCGTTCCGCGGCCCCCTGCTGGGCGGGGGCACGTTGTCGGGGGTCATCGACTTCGGCGAGACCAACATCAACATTGCCGCCCTTTCCGGCGCGGTCGGCGCGGCGCCGATTCCGAACATCCGCCACATCGGCGAACCCGCGGCGACCCGGCGCACCCGCGATTTCGCCGGGCTGATAAGCAGCGGCAACGGCGAAGGCGGTCCGGTGATCGGGCTCGACCTGCAACTGAACGCGCACCGCCGCGTTTTCGTGCGCGGGCGCGGCCTTCAGGCGGAACTCGGCGGCGCGGTCCACGTCGGCGGCACCACCAGGAACGTCGTGCCGTCCGGGCAGATCGAATTGCTGCGGGGCACCTTCGACATTCTCGGGCGCCGGCTCGCGCTCGATCACGGGCTCATCACCATGCAGGGCCAGCTTCAGCCGGTGATGGATTTCGCCGCAAGCTCCAGCACCTCCGAGGGCAGTGCCACGCTCCAGATCAGCGGGCCGCTCGATGCGCCCAAGATCGAGGTCACGTCCGATCCCGAACGCCCGAGCGAAGAGGCGCTCGCCATGCTGCTGTTCGGCGAGGATTTCACGTCACTTTCGCCGATCCGCATCGCGCAGATCGCCTCGTCGCTTTCGACGCTGAGCGGCAAGGGCGGGGGATTCATGACCCGCCTGCGCGAGGGGCTCGGCCTTGATTCGCTGGACATCGGAACCGACGCGAGCGGCTCGGGTCAGGTCGGCGTCGGCAACTACATCTCGGAAAACATCTATACGGATGTGTCCGTGAACGCCCGGGGCGAGACCGAGCTCAACCTCAATCTCGACCTGACCGAGAGCCTGACCGCAAAGGGCACGGCGGACAATGCCGGTGAAACTTCGCTCGGGCTGTTCTATGAACGGGATTACTGACCATCCCGGCGAGGGCAGCAGGACGTGACCGGCAAGCGCGAAGAGGCTCCCGCTCCAGCGGCGGAACGCACCGCGATCGACGCGGTGGTGATCGGGCGCAACGAGGGCGCGCGCCTGCTGGCCTGTCTTGCCTCGCTTGCGCCGCAGGTGCGCCGCATCGTCTATGTCGATTCGGGCTCGAGCGACGGCAGCGCCGAGGCTGCGCGCAAGGCGGGGGCCGAGGTCGTCGCGCTCGACATGCGCCGCCCCTTTACCGCGGCGCGGGCGCGCAATGCCGGGCTTGCCCTGCTTGAGGATGCCGAGCACGTCCAGTTCGTCGATGGCGACTGCGTCGTGCAGCCGGGCTGGATCGCGACCGCCGCCGCCTTCCTTGCCGATCACCCCGAGGCCGCCGTGGTCTGCGGGCGCCGGCGCGAGGAACACCCCGAAGCCTCGGTCTATAACCGGCTTTGCGATGCGGAGTGGAACACGCCCTGCGGCCTGGCGCTGGCCTGCGGGGGCGATGCCCTGATGCAGCTTGCGCCGCTGCGCGCGGCCCAGGGCTATCGCGAAGACCTCATCGCCGGGGAAGAGCCCGAACTGTGCCTGCGCCTGCGCGAGCGCGGCTGGCAGATCTGGCGCATCGACGCCGAGATGACGCTGCATGATGCGGCGATTCACAGCCTCCGGCAATGGGCGCGCCGGGCCCGCCGTGCCGGGCATGCCTTTGCCGAGGGCGCCTTTCTGCACGGGCCGCAACACTGGGGCCGCGAGGCCCGGCGCGCGCTGTTCTGGGGGGCCGCCCTGCCGCTCGCGACCCTGGTGCTCGCGCTTGTCCACCCGGTTTTCTGGTTTCTCCTGCTGGCCTATCCGGCACAGGTCACGCGCCTTGCCCTGCGCGAGGGCGGCGGCCGCGTCGGCTGGGAGCGCGCCTTTTTCACCACGCTCGGGAAATTCCCCGAATCATGGGGCGTGATCGGCTTTCACCTGTCGCGCTGGCGCGGGCGGCGGGTCGGGCTGATCGAATACAAGTGACATCACGCTGTTCAGCGCTGGCGCCGGGCGCGGCGGATCTCGCCGGGCAGGATCGCGGCGCAGGCGGCATAGCGTGGCACGAGGCGGCGCGGGCTCGACAGCGCCCGCCAGAGCCATTCCAGCCCGGCGCGGCGCATCCAGAGCGGCGCGCGGCGCTGGTGTCCGCCCAGAAAGTCGAGCCCCGCACCGATCGAGGCGAACCCGACCCCGGGCGCAAGGCTGCGACCGCGCAGGGCCAGCGCCTCCTGCCGCGGGGCGCCGAGCGCAAGCAGACAGAGCCCGATTCCCGCCGCCTCGAGCCGGTGCAGGATTTCTGCGGCCTCCTCGCCGTCGGGATCGAAGGGCACCGAGGGCGCGATGCAAAGCGGCACCTCGAGCCCCGGGATCCGCGCGGTGAGATAGCCGCGCGCATCCTCGAGCGCGGCATCGGTCGATCCGACCAGCGCCACCGGCACCCCGGCATCCGCCGCCATCCGGCAGAGCGGCACCACGAGATCCGATCCGGGCAGCAACTCGACCGGCCGCCCGGCCAGCCGCGAAAGCCAGACGATCGGGCGCCCGTCGGCGGTGATGAAATCCTGCCCGGCGTAGGCCCGCGCAAAACCGGGCGACTCGCGCAGCTTGGCCAGGTGATCCAGGTTCACCGTCGCCAGCGCAAAGCCTTTCCGCGCCGCGAGACGTTCGCTCACGGCCGCATCGAGCGCCGGGCGACCGGGAAGATTGACGCGGATGGTTTCTCCGTGGAAATCGAACTGCATGATCGGCCCCGCCCGCTGCCAAGTAAGGATCCCGTCGCTGTCTTAGCCCGCATGGGGGCGCGGCACCAAGCCTCGAAATGAGGCACCGGCGTCGCGACTGTCCGGGATCCGCGCGGTTCGCAAAGCGTTCGCGGCAGGGTGCCGGCCTTGTTTTTGACACGCCGGTGTGCTGTCTGGCACCGTCGAGGGCCGACACTGGCGCCTGATCGTCCTTGACAAGCGGCCCTCATCTGCGATCTGGCGCCACCATGCCGACACGTCCGGCCCCGAGGTTCCGAGCCGAATCCGCATGCCGAACATACTCGCTTACCTGATGCTGGCGCTCTGGCCGCTGATCTGCCTCTGGATGTTCCGCCGGATGCCGATCGAGCGCGCGCTGATCTGGAGCGTGCTCGGCGGGTATCTCGTCCTCCCCCCGGACACCTATTTCCATCTGCCGGCGCTTCCGGTCGACAAGTTCGCCATGGCGAGCATCGTCCCCTTCATGATCTGCGTCTTCGTCATGAAGCGCCGCATCCCGCTGCTACCGGAGTCTGCGCCGCTGCGCGTTCTGAGCGTGGTCTTCGTCTTCAGCATCATCCCCACGATCATGAACAACGGCGAGCAGGTGTTTCTCGTCCACAATCCGTTCGGGGCGGCGCTGCCGCCGCTGCCGGGACTGGGATACAAGGATCTGGTGTCGCTCATGATCGGGCAGGCGGTCACGCTCCTGCCGTTCCTGATGGCGCGCGAGATCCTCGCAAGTCCGGCGGGGCTGCGCGAACTGCTGGTGGCGCTGGTCGTGGCCGGGGTCGCCTATTCGCTGCCGGCGCTGGTCGAGATCCGCCTCAGCCCGCAGATCAACGTCTGGGTCTACGGCTTCTTCCAGCACAGCTTCGAGCAGATGATGCGCTCGGGCGGGTTCCGCCCGATCGTCTTTCTTCCCCACGGGCTCTGGGCGGCGCTGTTCTTCTTCACCGCACTGCTTTCCGCCGCGGCCCTGACGCGGGATGCACCGGAACTGCGGCAAAGATACCGCATGGTGACCGGATATCTCGGCGTGATCCTCGTGCTCTGCAAAAGCTATGCGGCGCTCGGTTACGGGCTTCTGCTCACGCCCTTTGCCCTGCTGGGGAGCCCGAAGCTGCAATTGCGCATCGCGATCCTGCTGGCAACGCTCGCCTTCACCTACCCGGCCATGCGGGCGGCGCAACTCGTCCCGCTCGACGGGATCGTTTCGCAGGTCGCGCAATTGAACGTGGATCGCTCGCGCTCGCTCGATTTCCGGTTCATCAACGAAGAGCTGCTGATGGAGCGCGCCCGGCAAAAAGCCCTGTTCGGCTGGGGCTCCTGGGGGCGCGGCCTGATCTACGACCCGGAAACCGGCGAAAACGAATCCGTGACCGACAGCCGGTGGATCATCGTCTTCGGCAACTATGGCTGGGTCGGCTACGTGGCGGAAACCGGGCTGCTGGCGCTGCCGCTGCTGCTGCTTGGCTGGCACCGGCGGCGCCACCCCGGGGCCATGTCGCCCTATGCGGCACCGGTCGCGATCATAGTCGCGGCGACGCTGGTCGACATGACCGTGAACGCCACGCTGGTCCCCTTTACCTGGCTGTGCGCCGGGGCGGTTCTGGGCCATGCCGAGCGGATCGCGGCGCGCACTGCGAATGAGCCCGTTCCCGACGGCTCGCCCCCGGACGCCGAAAACCCGGCCGGAGCGGCAGAGCCCGCAACGCGGCGGCGGGCAAAGCGGCGGCGCACGGTGCTCTGAGCCCCGCCACGTGACCGGAAAGGCCCGGGCGCCAATGTTCAGACCATAGACTTTCGGCGGGTTATCGCTATGCTGTGCCCTGCTGCGGATTCCGGAATTGGACACGGGTGGGGGGATTGCAAAACCGATGCTGGTGAGTCCGACCTCGGCATCAGAATTTTGACGCAATCATCCTGCATGTTCCCGGCAAGCGGCGCGTTTTCTGGTTTTCCGTTCGCCTGATTCAGCCCCCGCATTCCGCACCGCCGATTATATTCAAGCTGATTGGAAATTCCCTCCACCATGTCACAACAATCCGCTGACAGCCTTGCAGACGAAGACATTGCCATCGTCGGCCTGTCGCTTTGCGTCCCCGGGGCCGGTTCGGCCGAGACGTTCTGGTCCAACCTGCGTGACGGTGTCGAATCGATCGAGTTCCTGGACGAGGCGGCGCTGCTCGAAGCCGGCGAGCGCCCCGACCTGATCCGCCGCAAGAACTACGTCCCCGCCACGGCCCGGCTCGAGGGTTTCGACCGTTTCGATGCCGAATTCTTCGGCTTCAGCCCGAAAGAGGCGGCGATCCTCGATCCCCAGCACCGAAAGTTTCTTGAAACGGCCTGGGAGGCCATGGAGAACGCCGGCCACCCGCCGGAAAGCCTGAACGGACATATCGGCGTGTACGGCGGCTGCGGCATGGGCAGCTATTTCTATTTCAACATCTGCTCGAACCGCGGGCTGGTGGATGACGTGGGCATGTTCCTTTTGCGTCACACCGGGAACGACAAGGATTTCATGACCACCCGCGTCAGCCACGTCTTTGACCTCAAGGGGCCGAGCGTGAACCTCCAGACCGCCTGTTCGACGTCGCTGGTGGCCACCCATTACGCGGTGCAGGCCCTGCGCAGGGGCGAATGCGACATGGCGCTCGCCGGCGGCGTCACCATCGAACTGCCGCAGGGGCGCGGCTATCTCTACCGCGAGAACGAGGTGCTGTCGCCCGACGGTCATTGCCATGCCTTCGACCACCGCGCGCAGGGCACCGTGTTCGGCGACCTGATGGAAGCGCTGGAGGACGTCAAGCTGCCGGACGCCGAGCTGCGCACCTCATGGCTCTACAGCCTGACGCAGTCGATCAACACCACGCCGTCGCTTTATCTCGAGGCCGGCGCGATCCACGGCTGCGTGCTGGCGCGCGAGGATCGCCCGCTGGTCTACATGGAAGATGTCGGCCGCCACAACGCGGTCGACAAGATCGCCGGCTGGATGTTCAAGGAGAAGGTGCCGGCGCACGACAAGATCTTCTACACCACCGGNNGGCACCTACCTGGGCGACCCCATCGAGGTGACCGCCCTGACCGAAGCCTTCCGCAGGACCAGCCGGGACAGCGGCTATTGCCGGGTCGGTTCGGTCAAGACCAATATCGGCCATCTGGATACCGCCGCCGGGGTCGCCGGGCTGATCAAGACCACGCTTGCGCTGCATCACCGCCAGATTCCGCCCTCGCTCAGCTACGAAAAGCCGAACCCCGCAATCGACTTCGAGACCAGCCCCTTCCGCGTTGCCGACCACTTGACGGACTGGGAATCGCACCGGGGGCCGCGCCGTGCCGGAATCAACGCGCTCGGCGTCGGCGGCACCAACGCCCATGTGGTGCTGGAGGAAGCGCCCGAGCGGCCCGCCTCCGACGAATCCGACTGGCCGTTCCATGTGCTGTGCATTTCAGGGCGCAGCCGCGCCGCGCTCGATGCGAACAGCACGGCGCTGGCCGCGCATCTGCGCGCCAATCCTGATCTCGACCTGGCCGATGTGGCCTTCACCCTCAAGGAAGGGCGCCGCGGGTTCGAGCGCCGCCGCGTTCTCGTGGCCGAAACGCCGCAGGAGGCCGCCGACCTACTGGATTCGGGCGACGAGCGGCGGGTGTTCACCCACGAGGTGCTGGGCGATGCGCCCGAATGCGTGTTCATGTTCCCCGGGGGCGGCGCGCAATACCCGGACATGGCGCGCGACCTCTACGAGACCGAGCCGGTCTTTGCCGAATGGATGGATCGCGGGCTTGCCCATCTCGAGCCGCAGCTTGATTACGACCTGCGCGCGCTCTGGCTGCCCGAGCCGGACCAGCGCGACGCCGCCGCAAAGGCGCTGACGCGGCCCTCGGTGCAGCTCCCGCTCATCATGATCGTGGAATATGCGCTGGCGCAGCTCTGGATGTCATGGGGCGTGCGCCCGGCGGTGCTGGTCGGCCATTCCATGGGCGAGAACACCGCCGCCTGCCTGGCGGGCGTCATGTCCTTCGAGGATTGCATCGACCTCGTGCTGCTGCGCGGGCGGCTGTTCGACAGGGTGCCGCGCGGCGGCATGCTGAGCGTCGCACTCTCGCGGGAAGAGACCGAGGCATTCATCGGTGACGATCTGGACATCGCCACCGTGAACGCGCCGACACTCACCACTGTTTCTGGCCCTGACGAGGCGCTCGAGGCGCTAGCCAGGCGACTGACCGCCGCGGAGGTCGAATTCCAGCGCATCGCCATCGACATCGCCGCCCATTCGCGGATGCTCGACCCGATCCTGGACGAGTTCCGCGCCTTCCTGCGCGGCCTTTCGCTGCAAGCGCCGGCGATCCCGATCATTTCGAACCGCAGCGGCCAACTCCTTGCCGCCGACGATGCCACCGACCCGGATTACTGGGTGGGCCAGTTGCGCCAGCCGGTGCTGTTTGCCGATTGCATCACCACCGCCGCCGAGGGCGCGCCGCGCGTCTTTCTCGAGGTCGGGCCCGGCAAGGCGCTGAGTTCGCTTGCGCGCATGAATGCCGCGGTCAAACCGGCGCAGGTTCTGGCCTCGCTGCGCCACCCGGATCAGGACATCGCGGATGATGCCTATTTCCTCGGGGTGATCGGACGGCTCTGGGCCTGCGGGGTCAACGCCGACTGGGCCCAGATCTGGGGCGAGGCGCGGCGCAACCGCCTGCCCCTGCCGACATATCAGTTCCAGCGCAGCCGCTATTTCATCGAACCCGGCAAGCCCGCCGAGGTCGAGGCCGAAACCGTGCTGGCCCGCAGCGACGACCTGGCGGACTGGGGCTGGCGCCCCGCCTGGCGACCGCGCAGCGCCGATTGCGACATCGACGTGGCCCGCGATGCAACGCTCGGCGCACCGCTCACGTGGCTTTTCTTCGAGGATGACCACGGCGTCGCCGCGACGCTTTCCGGGCGGCTCGAGGCCGGGGGGCACCGGATCCTGCGGGTCCGGGCCGGCGACACCTATGCGAAGCTCGGCGAGGGGCGCTATCAGCTTGCCCCCGAACAGGGGCGCGCGGGCTATGACGCGCTGATCGCCGACCTTGAGGAAAGCGGCGCCCTGCCCGACCGGATCGCGCATTTCTGGCTGCTGACCCGCGACGAAAGCTTCCGCCCCGGCAGCAGCTTTTTCGACCGCAACATGGAACAGGGCTTTTACAGCCTGATGTGGCTCGCCCAGTCGCTTTCGGGCGCCGACCCCGAGGTGCCGCCCGCGCTTCTCGTGGTGACGAACGGCGCGGCGCAGGTCGCGGAAGAGCCCCTGCCCTGGCCGGAAAAGGCGACCATCGCCGGCCCCGCCGGGGTGATTCCGCGCGAATTTCCCGGGCTGACCTGTTCGCGCATCGACATTCCGCTCGCCCAGCGCGCGGTGGCGCAGGGGTTCTTCGCGCGCCTGCGCCCCGAGGAACCTGCGCCCGAACTCGACCCCCTGCTGCGCGACCTGCTGCTTGAGGAACTTCTTGCCGCGCCCGGCAACAGCACCAGCGCCCTGCGGGGCGGGCGCCGCCATGAACAGCGCTACAGCCCCGTCGCCCTGCCCGAAGCCGGGGACAAGACTGACAGCACCCCGTTCCGGGAGGGCGGCACCTACCTGCTGACCGGCGGGTTCGGGGGCATCGCCCGCAGCATCGCCGCCGACCTGATGGAGAGGTTCGGCGCGAATATCATTCTCACCTCGCGCACCCGCCTGCCCGAGCGTTCCGACTGGGACGACCACCTTGAACGCCACGGGCCGGCGAACCGCGTCTCGCGCGCGATCCGCGCGGTGCAGGCGCTGGAACAGGGCGGCCGGGGCCGGGTTCTGCCGGTCACCGCCGACATCACCAATCCCGAGGCCATGAAAACCGCCGTGGCCGGCGCGCAGGACATCCTCGGCCCGATCCACGGCGTGATCCATGCCGCCGGGGTGATCGACGATGCGCCGATCCTGGGGCGCACGACGCCCGAGGTCGAACATGTCCTTGCGCCCAAGATCACCGGCCTGCGGGTGCTGGATGAAATTTTCCCCGATGGCACGCTCGACCTGATGGTGCTGTGCTCCTCCTCCTCGACCGCCACCCATCCCGCCGGGCAGATCGACTATGTGGCGGCGAACGAATACCTGAACGCCTTTGCCCGTTCGCGCCGCGGCGGGGCGACGCGGGTGCTGGCGGTGGACTGGGGCGTGTGGTCCGATATCGGCATGGCGGCCGAGGCCATGGCGGCCCGTCTGGGCGAGGATGCTTCGGTCGAATTCTCCCCGGCCGGGCTGCCGCTCCTGGACGAGACCGGTTTCGACCGCGAGGGCAACCGCATCTTTGCCGCCCGCTACGCGACGCGGGACCGCTGGGTGCTGAACGAGCACCGCACCATTGACGGCGCGGCGCTGATGCCGGGCACGGGCTATGTCGAACTTGCGGCCGAGGCCATGGCGGCGCGCGGCGCGCCAGCGTTCCGCATCGAGGATCTTTATTTCCTGCGCGCGCTTCATGTGCCGGACGGGACGTCGCGCGACTTGCTGCTGCGGCTCGTGCCCGAGGACGATCACGACGCCTTCGCCGTCTACAGCCGCACCGCGGACGGCAAGGGGTATATCCTGCATGCGCAGGCGGAGATTTCACCGCTCGAGGACGATCGCCCGGCACCGCTCGACCTTGACGCGATCGCCGCGCGCTGCGGGCCGGTGCAGCGCCCCGAAAGCGGCGCGCGGCTCCGATCACCGCAGGAAGCACACCTGAAATTCGGCCCCCGCTGGCACGTGCTGCGCGAGACCGCGCTTGGCAAGGGCGAGGGGCTGGCGCGGCTCGAACTGCCCGAGGCCGCGCGGGGGGATGCGGGCGTGCTGCTGCATCCCGGGCTTCTGGACCTGGCGACAGGCTGGGCCATGGGGCTGATTCCGGGCTATGGTGCGCGTCACCTCTGGGTGCCGGTCTCCTATCAGCGGATCCGCGTCTTTGCCCCGCTGCCGCAGGAACTGATAAGCTGGGTGCGCCTTGACCCCACTGCGCCGCCCGGCGAGGGGACGGTGTCCTTCGACGTGGCGCTTTCGGACCTCTCGGGGCAGGTCTGCGCGGTGCTCGAAGGGTTCCACATGCAACGCATGGAGGGTGCGCTCGACCTTTCCGAACCGGAGGCGCCCGACGCGAGCGCTGCCGATCTGGCACTCGAGCCGGCGCCGCTGCGGCCGCTGTCCGCGGATGAAGAGCGCCTGCATGACACCATCGCCCAGGGCATCCGCGCCGAGGAAGGGGCCGAGGCTCTGCGCCGGGCGCTCGCGCTCGACCTGCCGCAGGTGATCGTTTCACCGCTCGACCTCGACGCGCTGATCGCCGAGACCGGGCGCAGCAGCTCCGCCCCCGAAGCCGATGGCCAGAGCTTCGACCGCCCGGACCTTGAAACCTCCTATGTCGCGCCGCGCAACGAGCTGGAAAAGACCCTCGCCGGGCTGTTCCAGTCGCTGCTCGGGATCGGCCAGGTGGGGATTCAGGACGGGTTCTTCGATCTCGGGGGGCATTCGCTGATCGCGGTGCGCCTGTTTGCGCAGATCAAGCGGCTTTATGATATCCAGTTCCCGATCTCGGTGCTGTTCGAGGCGCCGAGCGTCGAAAAGCTCGCCGCGCTGATCACCGCCGAACGCGGCGTGGTCGATGCGCCGGCCGCCGCGGGTGCGCCGGACGAGGGCTCGGCCCCCGCCGGTCCCCGGCATCGCCACGTGGTCGCGCTGCACCAGGGCAAGGCCGGGCAGCGGCCGTTCTTCATCGTCGCGGGCATGTTCGGCAATGTGCTGAACCTGCGCCAGCTTGCGCTTTCGCTTGGAAAGGGCCGGCCGGTCTATGGGTTGCAGGCGCGCGGCCTGATCGGCAGCGACGAACCCCACCGCTCGCTGGTCGATGCGGCGCGCGACTACATCGCCGAGATCCGCGAGGTCCAGCCCGAGGGGCCCTATATGCTGGGCGGCTATTCGGGCGGCGGCATCACCGCGCTCGAAATGGCGCGCCAGTTCGAGGCGGCCGGGGAAACCGTGTCGCTGCTGGCCTTCCTCGACACGCCGCTGCCGGTGCGCCCAACGCTGTCCCGCCTCGACCGGCTGATGATCCGCTGGGGCGAGTTGCGGGAAAAGGGCCCGGGGTTCATTTCCGAATGGGCCGGCGACCGCATCGCCTGGGAGATCCAGCGCCGCCGCCGCGCAAGCGAGCGCGACCAGGCGATCGCCTCGGAGACCGCCTTCAACGATCTCCAGATCGAGGCCGCCTTCCGCGACGCCGTCAGCCGCTACGAGGTTGCGCCGTGGCAGGGCCCGCTGGTGCTGTTCCGCCCGCCGCTCGACCGCAAATGGCGCGTCTCGGGCGGGCGCTGGGTCAGCAGCGCGCGCGAATATGTCTATCCCGACAATGACTGGACGCGCCATGCGCCCCATATCGAGGTGTTCGAGGTGAGCGGTGATCACGACAGCATGGTGCTGGCCCCGAACGTCGCCACCCTGGCCCAGCATCTGCGCGACTGCATCCGCCGCGCAGAATCGCGGCCGGACAGCCGGGCGGACAGCCGCCCCGGCGGCGCGGACGCCGGGCAGCAGCCGGATGGCTGGCCCTTTGCGAAGGCAGCCGAGTGAAATCCATGACCGACCCTTCGCTTCTGATCGTCATCCTGAATTACCGCACCGCCGAGCTGACGCTGCGCGCCGCGGCCGAGGCGCTGGCCGACAGCCGCGACATGCGGGCCGAGATCGTGATCGTCGACAACGATTCCCGTGACGGATCGCTCGGCGCCATCTCGGCCGCCATCAGCCGCCGCGGCTGGGACGCCGACAACCGCGTGAGGCTGATCGACGCCGGGCGCAACGGCGGTTTCGGCGCCGGCAACAACGTCGGCATCCGCGCCGGGCTTTCGGACGGTTCGCGCCCGGATTTCGTCTATCTGCTGAATTCGGACGCCTGGCCCGAACCGGGCACCATCCGCACCCTGCTCGATTTCATACGGGAGCGCCCCACGGTCGGCATGGCCGGCAGCGCGGTCCGGGGCGAGGACGGCGTGGACCACCAGACCGCGTTCCGCTTTCCCTCGATCGCGGGCGAATTCGAAAGCTGCGCGCGGATCGGGCCGGTCTCGCGCCTGCTTGCGCGCCACATCGTCGCCCTGCCCTGTTACGAAACCGCGACAAGGGTGGACTGGGTGGCCGGGGCAAGCCTCATGATGCGCATGGACATGCTCGACCAGATCGGGCTCTTTGACGAGACCTTCTTCCTTTATTTCGAAGAGACCGAGCTTTGCCGGCGCGCCGCCCGGGCGGGCTGGGAATGCTGGTACCTGCCCGCGGGGCGGGTGATCCATATCGGCTCGGTCTCGACCGGGATGAAGAACTGGGCCCGGGTGCCGACCTACTGGTTCGATTCCCGCCAGCACTATTTCATCAAGGTGCACGGGCGCACCTACTGGATGGCGGCGACCCTCGCGCATGTCGGGGGAAGCCTGCTGTTCCGGCTGCGCCAGTTCATTTCGCGCCGCAAGGTGGACGATCCGCCGCATTTCCTGCGGGATCTGGTCGTGCATTCTGCAAGGAACCTGACCCGAAGTTCCGGTTCCAAAGTCCGGCTGGCGCCCCGTTTCCTGGAGGACAGACAATGACCGCATTTTCCTGTGTGCTGATCGGCGAGGAATCCCTCGTCGCGGGCTGCGGCGACATGTTGCGCGACCGCGGGCATGTGATCGCGGCGGTGGTCTCGGCGGATGCGGGCGTGCACGACTGGGCGCAGGCGCAGGGGATCACGATCCACCGCGACATGCAGGGGCTTGCGGGCGCGACATTCGACTGGCTGTTCTCGATCGCCAACCTCAAGGTGATCGCCCGGCCCGTGCTCGACCTTGCGGGCAAAGGCGCGATCAACTTCCATGACGGCCCGCTGCCCGATTATTCCGGGCTCAACACGCCGGTCTGGGCGCTCGTCAACGGGCGCGGCCAGCACGGCGTCACCTGGCATGTGATCGAACGCGGCATCGACGAGGGCGACATCCTGGCCGAGCGTCGCTTCGACATCGCGGCGGATGAAACCGCCTTTTCCCTGAACACGAAATGCTATGCGCAGGGGCTCGAGAGTTTCGCCGACGTGCTGGCCCAGCTTGAAAGCGGGCGGCTGGACCGCCGTCCGCAGGATCCGGCTCTGCCGCGCGAAATTTTCACCCGCGACAGGCGGCCGGAGGCGGCCGGCATTCTCGATTTCACCCGGCCGGCGGGAACGGTTTCGCGCCTCGTGCGGGCGCTCGATTTCGGCGGCTACTGGAACCCGCTGGTCCGGGCCAAGATCGTGACCGGTGCCGGGGTCGTCCTGATCGGCACTGCGGAACAGGTCGAAGGGTCCGGCACACCGGGCACCATTGTTGCGCTTGACAAGGAAAGCCTGACCGTTGCCTGCGCCGACGGTGCGCTGCGGCTCGGCGGGTTGACCGACAGCGCCGGGCAGCCGCTGCGCCCGCGTGACATCGCCCGCGAGGGCGAGACGCTCAAAAGCCCGGACCGGGCCGAGCGGGCCGCCATCGACGCGCTGATCCAGCGCCTGCTCGGGGCCGAACCATTCTGGCGCGAGGCGCTCGCACAGGCCCACCCGGTCGAACTGCCGCTCGCGGCGCGGGATGCCGGCGCACCCGACTGGCAGCGGCATCCGGTCGCGCTCGGGGCGGAGCCGGCAAAGGCGCTTGCGCTCATCGGCGCGCTGGCCCTGCGTTCGGCCGGAGAAATGGTCGCGGATCTCGCCCTGCGCGACGGGCGGCTTGCGGCGGATGCCGCGGCCCATCCCGGCCTTGTCGCGCCCTGGGTGCCGCTGCGGATCGAGGGCGCGGAAACGCTGTCGGACACCGCCATTCGCGCGGCGCGGACGCTCGACATGCTTGCCGGGCACGGCGGATATGCGGCCGATCTGATCGTCCGCGACCCCGCAATCGCCGCACCCATGATGCCGGCGATCGGAATCTCCCTGGACCTGAACGAGCCGATCGCGGGCACGGCGCTGACCTTCACGATCACCAATGGGCAGGTGGCGCTGCTGCGCGATCGCAACCGCCTCGATGATGCCGGCCTCGCCCTGCTCGAAGAGCGCCTGCAGGTGCTGGCCGGGGCCCCGGACGGGCCGATCGCCGACATCGACATCATTCCCCCGCATGAACGCGACCTGATCCTCGACGCCTGGAACCGCACCCGGGTGCCCTATGACGAGGCGCTGACCCTGCACCATGCCTTCGAGGCCGAGGTGGCGCGCCACCCCGATGCGCCGGCGCTGGTCTACGAGGACAGCACGCTCACCTATGGCGAACTGAATGCCCGCGCCAATGCCGTGGCCGCGCAGTTGATCGCCGCCGGTGTCGGGCGTGGCGATCATGTGGGCATCTACCTGCCGCGCGGGCCGGAGCTGTTGATCGGCACCATGGCCATCCTGAAGGCGGGCGGCGCCTATGTTCCGCTCGACCCGACCTATCCGGCCGAGCGCCTTGCCCATTACGTCAGCGACAGCGAAGCCTCAGTGATCCTGACCGATGCGTCGCTGCGCGCCAGCCTGCCGGCCAATACCGCCACCATCGTCGAGATCACCCCCGACACCCGCGCCGAGAACGTGGACGGCGGCGCCGGCCCCGCGGATCTGGCCTATGTGATCTATACCTCGGGCTCGACCGGAACGCCCAAGGGGGTGATGGTCGAACACCGCAACGTGTCGAACTTCTTTACCGGCATGGATGCTCATATCGACCATGCTGCGGGCGGGGTCTGGCTTTCCGTGACCAGCCTTTCGTTCGACATCTCGGTGCTCGAACTGTTCTGGACGCTGGCGCGCGGGTTCAAGATCGTGCTGCTTGGCGACGAGAACCGCGCCGCGGTCTCGGGCTCGTCGCGCCCGGTGCTGAAGCGCCACCTCGACTTCAGCCTGTTCTACTGGGGCAACGACGATGGTGTCGGGCGCGAGAAATACCGCCTGCTGCTTGATGGCGCGCGCTTTGCCGACGAAAACGGTTTCTGCGCCATCTGGACGCCCGAGCGGCACTTCCACGCCTTTGGCGGCCCCTATCCGAACCCCTCGATCACCGGCGCCGCCGTGGCGGCGGTCACGCGCAACCTGGAGGTGCGGGCCGGTTCCTGCGTCGCGCCGCTGCACCATCCGATCCGCATTGCCGAGGAATGGGCGGTGATCGACAACCTGACCAACGGGCGCACCGGGCTGGCGATCGCCTCGGGCTGGCACCCGGAGGATTTCGTTCTGCGCCCGGAGAATTCGCCGCCGAAGAACAAGCCGGCGATGTATGAAACCATCGAGATGCTGCGCCGCATGTGGCGTGGCGAAAAGGTTCCCTTCCCCATGGGCGGCGGGAAAATGGTCGATGTCCTGACCCAGCCGCGCCCGGTTTCGAATGAGCTGAAGATCTGGGTCACCACCGCCGGAAACCCCGAAACCTGGCGCGATGCGGGCCGGATCGGGGCGAATGTGCTGACCCATCTTCTGGGCCAGACCATCGAGGAGGTCGGCGAAAAGATCAAAATCTACCATCAGGCCCTGCGCGACAGCGGGCACGATCCGAAGGATCACAACGTCACGCTGATGCTGCACAGCTATCTTGCAAAGGATCGCGAGACCGCGCGCGAAGTGGCGCGCCAGCCGATGAAGGATTACCTTGCGGCGGCCACCGCGCTGGTCAAGCAATATGCCTGGACCTTCCCGGCGTTCAAGAAGCCCCGCGGCGTCGACAATCCGATGGATATCGACCTTGATTCGCTGGACGAAAGCGAGGTCGACGCGATCCTCGATTTCGCCTTCGAGCGCTATTTCGAGGATTCGGGCCTGTTCGGCACCGTTGACGACGCGCTTGCCCGCGCCGAACATCTGAAACGCATCGGTGTGGACGAGATCGGCTGCCTGATCGACTTCGGCATTGCCCCGGACCGGGTGCTTGAAGGGTTGAAGCCGCTGGCCGAGGCGCTGCGGCGCACCAACGCGCCCTCGGATCTGGCGGCGGAGGATTTCTCGCTTACTGCGCAGATCCTGCGTCACGGTGCGACCCACCTGCAATGCACCCCCTCGCTTGCGCGCATGATCACCCAGAACGACGAGGCGAGCCTTGCCGTTTCACAACTGCGCCAGATGCTGATCGGCGGCGAGGGTCTGCCCGGCGAACTGGTCGAGGCGGTGAAACGCTGCACCGATGCCCGGATCCTGAACATGTACGGCCCGACCGAAACCGCGATCTGGTCGACGGTTCACCCCGTGGACGAGGCCGCGCCCGGCATTCAGCCGATCGGCCGCCCGATCGCCAACACGGTGATCCGGGTGCTGGACGAAACGGGCCGGCCCTGCCCGGTCGGCGTTGCGGGCGAGTTGTTCATCGGCGGCGCCGGGGTCGTGCGCGGCTACTGGAAACGCCCCGACCTGACCGCCGAGCGGTTCGTTCCCGACCCCTTCGACCCCGGCGAGCGTATCTATCAGACCGGCGACCTGGTGCGCTGGCAGAGCGATGGCAGCCTTGCCTATCTCGGGCGCACCGACCATCAGGTGAAGATCCGCGGCCAGCGCATCGAGCTGGGCGAGATCGAGGCGGCGCTCAACGGGTTGCCGCAGGTATCGCGCGCGGTGGCGGCGACGGTGGGGCAGCCGGCGGTGCTGGCGGCTGCGTATGTGCCGACGAGTGGTCACGAACGGGAAACAAGCGAGGCCGTTCGCACGGCGCTGGGCGCCTTGCTGCCGGACTACATGGTGCCGTCGACACTGCTGGCGGTGGAGGCCTTGCCGCTGAGCGCCAACGGCAAGGTGGACCGCAAGGCGGTCGTGGCGCTGCTGGCCGAACAGGGCGCGGATGCGCGCCTCCACGAACCGCCGCAGGGGCGCTTCGAGACGCAGGTGGCCGGGATCTGGCGGGAGGTGCTGCAGTGCGAAACCGTTTCGCGCCACGACGACTTCTTCCTCATCGGCGGCGACAGCCTGCGCGCCACCCGCATCGTGCAACTGCTCCACGGCCGGCGCGTCAGCCCGGCGCCGGTGCCGCTGTTCGTGTTGTTCTCGTCCCCGACCCTCGCCGCGCTGGCCGCCTACGTGCGTGACCAGTGGCAGGCCCTGGGTGCGGTGGCGAGCGACGAAGAAGAACTAATCGAAGAAGGCATACTATGACCGATCACGCCATCCCCTCCGCCGACACCCCCATTGCCGACCTGCTCGCCGAGTTGAACGCCGCCGGCGTTCTGCTGTGGGCCGAAGCGGGGCAGTTGCGCTTCAAGGCGCCGGCCGGCGCCCTGGGTGCGGCGCAGCGGGACATGCTCAAGGCGCGCCGCGCCGAATGCCTCGCCTATCTGTCCGGCGCCGCCGACGGCATCGAGCCCGATCCGGACAATCGCTACGCGCCTTTTCCGCTCACCGACCTGCAGCTTGCCTACATCGTCGGCCGCCGCGACAACTACGAGCTGGGCGGGGTCGGCTGCCACAACTACCTCGAACTGGCGCTGCCGCCGCTCGACCCGGCGCGCCTGGAGCGGGCCTGGCACGGCCTGATCCTGCGCCACGACATGCTGCGCGCGGTGATCGGCAACGACGACCAGCAGCGGGTGCTGAAGCACGTCAGCCTGCCGCCGCTGCGCTGCGACGACCTGCGCGGACGCGACGAGCAGGCTTTCGAGCAGGCCGTGCTGGCCAACCGCCGCGCGATGGCCTTCCGCCGCTACGACGCCGAGCGCTGGCCGCTCTACGAGATGCGCCTGAGCCTGCACGATGCGCGCGCGATCCTGCATTATTCGACGGACCTGCTGATCGCCGATTTCGCCAGCATCCAGTTGCTGCTGGCCGAGCTGGGCGAAGGCTACCGGCACCCGGAGCGCACACCGCCGCCGCTCGGCCTGAGCTTCCGCGACGTGGTGATGGCGCAGCGGGCGCGGCGCCAGCGCCCGGAGGCACAGGCCCGCCTGCAGGCACACCGCGACTACTGGCTGCAACGGCTGGCCGAGCTGCCCGGCGCGCCGGAACTGCCGCTGGCCCAGGCCCCGCTGCCCATGCAGGCCGCGCAGGCCGCCGATGCGGGGGCGCCGAGCTTTGCGCGCCACAGCTTCGACCTGCCGCGCGAGGCCTGGCAGCGTTTCTGCGCCGTCGCCACGCGCCACCAGTTGACGTCGACCAGCGCGGTGATGGGGGTGTTCGCCGAGGTGCTGCGGCGCTGGTCGCGGCAGCCCGATTTCTGCATCAACCTGACGCTGTTCAACCGCCCGGCGCTGCATGCCGAGATTCAGCGCATCGTCGGCGACTTCATCGCCATCAACGTGCTCGAAGTGCGCGGCGACAGCGGAGCGAACTTCGTCGAACGCGCCGGCGCGCTGCAGCGCCGGCTGTGGCAGGACATGGCGCATGCGGACTTCAGCGGCATCGAGGTGCTGCGCGAACTGTCGCGGCTGCGCGGCGGCAAGCAGTTGATTCCGGTGGTATTCACCAGCACGCTGGGGGTGGCCGGCGACGACCTGCCGCGCAACGACTTCATGCACGACGCGCAACTGCACTACGGCATCACCCAGACCCCGCAGGTGTGGCTGGACTGCCAGGCCACCGAGCGCCGCGGCGGCCTGCACGTGGATTGGGACGTGCGCTGCGGGGTGTTCCCGCCCGGCGTCATCGAACAGGCGTTCGCCGCCTTCGGCGAGGCGGCCGCCGCACTGGCGGCGGAGGCGGGTGAAGCGGCCTGGTCCGCCGCCGCGCTGGTGGGCTTGTCCGAGGCCACCCGGTTGCAGCGCGAACGCATCAACCACGAAAAGGATGCGCCGCTGCCGCGCGGCTACCTGCACGGCGGCTTCTGCCGCCATGCGCTGGCGCAGCCGGAACGGCCCGCGCTGCTGTGCGGCGCGCGCCAGTGGCGCTATGGCCAGTTGGCCGCGTGGGCGCTGGCGATCGCCCGCCGCC
>JRYH01003717.1_pt1 | contig 23764 bp, 12 predicted proteins | sample 235351 | NCBI WGS metagenome assembly JRYH01 (sample SAMN03074221, study PRJNA261480) | activated sludge metagenome | biome: Wastewater Treatment Plant; feature: Wastewater; material: Activated sludge; isolation source: activated biomass of a wastewater treatment plant treating wastewater... ...
ACGACGCGGAGGTGCGGGCGTTGCTCGAGGCCGAGGGCGTCGCGTTCGGTTCGTCGTGCGACACCGAGACCGTGCTGCACGCGGCGGCGCGATGGGGCGCCGAGGCGGCGACCCGGCTTCGGGGCATGTATGCGCTGGCGCTGTGGGACTCGACCCGGCGTGTGCTGCTGCTGGGCCGGGACGGGTTCGGGATGAAGCCGCTGCACTGGGCGCACGCGGGCGGGGAGTTGGTGTTCGCGAGCGAGGCCCAGGCGCTGTTCGAGCACCCCGGGCTCGCGGCGCGGCCGGACTGGGGGGGCATCTGGGCGTACGCGGCGACGGTGCGCACGGCGGTGGAATCGCGGACGATGTTCGAGGGGGTGCACGCGGTGCGCCCCGGCGAGTGGGTCTCGGTCGATTGCTCGGGCCGTTCGTGCGAAGTCGAGAGCCGGGTGTATCGGGCGAGTGTCTCGGCGCACGGCGGCCTGGGGTCGATCCGCGAGAGGATCGAGGATTCGGCGCGTCGGCACCTGCGGAGCGATGTGCCGTGGTGCTCGCTGCTGAGCGGCGGGCTGGACAGCACGATCCTGGCGGCCCTGGCGATGCGGGAGGCGGGCCGGCTTCGGACCTATGTCTCGGGGTGCCCGGAGGCGGGCAACGGCGCGGCGGATGACTTCGCCTTTGCTCGCACGGCGGCCGACGCGATCGGGACCTTGCACGAAGAGGTCGCCGTCGATCGCGGTGGGTTCCTTGAGCGATGGGGCTGGATGGTCGACCGGTTGGGAACACCCTTGAGCACGCCGAATGAGGTTGCGATTTTCGAGGTCGCGTCGAGGCTCCGGGGTGATGGGCATGTGGTGGCGCTCAGCGGCGAAGGGGCGGACGAGTTGTTCGGGGGGTACGACCTCCCGATCGCGGGGGCGATCGGGCATGTGCGCGCGCGGCCGGACGCGAGCGGCGACGAGGACGGGGCATTCGCGCTGGCGTCGGCGTCGTGGCTGACGAGTGCGCAGCGGGGCGTGTTCATGCGGGCCGACTTCGCCTCGCTCGCCGATCGGGATGGGCCGCTCGAGTCGGTGTACGCGGGGGCGTTCCGGGGGCTGCTCGACGAGGTCGCGGCGGACTTCGACGGGCCCGGGCGGGAGGAGCGGCGCGTCCAGGCCTTCCTGCGGATGCTGCGGCGGTTCAACCTGACCGGGCTCTTGGGGCGGCTGGACACGGCGACGATGCTGGCGTCGGTGGAGGGCCGAACACCCTTCGCGGACGCGGAGGTCGCGATGGCGGCGGAGGGGCTTGCGCTGGCGGCGAAGTTCGGGGAGGGCGACCCGCCGCGGACGAAGATCCCGCTGCGCGAGGGGTTTACGGACCTGGTGCCGGCCTCGATCGTGACCCGCCCGAAGCGGAGTTTCCCGCTTCCCTTCGAGGGGTGGCTCGCCCCGATGGCCGGGGCGGTTCGGGCAAGTGGCTTGGTCGCCGAAATCTACACCCCCGCCGCGGTGGAGTTCGTGTGGTCCGACCCGGTGCGTTCCTGGAACCTGGCCTGGCCCATGGCGAACCTGGCGTTATGGGGCGAGCGGTGGTGGAAGTCGTCCCGCTAGGCGGATTGGGCTCGGCGCTTCGGGCCGCCTGAGGTAAACTCGTGCGCGGGGTTGAGGTCGGTGGTCCACTGGGGGCCTTTGAATCCTGGAGCGTGCAGAGGATGAACCACGGGGGAGTCGTTGTCGGCATTGTTGCCAGCGCGGGCCTGGCCGCGGGCGGGGAGTGCGCGGCCCCGGGGTGCGCCGCTGTGGGGCCCGGCGTTGTCGGGTTCGAGGTGGTGCACGGGTGCTGGGGCGACGAGCAGGGGCGATTGACCGGGGGCCGGTTCCTCGTGCCTTCGGACGGCGTGGACTTCAAAGGCGTGGCCGGCGTGCAGGCGCGGGGTGATGGGGACAACCGGGTCGATCTGGTGATCGTGGGCGACGGGTATCGCGCCTCCGAGATGGGGCTGTTCCACCTGCACGCCGATCGGATCGCGGATGACTTCTTCGCCTATGAGCCGTTCGTGCGGTATCGGCCCTACTTCCGGGTGACCAAGGTGGAGGTCGTCTCCGAGGATTCGGGCGTGGACAACGACCCGAGCCAGGGTGTCAGCCGGGACACGGCGATGGACATGGCGTTCTGGTGCGGCGGGACCGAGCGGCTGCTGTGCGTGAATGTCGGGGACGCGTACGCCTATGCCACCGCCGGGGCGCCCGATGTCGATCAGGTGCTCGCGATCGCGAACTCCACGAAGTACGGCGGGGCGGGGTATTCCTCGAGCAACCTGGGGACGGCGTCCGGGGGCAACGCGTCGGCCGTGCAGATCGCGATCCACGAGATGGGGCACTCGCTCGGCGACCTGGCGGACGAGTACACCTACGGGGGCCCGTCGAATTACACCGGGCCCGAGCCGAGCGCGGCGAATCTGTCGAGGTACGACGCGGAGGATCAGCTGCAATTCGAGCGGAAGTGGTTCCGCTGGCTCGGGGCGAGCCTGCCCGGGTTCGACGGGACGGTGTCGACCTTCGAGGGCGGGGGGTATTCGGAGACCGGGATCTACCGGCCCTCGTCGAACTCGATGATGCGGTCGTTGAACCGGCCCTTCAACCTACCCAGCGCGGAGCGGCTGATCCGGGAGTTCTACCGCGAAGTCTCGCCGATCGACGCCGGGCCCGAGGACGGGGCCGAGTTCGACGCAACGGAAACGATCTCGATCGTGCCGATGCAGCCGATCGGGACGCCTCTTTCTGTGTCGTGGAGTGTCAATGGGGTGCCGGTGGCGGGCGCGGCCGGGGCCTGGGACCTGGACCTCTCGTCGCTCGGGCTCGGGGCGGGGGAGCACACGGTCGAGGTCCGCGTGGTGGACGAGACGCCCTGGGTGCTGGACCCGGCGATCCGGTCGGCGTTCCTGACCGAGTCGCGGGTGTACAAGGTGAGCGGGTGCGGGTCGTCGGTGGACTTCAACGACGACGGGGTGCTCGACCTGCGGGACATCATGTGGTTCGCGGACGCGTTCCTGAGCGGCGACCTCGACGCGGACCTCTCCGCCCCGTTCGGGATCCTCGACCTTGGGGACCTGACGGCGTTTGTGGGGCTCTTCCTCGGGGGGTGCCTCTGAACGGGGCGGGGGTGGTCCGGGGGATGAATCGTGGGTAGAGTTGGGGCCTGCCACGGCGCGTCCGGCTCGGATGGTCGCACGGGCCCCGAACGCATCCCAGACCGGACTGAGCGGAGTTGACGATGAAGAGCGACACCCATCCGACCTACTACCCCTCCTGCAAGGTGTTCCACAACGGCCAGCACGTGATGACCGTCGGGGCGACGGTCCCTGAACTGCATGTCGATGTGTGGTCGGGGTCGCACCCGTTCTTCACGGGCCGGTCGCAGTTCGTCGACGCGGCCGGGCGGGTGGAGAAGTTCCAGAAGAAGTTCGCGGGGAACTACTTCAAGCCGAAGAAGTGACCGGCTGGGGGTGCTTCCGCCCCCGCATTTGCCGCCGAAATGTTCGTTTTTTGATCGGCAATGCCGCGGCGCGGTATTCGGTCCTGCTGCGGGATTTTCTGGAACCGCGGAGGGTGACGGGTCGAACCGGGGGACATCGCAAGGGCTCCGGGGTCGGAATCCCCCGGCGGGCTCGGCCTGCCGATTGATGGTGTGGGTTCCGGTTTCGGTTGCTCCCCGCTCGGCCATTCTCGCCGAGGGGTCTGTCTTGCCGCGTCTGGCGTCCGCACGATCGGGAGCGGTCGCAGGGGTTTCTGGTCATGCCGCCGAGGAGCGGCTCCTAGAAGGGTGTCTCTCATGAAGTACGCATCTGTTCTGGTGTTGGCGGCGGTCGCCGGGTCGGCGTTTTCGACCGTGGCGGTCGGCGCAGAGGTTGGTGCTCCGACGGGCGCTTCGGCGCCGGACGAGCAGTTTCAGCGGATGATCGCGACGGCGATGCTGCCCTCGCTGCCAAAGGCGCACCGCGACGCGATCATCGCGGCGGGCGGGCTGGGGGCGGAGGGGTACGCGGCGCTGCGCGACCATTCGGGCGAGCTTCTTGTGTCGCACGACGATCGGTACGAGCGCGTGCGTGAATTGGTGAGCCCCGCGCTGTTCGCGCGGATGCACGAGGAGCACCTCGGCGTGATGCTCGAGACGCTCGATCGGGCCGAGAAGGGCGAGACGCCCAAGCTGCTCTGCTTCGCGCCGGGGACCGACCCGGAACTGGTCGCGGCGTTCAGCGCGATGTTCCAGGAGGAGTTCTGGGGCGGCGCGACGGGCGAGGAGCGGTTCCAGATCGGGGCGCGGTGGAGCACGACGGCCTCGTCGTTCTCGACGGGCGGCACCGGAAACCCGATCGTCCTGACCTACTCCTTCCCGCCCGACGGGGCCCTGGCGGACAACCTCTCCGGGCAGAACCGCGCGAACCAGTTCAACGCGTGGATGAACGGCATCTACGGCTCGCAGGCGGTCTGGCAGCCGATCTTCGCCAGCGTTTTTAACCGCTGGTCGGACCTGATCGGCGTGGACTACATCTACGAGCCGAACGACGACGGCGTCGAGGCGAACACGCTGCCGGGCGTGCTGGGCGTCCGCGGCGATGTCCGCATCTTCGCGGTGACGCTGGACGGCTCCAACGGCGTGCTGGCGTACAACGAGTTCCCGAACAACGGCGACATGGTGTTCGACGCCTTCGACGGGTTCTTCAACTCGACCACCCAGCAGTCACGCCGGCTGCGGAATGTGACCTCGCACGAGCACGGGCACGGCCTGGGCTTCCTGCATGTCTGCCCGGCGAACTCGACCAAGCTCATGGAGCCGTTCGTGTCGACCTCGTACGACGGGCCCCAGCTCGACGACATCCTCGCGGGGCAGCGGAACTACGGCGACCTCCTCGAGAACAACGACACCTCGGGCACGGCGAGCGACCTGGGCAATGTGTTCGTCGGGAGCAGCCAGAACCTCACGAACCTCAGCATCGACGACAACTCGGACATCGACTTCTACCGGGTGAATGTGACGCAGCCGCTCGAGATCGGCGTGACCGTGACGCCCGACGCAGCGGCGTACCAGCAGGGCCCGCAGACCTCGGCGTGCAACACGGGGACGCTGACGGACTACAACTCGATCCACAACCTGCAGCTCGAGGTCCGCGCGTCGAACGGGACGACGGTGCTCGCCTCGTCGAACACGGGCGGGACGGGCCAGCCCGAGTCGCTGGACTTCACGATCACGACGCCGGGGACCTACTTCGTGGTGGTGCGTCCGTCGACAACGACCAACAACATCCAGCGGTACCGCATGGACCTGACCGGCGGGCAGATCCCGTTCAACGGGCCGACGATCGTGGCCCAGCAGAGCGACCCGACCGTGGTCGCCCCGGGCGTGCCGGTTGTGCTTGATTACCAGGTGCTCCCCAACGCGGACACGATTATCGACGGGCCCGACCTGAGCTACCGCTTCGACGGCGGCGCGTTCACGACGGTGGCGATGACCCCGCTGGGCGGGAACATCTTCCGCGGAACCATCCCGGGCGCGGACTGCGACGACTCGCCCGAGTACTACATCTCGGTGGTCGGGCAGGTCGTCGGCGAGGTGAACCTGCCGCTGGCGGGTGAGAACGACCCCGCGTCGTACGCGGTGGGCGCGATCGATGTCTCGTTCTCCGACAACTTCGAGACCAACACCGGCTGGGACGGGTCGCTGGCGACCGCGACGGCCGGGCAGTGGGACCGCGGCGTGCCGGTGGCGTCGACCGGGGCCCCCTCGTCGGACTTTGACGGCTCCGGGCAGTGCTGGGTGACCGGCAACGCCGCGGGTGAGGATGTCGACTTCGGGCTGGTGATCCTGCGGAGCCCCTCGCTGAACACCGTGGGCGGGGCGTCGTTGTCGTACGCGTACTGGCTGGGCGGCTCGCTCGGCACGGGCGACCGTCTCCGCGTCGAGGTCTCCTACAACGGCCAGATCACCTGGACGCCGCTCAAGGAGTACAACGCCGTCAGCGGCGGGTGGGTGACCGACAGCGTCGAGGTCCCCGCGGGCGACGGCGTGGCGAGCACCTTCTTCCGGTTCATCGCCGAGGACGCGAGCACCGACAACACCGTCGAGGCCGCCATCGACGCCGTGACCCTGAGCACCGTGGTCTGCACCGAGCCCGGCGGGTGCAACGCCGCGGACATCGGGCTGCCCTACGGCGTGCTCGACCTGGGTGACATCAACGCCTTCCTCGTGGGCTTCACGGGGCAGGACCCGATCGCGGACCTCGCCGCCCCGTTCGGGGTCTGGGACCTCGCGGACATCGGGCTGTTCACGCAGAGCTTCCTGGCCGGCTGCCCCTGAACCGAGCCTGACCGCGTAACCTGAAGCACAAGCCCGGGCCCGAGCCCGGGCTTTTTTCTGCGCCCGGGGAGGATATCATCCGTTCATCCGGAAATATGGAAATAGGCCGCCGGGGCGGCACTTCACGGGGGCGACGCGGAACGATGGCACGGCTGCTGGATCAATTCGCCAAGCGGGTGCTTGTGCTCGACGGGGGCATGGGCACGAGCACGCACGAGCATTGCCTCTCGGTCGAGCGGGACTACGGGGGGTGCGAGAACTGCACGGACATCCTCACTCGGACCAGGCCCGATCTGGTCGAGGCGATCCATCGCGGGTTCCTCGAGGCGGGGGCGGACGCGGTGGAAACGAACTCGTTCGGCGGGCCTCGCCATGTGCTGGCGGAGTTCGGGCTCGAGGGCGAGGCGTTCGAGCTGGCGAAGCGGTCGGCCGAGATCGCACGGTCGGCGGCGGATGCGTTCACAACCGCTGAGAAACCGAGGTTCGTGCTCGGGTCGCTGGGCCCCGGGACGAAGCTGATCACGCTGGGGCAGATCGGGTGGGAGGCGATGCTGGCGAGCTACCGCGAGGCGATGCGCGGGCTGGTCGCCGGCGGGGCGGACGCGTTGCTGATCGAGACCTGCCAGGACCTGTTGCAGGTCAAGTGCGCGATCAACGCGGCCCTTGCGGCGCTCGAGGACGAAGGGAGGTCGGCGGATGAGATCCCGCTGATGGTGAGCCTGACGATTGAGCAGAATGGGACGATGCTCGTCGGGAGCTCGCTCGAGGCGGCGATCGCGGCCCTGCGTGGGTACCCGATCGCGACGCTGGGCCTGAACTGCGCGACCGGACCCGAGCAGATGGTCGAGTCGATCAAGCTGCTCGAGAGAACCTGGGACAGACCGATCACCTGCTACCCGAACGCGGGGTTGCCGATCCTCCACGAGGGGAAGACGGTGTACCCGCTGGGCCCCGAGCCTCTGGCGGCGGCGCTGCGTTCGTTCGCGGCCGAGCACGGGGTGGGGCTCGTGGGCGGGTGCTGCGGGACGACGCGGGCGCACATCGCGGCGATCGCGCGGGCGGTCGTGGGGGTGCGGCCACGCGGGGGGCGGCGCGCGGCGTGGGCGGCGGGGAGCTCGAGCCTGTTCAGCCCGACGCCGCACCGTCAGGACGCGAGTTTCCTGATCATCGGGGAGCGGTGCAACGCCTCGGGCTCGAAGAAATTCAAGGGGCTGCTGGAGGCGGAGGACTGGGACGGCGTGGTGTCGCTGGCCCGTGAGCAGGTCCGGGACGGGTCGCATGTGCTCGACCTCAACACGGACTACGCGGGGCGTGACAACGCCCGGGACATGGCGGAGATCGTCTCCCGGCTGAGCCGGCAGGTCGATGCGCCGCTGATGATCGACTCGACGCAGGTGCGGACGATCGAGGCCGGGCTGCGGCACGCGGCGGGCAAGTGCATCATCAACTCGGCGAATTTCGAGGACGGGGAGGAGAAGTTCGACGCGATCTGCCGGCTGGCAAGGGCGTACAACGCGGCGCTGGTGATCGGGACGATCGACGAGGACCGCGAGGCGGCGATGGCGCGGACCGCCGACCGGAAGGCCGCGATCGCCGAGCGGGGCATCCGCCGGGCGACGCGGGTGCACGGGCTGGACGAGGCGGACCTGTTTATTGACCCGCTGGTGCTGCCGATCTCGACGGGCATGGACTCGGACCGGCGCTCCGCGCTCGAGTTGATCGAGGGCGTGCGGCGGATCGCGGCGGCGCACCCCTCCGTGCAGATCGTGTGCGGGCTGAGCAACGCCAGTTTCGGGCTCAAGCCGGCGGCGCGGGTGGTGCTGAACAGCGTGCTGCTCCACGAACTGGTCGAGGCGGGGCTGACGAGCGCGATCGTGCACGCGAGCAAAATCCTGCCGCTCAACCGGATCGACGGGACGCAGCGACGCGCCGTCCTGGACCTGATCTTCGACAGGCGGGCGGCGGAGAACGGGGGCACGGGCCTGCCCGAGGGCGTCGAGGACCCCGGGTTCGACCCGCTCGCGCGGCTGATCGAGCTGTTCCGCGATGTCGAGGGCGTGGCGTCGGCGAGGAAGTTGGCCGCGAGCCTGACGCTGGAGGAGCGGCTGCGGCGGCACATCATCGACGGCGAGAAGGAGGGCCTCGCGGCCACACTCGACGAGGCGATGTCGCGTTACACCCCGCTGGAGATCATCAACGACCACCTGCTGGACGGGATGAAGACGGTGGGCGATCTCTTCGGTTCTGGCGAGATGCAGCTTCCCTTCGTCCTCCAGAGCGCCGAGGTGATGAAAAAGGCCGTGGGCCACCTCGAACCCCACATGGAGAAGGCCGGCGGCGGTGGCAAGGGGAGCATCGTGCTGGCGACGGTGAAGGGGGATGTGCACGACATCGGGAAAAACCTGGTGGACATCATCCTCTCGAACAACGGGTACACGGTGCACAACATCGGGATCAAGAAGACGATCGACGAGATCCTGCACGCCTACGAGGAGCACAAACCGGATGCGATCGGCCTGAGCGGGCTGCTGGTCAAGAGCGTCAATGTGATGGAGGAGAACATCGAGACGCTGAACGAGCGGGGCGTGCTCCCGCCGCTCATCCTGGGCGGTGCGGCGTTGAGCCGGTCGTACGCGGAGGGGTATCTCCGCGGCAAGTACCGGGGCACGCTGCTGTACGGGAAGGACGCGTTCGACGGGCTGCGGATCATGGACCACATCGTCGGGGGGCGGGTGGCGGCGCTGGACGCGGAGATCGAGGCGAGGCTGTCGAAGCGGCGCGAGACGCGGGAACGGGCGGGGCTTGAGGACGAGTCGTTCGCCGACCGCGCGGGCCCGGCGCGCGGGGCGACCGCGGTGGCCGCCCGGTCCGGGGTGCGGCGGGATGTCGAGATTCCCGCGGCGCCGTTCTGGGGGAGCCGGGTCGTGACCGGGATCGACCTCGACACGGTCTACCCGTTCATCAACCCGGTGGCGCTGTTCCGGGTGCAGTGGCAGTTCAAGCGGGGCAAGCGGACCGAGGAGGAGTTCGAGCGGGAGATCGAGGAGAAGGCACGCCCCGTGTTCGAAGCCCTGAAGAAACGCTGCAAGGAGGAGCAGATCCTCAGGCCCGCGGTGGTGTACGGGTACTTCCCCGCCTGGTCGGAGGGGGACGATCTGGTGGTCTTCGATCCGGCCGATCAGGACCGGGAAATCGAGCGATTCCGTTTCCCTCGGCAATCGAAGAACCGGGGCCTCTGCATCGCCGATTTCTTCCGCGACGAGGGGGAGTGCCGGACGATGGGGCGCAAGGACATCCTCGGGGTCTCGTGCGTCACGATGGGCGGCCGCGTGAGCGAGGTCTGCCGCGGGCTCTTCGAGGCGGGCGACTTCGCGGCCTACCTGCACATGCACGGGATGGGCGTGGAGACCGCCGAGGCGCTGGCGGAGATGTGGCACAAGCGGATGCGACAGGAACTGGGGATCTCGGGGGAGGACAGCGCGGAGGTCAGCGGGCTGTTCCGCCAGGAGTATCGCGGGAGCCGGTACAGCTTCGGGTACCCGGCCTGCCCCGAGATGCGTGACCATGAAAAGATCTGGCGGCTGATCGACCCCCGGCGGATCGGGTGCGAACTGACCGAGAATTGGCAGATCGATCCGGAGCAGAGCACGAGCGCCATCGTGGTGCACCACCCCGAGGCCAAGTACTTCAACGCGTGAGAGAGCGTGCGGCTCTCCGCCTCGCCAAGATGAATCCGGGATCGAGTGAGACCGGTCGCGATCGAGGGTCGTGAAGTGAGTGATGAACACTCGCCCTTCGCGCTCGCCGCGGGCTCGCGGAGCCACGCACGGTTTACACCGGACCGGAATCAGAACGGCGCCGGGGCTTCGAACTTGACCCATTGCCCCGTGTAGGGGTGCCAGAACCCAAGTTTCTCGGCGTGGAGCAGCAGACGGGGGGCGAGGGTCTCGTCGCCGTAGAGGCGGTCGCCGATGATGGGCAGGCCCAGACCGCCCTTCTCGGCCGGGTGAGCACAGTGAACCCGGAGCTGGTGGGTCCGTCCGGTGAGGGGGCGGAGTTCGATCCGCGTGGCGTCGATCACGCGGGCGTCGGGGGTAGTCCAGGCCTCCTCTCCGCGGAGGACCCAGTCCGTCTGGCCGGGCCTGCCGTGGACCGCGTCAACCTTCTGGAGGGGCCGATTCGGCCAGTCGACGCAGAGAGGAAGGTCGATGTGCCCGCGCCGGCCGTCGGGGTGCTCGCGTTCGGTGGGGACGGGGGCGCCACCCAGCCGGCCCTGGAGGAGGGCGACATACCACTTCCGGACGCTGCGCTTCTCGAACTGGCCCGAGAGCTTGCGGTGGGTCACCGGGTCGAGGGCGAAAACGACGAGGCCCGAGGTGTCCATGTCGAGCCGGTGGCACGAGAGCGAGCCGGTGGCGTGGGGGTACCGCTCCTGGACGCGGACGCGGGCGCAGTCCTGCTTGTCCTCGCCCCGGCCTGGGACGCTGAGCATGCCCGCGGGCTTGTTGACGACAACAAACGCCTCCTCCTCGTGGACGAGGGCGATGTCCAGGCCGGGCGTCGGGGGGATGTGGACTCGGGCGGGCTCGGTCACGAAGGGGAGGGTAGAGGCCCCGCGGGGGGGTTGTCGCCGCTATGGTTGCGTATGAGCAAATCCCTCTCCGTCGCGACGCTGTTGTTGATTGCGGGCCCGGCACTGGGGCAGCACGGCGGCCCCTCGGGCGATGCCGAACCGCTCGACTGGATGACTCTCGAAAAGGGCGTTCTGAGCGGGTATGTCCGGCTGACCGACCCCGCGGAGTACCTGAAGGCGGGTGAAGCGTACTTCAACGGGGACGGGACCTGGGTGATCTTCCAGGCCACGCCGCACCCCGCCGAGGGCGCGCCCCCCAGCGCGCACTACGAGATGTTCGTCGCGCCAGTGGTGCGGGACGACTCCGGGCGGATGACGGGCCTGGGCGAGGCGATCCAGGTCTCCAAGACCGGATCGGCGAACACCTGTGGCTGGTGGCACCCGACGGAGCCCGGCGTCATCCTCTTCGGCTCGACGATCGAGCCCCCGGTCGAGTCTGACCAGCCCGGGTACCAGCGCGGCAGCGGGCGGTATCAGTGGTCGTTCCCGGTCGAGATGGACATGGTGACGACCAGAGTGACGCCCGACGGCGCGGCGCCGGCCGAGCGGATGTTCTCGCGGCCCGGGTACGACGCGGAGGGCTCGTGGTCGCCCGACGGGCGGCATGTGCTGTACGCGAATGTGGACCTTGAGAAATCGCTCGCGCTGGGCCGGCCGGACGCCGACCTGTGGGTGTACGACACCAAGACCGGGCTGCACGCGTTGATCGTAGAGGCGGGCGGGTACGACGGCGGACCCTTCTTCAGCCCGGACGGGGACTGGATCACCTACCGCTCCGACCGCCGCGGAGACAACATGCTCCAGTTGTTCATCGCGGAGTTGTCGCGGGATGAGTCGGGCCGGATCATCGGGATCAAGCGCGAGGTCGCGCTGACGGACAACCAGCATGTGAACTGGGCTCCGTACTGGCACCCGTCGGGGCGGTACCTGATCTACGCGACCAGCGAGGTGAGCCACCGGAACTACGAGGTGTTCGCGATCCCCGCGCTGGACGAGAACGGGGAGCCCGTGACCGGACGCAAGCCGATCCGGATCACCCACGCGGACGGGTTTGACGGGCTCCCGGTGTTCAGCCCGGACGGGTCGGTGATGATGTGGACGAGCCAGCGGATCCCGCAGGGCATCGAGGGCGAGACGCCCTCAAGCCAGGTGTGGGTGGCGTCGTTCAGCGAGGCGATGAACGACGCCTACAGCCGCGGCGAGTGAACCCGGGAGGGCGGCGCGTGGCGGGCGAGCCTTCGGACTTCGGCCAAAGCCCGGTGCAGACACTCGCCCGCGTCGGCGACCCGACGCCCGCGCGCGAGCACTCGGGCTTCTGGTCCCACTGGCTCGGGTTGGTCGACGGCGATGCACCGAGGCTGATCGCCCGGATCAGCGGCGGACAGGGCGAGGCGGAGATCGATCCATCGGACCCGACCTGCACCCACGGGTTCGCCAGTCTGGGCGGGGTGCGGATCGGCGCCCGCCTCTGCCTGCCCCCGCCCGGGCAGGAGATCCGGGCGGGGCTCGTGAGCACCCACGGCTACGCGGTCAGCAAGCCGATCGAGGAGCGGGACTCGCTCTTCGCGTCGTTGGTTGATCGCGGGGTCGCGGTGCTGAACATCCGCGTGCGCGGGTTCGCGGGCAGCCGGCTTGATTGCGGGGATCTCCAGACGCCGGGGTCGGAAGGGCTGGGGTGGATCACCCGGGGCCTGGACGATCCCGACGCGAGCGCCGAGGGGACGATGGCGTGGGTGTATCCCCAGGCCGTCGCGGATGTCTTCCAGGCCTGCCGCGCGCTGCGGGCGTGGCTCGCGGGGCACACGGGCGAGGAAAAGCCGCTCTACCTGCACGGCGAGAGTTTCGGGGGCGGGCTCGCCGTGCCGGCCGCAGCCAAGCTCGAGGGGCGAGGCATCGACCGGGCCCGCATCGACCGGCTCGTGCTGGCCCTACCGACGATGGGCGACTGGCCCTGGCGGCTCGGGCACCCGCTCACGCGCGGCGCGGGAGCGCAGATCCTGGCGCTGCTCGAACGCCGAGCCGATCTGGGCGACCTGATCCGGGGCCGGCTGCGCCTGATGGACTCGGTGGTGCATGCCTCCCGTGTGAGGTGCCCTGTGCTGTGCAAGCTGGCGGAGCGAGACGAGGTGGTGCCCGCCCCCACCGCCGCGGCGGTGTTCAACGGGTTGCGGGTGGACCCCGGGCTCAAGTGGAGGTTCGTCGTCCCCCACGGGCACGCCGAGACGGGGATCGCGAACGCGCGTCGGCACGCGGAGTTCGAGCGGTGCGCCGCGGACTTCCTCGACCCGGGCCGGTCGCCCAACGAGGCGATGCTCGCGTGGAACGACCGCCTGAGTGGACGCGGCGCCCCCGCGGCCGGGGCGGGAGGGGAGACCCCGCTCCTGTTCGGCGCCCCGGGGCAATCCCGGGAGCAGGCGCATGAGGAAGACCCGGATCAACTCGACGCGGTGGTCCGCCGGGCCTACGAACGCACGGGGCGCACGCTGGACGACCTTCCCTACACCGAGGACTTTGAGCAGCTGTGGTCCTCGGTCGCGAAGGCGACGAACGCGGGGCGGCGGGAGCTGTTCCACCGCCTGCACAACATGCGCAAGGCGGGGAAACTCCCGCGGCTCGGCCGGGCGCACGCCCAGCCGCCCAGCATCGAGCCCGCCGAGGAGTCGATGCTCGCGACGCTGGTGATCGAGGCGGTGGGCACGCTCGGCCAGCGGGATCGCCTGCCGTACACGCCGGCGTTCGACGCGCTGCTCGAGCGGTTCAGCGCCCAGACCGGTCGCAGGCTGAGCGCGCACGATTGCTGGCGCCTGGTGGCGAAACTCTCGAAGTGAAGGGCGCGCCCGTGTGGGCCGCCGCGGGGCGGTCGTCGCGCGCACGAAAAAGCCCCGCCGCGGGGCGGGGCTTGAGGGGATCATCGGGCGTACTCGGTTACGGGCAGCCGCCCGAGAAAGCGGTGATGAACGCGGTGATGTCGGCGAGGTCGAACACGCCGAACGGGGGCGCGAGGTCCGCCGCGGGCTGGGCCCCGGTGAAGGCGGTGATAAAGCCGGTGATGTCGGCCAGGTCGAGGATGCCGAAGGGCTCGGCGATGTCGGCGGCGTTGCAGCCGGCCTGGACCTCGGCGCTCAGGTTGACATACTGCGTGCCCGGGATCAGGGAGAAATCGACCTCGTTGAGCGTGCCGAGGTTGTCGGGCCCGGCGGCGTCGCCGAAGACCTGATTGGACATGAAGTTGAACCCGCCGTTGGAGATGAAGCCGGCGAGGAGGATGTCCTGCACGCCGTCCCAGCCCAGCTCGTCGAGGTCGATGCAGATCTCGATGCCGGTGCTGACCTGGCGGACGATGGAATCAACGGCCGCGGAGGAGGTGACGCCGCCGACATTGGAGTTGTCGATGGCGATCTGGAGCAGACCCGGGACGGGGTTATTGGGGTCGATCTGGGTCTGACGCGGGGCGTAGTTGGTGTACAGGCCGCTGGTGAAGCCGTCCTGGATGTCGACGCGGGGCCCGGAGAAATCGATGAGTTCGACCGGGTTGGCGACGGGGTCGCCCACGCCGTTGGTGACCTCGCCGCCGAAGAACGCGCCGTAGTCGAGCGGGGTCAGGGTGAACGGCTCGAGGAGGACGCCGTCGCTGCGGAGGACCGCGGCGTCGGTGAAGTTGATCAGGTTGCCCGAGCCGCCGTCCTGCCCGTTGTTGACATTGAACCAGTAGTCGGCCTCGAAGCCGTCGTCGAACTTGATGCCGGCCATGGTCTGGAGGGCGCCGAAGGAGATGTCGATGTTGTCGATCGGGTCGCCGTTGGAGTCGAATCCGAGGCGGTTCTGCCCGCCGGGCTGAGCATCGATGAAGAGGCTGAGCTTGTTGAAGTTCACCTCCATGTTGCCGCCGATGAAGATGTACAGGTAGTCGGTGCCGACCTCGCTCTGGACGATGCCGGCGCGGAGGTTGTCGAGCTCGGAGCCGTACGCCCAGTTGGCGTCGGGCGAGACTGGGGTGGCCTGCGAGGGGCTGCCGATCACGCCGGCGACGTTGACATTGCTGACGGCGAGGCTGACGGCGGGCACGCCGGAGTCACCGCCCGTGAGCGGGCCGGCGTTGGCGGCGCCGTAGCCGGCGAGGTTGCCGAGCAGGTCGACATCGGCGTTGTTGCCGGAGAACACGCCGTACCAGGCCCGCGGAACATTGGGGGTGTTGCCGTCGGCGTCGTTGTCGAAGGCGTCGACGGAGACGACGAAGTCGGGGCGGAAGGTGTCGGCGGGCGAGGCGCTGGTGTCGAAGATGACATTGGGCGCGTCGATGATGAACGCGCCGGAGCCCGAGCCGTTGCCGAGTTCGGACGCGCCGCCCGCGGTGCCGTTGGTGTCGATGTAGAGGTCCAGGCCGTTGCCGTTGGCCTCGAGGTTCCCGGCGATCATGATGTAGATGTTGGTGGCGTCCTGGGCGACGAAGACCTGGTCGATCTCGGAGCCGCCGCCGCCGATGTCGGTGCCGGCCTGGCTGTCGCCGAACCCGGTGTAGTTGGTCTGGACGAACTTGGCGGCGCCGTAGCCGGCGTCGGCGGTGCCGTCGACGACGATGGTGGCGTTCGGGATGGCGCCGACATCAATGAACTGGCGTCCCGGGAAGCGGACGGGGTCGTTGAAGTCGGGGCTTCCGCCGATGTTTGAGGTGTCGATCGGGAGCGACCCGATGGTCTGGTTGGACATGAAGGAGCGATCGCCCGAGGTGACCCAGCCGCCGAGGCGGAAGGTCGTCGCGTTGCCCAGGGCGGACTTGGGGATCTTGATCTCGACGCCCGTGGTCACATTCTCCGGATCGCCGAAGTTGCCCCCGTTGAACATGCCGGCCATGTTGTCGCCGAACTGCGTCGGGACGGTGTTCACCCAGCGGATGGGCCCGTAGAACCCGTTCTCGGTGGCGCTGCTGAACACGCCGTCGATGGTGGGCTGGGCGGCGGCGAGGCCGGCCGAGGCCGCCAGGATGGCCGCGGTGAGCGTGCGCGTACGAATGTTCATCGTGATCTCCCTTTGCAGATAAATTGGTGAACTATGGGTGAGCAACTCACCCTCCCCGAAACAACGCCGCGGCCCCCAGTCTCTCCGCATGATCGGCCGCTTCCCGAATTCTAGCGGGCCACCGGGTCTGGATCGACACAAATCCGCGCCGAATCAAGGGGGTGCCGCCCACCCCGAGACGCCCGCACGCGCTTGTGCGGATGATGCGAACGGGATGGGCGTGGCGCGGAACCAGAGACCGGCGCCCTCGACTCGGGCAAGTCAAGCCATTAACTTTCCGCGTTTCATTCCGGCGTTTTCCTGCAGGCCCTCCCGCCGTAGGGGTGCCGGCTCACCACGGTTCTGGGACGATCCGGCGACGGGGACCTCGCGTAGCGGATCGTCCCTCGCCGCCTGCTCCCGACCCGGATCAACCGACTCCCGGCGTGTGTGGGAGAGCACAGTCCGGGGACCGAAGAGAGACGGTCCGGGAAATCGGACGACTGTGTCAGCACAGTTGGGTGAACGGCACGCGAAATCAAGTTTGACAAATGCGTCAAACTTCGACGATGATGCGTATTGTCCGAGAAGACGGACCATCCTAAAATGGCCCGTCTGCTCCAGAATCGCCCCCCGGCTCTCGTGACGGGAGGGCGTCACCCAGGTTCCGGGAGGGTGTCATGGCCGCGAAGACTCGTGCCGCTGGTTTCACGCTGATTGAGTTGCTCGTGGTGATCGCGATCATCGCGTTGCTGATCGGGATCCTGCTGCCCGCGCTGGGGAAGGCCCGCGATTCCGCCCAGGCGGCGGCGTGCCTGGCCAATGTGCGGAGCAACGGGCAGGCGATGATCAATTATGCCGACTCCAACAGGGACTGGCTGCCAATCGTGCCGCTCGCCGGGCCGGCTGCGGCCCAGTGGCCGCAATTTTTGACTGGGCAGTCGGTGTACGGGGGCCTGGCGGGCTTCTACAGCCTTTTCCAGATTGGACAGGGGAGCGAAGATGACCTTGCGTCAAGCCAAGTGGGCTTCATTGGAACTCCCCAACTTGGACAGGCCTATGCGGATGGCGGCACGGAACCCGTGATGAGTGGATATCTGGATGGCTTCGGCGCCTTGTATTGCCCTTCGGATGGGTTGGATTATTGGTGGAAGCGGCCCTATCCGACCACTGGCACTCAGGCTCGTTACACGATCAGCGGGGCCAACGAAACCATGGTCCCTGAGGCTCCCGGCGGCTCGAAGGATGTGATTCACTACAATGTCAGCTACATGTATGTCGCGGGTCTGAGCATCAGCGAGCCGGGAATTCTCGTTCCGGCACCGTTCTTTGGCGACGAGACGAATACCTTCGATTACTCCCTGAACGCGTGGTACGGCTGGAACTGGGCTGAGAACTCACCGGGTACCGGGAGCGGAATTGAGCCGGACCCGGTCGCCGACTTCGGCTTCAATCCTGAGACCGGCTACGCCAAGGACGACAACCACGGCGACCGCGGCGGGCACTTCGTCTTCATGGACGGGCACGCCGTGATGGTGACCGAGAACCCGCAGTTCACTTTCTTCTCAAGCCCAGACAATATCGACGAAGGAAATCCGTACTACGATCGCGCCAGGCAGAACGGAACCAGTATCAACTTGCTGAACCCGGATCGGAGTAATCGGGTTCAGACAATCGACTAACTGTTCATATTCAAATAAAAGGCCCGGCAGCTTTGCCGGGCCTTTTTGTACTTGCCGTTGTATCAGGGGCACCCAGCCGTGAATTCCTCCACAAATGTGGTGAGGTCAGTCTGGTCCCACACCCCGCAAGACTCGGCGACATCCGCAAGCGGGTGATCCGCGTTAAACAGCGTTACAAAGGCAAGGGTATCTGCCAAATCCAGGACACCCAGCGGCAGAGCAATATCCGCGGGTTTGCAGCGTCCTGTCAGCCCCCCGAACTCGAACGCCCCCATGTCAATCACCGGTGCCGCGCCCAAGCCGGTATCCGTGATGGATGCTGAATCTACGAACCGTTGAGCCAAACCCAGGTCAAGGCCACGGTCTGCCCCTGCAAGCCCGTCATTTCGCCCCGCGTCTATTGCTGGCGAGGTTGATTGGAGGCGCAGGTCCCCGCTGGTCGGAGCAACAAAGAGCGGGTCGGTGTTGAGAACTGTTGATGCCCCCGCTCCACCCCACCCCCCCTCGACAATGCAATACTCCACCAGAACATCGCTGATCGACACTCCGGTTCCCAGGGCAATCGGAGAGCCGCCAGAGTTATTCCACAAAATGCTGTTTCGCATCAGCGCACAATCCGTCGATACTGGCAGGCCGTCCAAATAGACAGCGGCCCCAGTGGATGCCGAGTTTCCGAAGTAGGTGCAGTTGGATGCCGCGCTAGAGGGTGAAGAAGAGGAGCCCGCACGAACTGTTTCCACAAAGAGTCCACCTCCCCGATTCGCAACATTCTCAACAAAAGTGCTGTTGTGCACCCCGTCATCCTGCAGGCATGCCCCGGGTGTCCCCGCAGTCGTCAGGAAGACGGCGCCTCCGTCCTGCAGCGCCTCGTTGCCCTCAAAGACGCACCGTAGGACTTGGCATTCTGCCGTTCCGTACAAAGCACCGCCATGGATGCCGGAGCTGTTGCCATTGAAACTGCAATCTTCAATTCGAACTTGCCCACTTGGGGCATCTACATAAATTCCACCGCCTACCCCACCTGCGGAATTGTCTTCAAAAACACTGCTCGAGATCATGCCACCGCCTTGCGTGCTGATCGCACCACCATCACCCGATGAGCCAGGGGCAGAGTTCAATTTGAATGAACACCCAGAGATTTCAGTAGCCCCAGATTCCGCCAGAATTGTGATCGCCCCACCCAAGGAACGTGCATTCGCCTGTCCGATGATCGTATTGCTTTGGAACGACGACAATGAGATAGAAACAGGGATTTCATTCCGAACGGCCACCGCACCACCCTGAGTCCCTGCCGAATTGCCTTCGAAATCGCAAGAGACGATCTCAATCTGACACGACAGGTCTCTTATATCGCGTTCTGCAATTGCGGCTCCCGCGATCATGACTGCGCCACCATGTGTCGCGGGTTGATTTCCCAGAACTCCCAAATCTGCTGAGTTTCCTTGAAACACGGATCCCTCCAGCCGCAGCGTCCCCGCAGCAAAGTACAAGGCACCACCAGCGAATGGCTCACGCAGGCTCTGGTTGTCAACGAACTCGCAATCAGTCACCTCCGTCAAGAAAAGCTCATTTGCCTCCGCAGCAACCATCAGCGCACCGCCCTTGCCTCCTGACGCCAAGTTCTCTTCGAATCGACAAGCTTCAAAGCGCGGGTTCGAAAGGAGAGCGGCGACAGCAGCACCTCCAATGTACCCCGGCAGCGGGTCCGCTGGCACCGCTTCGCCGACCCACTCCGCCGTGTTCTGCAAGAACTCGCAGTTGACGAACTCAGGCGTCCCGCCCACTGCAATCACACCCGCGCCACGCGAATAAGACCCGATGCTCAGTTGTGTAAAGCTGTCAATCCGGTCTGCCCGACCGTTCCGAATCACGAGCAAATCGAGTCGGGTTCCCGAGCCTTCTGTTCCGTTAAGAACCGACACAACATGATACGCCTTGCCGGTCGCCCCGAGATCGCCGTCCAACACGGTTGGTCCGCCGGTCCGGACGGCGAGAGACGAATCACCGTTTTGAAAGCCCCCATACACCTGAACCCCGTCTGGAATAGCGAAAGTGACGGTTCGCGGGTCCATATCTGCTGGGTCGACCAAGGCCGATGGTCGATAGACTCCTTCCGCGATCCAGATCTGATCGCCAGACTGTGCGATCGCCAGGGCGCTCTGGAGATCTGCAAATGCGTTCGCCCACGTTGTACCGCACTGGAGGGGATCTGGGGACACGCATGTAGATGTGGAATCAACATACCAAACAGTCTGGGCCGTTGCGACGCAACTGCTAGCCGAGGCGAGAACACAGACAGTGATGTGCAGTGATTTCATTGCCCAATTCTCCATTTGGCAGCATTGCCGATCACAGCATACAGGAAATTGGATACAAAGGGATGTCATAATTAGCAGTCTTAGCAGGATTTCAATATCGACGCCCCCACAATGGGGTAATACGCCCTGGGTCGCCTGATTACCCCTCGTTGGGGTGAGTTCGCTATACTCCCAGCCCGGCCGTTCGGCCTGTGGTTCCGCACACCCTGACACGGCTCAGCCGTTGCTGGAGCGCCCCGTGACCGACACCTCAAACCATGGCGCGAACCTCGGGTTCACGCTCGGCATCGTGACCGTCGCCGCCCTCGGCGGGTTCCTCTTCGGGTTCGACACCGCGGTGATCAACGGCGCGGTGCCGGCGTTGAACGCGATGTTCATGGACCCCGCGACGAATTTCGCCGGCGGGCTCGAGATCACCGAACGCTCGCGGGACATCTGGGTAGGCCAGTCGGTGGCGCTGGCCCTGGTGGGCGCGGCGATCGGGGCCTTCGCGGCCGGGCCGATCACCAACCACATCGGGCGGAAGAAGTCGATGGTGATCGCGGCGGTGCTGTTCCTGGCGAGCGCGATCGGGTCGGGGATGCCGTTCACGATCTTCGATTTCACCTTCTGGCGGTTCATCGGGGGCGTGGCGTTCGGGGCCGCGTCGGTGATCGCGCCGGCGTACATCGCGGAGGTCTCGCCCGCCTCGTTCCGCGGGCGGATGGGCTCGATGCAGCAGCTCGCGATCGTCATCGGCATCTTCGTGGCGCTGATGAGCAACCTGCTGATCGCGCAGAACGCGGGCGGCTCGGCCGAGCCCTGGATCGGCGGCTTCGCGGCGTGGAAGTGGATGTTCTGGATCGAGGCCCTCCCGGCGGCGTTGTACGGGATCCTCGCGCTGCAGATCCCCGAGTCGCCCCGCTACCTCGTGACGCAGGACCGCGACGCCGACGCGAGGCGGGTGCTCACCAAGGTGCTCGGGTCGAGCGTGGCGGACGGGAAGATCAAGGAGATCCACCAGAGCCTCTCGAGCGAGCACAAGCCCCGCCTGGCGGACATCCTGGGCCCCGGGCTGTTCAAGAAGATCGTGTGGCTGGGCATCGGGCTGAGCGTGTTCCAGCAGTTCGTGGGCATCAATGTGGTGTTCTACTACTCCAACCTGCTGTGGACCGCGGTCGGGTTGACCGAGGACAAGGCCTTCCTGAACACGGCGATCGGCGGCGGGACCAATGTCGCGACGACCTTCATCGCGATCGCGCTGGTCGACAAGATCGGGCGCAAGCCGCTGCTGATGTTCGGCTCGCTCGGCATGATGCTCTCGCTGGGCATCATGGCGTTCGTGTTCCAGACGAGCGTGAACGAGGCGGGCGTGCTGGACCTGACGGGCGACAACGCGGGCAAGGGCAAGATCGCCCTGGTCGCGCTCAACCTGTTCATCGTCTCGTTCGGGGCGTCGTGGGGACCGATCGTGTGGGTCATGCTGGGCGAGATGTTCAGCAACCAGATCCGCGGCGCGGGGCTCGCGGTGGCGGCCTCGGCCCAGTGGGGCGCGAACTACCTCATCAGCGCGACCTTCCCGCTGATGCTCGGCATCAGCCTCGGGTTCGCGTACGGGTTCTACGCCGTCAGCGCCCTGCTGAGCTTGCTGTTCGTGCTCTTCCTGATCCCCGAGACCAAGGGACGCGAACTCGAGGCGATGGGCGAATTGGAGAACTGACCCCCCTATCCCCCCCACCGCGATCAGTCGAGAGACATGTGATCGACCCCCGGTTCGGCCGGGGGTTTTTTCTTGCTGTTCGGGGGGCTGCCTCCGCCGCGCTGGAGGGGGATCTGGGGCGCTGAAGGCGAATCGTTGGGGGTGTCTTGATGTGGGCGCGGGATGCGGTGTTGTGTTGTGCCCCTTCGGCCTCTGGTGCTCCGCACCGCCACCCCTGGCGGCCCCGCAGGCGCGGGCCAGGGTGGGGGTCGAACGCGAGCAACGCCAACGGTCCGAAGGCGTTTGAACGCGGAGTCGCGGAGGATGCGGAGCGAGTGCCGCGTTGGGACGGGCCCTGTCCCTCGGCCCCGTCAGCCTGATGGGCCCGCCGCAGCGGGGCAGGGGGCCGGAGCAGATTTTGGGCGGGAAGGGGTTGCCGTGTGTTGCGAATGCGTTATCATCTGCACGACGAGCCCGCGGGGCGGGCCCCGGAGAACGCCATGCGACGCGGGTTCACGCTGATCGAGTTGCTCGGGGTCATCGCGATCATCGCCCTGCTGGTCGGGGTCCTGCTCCCCGCCCTCGGCGCCGCCCGGCGGGCGGGGATGACGGCCGCCTGCCTGAGCAACATGCGTCAGCTGGCTCTGGCCCAGGCGATGTACGCCGATGACGGGGACGGGGCCCTGGTGGACGCCGGGATGCCGCACGGGGGGCTCGACATCGGGTCGTTCGGCTCGCTCTGGATCACGGCGCTGAGCGACTACTACGGGTCGGCCGAGGTGGTGAAGTCCCCGGTGGACGACAGCCCCTTCTGGGCCATCGCCGACGGGGGCGACGACGCGGGGATGACCCTCGGCGAGTTCCTCGGGTTCTACGACCGCAACCGGTCGTTGCTGAGCGACGGGGACCCGGACAACAACCCCGCGTTCCAACGGGCGCGGTGGAATTCCTACGGCCTGAACAACATGATCACGGCGAGTTTCTCACCGCTTCGGGCGGGGTACCTGGACCCGGTCACGGGCCGGGTGTTCGGCGGCGCGGAGACGCCGTTCGCGAACCTGAACCGGATTCCCCGGCCCACGCAGACCGCGCAATGGCTGATGATGGTGCGCGTGGACCCTGTGGCGGCGCCGGAGGCCGGGTTCGCCAAGTCGGACCATGTCCATGTGGAGGATTGGAGCCCCGGGATGCTGCCGATCCCGGCGAATGTGTTCTCGCCCTCCAAAGCCTCCGAGCAGATGGACACCGCGGCGCACGGGGGCGACGCGGGGACCGCCGGCGGGCGGGCAAACTTCGCGTTCCTGGACGGGCACGCGGAGACACGGCGGTTCTCAGAGATGTACAAGAGCGAGGGCGTGAACCGGTTCCACCCGGAAGCCGGCACGCCGTGAGATGAAATTCTCTATTTCGGAGCGTGTTGCACATGCATTCGCACTACCACGGACCTGGAGCCCGGGCCACCATTCTCGTCGCGGGCCTCGTGACCTTGAGCGGGGCCGCCTGGGGTCAAACGCTGCACGACACGGACATTGTCATCCGCGTCGGAGGGGACGGGGCGATCGAGACCGGCCTGGTTGAGCCGGGGGGCGTCGCCTGGGGTGAGCGCGTGGTGCGGGGTCGGCTCGACCTGGCGCAGTTCGAGAACCTGGCGGACGACCCCGGGTTCGACAGCACGAGCGGGGCGTTCCCGCCCGGGACGGCGATCGGATTCGACCTCCTCGCGGCGCTGCGGTGGTGGGACGGCGCCTCGTTCGAGACGATCGACCCCGAGTATCGCATGAGTGTGACGAAGGGGAGCAGCGTCGTCACGACGCCCGGGGCGGACGGGGCGGTGGCAGGCTTCACCTTCGGATCGGCGGACTCGGGCGGTCGATTCCACCACCATGTGCGGTTCTTCCTGGATCCCTACGACCCGTTCACGGCGGTCGATGGGCTCTGGCTGCTGCAGATGCGGCTGTGGAGCACGAACGCGGCGGTCGGGGCGAGCGAGCCCATCTTCCTCGTGTTCGCATCGGGGGCGGAGGCGCTGAGCGAGCAGGACGAGGCGGTGGCGTGGGTTGAGGCGAACCTGGTCGGGCCGGGGGGGTGCAACCCGGCGGACCTGGCCGAGCCCTTCGGGCTGCTCGATCTCGCGGAC
>JRYH01003957.1_pt1 | contig 23650 bp, 18 predicted proteins | sample 235351 | NCBI WGS metagenome assembly JRYH01 (sample SAMN03074221, study PRJNA261480) | activated sludge metagenome | biome: Wastewater Treatment Plant; feature: Wastewater; material: Activated sludge; isolation source: activated biomass of a wastewater treatment plant treating wastewater... ...
GGACGAGGCCACGCTCGCCGCGGTCGAGGCGGGAGGGCATGTCGCGCTGCGATACGCCGACGATGTCAACGGGTCGGCCAACCGCATCGCGGGCGTCTGCGATGCGAGCGGGCGGATCTTCGGGCTCATGCCCCACCCCGAGCGGTACCTCGACTGGAACCGCCACCCGTTCTGGACGCGGCTCGACCCGGGCGCGCGCACGGGGCCGACCCCGGGGCGGCTGATCTTCGAATCGGCGGCGAGCGCGGTCCGCTCGGTGGCGGCGGGCTGAGCGGTGAAGCGGGCGGGCGGCCAGGCGGCCTGCGTGACCTGCGGGGGCTCCATCGCGGGCATGTCGCACCGCAAGCGCTGCCCCACCTGCGGCACGCTCGTCTGGCAGACCGCGTACAAGGTCCCGCCGAGAAATCCCGGAGACCCGGGGACCTGCCTCCGGTGCGGCTATGACCTCGCGGGCATCGGCGACAACGCGCCCTGCCCCGAATGCGGCACGCTCGCCGGGATCGCAAGGCTCGGCACGCTGCTCCCCCTCGCGGAGGACGCGTCGCTCCGCAAGCTCCGGCGCGGGGCGGGCCTGCTGCTGATCGCGACGCTGTGTCTGGCGCTCCTCCCGCTGGTCGCGGCCACGACGGGGATGCTTTTTGCTCTGCTGCTCTCCGCCGCGGTTGATTCGGGCCCGGGCGAGGTGATCGCAACGATCGTCATCGGGCTGGTCTTCTTCGGGGGCAACGCGGTGGTGATCGTCTCGTGGGTGCGCGGGTGGGTCGCCGTCGCGTCGGCCTGCGCGGACCCGGGGCTCGGGGAGACCACCCGGGGCGTGCGCCGGGCGACCGCGGGCCTGGGGTGGGCGGCCGGCGCCTGCGGGGCGGTCATTCTGGTGCTCGCGCTGATCGAGGCGGTCGGGGTGCTGGGCGAGGTCCCTCCCGTGCTCCCGGGCGTGGTCTTTGTTGTCGGGGCGCTCGCCGGAAGCGCCGGGGCCTGCACCGGGATGCTCCTGCTCAGGGCGGTGCTCGTGCGCACGCCGGCGAAGTCGGCTCGGCGGCGGGTCAACGCCCTGATCTGGCTCAGCCCGACGCTCTTCCTGGGCGTCCTTCCCATGATGGCCAGCGCGACCGGCTCGGGCTCCCGCATCACGCAGTACTTCGGCTGCGTGGCGCTCGTCGCCTGGCTCTGGTTCGTCTTCGCGTCGAGCCTGATGCTCCTGCTCCGAAAAGAGGTCAGGCGGGCGGCCTGGCTCCGGGCGGCGAACCCGGCCCTGTTCGGGGTGGGCGGTGACCAAGATCCGGTGACCGATGGTCCGTGATCCGCGACCGGCGCCTTCGCGCGACCGCCCGGCCTGGCGCCCCGGTGCCTCCTTGCGGAGCCCCGCCGGTACACTGGGGCGACGATGCCGGTCGACCCCGATTCGATCCCCGCTTCCAAGCCGCTCGGGGAGGTGATCCTCCGGGACCGACCCTGCCTCAAGTGCGGGTACAACCTGCGCGGGCTCGAAACGGGCGGGGCCTGCCCCGAGTGCGGCTCGCCCATCACCAGCCGCAAGAAGTCGGTCCGGTTCGCCGACCACCTGGTGGATGCCCCCCTCTCCTATATCAAGCGGATCGCGGTGTCGCTGTTCGCGATGGCGGCGGTCATCATCGGGTGGGTGGTGTTCTGGGTCGTGTCGGGGGTCTCGGGCATCGCGCCGGCCGCGGAGGGGCTCGTCGCAACGCTGCTCGCGGCGATCTGGTGCGGCGCGGTCTGGGGCGTGACCGCCCCGAGGCCGATGGGGGACCGGACCGTCCGCGACGACATCCTCGACAGCCCCCGGATCCGTCTCATCGCCCGCGGGGCGCAGGGGTTCGGGTTGGCGGCGGCGGCCTCGGGGGCCTTCGCCGGGATGACGGGCTGGGTGATCTTCGAGGTGCTCAGCGGGCTGCTGATGCTCGCGGCGCTGGCGGGCGTCGTCCCGCTGGGGGTCTACCTCTCCTCGCTGGCGGACTGGGCCGGCGACACGGGCGTGGGCAGCCGGCTGCGGGCGGCGGTCTGGTGCGTCGCGGTCTGCGGCACGCTGCTGGTGGCGGCGCTGCTGGCGGTGCTGATCCCGACGCCCCTGCGCGGCGTGCTCGCCTTCGCGGGGACGGTGCTCTCGGTCATCGTGGCGATCGGGTTCGTGCTCTTCTGCGTCGCGATCCTGCAATTGAGCCTCAGCGCGGTGTGGGCGATCCAGAACTGGGTCGAGGCCCGGGACCGCGAGATGCGGATGGAGGAGAAGCGCCGCCGCCGCGCCGCCGCGGACGCGGCCCGGGCCGACGAGGCCCTCGCGGCGCTCGACCGGGCGAACGAGGCCCGCGAATCGGCGATGGCGGACCTGCCCGAGTCCATCCCGCTCTCGGCGGGGCAAGACGGCGCTCCCACCCCGGCGATCAAGCACTCGGCGCCGCTGAAGTCCCCGCCGCCCAGGGGCGTCGTGCCCGCGAAGGAGGTCTCGCCCTACGACCTCGCCCCCGACGACGACGGGGAGGGGGCGGGCCCGGGCTGAGGGCCCATACGATCGCGGGTGTCCGGGCTGTCGGCGTCATCCGGTGTCTCCGCACGGAAGAAGGTCCTCGTCGCGATGTCTGGCGGGGTCGACTCCTCCGTGGCCGCCTCGCTCCTGCTCGCAGCCGGGCACGAGGTCGTGGGTGTGTTCATGCGGCTCGGGTCGCCCGGCGAGACGATCGACGAGCTGATCCCCTTCGACTCCGCGGGCGTCTCGTGCGACCCGGCGAAGGTGAAGATCGGGCACCAGGGGTGCTGCTCGATCAACGACGCGGCGGACGCGAGGCTGGTGGCCGCCCACCTGGGCATCCCGCTGTATGTCTGCAACTTCAAGAAGGACTTCGGGCGGATCATCGAGTACTTCGTCGAGGAGTACGCCCGCGGGCGCACGCCCAACCCCTGCGTGCGCTGCAACGACTGGCTCAAGTTCGGCAAGCTGCACGAGTACGCCGCCCAGATCGGCGCCGACGCGGTCGCGAGCGGGCATTACGCGAGGGTCGAGGAATCGACCGCGGGGGTCGGCCCGCGCCTGCTGCGTGGCGTCGATCGCTCCAAGGACCAGTCGTATGTCCTCTTCGGCATCGGGCGCGAGAAACTGGGCGAGATGATGCTGCCGATCGGCGCGTTCACCAAGCCCGAGATCCGCGCGATCGCGAGGGCGAGAAGCCTGCCCGTCTTCGACAAGCCCGACAGCCAGGAGATCTGCTTCGTCCCCGACAACGACTACGCGGGCCTCGTCGAGCGACGCCGACCCGGCCTCGCCTCGGAGGGCGAGATCCGCGACACCGGAGGCCATGTCCTGGGCACGCACGGCGGGCAGCACCGGTTCACGATCGGGCAGAGACGCGGCGTCGGCGTGGCCCTGGGGCACCCGATCTATGTCGTCGACCGCGATCCGGTCGCCAACACCGTCACGGTCGGCTCGCGCGACGACCTCATGGCGGCGGGGCTGATCGCGCACGAGGCGAACTGGCTGGCCGAGCCCCCGGGCGGCGGGCGGTGGTTCGGGGCGCGGGTGCAGTATCGTTCCAACGGCGAGAGCGTGCCCGCCCGCGTGCGCGCGCTCCCGGACGGCGCGGCGACCACGCCCAGCGGCCGGGCGGGCCGGTTCGAGGTCGAGTTCGCCCGCCCCGTCGAGGCGGTGGCGCCGGGCCAGGCCGCGGTGGTGTACGACGAGGCCGACGAGGCCGTGCTGGGCGGCGGGTGGATCGAACGGGCGACGCGGGAGGGGAGCGGGGCATGAGCGAGCGGCCGATCGCGATCTACCTGGTGGGCTACAACGCGGAGAGCCTGGACCGAGCCGACGACCCGACGGCGGACGCGGAGGGGCATGTGATCTCCGCGTCGGTGATGCGGCGGGAGGAGCCGCAGACGCCGATTTCGCCCGTGAATGTGCGCATCAGCCACGGCGCGTCGGCGGGGACGGTCGTCTCGATGCTCCGCAAGATGGCGGCGATGATCGACGCCGCGCCCGAACTCGTGAACGCGACCCCCGGGACGGCGGCGCGGCTGCTGCCCGACGGCACCGTGCGCACGAAGCGGGTCACGATCGAGCACATCGAGGCGGCCGTGGAGCACCTGCCCGCCGACCAGCGCGACCAGCTGCTGTCGATCATGGACAAGCTGCGCCGCGCACTCGAAGACGACGAGACCGGCTCGGCCGAGTGAGCCGGCTCACGGCTGGAGGCGGGTGACGCTCCAGGGGCCCGTCTCGAACGAGTCCCCCCGCGCGGCGATCGACCGCGTCCACCGGGCCCGCTCGTGCACGCGCCCGGTCCCGTTGCACCAGAGTTCGACCGCCTCGGCCCAGACGCGGTAGCCCCCCCAGTGGGGAGGACGGGGGATGACCAGGCCCTCGGCGTGGCCGTCGACGATGTCGGAGAGGTCGAGGTCGAGCTCCATCGCCCGGGTCGCGACTTTCTCGAGCAGGGCCTCGCGGCTGGCGATGGGCTCGCTCTGGTCGCTGGCCCAGGCGCCGAGCCGGCTCTCCCAGGGGCGGGTGGCGAAGTACGCGTCCGACTCTTCCGGTGGGCTCTTCACCGCCGTGCCCTCGACGCGGATCTGCCGTCCCAGTTCGTCCCAGTGGAACAGGAGGCAGCAGCGGGGGTTGGTCGCGAGTTCTCGCCCCTTGCGGCTGTTGTAGTTGGTGTAGAAGACGATCGCGCCCTCCGCCAGCATGATGCCCTTGCACAGGACCATGCGCGAGGAGGGCTGTCCCCGCCCGTCGACCGTCGCGAGGCCCATCGCGTTGGAATTGGGCACGCTGGTCGACTTCCAGGACTGGTCGAACCAGGACTTGATCATCGGGAAGGGGTCGGGCGGCAGGGGATCCGGGAGTTGTTCAGCGTCGAAGGTCTCGTCGAAGAACCCGCCCGTGTTCGCGTTTGTCATCGGTACCTCCCCGGCCCGTGTGATCTGTTCGCGTTCTGCCCGCAGCCCGATTCGGGCAGGGAATGCTGGGGAGAACCGGTGGACAACTCGGTTTTCCCTCGCCCGCCCACGCGCCGGACGGCATGCTATCCGGCCCCGGCGAAGCGACGCCGGGCTACGCTCCCGGAACCACTGTGAAACCGACCAACGGCACATCCCAGGGCTTCGACGAGGGTGTGGGCGTGCGGGGCCTGAAGCGCCGCCCGGGCGCGATCGCCGAGGAGACGCTCGAGAAGCTGTTCGGCAAACTCCCGCCCCATTCGGAGGAGGCGGAGATCGCGCTGCTCGGGTCGCTGATGCTCGACGCGAGCGTGATCGGGGACATCATCGGGCTGGTGAACAAGCCCGAGCAGTTCTACAGCCAGCGCCACGGGTTGATCTTCCAGGCGATGCTCGACCTGCACAACGAGACGCGGACGATCGATCTGATCCCGCTGGCCGAGTTGCTGCGGGCCCGGGGCGTCATCGAGGACGCGGAGGGGACCGAGTACCTCGTCTCGCTCGCCGAGGCGGTGCCCTCGGCCCGCAACGCGGCCCACTACGCCCGCCTGATCGCCGACAAGGCCCGCCTGCGCCGCCTGATCTCGACCGCGGGGGAGATCATGCACCTCGCGTTCAACACGGGAGAGGACGCGGGCGGGGGCGAGGGCTCGCTCGTGCTCGACTCGGCCGAGCAGATGATCTTCGAGATCGCCAGCGAGAGCGAGACGCAGGGCCCCGAGCGGCTGAGCGACCTGCTCCGGCAGGAGATCGTCCGCATCGAGCTCCAGGCGGAGGGCAAGGGCGTCAGCGGCATCCCGACGGGGTTCGCCGATCTCGACGAGATGCTGGGCGGCCTGCAGCCCGGGGAGATGCTGATCCTCGCGGCCCGCCCCTCGATGGGCAAGACGGCGCTCTCGCTGAACCTCGCCGAGCAGATCGCCTTCGGGGGGCGGACGCCCTGGAGCCCGCGGCACGAGGGGGGCGAGCCGGCCGCGGTGGGGTTCTTCAGCCTGGAGATGAGCCGGGAGGCGCTGGTGCAGCGTCTGCTGAGCGCGCGCTCGGGGATCAACGCCCACAAGATCAGGACGGGGCAGCTCGGCGGGGACGGGATGTCGACGATGGCGGCGTGGGAGCGGATCAACCACGCGGCGTCGGAGCTGTACGAGGCGCCCATCTACATCGACGATTCGCCGGGGCTGACGATCCTCCAGATGCGTGCCAAGGCGCGGCGGATGAAGGAGCGGTTCGGGCTCAAGGTCATCGTGATCGACTACCTGCAGTTGCTGACCGCGCCCGGGGCGGCGCGGGAGAGCCGGCAGGTGGAGGTGAGCACGATCAGCCGGCAGATCAAGGCGTTGGCGCGAGAGTTGAGGGTCCCCGTGGTCTGCCTGGCGCAGCTCAACCGCGGGGCGGAGCAGCGGGAGCGGAACCGGCCCCGGATGAGCGACCTGCGCGAATCCGGATCGATCGAACAGGACGCCGATGTGGTGATGCTCCTTCACCGCGAGGCGTACTACCACAAGGACGACGAGGAATGGCTGAACGACCCGGACAACGAGGACAAGCTGAACCTCACCGAACTGATCATCGCCAAGCAGCGGAACGGCCCGACGGGCGTGGTGAAGCTGACCTGGGACGATTCGACCGTGCGGTTCAAGAACTACGACTGGAGGCACGGCGCCTACGACGGAGGTGGCGGGGGAAGATCCGCGCCGTTCGTCTCCGATACCGCGCCGCCGCCGCCGTTTGACCCGGGGGGGTACTCCGGGGGTGGGGACCCCGTGCCCGAGGTGCATGTCCGCCCCGGCGAGGGGTCGCGCTTCGCGCCGGGCAGGGCCTCCGGGCCCGTGGCCGACCACCGGGACGGGGGCGGGCCCGACCGGGCCGCGGACGACGATCTCTCGTACGACGAGGACGATCTCCCCCCGATCTGAGCCGCCCCTGCCGGCGTAGAGAGTTGCGTGCCAGCCGCCCGCCGGCGGGTGGCCCGCGTGCCCCGCGCCGCAATCCGGGGCCCCAACTCCCGTACGATGTCCGAAGACATGCCCGATGAGCACCACATCCCGGGTCGGCCGGCGCGGGGGGCGTCGTGAACACCCTCGCCGCGCTCGTCGCGGGCCCGGTGCAGTTCGACCGCCCGATGTGGCTCGTGCTGATCCCGGTGCTGGGCCTGCTGACGCTGCTGATCGCGCGGAGGAGCCTCGCGGGGCTGGGGCGCGGGGCGAGGTCGGCGGCGATCGCGGCGCGGCTCGCGGTCATCGCGGCCCTGGCCGGCGCGATGGCCGAGCCTCACCTGAGGCGTGAATCGGACGACATCGCGGTGACCGTCGTGCTGGATGTGAGCCGGTCGATCCCGCTGGCGCAGCAGCGGGCGATCGACGAGTACCTGGCCCGCGTGCGCACGACGGCGGACGACCGGCGTGACCGGATCGGCGTGGTGACGGTCGCGGGCGAGGCGGTGGTGCAGGCGTTGCCGAGCCGGCTGGCGAGCGGGCTCGAGCGGGGCGAGGCGGGTCGTGCCGACGCGACGAACCTCGCCGCGGGGCTCCGCCTGGCGGTGGCGGTCGCGCCCGAGGACGCGGCGAGCCGCGTGCTGCTGGTGAGCGACGGGAACGAGACGGACGGGAGCCTGGTGGCCGCGGCGGAGGCGGCGCGGGCGGCGGGTGTGCCGGTGGATGTGCTCCCGGTCGAGTACGACTACCCGGCGGAGGTGGTGGTCGAGCGTGTCGCGGCGCCGGCGAACGCGTGCGGGGGGGAGACGGTCAACCTCTCGGTGATCGCGACGGCGACGAAGCGCACGGCGGGGCGGGTGCTGGTGACGGAGGGGGGCGAGGCGATCGACCTGGACCCGGACTCGGACGCGGTGGGCGTGGTGGTGGAATTGGAGGCGGGGAAGAATGTGCTGTCGGTCCCGGTGGTGCCCTCGCGTCCGGGCCCGGTGGTGTACGAGGCGGTGTTCGAGCCGCTGGATGTGCGCACGAGCGGCGGCGAGCGGGTAGTGGGGGATTCGATCACGGACAACAACCGCGCGTCGGCGGTGACCTTCGTGGGCTCGGACGGTTGGGTGCTGGTGGTCTCGGATTCCGACGCCGAGGCGGGCCCGCTCCGGGCGGCGCTCGAGCGGGCCGAGCTGCGCGTCCGCGCGGGCACGCCCGATCAGGTTCCCGACGATCTGACGATGCTGAACGCGTACGAGTGCGTGGTGCTGGTGAACCAGCCGGCGTACGCGTTCAGCGAGTCGCAGCAGCGTGCGTTGCGTCGGTATGTGCACGACTCCGGGGGCGGTCTGGTCATGGTGGGCGGGCCCGACGCGTTCGGCGCCGGGGGGTGGATCGGGAGCACGCTCGAGGACGCGCTCCCGGTGCTGCTCGACCCGCCGCAGAAGCGGCAGATGCCGATGGGGGCGCTCGCGATCGTGCTCGACGCGTCGGGGTCGATGGGCTCGCCGGTGATGGGTACGGCGATGAACCAGCAGCAGCTGGCGAACGAGGCGTCGATCGCGGCGGTGGAGACCCTGAGCCGTCTGGACCAGATCGCGGTGGTCGCGTTCAGCGGGTCTTCGGATGTGGTGGTGCCGCTGATGGCGTGCGCCGATCAGGCGTCGATCTCGAGGCGGATCCGTTCGATCGGGCCGGGCGGGGGCACGAACATGTTCCCCGGGATCGAGGCGGGGGCGCGGGAGTTGTCGAAATCACCGGCAGGGGTGAAGCACCTGATCGTGCTCTCGGACGGGCAGACGATGGGGTCGGACGACGAGGGGTTCGCGTTGGCGTCGCGGCTCTTCGGGCAGGGGATCACCGTCACGGGTGTCGCGGTGGGGGACGGGGCGAACGAGGCGCTGCTGGAGGGGATCGCCCGCGCGGGCGGGGGGCGGTTCTACAAGGTCCGCAGCGGTCAGGCGCTGGCGACCTTGCCGCAGATCTTCATGAAAGAGGCGCAGACCGTCCGGCGGAGCCTGATCTGGGAGGGCGACCCGTTCAGCCCCAGCGTGACGGGCGTGCCGACGGACTCGATGCGCGGGGTCGGCTCGGTGCCCCCGATCACGGGCTATGTCGTGACGGCGCCGCGCGAGGGGCTCGCGCAGGTCACGCTCTCGGCGACGCAGCAGGCGACCGACGGCACCACGGTGGAGGACCCGATCGCGGCACAATGGCAGTACGGGCTGGGGCGCGTCGTCGCGTTCACCAGCGACGCGACGACGCGCTGGGCCGCGGGGTGGGTGCCGTGGTCCGGGTTCCGCCCGTTCTGGGCGCAGCAGGTGCGGTGGGCGATGCGCCCGGCGGGCTCCGCGAATGTGCGCGTGTTCACCGAGCCGCGGGGGGACGAGACGCTGCTGGTGGTCGAGGCGCTGGACGAGCGGGGCGACCGGCTGGACTTTGCGACCTTCGAGGCGCGGGTGTCGGGCCCGGACGGGGGCGCGGCGCCGGCGCGGCTCAGGCAGACCGGGCCGGGGCGGTACGAGGGGGTGCTGGCGACCTCGGAGCCCGGGGCGTATGTGGTCTCGATGCAGTACACCGCGCCGGGCGGCGAGGGGGCCGAGCCGCTGCGGGGGAGCGTGCAGGCGGCGGTGTCGAGGCCGTTCGCGGACGAGTTCCGGGCGCTGGAGACCAACGCGGCGCTGCTGCGTCAGGTGGCGGGATTGACGGGGGGCGAGGTGCTGACGGGCAACCCCGATGTCGATCGGCCCTGGCGGGCCGAGGGGCTCCGGCGTCCGGTGGCGACGCGGGCGGTGTGGCTCGCGGTCGCGATCGGGGCGTTGGGGCTGTTCCTGGCGGATGTGGGCATCCGGCGGGTGCGGGTCGAGCCCGCGGGGATTGCCCGCGCGGTGGCGCGGGCGTTCGGGCGGTCGGCGGACCGCGCCGCCGGGGAGCAGATCGACTCGCTGCGTGCGGCCCGCGAGAAGGCGAGGGCCCGGATCGGCGAGGCGGCGGGCGGGGCGGTGGCGTCGCGGAAGTTCGAGCCCGAGACGCTGGCGGGGGGCGAGGCCGCGCCGGTGGCGCTCTCGGGGGAGGCGGAGGGCCCGTCCCGGGCGGGGCCCCCCGCGGAGAAACCCGCGGCGGCGCCCGGCGAAGAGAGTGAGGGCATGTCGCGCCTGCTGCGGGCGAAGCGGCGGGCGGCGGAGGAGTTCGAGGAAGGGTGAGCGGGGCGGGCGGATCGCCCGCGCCGGCGGGAGTGGTGGTGCATCGGTCCACGGGCGGGACGCCCGTGCCACGGGATTGAGGACTGGAGGTTCGAATGGCGATGAACCCGGAGCACAGCGAGACGCCCGCGGAGGTCAGGGCGCGGGCGGAGGCCTTCCGCGAGACCTTCGCGAGGCTGAAGGGCGAGATCGGGAAGGTGATGGTGGGGCAGGAGGAGGTCATCGGCGGCGTGCTGACCTGCCTGTTCGCGGGGGGCAATGTGCTGCTCGAGGGGGTGCCCGGGCTGGGCAAGACGCTGCTCGTGCGCACGCTGGCGCAGGCGCTCTCGCTCCCGTTCAGCCGGATCCAGTTCACGCCCGACCTGATGCCGGCGGATGTGATCGGGACGAACATCGTGAGCGAGGACCACGAGACGGGGCGTCGGTCGTTCGTGTTCCAGCCCGGCCCGATCTTCGCGCAGGTGGTGCTTGCGGACGAGATCAACCGGGCGACGCCCAAGACGCAGAGCGCGTTGCTCGAGGCGATGCAGGAGCGGAGCGTGACGGTGGGGGGCGTGACGCACCGGCTGAACGCGCCGTTCCTGGTGCTCGCAACGCAGAACCCGATCGAGCAGGAGGGGACCTACCCCCTTCCCGAGGCGCAGCTGGACCGGTTCATGTTCAAGGTGAATGTGGGCTACGCGAAGCTCGACGATCTGATGGTCGTGCTCGACCGGACCACGGGGGCCGAGACGCCGGCGGCGGGGGCGGTGCTGGACGGGGAGGCGATCCTCGCGGCGCAGCGCCTGGTGCGCGAGGTGGTGGTCGCGCCGCATGTCAAGCAGTACGCGGCGCGGCTGGTGCTGGCGACGCACCCGGGGGGCGATTTCGCGGCCGGCGGGGCGGACGGGCCCACGAACCGGTACATCCGCTGCGGGGCGAGCCCCCGGGCGGCCCAGGCGCTGGTGCTGGCGGGCAAGGTCGCGGCGCTGACGGACGGGCGGTTCAATGTGTCGTACCGGGACATCGAGGAGGCGGCGTTGCCGGCGTTGCGGCACCGTCTGCTGCTGAACTTCGAGGCCGAGGCGGACCGGGTGGACCCGGACGCGATCGTGTCGGACATCGTCAAGCGGGTGCCGCAGCAGCCAGTGGGGATGGTGGGGGTGTGAAGATGAAGAAGCGTGCGAGAGTTCTCGTCGGAGTTGGTGCGCTGGCGGCGGTCGCGCTGGGCGGCTGCTACGAGCGGACGGTCAGCGCCAAGGGGATGGGCGCGGAGTGGGGCAAGCGCCCGGTGTACGAGCCCAACCTCAAGACCAGCGACGAGGGGGGCGGCGTGCTGGACGGGGCCGGAGATGCGCTGCTCGGGCCGCGGAAGATCCAGGAGAGGCGGTAGTGAGCGGGCTGGGGGTGGGGGTGAGTCTTGAACGCGGAGACGCGGAGGGCGCGGAGTCTGGGCCATGGGGATGAGGCATGGAGATGTCCCAAGGGAGTTGAACGAATTGACCGAGCGTGTGATCGGGGCGGCGATCGAGGTGCACAGAGGGCTGGGGCCGGGATACCTGGAGCGGATCTACGAGGCGGCGTTCTGCCATGAACTCTCGTTGCGGGGGATCCGGTTCTGCCGGCAGGTTGAGCTTGTGGTGCAGTACAAGGGCCTGGACATTGGCGGGCAGCGGGCGGATCTCGTGGTTGAGGAATCGCTGCTCGTCGAGTTGAAAGCGGTGGAGAGCGTGTCGGATGTGCATCTCGCCCAGTTGGTCTCATACCTCCATGCCGGCAGGTTCCCTTACGGCCTGCTCCTCAACTTCCATGTCCCCGTCATGCACAAAGGGGTCTACCGGCGCATCAACCCGCTGGTTCTCTCCGCGACCTCCGCGTCTCCGCGTTCAGATCCTGCGGGCGGGGGACCGATCTGATGCTCCGCACGCCCAACCCAACCCGGCCCGCCTCGATGGACGAGTTGCTCGGGAGCGCCCTCGTCTCGCGTCTCTCCCGCCTCGACCTGACGAGCCGGAAGATCTTCGCCGGCAAGCTCAAGGGCGAGCGGCGGAGCAAGAAGCGCGGCGAATCGGTCGAGTTCGCCGACCACCGCCCCTACGCCGTCGGCGACGATCTGCGGCACATCGACTGGAACATCTTCGGGCGGCTCGACCGGCTGTTCCTCAAGCTCTTCCTCGAAGAGGAGGACCTCTCGCTCCACATCGTCATCGACGCGAGCGAGTCGGGCGACTGCGGCGAGCCCAACAAGTTCTACTTCATGCAGCAGGTCGCGATGGCGCTCGGGTATGTCGGGCTGATCAACCTCAACCGCGTCGCGGTCACGGCGATCGGTGGGGCGGTCGCGGCGAGCGACGGGGCCTCTTCGTACGAGCCGCGACCGTCATGGAGCGGTCGGGAAGGCGACGGATCCGCGCCCTCCCGCAACACCGGCGCTCCGCCCGGCCCCGTGCTCCACACCGTCCGCGATCTGCGTGGTCGGCGTCGCACGCACGACCTCGCCCGGTTCCTGTGCTCGCTGCGCCCGGGCGGCGGCACGGGCTTCGGCGAGCAGGCCAAGCGGATCGCGCTGACCCGGCGCGGGCGGGGCGTCATGGTGGTGCTCTCCGACTTCTTCATGAAGGAGGGCTACGAGGACGGGCTGAGGCTGCTCGTGGGGCGAGGCTACGACCTGTTCGCGATCCAGTGCCTGAGCCCGCAGGAGGTGGAGCCGGACATCGCGGGCGACCTGCGCCTCGTCGATGTCGAGGACGGCGACCGGGCGGAGGTGACCATCTCGGCCCCGCTGCTCAAGAAGTACAAGCAGAACCTCGCGGCGTACTGCGAGGGGCTGCGGGAGTTCTGCGCGAGACGGGAGATCACGGCGTTGACGGTGCGGACGGACACGCCGGTGGACACGCTGGTGCTGGATTATCTGAGAAGGCGGGGGTTGGTGCGGTGAGGGGTGAAGTGGCGAAGCGGCGGTGTTCCCGCCGAATGTCGAACGCCGCGTGCGTGCGAGCGGCTCGGATCCCGTGCTCCGCCGCTCGGCCTCCGCGGGAGGCCCCATGACCTTCGCCACCCCCACGCTCGCGATCATCGCCGCCGCGGTCGCGGTGCCGGCCCTGGTCATCCTCTACTTCCTCAAGCTCCGCCGGCGGAGCGTCGAGATCTCGACCACGCTGCTCTGGAAGAAGGCGATCCAGGATCTCCAGGCCAACGCCCCGTTCCAGAGGCTCCGACGCAACATCCTGCTCGTGCTCCAGCTGCTCGCGCTGGCCGCGGCGTTGTTCGCGATCGCCCAGCCCGAGTGGAAGGCGGGCGACTCGGCCACGACCCGGCATGTCTTCATGATCGACCGCTCGGCGAGCATGGGCGCGACCGACGGCGGGGAGGACGGGCTCACCCGGCTCGAGGCGGCCAAGCGGGCGGCGATCGAGCAGGTCGACACCCTCGCCGAGGGGGACCTCTTCGGGGCCGACGCGCACGAGGCGATGGTCATCGCGTTCGATTCCACCGCCGAGGTCGTGCAGCGGTTCACGCCCGACAAGGCGCGGCTGCGTGCGGCGATCGAGTCGATCGAGCCGAGCGAGGCGCCGGGCTCGATCCGCGAGGCGTTCCAACTGGCGCAGGCGCACCGCCCGCGCGCCACGGGGCGGACGGGGGAGAACCCCGCGGATCCAGACGCCGAGCCGGCGGCGCTCGCGGGGCCGGCGCAGGCGTTCCACCTTTTCACGGACGGCCGGCTCGAGGACCTCGACGCGTTCCTTCCCGGATCGGGCGACAGCGTGGTGTACCACGCGGTCGGGTCGCCCGAGTCGGCGAATGTGGGGATCACGGGGCTCCGGGCCGAGCGGGCGTACGACCGGCCCGAGGAACTCTCGATCTTCGTGGGGATGCAGAACGCCTCGCCGGCGCCGGCGCAGGCCGAGGTGGAACTTCTGCTCGACGGCACGCCCGCGGCGATCCGGGGCGTGACGCTCCCGGCGTCATCCGCCCCGGCGGGCGTGGTCGAGTCGGGCGACGGCGAGCAGATCGCGGCGCGGGCGGAGCCCGGGCGGGGCGGGGTGGTGTTCGAATTGACCACGCCGCTGGGGGCGATCGCGACGGTGCGTGTGCGCACGCCGCGCGACGAGTTGCCGGCTGACGACGAGGGGTTCCTGGTCATCCCGCCGGCGACGCAGACGCGGGTCGCGGTGGTGACGGAGGGGAACCTGTTCCTGGCCGAGGCGCTGGCGGGGCTGCCACTTGCGGAATTGGCGACGCTCACGCCCGCGGAGTTCGAGGCCGAGCGGGCGGACGGGCGGGCGGACCGGTTCGATGTCGTTGTGCTGGACGGGCTGCTGCCGCCGGGGACGCCCGAGGGGCGGGCCCTGGCGCCGGGTCGGTGGCTGATCCTGGGGGCGGTGCCGGGCTCGGAAGAGGGGCTGGTCGATCTGGGCGAGGCGGGGTTCGCGCCGTTCATCGACTGGCGACGCGATCACCCGGCGCTGCGCGGGCTGACGCTCGACCCGGTGCGGATCGGCGGGGCGAGGCGGATCGAAGTGCCCGATGCGAGCGCGGCGATCGTGCTGGCGGAGACGCCCGCGGGCCCCGGGATCGTGGAGTTCGTCACGCCGGAGAGCAGGGCGATCGCGGTGCTGTTCGATGTCGCGGAGAGCAACTGGCCGTTCGATGTCGGGTTCGTGGTCTTCCTCGCGTCGGCGATCGACGCGTTGGATGCGCGTGCCAGCGGCGCGGGCGAGGGGCTGTCGCTGCGCCCCGGGGAGATCCTGACGCAGCGGGTGCCGCGGGGGGTCGGGGAGGTGGCGCTGGAGTCGCCGGGTGGCGGTCGGGCGACGCTCGCGCCCGCGCCCGACGGGCGGGGCTCGTGGGGCCCGGTCCGGCGGGTCGGGCTGCACGCGCTGCGCTGGTCGGGGGAGGCGGGCCCGGCCGATGTCGTAGACGGCGGGCGGGCGACGCGGTTCGTTGCGTCGAACCTGCTCGACCCGGCGGAATCGGACATCGCGCCCGCGGACAGCGTGGCCCTCGCGTCGCGGGTCGTGTCCGCGTCGAGCGTCCGGGAGTCGGCGGCGCGGCGGGCGTGGCGCTGGCTGCTGCTCGCGGCACTGGGCGTGCTCATGCTGGAGTGGTACATCTACAACCGCAAGGTGCAGTTGTAGAGCCTCGGCCTGCGGCGCATGCTCGGTGGGCCGCCCCGGGGCCTAATCAGGCCGTCGGGTCGGTCTCGCGGACGGGGCGGAGCTCAACGCCCGCGCCCGGGCTCTCGTGCTCGCGGTAGGTGTTGCCGCAGGAGCAGGCGATCTCGCCCGCTGCATTGGGATGGGGGAGGACATTGCCGCAGCGGCAGGCCCAGCCCTTGCGACGGGCGGGGACGCCGACCATCAGGGCGTAGTCGGGGACATCCCTGGTGACGACGGCGCCCGCGCCGATGAAGGCGAAACGCCCGATGGTGTTGCCGCAGACGATGGTCGAGTTGGCGCCCATGCTGGCGCCGCGCTTGACGAGGGTCTGCTTGTACTCGTCACGCCGCGGGATCTCGCAGCGGGGGTTGATGACATTGGTGAAGACCATCGAGGGCCCGCAGAAGACATAGTCCTCGAGGACGACGCCTGTGTAGAGGCTGACATTGTTCTGGATCTTGCACCCGTTGCCGATGGTGACCTCGGGGGAGACGACGACATTCTGGCCCATGTTGACCTTGCGCCCGATGGTGCAGTTGGGCATGACATGGGAGTAGTGCCAGATGCTCGATCCCTCGCCGATGGTGCAGCCCTCATCGACGCAGGCGGTGGGGTGGATCTTGACGCCGGGGAAGCGTGGGTCGTTCATGGGTGTGCTGGTCCGGTGGTGTGGGTGCGGCGGGCTCAAACGAGGGCCTGGTTGGTGCGTTCGGAGGCGAGGCCCGCGATGGGGGCGCCCTCCGGGATGTGGCGGATCGGGGTCGCGTCGGTGTTGACGGGCGACCCGTTGAGGAGCAGCGAACGCTGCGCGTCGTGCAGGATCGAGAGCACGCGCAGCCCGCTGCGCCCGTCGGTGCGCGGGGTCACGCCCTCGCGGACGGCGTTGACGAAGTGGAGCACCTCGGCGTCGAGGGGCATGTCGCCCCCGAAGTCGATCCGGGCGCCCTCGCCCTTGACGGGCACGGGCTGGCCGTCCTTCCAGTCGACGCGCTGGTTGTGGATGACGAGCTCCTTGTTGACATCGTCGAACGAGGCCATCTTCTCCGACCCGATGACGACGAGCTTCTGCTCCTTGAAGGGGTGGAGCCAGGAGACGAAGACATGGGCGCGGACGCCGTCGGCGAAGAGCAGCTGGGTGACGGTCACATCGGCGATGTTGGGGCTGACATAGCCCCCGCCGGTGCAGACGACCTGGATGGGGTCGGCCCCGACGAGCCTCAGGATGACCGCGATGTCGTGCGGGGCGAACGACCAGAGGGCGTTCTCCTCGGTGCGGATCTTGCCCAGGTTGAGCCGGTTGGAGATGACATAGCGGATGCGCCCCAGTTCGCCCGAGTCGATCATCTCGCGGAGCTTGAGGATCGCGGGGTGGTACTCGAGCAGGTGGCCCACCATCAGCACCCGCTCCGCGCTGTCGGCCCGGGCGATCAGGTCGCGGGCGTGCGCGACATTGATCGTCAGCGGCTTCTCTGCGAAGACATGCTTGCCGGAGGCGAGCGCCCGGCGGGCGAGCTCGTAGTGCGTCTCCGCGGGCGTCGCGATCATCACGCCGTCGATCGTCGGGTCGTTGAACACCGCGTCGGGCGTCGCGTGCACCGCGGCCCCCGGGGCGAGTTCCGCCGCGGCCTTGCGTCCGGCCTCGGAGGGGTCCACCACCGCGGCGACGCCGTGAACCTTCGCGAGCGTGCGGACGATGTTGCGACCCCATCCGCCGCAGCCGAGGACCGCGATGCGGGGCGCGTGTGTCGTGCTGGACATGTCAGGTTCTCCCGATCCGGCGCGCGCGGCGCACCGCCGACTGTGTTGACCTAGCGTAGCCCGCGGCGGGGCGCCGTCGAGCCCGCGCCACGGGGCGTGCGTCCGTCGCGCCGCCGGGCCGGATGCGCCGGGAGTATACTGCCCGCACGGGTCCGATTCCGGCGTGCAGGAGCGCTCGCCGAAGTGGGGAGGGCGCTTATGCCCGGGCATGACGCGGCCGAGGGGAACGGTTCGGCGATCGAGATCAAGGGGCTTCAGCGGTTCGAGGAGGATGTCGCCCTCTGGGTCGACGAGGCCTCGGACCGGCTCGAGGGCGAGGACATCGAGTCGATCCTCCGCTGGTCGGTCAAGACCTTCGGCGACGGCCTCGGCGTGATGACCGCGCTGGGCTACAGCGGCATCGTCCTGATGGACCACCTGCGCCGGCTTGTCGACGACCTGACGGTCTATTTCATCGACACCGGCAAGCACTTCGAGCAGACGCTGGAGTTGAAGGACCGCCTCGAGGGCGACTGGGGCATCCGGTTCGAGGTGCTCCGACCCGCGTTCAGCGACGAGCAGATCGAGGGCCTCATCGGCCCGCGGGCCTGGGAGACCAACCCCGACCTGTGCTGCCACCACCGCAAGGTCGAGCCCCTGCTCCGGGTCCTGCGGACCAAGAAGGCCTGGCTGAGCGCGCTGCGGCGAGATCAGTCGGCCACGCGGTCGGGCGTCTCGCCGGTCGAACTCGACGGCAGGGGGACGATCAAGATCTACCCGATGGCGGACTGGACGCGGGAGCGTTGTTGGGAGTATGTGCGGGCCCGGGGCCTGCCCTACAATCCGCTCCACGACGAGGGGTATCCGAGCATCGGGTGCGTGCCCTGCACCTCACCGGTCGCGCCGGGCGAGTCGGAGCGGGCGGGGCGATGGAACAGCATGCCGAAGCTGGAGTGCGGGATTCATGCGCACGCGCCGCGGACGGCGGGCGTGAGAAGGAGTGAGCCGTGAGCATGTCGCCGAACGCGCCGAAGGTGCTTGGGTTGTGCGCCAGCCTGCGGGCGGGCCGCTGGGCGGACGGGAGCGCCGAGCTGGCGCGGCAGCTGCGTGAGATCGAGAACGAGGAGTCGCTCAAGGCCTTCCTCAAGGTGGAGAGCCTGGCGCACCTCGAGAACTTCGTGCACGCGGGCCGGGCGGACGGCAAGCCGTTCGACGAGATCTACGCCAACCTCAAGAAGGAGGTCGGCAAGAAGGGCCTGTCGAACTCGGAGGTCGGGCTTGCGGCGGCGCTGTGGGCGTCGCACAAGCTGGGCTGCGAGATCGACTGGGTCTCTCTGGTCGATCATTTCCCGCCCGCGGGCGGGATCGTCCGCCAGGACGACCTCCGGGCGAAGCTCGAGTGGGCGGACGCGATCATCCTGGCCACCCCGGTCTACTTCGGCGATCGCGGGTCGCTCTCGGCGTCGCTGATCGAGCTCTTCCAGGGCGACGCCGCGATGGCCGAGGCGATCCGGGGCAAGGTCTACGCGGGCGTCGCGGTCGGGGCGAAGCGCAACGGCGGGCAGGAGACCGCGCTGATCTACCAGATCGTCGACATGCTCAACTGCGGGATGCTCGCGGTCGGCAACGACTCGGAGACCACGAGCCAGTACGGCGGGACGGTGCACGCGGGCGATGTCGGGACGGCGTGGAAGGACGACTACGGGCTGAACACCTCGATGGGCGCGGGCCGGCGGATCGCCCGCGTCTCGTGGCAGATGCAGAAGGCCCAGGGCGCGGCGTTCGAGGACAAGCTCCGCGTCGGGTTCTGGCTGCTGCAGGACCGCGACGGGTACTGCCAGGGGCAGATCGAGCGGCTGGTCGAGGCGGCGGGCGGGCAGATCGAGGCGACGATCTTCGACAGCTCCGAGGCCGATGTGACCCGCTGCATCGCGTGCGACATCTGCCCGACGGAGGTCGATGTCGACCGCAAGTACCGGTGCATCATCAAGAAGAAGGGCGATTACCTGCTGCAGAACCACGAGGCCTTCGTGGGGCTGGACGCGATCGTGCCCGTCGGGCTGGCGCCGCGCGACCGCACGGGCCTCAACTCGATGTACCAGCAGTTCATGGAGCGGACGCGGTACCTCCGCCGGGGTGATTACCTCTTCACCGATCTGCTCACGGCGCCGCTGGTGTTCGAAGAAGTCGGCGTCAACGACAGCCTGCCCTTGCGGATGCTGACCTCGACGCTGCGTCACCACATGGTGATGCTGCGTCCGATGATCGGGCACATCCACGGGGGCGTGCTGCTCAACGAGACCGAGCTCACCGAGCGGTGGCTCAGGTTCGTCGAGGAGGGCAAGCGACTCGCCACGGGCCGGCTCATCAACGCCGCCGAGCACGCGGAGATGGTCCGCTACAACCCCGTCGGCTATGTGCTCAGCGCCGAGAAGGACAAGGAGAAGGAGACCCTGGCGCGGCGCGAGCGGATGGCCGCCGACCGCGCCGACCGGGCGAGCAACGAGGCGGCGGTCCGCCTGACCTTCTCCTCCGTCGGCCCGTGAGGTGGAGGCCTTGAAGATCGACCGTGCCCGGGCTGGGGTGGTGCGTGTCCCCCTCGTACGCCCCTACGCCCTCTCCTTCGTCACGCTCGAGTCCTTCGCCGTCCGCCTGGTCGAGATCACGACCGACGCCGGCGTCGGGCTCGGGGAGGCCGTCGCGCTCCCGGGCTACGGCGAGGAGACCGACGACGATGTCGCCGCCTCGCTGGCGCGGGTGGTCCCCCGCCTGGCCGGGGTGCATTGCGACGAAGCGCTCGAAGTAGCGGCCCGCGAGCTGGCCGACGCACCCTTCGCCCGCGCCGCGGTGATGTCCGCGATCGAGGACGCGAGCAGTTCGATCTCCGGACCAGCGATCGAGTGGCCCCAGGTCGGCATCCTCTCCGCCGGGGACCCGGCGGCGTGCGTGCGCCGGGCCCGGGAGATCGCCGCGGAGGGGTTCGGCACGATCAAGGTCAAAATCGGGCGGGAGGTCGAATCGGACATCGCCTCGGCCCGGGCGCTCCTCGAGGCCGTGCCGGGCGTGCTCTTTCGATTTGACGCCAACCAGGCGTACACCGAGGCCCAGGCGGCCCGGTTCATGGCGTCGATCGAGGGGCTCGCGGGCGTCGAACTCGTCGAGCAGCCCCTCGGGATCGACGAGTGGGAGGCGTCGCGCCGGCTCGCGGCGTCGAGCTCCGTCCCCCTCATGCTCGACGAGGCCATCTTCGACGGGCGCGACATCGACCGCGCCGCGGAGGTCGGGGCCGCCCTCATCAAGCTCAAGTTGTGCAAAGTGCGCGGCCGAGCGGAACTGCTGGCGCTCGCCCGGCGGGCGCGCGCCCACGGCCTGGGCGTGGTGCTCGGCAACGGCGTCGCGGGCGATGTCGGGAACGCGCAGGAAGCGCTGGCCTGGGCGGCCGAGCCCGGGCTCTGGGCCGGGGCGGGCGAGGCGAACGGGTTCGCGAAGCTCAAGAGCCCCGTGCTGGCCGACCCCCCGGCGCTGCGGGCTGGAGCGCTCCGTTGGACGCCCGGGCGGATGCGGGCCTCGGCGGGGGTGGCGTGGGTCGCGGGGTCCGGGGGCGTCGGGCCCCGATAGACTTCGAACGACCCATGCCGCCCGCGCCCCTCCGAATCGTGCACCTCACCATGGACCACCCCGCCGACGATGCGCGGGTGTACTCCAAGGAAATCCGCGCCCTCCGCGAGGTCTACGGGGAGGTCACGCTCGCGGCGCCCCCCGCGTTCGACCCCGCCTGGATCGGCGCGAGCGGCGCCGGGCTCACCTGGAAGGAACTGCCCTGGTACCGCAGCCCCGTCCGCCTCTGGCGGAACTGGATGGCCGCCAACCGCGTGGTGCGTTCCCTCCCCGGGCCCCGGATCGTGCATGTGCACGAGCCCGAGTCCGCGGTCGCGGCGTGGCTGTTCCGGTGGTGCGACCGCCGCTCGCTCATCTTCGACGCCCACGAGGATTACCCCGCGCTCCGCAGCCACCACGGCCGGGGCGTGCGGCGCCTGGTGATCCGCGGGTTCACGGGGCTGCTGGACCGCGTCGCGGCGAGGGTCGCAGGGCATGTCATCACGGTCAACGAGGAGTTGCGGGGCCGCTACGAGCGCCTCGGCGCGCGCACGAGCGTGGTGAGCAACGCCTGCGAGGACATCCCCGATGATCGCCTCCCCCCCGCGCGCGACCCGGGCCGCGTCGTGTATGTCGGGGGCCTGAGCGAGCCCCGCGGGATCCCCTGCCTGATCGACGCGGTGGAGTCGCTCCTCGCCGACGGGGTGGATGCACGGCTCGACCTCGCGGGGCGGGTGCTGGACGAGGCGGCGGGCGCGAGGATCGCCTCGGCGACGCGGGCCCACCCGGACCGGATCCGCTACCACGGGCGGATCAGCCGGGACGAGGTCTTCGCGTTGCTGGGCGAATGCTCGATCGGGGTGGTGCCGTTCGAGCGGGTGTCGTTCTTCGAGGGCCGGCCGGTGAAGTTGCTGGAGTACGCCACCGCGGGCAATGCGCTGGTGGTGACCGATCAGGGGCCGAAGGCGGCGTTCGTGCGCGAGCACGGGTGCGGCGCGGTGGTGCCCCCCGGCGACCGGGCGGCGCTCGCGGCGGCGATCCGGGAGCGGATCGAAGACGGCGGCGTGCGTGCGCGCGCCGAGGGCGGGCGGGCCCGGTTCGCGGCGCGGGCCCTGAACTGGGAGCATGTCGATCGGCCGGTGCTGCTGTCGGTGTACGAGGAGGTCGTGCGCGCTTCGGCGTGAGCAATCATGTGCGGGATCGCGGGCATCCTGGGCGGGTCGTGGGTCGCGCGATCGGCGTCGCGCGTGGACGCGGTCTCGCGGGCGATCGCCCACCGCGGGCCGGACGACGACGGGGTGCTCTGGCTGGGGCCCGGGCCCGCCGACGCCGGGGGGGCGTGGGGCGTGCTGGTTCACCGGCGGCTCTCGGTGCTCGACCTGTCGGCGGCGGGTCGGCAGCCGATGTCGACGCCCGACGGCCGGCACCACCTGGTGTACAACGGGGAGATCTACAACTACCTGGAGTTGCGGGCCGAGCTCGAGCGGGAGGGGGTCTCGTTCCGCTCGCACGGGGACACGGAGGTGCTGCTGTACGCGTGGGCCCGGTGGGGCGAGGCGTGCCTGTCGCGGCTGGTGGGGATGTTCGCGTTCGCGGTGCACGACGCCCGGACGGGCGAGACGACGCTGGTGCGCGACCTCTTCGGGATCAAGCCGCTCTTCTACGCGGCGTGTGCGCACGGGCTGGCGTTCGCGTCGGAGATCAAGGGGCTGCTGGAATTGCCCGAGGTCGACCGCGAGGCGGACGGGCAGGCGGTGTACGACTACCTGGCGTGGAACCTGGTGGACCACACGGAGCGGAGTTTCTTCGCGAAGATCCGGCGGGTGATGCCGGGGCACCTGCTCCGGGTGGACCGGCAGGGACGGATTCTCGGCAGCTCGCGGGCGTGGGGCTCGGTGTCGCTCGGGGCGGTCTCGGGGATGGGGTTCGACGAGGCGGCGCGGCGTGTGCGCGATGGGTTCCTGGAGAATCTCGGGCTGCACCTGCGGAGCGATGTCCGAGTCGGGTGCGGGCTCAGCGGCGGGGTGGATTCGTCGGCGATCGTGGCGGGGCTGCGCCGGGTCGGGGGCGAGGGGCTGGAGATCCACTGCGTGAGCCACATCGCCGAGGAGGACGAGGCGATCAACGAGGAGCGGTGGGTCGACCTGGCCGCCTCGGCGGCGGGGGCGGTGGTGAGCAAGGTGAGGCCGCGCGCGGCGGATCTGGCGGGCGACATCGACGCGATGATCGCGGCGCTGGACGAGCCTTTCGGGGGGACGAGCGTGTACGCGCAGTGGCGTGTGTACCGGGAGGCGCGGGCGCGGGGCCTGAAGGTGATGCTCGGGGGGCAGGGGGCGGACGAGATGCTGGCGGGGTACCGCCCGTACACGGCGGCGCGGGTGGCGTCGCTGCTCGGGCGCGGGGACCTGGTGTCGGCGGGACGGCTGCTGAGCGCGTCGCGGCGCTGGCCGGGGGGCGACGCGGCGCACGCGTTCGTGCGCGCGCTCTGGTTGCTCGGCAAGCCGGTGGTGCTGGGGACCTCGCTCTCGCGCCGGCGGCTGCGTGGGCGGGACTGGCTGCGGACGGGGTGGTTCGCGGAGCGCGGCGTGGTGGGTCGGCTGGCGATGCCGGGGGGCACCCGTGACCTGCTGCGGGCGGATCTGCACGACTCGTTCGTGCGTCTGAGCCTGCCGGCGTTGCTGCGGTTCGAGGATCGGAACTCGATGGCGTCGTCGATCGAGAGCCGGGTGCCGTTCCTGACGAGGTCCTTCGCGGATCTGGTGTTCTCGCTGCCCGAGGAATTCGTCCTGGGGCCGACGGGGGAGACGAAGCGCGTGTTCAAGGCGGCGATGCGGGGGATCGTGCCGGACGCGATCCTGGATCGGCGGGACAAGGTGGGCTTTGCGACGCCGGAGCGGATCTGGCTGCGCGGGATGCGTGCGTGGTGCCTCGGGGTCTTGGGCGAGGGCGAATCGGAGGCGATCGGCGCGGTCGACGCGGCGGCGGCCAGGGCCCTGTGCGGGCGTGTGCTGTCGGGCGAGGCGCCCTGGGACGGCCGGGTTTGGCGGTGGATGAACCTGGTCCGGTGGAGCGGGATGTACGGGGTTCGCTGGGACGGGGGCTCGCGGGTGTC
>JRYH01000836.1_pt1 | contig 23630 bp, 22 predicted proteins | sample 235351 | NCBI WGS metagenome assembly JRYH01 (sample SAMN03074221, study PRJNA261480) | activated sludge metagenome | biome: Wastewater Treatment Plant; feature: Wastewater; material: Activated sludge; isolation source: activated biomass of a wastewater treatment plant treating wastewater... ...
GTGCCGTCGCACCAGGGCTCGTCGTCGGTCGCCTTGCAGCCGCAGAGGTTGAACGTGCCGCTCGAGGGCGCCGCGAACTTCAGCGGCTCGAGGCCTGTCCCCTTGTGCGAGCCGTCGCAGAAGGGCTGCTTCTGTGAGCGCCCGCAGCGACAGTACCAGTAGGTTTTTCCCTCGACGAGATCCACCTGATAGGGGCTCGTCTGCGCGACGATGGGGTCTTCGGCCATGGTCTACTCCCGATAGAGCCCCGTACTTCCCGAGATCGTGTGAGGCGTTTCCGAGAGGAAGCACGGCTGGCAAGAAACGTCGTTCCGGCGTACCGGCTTCGGGCGCCGCGGGCAAGGGCTGCGTGCTGGCCGGGGTCAGAGCGTTTTCAAGCGAAGTGGGCACCACTTCGCGTTAAGAAAACGCGTCAAGCCAAAAACATGGGGCGGTCAGACGACATTGAGCGTGTAACGCTCGATGGTCTCCCCGCCGTCGTCGTCGAGCCACGCGACGATGAGCTCGCCCGGGCCCGGCACCTTGAGGAAGAAGGCCAGGTACGGATTGGCGGAGATGCCGGAGCCGAGATCCGCCTTGAAGACCGGCGCGCCATTGTAGTGGGCCGTGAACGTATGGATGATGTCGCGGGGGATGCGGTTCCCCTCGGCATCCTTCCGGTTTCCGGTTTCCATGACGTGCGTGATCAGGGCCTTGATCTCGATGATCTCGCCGGCCTGGGCCTCATCGGGGAGACGGACGCGCGGTTTGGAAGGGGCCATGCGCGTCACTCCGTCCCGCAGCCGCCGATGCCGACATGGACCATCGTGCGCGCGATCAGAAGCGAGTTTGCGGACGTGAGTGCGACAGCCACCACCTCCTGCGTCCTCGCGAGCCGCATGCGCCCCGAGACGGCCGCCTTGCCTGAGAGCGGCGTGAAATGGAACGTCGCCACCGCGGCTTGGGGGTTCTGCGTCGAAAGGAGATGCACCTGCGTGATGTGGTCTGCGTCCGTCATGGGGCTCTCGACGGCGATCTTGTAGGGAACGATGTTCCCGTTCTCTGCGTCCTCCGGCAGCTCGATCGTCATCCGGCCTTCGATGGGCGTGCCGGTGCCCACCACCTTGGCGAACGCCTCGGCAAACTGCGTGGAGGGAACGAGCGGGGCATCGCCTGCCGCCACCGCGGCGGCAGGGGGAGGCGCGGCCACGCCCGGCCGCCCCTTGGCGCCAGCCCCGGCCGCGCACAGGAGGACCCCGCCGGTGCCGGACAGGACCGTGCGCCGGGTGACGAGCGGCCGGTCTGGTGTGCGGGAGGTCACGGCGGATCTCGTTGTTTTCTTTCGGAGCGGGAGGGTCGAGGCTGTCTCGGGTCCGTGTCTCCTGCTAGCATAGGATGAAAATGAGGTGCAAATCATGCGGTCCCTACATGGCCTCTGACGCATCATCGGCTGCGAGGCTCATCGCGGCCGTTCTTGGCGCGTGTCTCCTCCTTGCCGGGCTCAGCTTCGCCGGCGGAGCCTCCCATGGTGCCAGTGCGGCCGTCTCCGGCGTTCGCCTGGTCATGGTCGAGGAGACAGGCTGTCGCTTCTGCCGCAAATGGGATGCCGAGATCGCACCCGGATATACGCGGAGCGCCGAAGGACGCTTCGCGCCGCTGAAGCGCGTGCGCCGCGGCGCGCCCGAGCTCAAAGGGCTCGCGCCTATCGTTTTCACGCCGACCTTCGTCGTCATGCGGTCCGGCGAGGAGGTGGGGCGCATTACCGGATATCCCGGCGCCGATTACTTTTATGGCGAGCTCACCCCCATCCTCGCCGTTGCGGGATTTCTGCCGGGCTTCTGAGCCCGGCTCCGACGAGGTCGTCGAGCAAGAGGACGCAAGGGCCATGCACGGAATCGACCGCAGACAGTTCGCTCTCGGCCTCGCGGCGCTTGCGCCGGCGACGCTGGCGATGCCGCGCAGCGTCCGTGCGGCGGGGCGGGCGCGCGTCGTCGTCATCGGAGGCGGACCGGGCGGTGCGACGGTCGCCGTGACCTTGAAGCGGACCGCCCCCGATCTCGACGTGACCCTGGTCGAGCCCAAGCGGCACTATACCTCCTGCTTCTATTCCAACCATTTCATCGGCGGCTTTCTGCCCTTGAGCCGCATCACCAACACCTACGCGGGCCTCGTCGCGCTCGGCATCGGCGTGGTCCACGAGCGCGCCGCCGCCATCGATGCGGAGAAGCGCGAGGTACGCCTCGGCGACGGGGCGAGCCTCGCCTACGACCGGCTGGTCGTGGCCCCCGGCATCGATTTCAAGTACGGAGCCATCGAAGGCTATGACGAGGACGCGCGCCATGCCATGCCGCACGCCTGGACGGGGGGACGCCAGTCGAAGCTGCTCCGCGATCGGATCGAGCACATGGAGGACGGCGGCCTCGTGGTCATCGCCGCGCCGAGGAACCCCTATCGCTGTCCCCCGGGCCCCTACGAACGCGCCTGCCTGATCGCCAACTACCTCAAGCGCGAGAAGCCGAAGAGCCGGCTGATCATTCTCGACGCCAAGATGGCCTTCTCCAAGCAGGCCGTGTTCGAGGAGGCGTTCGCGAGGTACTACAAGGACATCATCGAGCTGCGTCTCACCAACGACATCGACGACATGAGCGTCGTGCGCGTCGACCCGAGGACGGGCGAGGTGGCAACCCGGTCGGGCGAGACCTTCAAGGCCGCCGTCGCCAACATCATTCCCAATCAGACCGCCGGCAGGATCGCCCTCGAGGCCGGGCTCGCCGAGGGCGACTGGTGCCCGATCGAGCCCGAGACGTTCCGCTCGAAGAAGATCGACAACGTCTACGTCATCGGCGATGCGGCGGTCGCCGAGGAGATGCCGAAGTCGGCGTTCTCCGCCCACAACCAGGCGCACGCCGTCGCGGGCCATGTGCTGGCGGATCTCACGGGGACCGCGCGGCCGGCTGCCGCCTATCGCAACACCTGCTGGTCGATGCTGGCGCCGGACGACAGCGTCAAGATCGGTGGCGACTACGCGCCGGGGGACGTCAAGGGCAAGCACGTGCTGGTGGCGAGCAACAGCTTCATTTCGCAGACGGGAGAGAGCGCCGCGGTGCGCAAGGAGAACTACGAGGAAAGCCTCGCCTGGTATCAGACGCTCACCGACGAGATGTTCGCCAAGTCCGCCGCGGCAACCGGCAAGCTCCCCGGTGCCGGCCGCGGCTGATGCGAAAGCGCGTGGAAATACAACGCGTGGCATCGGTCGGGCCTTGAAATGCGCGCTGCCCGCGCCGCCTCATGCGTTCGGTGAGCCCCCTCGCGCGTTCGGAGAGAAACGCTTTATAGTCTTCCCGTATCATCGGCCGCCGGACACGTTCCGGGGGATGCGGGTGTCGGGCGGGGTGTCTGCAACTCGTGATCCGGTAAAGGCTTTGCGCCTGGCAACGGCCGACCGGCATCTCCCGGTGGGCGCGCCGGGCACGTGCGGAGAGAATGATGGCGTTGATCCTGCTTCTGGTCGCCCTGATCGCCGTCGCGGTCGCGCTCGGCATGATGCGTGCTGCGGCCTGGCAGTGGGCGGTCGGCCTCGGTCTCGTGGTCCTCGCCTGGCAGTGCGGCATCTTCCACGGCGACATCCATGCCCCCCACATCGGGCTCATTGGTGGTCTGGTGTGGCTCGGCCTCGTCGCACTGGGGCTGCTGTCGCTCTCCGCCGTCCGCCGCCCGGCCCTGGTGAAGCCCGTCTTCAAGCTCGTCCGCAAGATCCTCCCCAAGGTGTCTGACACCGAGCAACAGGCCCTCGACGCCGGCACCGTGGGCTTCGATGCCGAGATCTTCTCGGGCAGCCCCGATTGGACCAAGCTGCGCGCCGTGCCGCCCATTACGCTGACGCCTGAGGAGCGCGCCTTCCTCGACGGTCCGACGGAAGAGCTGTGCCGGCGGATCGACCACTGGCAGATCCGGCATGCGGAACGCAGGATGCCCGACGAGATCTGGGATTTCGTCAAGGCGCACGGCTTCCTCGGCATGCTGATCTCGAAGGCCCATGGCGGCCTCGGCTTCTCCGCCCAGGCCCAGTCTCTGATCCTGGGCAAGATCGCCTCGCGCTCGCCGGACGTGGTGACCATCGTCATGGTTCCGAACTCGCTCGGCCCCGGCGAGCTGATCGAGAAGTACGGCACCGACGCGCAGAAGGCGCACTACCTGCCGCGCCTCGCGCGCGGCCTCGAGGTTCCGTGCTTCTCGCTGACAGGCCCCACCTCGGGCTCGGACGCGGCCACCATGCGCGATATCGGCATCGTCGCGAAGGGCGAGCACGAGGGCCGCGAGGTCACGGGCATCCGCCTCTCCTGGGACAAGCGCTACATCACGCTCGGCCCCGAGGCGACGTTGGTCGGCCTCGCCTTCCGGCTCTTCGATCCCGACGGGCTCCTTGGCGGCAAGGAGGACATCGGCATCACCGTCGCGCTCATTCCGGCGACCCATCCCGGCGTCAATATCGGCCGCCGCCACCTGCCGTCCGGCGCCGCATTCCCGAACGGGCCCAACTGGGGGACGGACGTGTTCATCCCCCTCGAGTGGGTGATCGGCGGCGAGCGCATGGTGGGGCAGGGCTGGCGCATGCTGATGGAATGCCTCGCGGCCGGCCGCGCCATCTCGCTGCCGTCCTCCGCCACGGCCGGCGCCAAGGCGATGCTGCGCGTTTCGACCGCCTACGCCCGCGTCCGCCGCCAGTTCGGTTTGCCGGTGGGGCGCATGGAGGGCGTCGAGGAGCCGCTGGCGCGCCTTGTCGAGACGGCCTACGTCAACGAGGCCGCGCGCGCGGTGACGGCGGCCATGGTCTCGCGCGGCGAGCGCCCGTCCGTCATCTCCGCTCTGATGAAGTATCAGACCACCGAGCGCCTGCGCCGCGCGGTCAACGACGCCTTCGACATCCACGGCGGGCGCGCCATCTGCGACGGGCCGTCGAACTATCTGCAGGGGGCTTATCAGCTCGTGCCCGTCGGCATCACGGTCGAGGGCGCCAACATCCTGACCCGCACGCTGATCACGTTCGCGCAAGGCGCGCTGCGCTCCCATCCCTACCTCTACAAGGAGGTGAAGGCGGCGCAGGACCCGGACGACGCGGCGGGGCTTTCTGCGTTCGACGAGGCGTTCGTCGGCCATGTCGTGTTCTCGGTCTCGAACGTCGCCGGCGCCGTGTTCCACAACCTCACGTTTGGCCTTTTCGCCGAAGTCCCGGACAGCCCGGGCGGGCTCGCGCCTCTCTATCGCCAGCTTTCGCGCGCGAGCCGCAACTTCGCGCTCGTGGCCGACCTCGCCGTGGCACTGCTCGGCGGCGGCCTCAAGGTGAAGCAGAAGCTGACCGGCCGCCTCGCCGACGCGCTGTCCGAGATCTACCTCACTGCCTGCGTGCTGAAGCGCTTCGAGGACGACGGCAAGCCCGAGGCGGATCGCGCCATCGTCGCCTTCGCCGCTCAGAACGGCCTCCACCGCTTCGAGGAGGCGTTGCGCGGCACCGTCGACAACTTCCCCAACCGCGCCGTGCGCGCCGCGCTCCGCGTGATCGTGTTCCCGTTCGGGCGTCACTACCCTCCCGCGCCAGACGCGCTCGGGTCCGAGATCGTGCGCGCCGTGCTCGTGCCCGGCGAGGTGCGCGACCGCCTCACCCGCGACATCTACGTGTCGGAGGATCCCGACGACCCGACCGGCGTGCTCGAAGTCGCGCTGAAGAAGGTCGTGCAGGCCGAGGAAGCGGAAAAGAAGCTCGAGCGCGCCGTCCGCGCCGGCACCGTGCGCCGCTACCACGGGCGCGACTGGATCGGGGAAGCGGCCGACGCGGGCTCGATCACCGAGAGCGAGGCGCAGCTCCTGCGCGAGGCCGAGGCATTGACCCAACGCGTCATCGCCGTCGATCATTTTGCGCCCGAGGAGCTGATGCCGCATTATCGCAAGGCCGCGCCGGCGGGCCCGGGCTATAACGCCCGCGGCCTGGACGGGGCCAACCCATCGTGAGCAAGTGAGGCGATACGCCATGTCGAGCGAGACCGAAGCCCGCGACCCCCTGGCGCCCGAGCCGGGTGCGCTCGCCTTCCGGGACTGGCATTTCTCCGTCGACCAGGAAGGCATCGGCTGGGCCGTCTTCGACCGCGAGGGTCAGAGCGCCAACGCGCTCGGCACGCGCCCACTCGAGGAATTGTCCGCCATCGTCGACCGGGCCGAGGAGGGCGCGCGTCACCGCACCATGTCGGGCCTCGTCATCCTCTCCGGCAAGGAGAAGGGGTTCATCGTCGGTGCCGACATCAACGAGTTCGACGGCTTCACGACAGAAGCCCAGGTCATCGACCGCCTGCGCCTCGTGCTCGCCCTGTTCGATCGCATCGAACGGCTCTCCATTCCCGTCGTCGCTGCCATCCACGGCGTCTGCGTCGGCGGCGGCCTCGAGCTGGCGCTGGCCTGCCACTACCGCATCGCCACGCGGGATCCGGCGACGCGCGTCGGCTTCCCCGAAGTCAAGCTCGGCATCTTCCCCGGCTGGCACGGCACCGCGCGCTCGATCCGCCAGGCCGGCCCCCTCGCCGCCATGCAGGCCATGCTGACCGGCCGCATGATCGGCGCCTCGCAGGCGCGCGCGATGGGCCTTCTCGACGAGCTCGTCGCGAGCCGCGGCGCGCTGCGCTGGGCGGCGCGCAAGGCCGTGCTGAAGAAGCGCAAGTCGAAGCCCGCGAGCCTCTCGAAATCGGTGCTCGCGCGCTGGCCCTTCCGCGCGCTGCTCGCCAAGAAGATGCGCGACGAGACCAGGAAGAAGGCCCGCGAGGCGCACTATCCGGCGCCGTTCCGCCTCATTGATCTCTTCGAGCTGCACGGCGGTGACTTCGAAGCCCTGAAGGCGGCCGAGACGCGCTATTTCGCGCCGCTGCTCGTTTCGGACCAGTCGCGCAACCTGCGCCGCGTCTTCAAGCTCTCCGAGCTCCTGAAGGCCCAGGCGCCGAAGGGCCTCGCGTGGAAGCCCATGCGCGTGCATGTCATCGGCGCCGGCACCATGGGAGCCGACATCGCCGGCTGGTGCGTTGCCTCCGGCATGGAGGTGACGCTGCAGGATCTCTCGCCCGAGGTCATCGAGAAGGGCATCAAGGCGCAGGGCAAGCTCTTTTCGAAGAAGTTCAAGACCAAGGCGCAGAAGGCCGCCGCCAAGGCGCGCCTCATCCCCGATCCGACGGGGCAGGGCGCATCCCATGCCGACGTCATCATCGAGGCCATCGTCGAGAGACTCGACATCAAGCAGAAGCTGTTCGCCGACCTCGAGGGCAGGATCAAGCCGGACGCCGTGCTCGCGACCAACACCTCGTCGCTCGAGATCGAGGCGATCGCGGCACCCCTCAAGGACCCCGGCCGCCTGATCGGCATCCACTTCTTCAACCCCGTGGCGCTGATGCCGCTGGTGGAGGTCGTCCGCGGCGCCCAGAGCCGCGAGGAGGAGGTGAAGAAGGGCGCGGCCTTCATCACCGCCATCGGCAAGTACCCGCTCGTCGCCAAGAGCGTCCCGGGCTTCCTCGTCAACCGCATCCTCGCCCCGTACATGATGGCGGCCATGGCGCGCATGGAGAAGGGCGAGGAGAAGGAGAAGATCGACGAGGCCGCGCGCACCTTCGGCATGCCGATGGGCCCCATCGAGCTGGCCGACGCCGTGGGCCTCGATGTCTGCGCCCACGTCGGTCGCATCCTCGGGCTCTCGCCCGAAGGCTCCCATCTCCAGCGCCTCGTGGAGCAGGGCAAGCTCGGCAAGAAAACGGGTGAAGGCTTTTATGTCTGGAAGGACGGCAAGCCCGAGAAAGCCGAGAAGTCATATACTCCGGAAGAGCTCGAGCGCTTCGGCCGCGAGCTGGTCGATCCGATCATCGTCGAATCCGAGCGGGCGCTTGCCGACGGCGTCGTTGCGAACGCCGATCTCGTTGATGCGGGCGTGATCTTCGGCACCGGCTTCGCGCCGTTCCGCGGCGGGCCGTTGCACCTCAGGGCGAGCGAGCGGAACGGGGACGCGGCGCTGGCGGCCGAGTAGTTGGACATGCGCTCCCGATGCGGGAGCAAGAGGAGACGCGAATGGCTGAGACATTGCGGCGGGTCGGCATCGTGGGGGGCGTGCGCACGCCGTTCTGCCGCTCGAACACCTTCTACGCCGACCTCTCCAACCTCGACCTCATGACGGCCGCGCTGAACGGTCTAGTCGAGAGGTACGGCCTCCAGGGCGTGCACATCGACGAGGTCGTCGGCGGCGCCGTGGTCAGCCACTCGAAGGACTGGAACCTCGCGCGCGAAGCCGTGCTGGGCACCCGGCTCGCCCCCTCGACGCCCGGCATCACCATGCAGCAGGCGTGCGGCACGAGCCTGCAGGCGGCCGCCGCCATCGGCGCCAAGATCGCCGCGGGCGAGATCGAGTGCGGCATCGCGGCAGGCTCCGACACGACCTCCGACGCGCCGATCGTGTTCAGCAAGAAATTCTCAACCCGCCTCATCCAGGTCCAGCAGCAGAAGACGGCCATGGACAAGCTGCGCGTGTTCAAGGGGCTGAGCCCGCGCGAGCTCGCGCCCCAGCCGCCGAACGTTGCCGAGCCGCGCACCGGCCTCACCATGGGCCAGCACTGCGAGCTGATGGCGCGCGAGTGGAAGATCCCGCGCGAGGCGCAGGACCGCTTCGCCTTCGAGAGCCACAGGAAGGGCGCCGAGGCGTACCGCTCGGGCTACATGGACGATCTCATCGTGCCGACCGCCGGCGTCTTCCGCGACAACAACCTGCGCGAGGACATCAGCCTCGACAAGCTCGCGACGCTGAAGACGGCCTTCGACAAGTCCGACAAGGGCACGCTGACGGCCGCCAACTCGACGCCGATGACGGACGGCGCCGCCTGCGTGCTGCTCGCGAGCGAGACGTGGGCGGCCGAGCGCGGGCTTGCGATCCAGTCGTTCCTGACCCACACGCAGACCTCCGCCAACGATTTCGTCGCCGGCGAAGGGCTCCTGATGGCGCCGACCATCGCCGTCTCGAGGCTCCTCGACCGCGCGCATCTCACGCTGCAGGATTTCGACTTCTACGAGATCCACGAGGCGTTCGCCGCCCAGGTGCTGGCGACGCTCAGGGCGTGGGAGGATCCCGAGTATTGCCGCACCCGTCTCGGCAGGGACCACGCGCTCGGAGCGATCGACCGGACGAAGCTCAACGTGAAGGGCTCGTCGCTCGCCTTCGGCCATCCGTTCGCGGCGACCGGCGCGCGCGTGCTCGCCAACCTCTCGAAACTCATCGCCGGGACCGGCGACCGCGGCCTGATCTCGATCTGCACCGCGGGAGGCATGGGCGTCGCCGCCATTCTCGAGGGCGCAGCGCGCGCCGAGGCCCGCGCGGCGGCCTAGACCAAAAGGACGTGCACCTGAGGCTGCGTCACCGCGGCACGCCTTGGCGGCGCCGGATTGCCGATCGATGCTCCGTTACGGCGGCTCATCCCGCCGGGCGCACAGCCTGACGTGGATCAGATGTCCATCGAGGGGAGCCGGCATGACGAACGACACGGGAATTTCGCGCAGAGGCGCCCTGGCCGGCTTGGCGGGCTCTGCGGCGCTTTTGGTCGGAGACAAGCCGGCGTCCGCCGCGAGCCCGCCGGCCACGGTGAACCCGGCCTCCGCCGCGGTCAATGTCTGCCGCATGACGCCGCGCATGGTGGAGGGCCCGTTCTATTTCGACCCCGACCTCGTGCGCGAGGACATCACCGAGGGCCGCGCGGGCGTTCCGTTGAAGATCGTATTGCAGGTCACGGACGGGGCGACCTGCCGCCCGATCGAAGGCGCGCGCGTCGACATCTGGCACTGCGACGCGACCGGCCAGTATTCCGGCTACGACCGCCAGGCCGACGACGGCAGCATATCGACCAAGGGCGAGAAGTTCCTGCGTGGCACCCAGATCACGGGTGCAACCGGCGAAGTGAAGTTCGCCACCATCTACCCCGGCTGGTATCGCGGCCGCACCACGCACATTCACTTCAAGGTGCTGCTCGACGAGAAGGCGATGTTGACCGGGCAGATGTATTTCCCGGACGCGCTGTCGGAGTACATCTTCACCAACATCGCGCCCTACAACACGCGTCGCGCCAAACGCGACACGCTGAACAGCACCGATTGGATCGCGGGCGCCGACGGCGACCACATCTCGTTCGCGAGCGTGCGCGAGGAGGCCGACGCCTATGTCGCGACTCTGATCATCGGCGTCGATAGCTCGGCCGGCCCCGAGCCCGCCGGCTTCGGCCGCCCGCCGGGACCGCCACCGGGCGGAGCAGGCGGCCCGCCCTCCGGAGGTCCCCCGCCAGACGCGGGTGGTGGTCCTCCTCCTCCCGGCCCGCCGCCCGGCATGGAAGGTGGCCCGACACGGCAGCGCGGCACGGGCTCGATCGTTCCCGGCAGCAAGACCTGACCTCGGTGCTCCCATCATCCCGAGCGCCGCGTCGTGTTCGAAGTACGTCTTGCCGGGATGACATGGCGCGAGGAGCGGGGACAGGTCAGCTCCCGCGCTTCTTCTGCATCTCCTCGGCCTTGAGCTCTTTCTTGGAGAGCTTGCCGATCATGGTCTTGGGCAGCTTGTCGCGGAACTCGATCTCGGCGGGCATTTCGAGCTTTGAGATCTTCGTCTCTAGATGCGCCAGGAGCGCCTCGCGGGTCGCCGCCGCGCCCTCCCTGAGCTTGACGAACGCCTTCGGCGCCTCGCCGCGGTACTTGTCGGCAATGCCGATCACGATCACCTCCTCGACCGCCGCATGCTCGTAGAGCGCCTCCTCGATCCGCCGCGGATACACATTGTAGCCGGAGCAGATGATGAGGTCCTTGATACGGTCGACGATGTAGAAGTAGCCGTCGTCGTCCATGACGCCGACGTCGCCGGTGCGCAGGTAGGGCCCCGCGAACTGGGCCGCGGTCTCGGCCAGCTTGTTCCAGTAGCCCGTCATCACCTGCGGCCCCGCGATGCAGATCTCGCCCCGCTCGCCGTGCGCCACCTCGCTGAGGGGGTCGGTGAGGTCGCGCAGCGACAGGATGGTGCCCGGCAGCGGCAGCCCGATGGAGCCACGCCGGGGCGGCGCATTGAGCGGATTGCAGGTCGCGACGGGCGACGCCTCGGAAAGCCCGTAGCCCTCGACGAGCGAGCACCCCGTGGCGGCATCGAAGCGCTCCTTGACCTCGATCGGCAGCGCCGCCCCGCCCGACAGGCAGAACTTGAGGGAGGTGAGGTCGTAGGACTTGATCTGCGGGTGGTTGAGCATGGCGTTGAAGAGCGTGGGCACGCCCGCGAGCACCGTCAGGCGGTGCTTGGAGATGATCTCGAGCGCGTCGCCCAGCACGAAACGCGGCAGGAGATGCAGCTCGGCCGCGTATTTCACGCCGAGGTTCATGACCACCGTCATCGCGAACACGTGGAAGAAGGGCAGGGCGGCGAGCGACCGCTCCTTGCCGTAGGCGAGATCCGGCGCCCAGGCGGCGATCTGCTGCACGTTGATGGCGACGTTCGCGTGCGTCAGCATCGCGCCCTTGGGCGTGCCCGTCGTGCCGCCCGTGTACTGCAGTACCGCGACGTCGGCTTCGGGATCGATGGCGACGGGCTCGAACAGGGCCGGATCGGCCGCGGCCTCGCTTTCGAGGCGAATGCGGTCGCGGACGGGCGAGGTGCGCGGGCGGGCGAGCTCCTTCGATTTGAAGAGCTTGAACAGCACCGCCTTGGCAGCCGGTAGAAGATTGGGGAACGAGCAGACGACGGCGCCCTTGAGCACCTTGTCGGCGAGCAGGCGCTCGACCTTGTCGAAGAGCACCTTGAGATCGAGCGTCACCATCAGCTCGGTCTCGCTGTCCTTCACCTGGAAGCTGAGCTCATCGGGAGAATAAAGGGGGTTATAATTAACGACCACGCCGCCCGCTTTGAGGATGGCGAAGTAGTAAACGATGAAGGTTGGGGTATTGGGAAGAAGAAGCCCAACCTTCGTACCCTTGACGACGCCGAGTTGCTGCAGGCCCGCCGCAGCCTGGTCGACCAGCGCCCCGATCTCACCGTAGGTGAGCGTGCGCCCGAGGAAGGTCGTGCAGGGGCGGTCGCCGCTGCGCGCGACCGCGTCGTCGATGAGGTCGAAAAGCGGCGCGGCCTCGAACGGCATGTGCCAGTCGACGCCCGCAGGATAGCTCTTGATCCAGGCGTAGTCCGTGCCCGTACGGTCGGAGCCCTGCGCCCCCCCGGTTTTCGCCATCAAAGGACCTCCCCCGCGCGTTTTCCCGGACGGCCGGACCCGGAGCGCGCGCCACGCGTCCGAGTGCCGCGCAAGTCCGCCGCCGGCCTCGCGATTCTCGGGACGAGCATCATCCGTCGCTCGAGCGTGACACTCAACGCCGCGCCTACCGCTGAACCTTGTCATTCAACACGTTTTTGAGCCTTTCGCCTAGTCTGCGCCCTGGAGGCGGCGCATTGAAAGGCGGTGCCCCATGGAACTTCGCGGCGCCGTGGGATCTGACAGAAAGGGCCTTGTGCCGCAGAGCCGCAGGGACCGGAAATCCCGTCGGCTGGACTTCAGGCTGGTTTAAGGATATGTGACGCCCAAGCTTGTGATCATTGCGGCCCTGCACTACTTAGGTTGCTCATTACTTAAGTTTGACGGTAGCGGGGTCCCTGCAAGTCGCGTGGGCAGGGTTTGGAGAGCGAGATGGACGAAGTCGCAACCAAAATCATCGACATTCTCAAGAAGCATATGAAAGAGCCGAGGGACGACATCTCTCTGTCGACCGCTCTGACGGACCTCAAGATCGAGTCGCTTGATCTTGCGATGATTGTGTTCGACATCGAGGATACCTTCGGCATCGAGATCCCCTACAACGCCAACGAGGATGTTGGTGACTTCAAGACGGTCGGCTCCGTCGTCGACAAGGTGAAGAGCTTGATGGCCGCAGGGCCTGCTGCCGCGAAGGCATAGCCCGTCAACGAGGACGGGCTCGTGATCTGAGGGCCCTCACGACCCGTAGCTGGCTGCATCTCGCCGCGATACGAGGCGACGGGAGCGGCCGCGCTGTTCTTTCTCGGCTGGGCGATGTCTTCGCTGCCTGGCCCTTGCACTTGGGATAGTTTGAACAATGACAAACGGCAACGGCAAGCGTCGTGTGGTCGTCACGGGCCTTGGCGTGGTCACGCCGATCGGCCTCAATGTAGCCGACTTCTGGGCGAGCATCCAGGCGGGCAGGTCGGGCGTTTCCGACATTGCAGGCTTCCCGCTTGAGGATCTCAAGATCCTCATTGCCGCGCAGATCAAGGATTTCGATCCCAGGGTTCAGCTCAAGAACTACAAGCGCGACCGGATCATCGTGCATGCGGACCGCTACTCCTGGTTCGCCGCTGCGGCCGCCGAGCAGGCCGTGGTCCAGTCCGGGCTCGAGTTTCCGCTCGCGGATCCCTACCGCTCGGCCTGCATCATCGGCTCGGGCGCGGGCGGCCTCACCACCTTCGAGAACGCCTACCGCGATCTCTTCATTCACAACAAGCGCGCCACGAACCCGCTGACGCTCTTGCGCATCATCGGCTCGTCGGCCTCCGCCCACGTCGGCATCGAGTACGGTATCAAGGGGCCGACCTTCGCCACCTGCTCGGCCTGCTCCACGGCGACGCACGCCTTCGGCATCGCCCGCGATTACATCCAGAACGGTCTCGTCGACGTCGCCATTGCGGGGGCATCCGAGGCCGTCATCAACTACGGCACGATGAAAGCCTGGCAGGCGCTCCACGTGCTGTCGCCCCAGGGTTGCTTCCCGTTCGCCAAGAAGCGCAACGGCACCGTTCTCAGCGAGGGGGCGGGCGTCCTCGTGCTCGAGGAGTACGAGCACGCCAAGCGCCGCGGCGCCAAGATCCTGGCCGAGCTCTCGGGCTACGGCATGGCCTCCGACAGCCAGGACATGGTGAAGCCGACCGTCGAGGGCCCGAGCTACGCCATGCAGATGGCGCTCGACGACGCCGGCATCGAAGCCTCCGAGATCGACTACATCAACGCCCACGGCACGGCGACCAAGGACAACGACATCAACGAGACCAAGGCCATCAAGGAGGTGTTCAAGAACGCCGCCTCGAAGCTCGCCGTCTCGTCGACCAAGTCCATGACCGGCCACCCGCTCGGAGCCGGCGGCGGCATCGAGGCCGTGGTCACCATCAAGGCCATGCAGGAAAGCTGGATGCCGCCGACCATCGGCCTCGACGAGGTCGATCCCGAGTGCGACCTGGACTACGTGCCGAACGTCGGGCGCTCCATGAAGGTGAGCTACGCGATGTCGAACTCGTTCGCCTTCGGCGGCCTCAACGCCGTGGTCGTGTTCGGCCCACCGCCGGCCTGACACGCTTTTTCGAAGAGACCCACGTCAGCGATCAGCCGGCTCCGCCACAGGAGCCGGCTTTTGCATGCAAGACGGCATCCACGCATGTCACGCCGCAGAACCCTCGTGGGGCAGCGCAACGTCGCATCGGCCTCAGGTACCGGGCATCGGCAGATAGCCGGGAAGCGACTTGATTCGTGCGACCCAGCGGCCGATGTGAGCGTAGGGCGAGAGGTCGATGCCGCCTTCGCTCGCGAGCGCGACGTAGGGGTAGACCGCACAGTCCGCAATTGTGGGACGCGACACCGCGAGCCAGTCATGGGTCGCGAGATGCGCGTCCAGAAGCCCGAGGATGCGGCCCGCCCGGCGCAACGCATCCGGCTTGTCGATCGTATAGCCGAACTTGTCCACGAGGCGCGCCGCGCCGGGCCCGTGCTGGATCTCGTTGGCGGCCGTCGAGAGCCACTGCACGATTTCGGCCTGCAATGCCGGCTCCGTCGGCCACCACGACGCCCCGCCATAGCGGCCGGCCAGATAGACGAGGATCGCCTGGGAATCGCGAAGCACGCGGTCGCCGTCGACCAGAATGGGGAGTTCGCCCCAGGGATTGAGATCCGTCAGCGGCGGACGCTTGTGCGCGCCTCCGAGGAAATCGACAGGTACGATGTCGAGCGGAATCTGCGCGAGCGCGGCGAGCAACCGGACTTTGTAGCAGTTGCCCGACAGCTCGAGGTCATAGAGTTTCATGCGTCTGCCTCCCTGGTGTCTTGAACGAGTTGATTGAATTCGAGGACATTGCCGTCGGGGTCCCGGATGAAGAGCGCGATCCGGCGCGGACCGATCCGGTGCGGCCCTTCCGTGATGCGGATGCCCTCCTGAACGAGCCAGTCTTCGAGTGCGGCAAGGTCATCCACGATGAACGCCGGGTGTGTGACGCCAGGCAGCTTGATCGGCTCGTCGAGCAGAACATTGCGGGCATCGGGCCGTGTGGTGGCGTTGAAGATGAGATTGATGCGCACCCCGGCGGCGCTCACCATCTCGTTGGCTTCGTAGTCGGGAAAAACCACGCTCTCGGCGAAGCCCAGGCGCTCGTAGAACCGCAGCGCAAGGTCGCGGTTGCTCACGCGTATGCCGACGTGGTCGTAGGACATGATCCGGGCCGGATTGGCCGGGGCGGCCACGGGCGGGAAGGCGGGCGCATTCGGCTTTGGTGTCATTGCTCGCTCCGTGTGGTTCGGTGCACGACTATCCGCAGAGCCGCGCCCCCGGCCAAGGCATGCGGCCTGACAACACCTGTGCGTCGGACGCACAAATGGGAGAGCGACGAATGGACAAGCTCAAGGCCATGGCGACCTTCATGAGAATCGTCGACTCGGGAAGCCTCTCCGCCGCTGCCGAGGCAGTCGGCCAATCGCCGGCCTCGGTCGTGCGCGCGTTGTCGGCCCTGGAGCGGGAGCTCGGTGTGCGGCTTCTGAACCGCAGCACGCGGCGCCTGGCGCTGACGGACGAAGGCGAGGAGTATCTGGCACTGAGCCGCCGCATCCTCGCCGATGTCGAGGCGACCGAGCACGCCCTGGATGCGCGGCAAGGCGCACCGGCCGGGGCCTTGCGGATCACCGCGCCGGTGGAGTTCGGGCGCCTGCACATCGCGCCGCTGGTCAATCGCTATCTGGAGGAGCATCCCGCCATGCGGGCGGAACTGACCCTTCTGGACCGCATGGTCGATCTGCTGGAGGAAGGCCTCGACCTCGCATTCCGGATCGGGCGGCTTCCGGACTCGTCCCTAGTCGCAAAGCCGATCGGCAGAACGCGATACGTCATCTGCGCAAATCCCGAGCTGCTCCGGAGCATCGGACCCATTGCCCACCCGTCGGCGTTGACCGGAAAGCCGTGCATCGCGTTCACCCCGCAGGGACGCGTCTGGAAGTTCATCGACGGCGAGCGGACGCTCAGCATCGAGATCATGCCGCGCATGTCGACCAACCAGGTGCAGGCCGCGCGGTTGGCGTGCCTGCAGGGGCTCGGCCTGACGCGGCTGCTCCACTATCAGGTGGCCGACGATCTCGCCGCGGATCGCTTGGTCCGCGTTCTGACGGCGTTCGAGGAGCCTGCGCTTCCGATCCAGGTAATTTATCCGCATGCTCGCCTCGTATCGGCCCGGGTGCGGCGCTTCATCGACTGGATCACGCCGCAGTTGAACGCGGTGATCCCGGACGCCGCGTAGGGCTTCAAACGGCAGGAAATCTGCGTAGACCGCACGTCTGGCGCCGCTCGCCGCAGGGCGTCCGGTGCTCGCAACGCATTGCGGATTAACGGCAAATGCGCCGGTGACATACCCTCTTGAAGGATGGAGCATGAGGTGAGAAGGTACCTGCCGACGGCTGCCAGACGATCATCAATCCGCCGCGATCCCGGGCCTCTCGAGGCAACGGCATCGTGGCAGGTGTCGTGCCGTCCAGAAATGGTCTGGAGAGACTGTGGTGCGGCGCATACTCATCAGAGCTGGAAATGTGGTCATTCGGGCCCGGCTGTTGGCCACCCCGACGGCGGATCGCATCTGGGACGCGCTGCCGATCCGCGGGTCGGTCCAGACCTGGGGCAAGGAAGTCTATTTCCGCACCCCGATCTCTCACGATCTCGAGCCGGACGCGCGCGCCGTGGTGAGCAAGGGCGAGATCGCCTTCTGGCCCGACGGTGACGCCATCAGCATCGGGTTTGGCGCCACCGCGATCTCGAAGCGCGGCGAGATCCGCTTCACCAGCAAATGCAACGTCTGGGCCGTCGCGATCGACGACGTCGATCAGCTCAAGGGCGTTTACCCTGGAGAAGAGGTCTCCGTGGTCGAGGCTGACGATAACGGCCAGGACCTGGCCGTCGCGGCGCCCGGTTGCCGCCCGCGCCGCTCCCGCCGCCAGACTCTCCACGCCGACGACGGCGGCACGGTCGGATAGGTCAGACCGGGACCATTATCGCTTCAGCCCCTATCAGCCTGAAGTGTGACCCACCCGGCTCATCATCAAAGAAATAGGGCCGCCCGGCAGCAGCGGCCCTGATCCTTTTCGCACGTGTCTTTCCGAAACCTTCGCCCTACGCGCCCGCGTGTTTCCGCCCTATTTGGAGGCGATCTGGCGCTGAACCTTGGACTTCGGCACCTCGCCGGCGGCGACGAGGGCGTTGATGCAGCGCGAGGAGAGGTTGGCGCCGACGGCGCGCATGCACTTGCGGACGCCGGGGCTGTCGGGATCGTGCTGGCTGCAGTGAGCGTAGTAGTCGGAGGCGCAGGCCATCTTGACGGCGAGGCTGACGGCGCCGGCCTGGGTGGAGAGGGTGGCGGCGCTGAGGGCTGCGGCAGCGGCGAGGATGGTGCGGATCTTGGTCATGGCTCTCTCCATCTGGGGCGGAGGCGTCCTGGGCTCGGGCGCCGTGGGCTGATGGAGGCAATGTGCGCCGGATCCCGCCCGGCGGCTGTTCCGGTGGGAACGCCAGGAAAAAAAAGCCGGAAATGGAGTTTGCAGGCCGCAATAAAGAAGGGTGATGCAACCCGTGTAGGGCCGCGGTGCGCCTATTCCGCCCGGACGAGGGTCGGGAGGCGGGTCTTGAGGTCCTCGAGCTCCGCGGGATCGAGCTTGAAGAACATGTTTTTCGCGACGCGGCGCTTGAGGCTCTCGTCGAGCTCGCGCGAGAGCAACACGACCGGAACGTCCCCGGGCGGATAGAATTGCGCCGGTCCGGCGACCTTGAAGTCGAGCACATGCTGGTAGAAGGCCCGCCACTTGGTCTGCGTGGCGACGAGCAGATGCTTTGCATCGAGCGCGAGGCAGGCCGAAATGCCGGCCCGGATGGTGGCGGCGTAGAGCCGGGCGCGATAGCGCGTGCTGGTAATCTCGGGATCGATCGCGAGGCGCGAAAGCTCGACCATGAGCCCCTGCGCATTCGCCTTCAGCGCCGGCACCTCGGGGTAGACCTTCTCGCAGGGCAGGACGGGCGCCTTGGCCCCCGGCGCGTAAAAAGAGAGCCGCAGCGTCGCGATGCACGCGCCGCGCCGGAAAAGGCCCGCGATGAGCGTCGTCGGCAGGTCGTCGTAGGCGTCGGTATAGATGCCGAAAGGCGACGGCTCGATGAGGCCCGCATGCACGTAACCGCGGTAGCGGAGCGCGAAAGCCTCCCTGCGGTTGTCCTGGGCCGAGTACCAGACGGTACGTAAGATGGAATCAGTTTGATCCGCTTCGAGAGAGGCGGGCTCTATTTTGGCCTGAGCTGTCAAGCAAATGCCCCTCTGAAAAGCGAGCGAATCGCAGCTGAAAACCGACTACCACGAACGCCGCCTGAAATAAATGAGTTCTCACAACCGGCAAGGAGCTTTGATTGAGACCGAATGTCACGGAACGGTCAAGCCGGGGAGCCGGAGGAGGTCCCAGACGCGGGGACGAACCGAGACCTCCTCCTCAATGGCCGAGACAACGGTTTGAGGGCAGATTGTCCCGGCGGCCACGAGGGTGACTGCGGTTTACCTAACGAAGCCTGAAGAGAAAAAATATCGCCGCACCCGCGGAATAACAGTGCGCGTTGAACGTTTTTATTCCCCTTGCCCTTCCGACGTTGCCGAAAAATCCGCGAGCGACCGCAGCAGGTTACGGCGTAGCGCGTCCGGCGGATAGCCGTGCAGGCTCTGCCCATAGGCAAGCCGGAGCCAGTGGCGCGCATCGCGAAGCCGGCAGACGGCGACGGGCGCCACGACGGCCCGCTCCATGGCATCGCATTCCGCAAGCGCGACGCGCAACGCATGCGCGTTCGGGCCGATCGCCGTCGCCGCAACGCGATCGCGCAGGGCCTCGCAGCGAAGCAGGAGGGTATCGGAAAGGCGCGTTTCGAGCATGGGAGGGCCTCCGCGTGCAAGAGCTGCGTCGTTCTGCAGCGTAGCGCGAATTGCGGACGAATTCTTGCGCTGGTTTCGCGCGTCCACAGCGAAACAGGGCCCCGCCTCTCGCGATCGCCTCCTAATCGCGCTTACAAAAGCGTAAGGCCGCGCACAAGCCGCCGTAAACATCGGCTGCTAGCCTCACCTCCTCACGAGAAATGGAGGAAACCCAATGACCAAATCGGTGAGCCTTGCCGTCATCGCTGGCGTTCTGATCGCGGGTATGGCGCCGGCCATGGCCGCCGACCAGGCTGCGCCCACCACCAAGGCCGCGTGTAAGAAGCTTTCGGACATGAAGTGGGATTCGACGACCAAGACGTGCGTGAAGAAATAACGCTTCGGCTGGAGAGGCCGGTGCGCCTGAGCCTCGTGCGGAGGGGAGCGCTGGGTGCGGTCGTTTGCGGTCTCTCCTCCGTTGCCCTCGGCGCCGGGCCGCCCTCGCAGGAGCGCGATACATGCGCACTGGCGACCCGGGATCTCCGCGGCCAGATCGAGGCGATGAAAGTCCTGAAGGCGAAGGCGCCGTCGCTCGCCTTCGACGAGCCGTCCAGGATGCGCAAGGGGCCGGAGCGTCCGGAAACGCTCCTCGCCCGTGCGCGCGCACAGGCCGATGCCCTGAACGCGATGCTGCCCGGCATGGGGTGCGCGAGCCTCGACATCGACCGGGAGCTGGCGCAACCGCTGAACGCGGCGCTGCTGCCGTCTGTGCCGGCCGGAGGTCGAAAGCATTCACGTCGCTAGGCCGGCGGCACGCCCCTCACACGCAGGCCGGGGTAGCGGGCCAGCCTGTGGGTGCGCCGATGTTGCGTCCCGTCCGGCGAAAGAGTATCCACGCTGGCGCGCGCCCCCGCGAGGTTCTAGCCCCGAAAAAAGCCATAAAAAATCGGCCAGAGAAACCTGAGCCGCGATCGCGTCGGACCTCAGGGTCCGACGTGTGGCTCATCGGCCGGAGCGTTGGAGCGTGCCCGACGGGCGTGCCCCTGCCGCCCAATTGAAACGACCGCGCTGAGGCGCAACGCGTCGCACGCAGGCGCAACGCCAATGGTGAACATGCAGCCCCCTCCGAAACGTCGAATTTTTGGCACGCTTCTCCGTTGGCTCGGAAGGGGCCTGCGCGCGCTCGTCCTGGCGCTCGTCGTCACATGGGGCACGCTTGCCATCTACTTTTCGAATCTGCCGTGGCCGTACCTGCGCCTCGCCGCCGCGGCGGCGTTTGCCGCATTCGCGGTCTGGGCGCTTTGGATCTCGTCCAACCGCTACATGCCGCGGGCTTTCGCCGGCGTCTTTCTGGCCGTCGTGACGTGGTGGATCCTGATCCCGCCCTCTCACGACCGCAACTGGCGCCCGGAGGTCGCGGTGATGCCGCGGGCCTACATTGATGGAGACCGCGTGCGCTTCACGGGCGTGCGCGACTTCGACTACCGCAGCCGCCACGATTTCACGGTGCGCTACGTGGAGCGGGAGGTCGACCTGTCGCACCTGATCGGCGTCGACTTCTACGTGTCCTACTGGTCCGAAGGCCCGGTGGGGCACACGTTTGTGAGCTTCGTCTTCGACAACGCGCCGCCCTTGGCCATGTCCATCGAGACGCGACCCGAGGTCGGCGAGAGCTTCGCCCCGGTGTCATCGCTGTTCAAGCAGTTCGAGTTGATCTATGTCGTCGGCGAGGAGCGCGACGTGGTCGGCGTGCGAACCAACCATCGCGGGGAAACGACCTACCTCTATCGGCTCAACACGTCCCCCGCCAACGCACGGCGGCTCTTCGAGATCTACGTGCAACGGATCAACGAGCTCGCGGACAAGCCGGAGTTCTATCACCTGCTGAGCAATAGCTGCACGATCAACATCATTCGCTATGCGAACGCCGCCGGACGCACCGGCCGCTTCGACATCCGCCATCTGCTGAACGGCTTCTTCGACAGCTATCTCTTTCACTCGGGGCGTATCGACACGACGCTGTCGTTCGAGGAGTTGCGCAGCAGATCGCTCATCAATCCGGCCGCCCGGCAAGCCGGCGAGGGCCCCGATTTCTCCGAGCGTATTCGTGCACTCTTGCCGACGAGGCTGCGCGTGACGGCCAATCCCGCGCCAGCCGCCCCGGCCGATGCGACCGAGCCGGTGAAACCGATGAGCAACGCCCAGGATCAATGAGGCCCGCGGCGATCGTGATTTGACCAGGGCCGGTCGCATACAGCGACGCGAAGGCGCGCCGCTCCTCGCGCCCTTCTTGACCGCGTCAGGTAATAGTGGCGCTGCAGCATCGCGTTATCCCGTCCGCTCAATACGTTGGGGATATCTTCGAAAAGGGCTTATCGCTACGCGATGGACTGGGATACGCACCTAAAAGTGCGTTTCTGGGCGGGGCAGGAATGGCAGGCGGGCTAGCATACCGGGCCGATATTGATGGCCTCCGGTGCGTTTCGGTATTAGCTGTTTTTGCATATCATTACGGCTCGCGGAAATTTTCCGGCGGCTTCGTCGGGGTGGATGTATTCTTCGTCATTTCCGGATTTGTCATCACGTCACAACTATATCGTGAACTGGAAGGCGGATCATTTTCGCTGTTGTCGTTTTACGATCGGCGAATTCGCAGAATCCTGCCGGCGACACTCGTTGTCATTCTCGCAACGGTATTCGCGGGGCTTTTTTTATTGCCGCCTATAGATTACGTTCGTCTGGGGTATAGCGCCCTGTCGGCGGCGATCGGAACGTCGAATTTCTATTTCTACGATCAAGCAGGATATTTCGGACCTGCGCAAAGATCGCTTCCGCTTCTTAACACCTGGTCACTTGGTGTGGAGGAACAATTCTATCTTATCTGGCCGCTGCTGCTTGTCCTCATTGCGAAGGCATCGAGGCTGTCAAAGCACGCCATAAGCAGTGTTCTCGTGGCGATCATAATCTGCAGCTTTGCCGCGTCAGTCTCCATTGTGCGCGCCGATCAACCCCAAGCATTCTACATGCTCTATACGCGCGCTTGGGAGCTTGCTCTCGGTGCCGTGCTTGTCTTCCTTCCCGCAATAACTTCGCGCCTTTGCGCCGAAGTTCTTGCAGCTGTTGGCGTGGCGCTGATCGCCTATTCTATCTTTTCGCTTTCAGGAAATTCACTATTCCCGGGAGTCAACGCGCTTTGGCCGTGTGTCGGTGCAGCATTGATCGTTATGCCGAAGCAACACGAGACGTTGGTCGCGCGAGTTCTTTCCTTGTCGCCAATGGTCTTCATCGGTGCGATCTCGTTTTCGCTCTATCTGTGGCACTGGCCAGTCTATGTCCTCTATTCATTTTATGATCTGCGGAGCAGTTTTCCGCCGGCAACTACCTTAGCGCTGGTCGCGTTATCGTTCGCTTTCGCCATTCTCTCGTATTATTTTATAGAGCAGCCTATTCGGCGGCTGCGGCCACGACGGGCATGGACGTTAGCGTGTGGTGCCACTGCCAGCGCAACCCTATGCGGCCTTGGCGCTACGATCGTCGCAGCCGAAGGTTATCCTACAAGATTTTCTCCCGCGAGCCTCAAGTACTATGCATACGCTCGGTCAGGAATTTCCGAGTCGGGATATGAATCTTGCTTTCTCACCTCGCAAAGGGATGACGTCAACGTTTTCAATGCCGAGCAGTGTATCCAAATATCTTCGACGAAACCCAACGTCCTGATTATCGGAGATAGCCATGCGGCGCAGTTTGCTCGCGCGTTGCGGCAAGAATTCCCAGACATCAGCTTTTCACAAGTGACGGCGTCTGGCTGCATGCCGGCACTTCCGTTGCGAGGTGCACCACGATGCACTCTTTTGATGGAGCGCGTTGTCAATGAGATCACGGTGAAGAATACGTTCGACGATATTGTGATCTCGGGGCGGTGGAAAAAAGACGCAGTTTGGAAATTAACTGCGATGGTGCATGCGCTTTCCAATAGGGCGCGCCACATTACGGTTCTAGGCCCCAACGTAGAATATTCTGCGCCGCTGCCGCTGCTGCTCGGTAAATCTATCGACCTGGCTGATGCGGACATCATCATCGATCGCGCGTCGAATGCTAACGCGATCAAGATTGAGTCGACGAAGGTTCAGAGGAATCTAATCGGAACCAGCGCGCAGTTCTTATCGGTCGTCGACGCCCAATGCGCAGGCGATGGCTGCAAGACCGTGACCTCTGACGGTGCTCCAATGCTGTCCGACGACAACCACTTCTCGTTCGAGGGAGCGACGGAAATTTTGCGATCCCTGAAAAAGCGCGGACTGTTTTCGTGGCGAACGCAGGCGCTTCAGGAAGCCAGTTCAAACGAGCCTCAGTCCTGGCAATAAGGGCTTTTCTGTCGATCGACGAAGTCGGCACAAATATCAAAGCACGAACGGTGGTGATGTGACCCCCGCAATTT
>JRYH01002703.1_pt1 | contig 23625 bp, 24 predicted proteins | sample 235351 | NCBI WGS metagenome assembly JRYH01 (sample SAMN03074221, study PRJNA261480) | activated sludge metagenome | biome: Wastewater Treatment Plant; feature: Wastewater; material: Activated sludge; isolation source: activated biomass of a wastewater treatment plant treating wastewater... ...
TCTCGGCCGTCTGGGCCGGACCGACCATGAACCGGCACCTCAACGCACCACCGCTGATGGTGACGGAGACGCGCGGCAGTACGCCGTTCCGGCTCGATCTCCATGTCGACGATGTTGGCCACACGCTCGTAGTCGGCCCCACGGGATCGGGCAAGTCCGTGCTCCTATCCCTGCTCGCCCTGCAGTTCCGCCGTTTCATCGGCGCGCAAGTCATCATGTTCGACCGCGGACGCTCAGCACGGGCCAGCACGCTTGCCATGAATGGCGCCAGTGTCGAGCTCGGCCTCGAGGGATCACTGTCCTTACAACCGCTGTCCCGCATCGATGAACCCGGCGAGATCGCCTTCGCCCTGCAATGGGTGACCGCTCTGCTCACTGCCGAAGGCGTGCGCGTGACGCCGGACGTGAAGGATGCCGTGTGGACGGCGCTGCAGAGTCTCGCTTCGGCGCCCAAGGTCGAGCGCACGCTAACCGGCCTCGCCGTGCTCATCCAATCGGCGCCCCTCGTGGCGGCACTGTCGCCCTACGCTCTGGAAGGCGCCTACGGCAGGCTCCTCGATGGCGCGTCCGAACAGATCGCTGCCGCGGATGTTCTGCATATCGAGCTCGAGGCGCTGATGGGACACAAGGCGCTGATCCCGCCGGTCCTGACCTACCTGTTCCATCGCCTGGAGGAGCGCTTCGACGGCCGGCCGACGCTACTGGTCCTCGACGAGGCCTGGACCTTCCTCGACGATGCGTTGTTCGCGGCCCGCATCCGTGAATGGCTGAAGACGCTGCGCAAGAAGAACGTCTCCGTCGTGTTCGCCACCCAATCATTGGCTGATGTCGAGCGCTCGACAATTGCGCCAGCACTGATCGAGAGCTGCCCGACGCGCATCTTCCTGCCCAACGATCGCGCCCGCGAGCCGCAGGCCAGAGCGGTATACGAGCGCTTCGGTCTCAATGAGCGCCAGATCGAGATCCTCTCCGTCGCGGCGCCCAAGCGCGACTATTACGCCCAAACCGCCCGCGGCAATCGCCTGTTCGAGCTCGGCCTCGGCCCGGTGGCGCTGACACTCTGCGGCGCCTCCTCGCCCGACGACCAGAAGCTCGTCGACCACTGCGTGCAGGAGGATCCCGCCAGCGGGTTCACAACGCGGTTCCTGACGGCGAAAGGTCTCACCTGGGCGGCCGACCTGATCCAACAATGGCAACCTCCGGCGACGCCACCACCGCTCCAGGCGTCAGTGGCTGCACGGAACACAACCCCGTCCGTGAGACCGCCAGCGGAAGCAGCCAATGCCGACGATCACGAGCTGCCGGCATTGGCGATTGGGAAGACGCCGCTTCCGGGACTGCCAGGAGGTCCGCCCATAGCTGAACGCCTCTCTCCATTCCGGGCCGTGCCCAGCAAATCAAGGAGGAACAACCGATGAAGCTTGTCCACAAGGTCCTTACCACGATGCCGATCGCGTTCGGTCTAGTGGCCAATTCCGCGACACCTTCTCTCGCGCAGTACACTGTCTTCGACCCCAGCAACTACAGCCAGAATCTGCTGTCGGCGGCACGGGCACTCGAGCAGATCAACAATCAAATCCGCACCCTTCAGAACGAAGCCCAGATGATCTTGCGCATGGATCAGAACCTCATGCGCCTTCAAGGGACGTTGTCGCCGGACCTTCAGCGATCACTCACGGACATCCAGACCCAGCTTCGCGCCGGAGAAGGCATTGCCATGCGGCTGCAGGAAACGCAGAATAATTACCAGCAGATGTTTCCGAAGGAGGCGTCAGCCGAGCTGACCTACGACGATGCCCTGCGCAATGCACGCACGCGATGGGAAGAGAGCTACGCGGCCTTCCAGCGCACCGCTCTTCTGCAGGGCCAGATCGCCGACGGGATCGAGAATGACATGCACCTGCTGGGCGACGCCTTGAGCCGTTCGCGCGACGCGGCCGGCGCACTGGAAGCCACACAAGCCGGAAACGAACTCACGGGACTCGGAGTCAAACAGTCGCTCGCACTCCAAGGCTTGGTCGCGGCTCAGGCACGAGCCGAAACCGTCGCGCGCGCACGAGAGCTCGCGACGGAGGATGAAGGTCGGCAACGGTTCAAGTCGTTCGTCAGGACGGATGCCGGCTATGCCTCGAGAGATTGAGGGCCGTTAAGTTACTCAAGGAACAATTATCGTACCATTGACGCTTCGCAGAGCGTAGGCACACTAGCAAACCTCGTCGCATCGCTTCTGTCGGCGATACAGCTCACTTCGGGTCGTGACAAAGCGGCGTGTTCGTGCGTCCGTGACGTTTCTAAGTTGACATTCACGAATTCGAGTATCCGCGCGATCGCGCCATCGAACTCGATGCACGTCTTCCAGTCGCGCTAGGTTTTGAGCGCTGCGATCGCCAGGGTCTAAGCCTCCCGTGGAGTCGGCTAATAGCCTTCGCCCGCAGCGGCAGTCACACCCTTTCGCCGGAGTTTCGGTTCTCCATCCAGCCCATATACGCAGTGCGCTGCGCAAGCGGCACGTGACCGTCCATTGATCGTCCTCTAGCATTTCCACAAGCCGCACATCGACCTACCGCGAGGGCCGCCGCGTGCGTCCCGTGCTAACGGCCGCCGCAGCCAGCGTGTTGTCGGCCTTGACAGAAACGCGATCGCCGACCGCTCCAACGTATACCAAGGTCGATGAGGGACGTCTGACGGCGTTTAGCAGTGCAGAGCCTATGCATGCCTCACGATTGAGGTTTTCAAAGTTCCGATGAGATCGCTAAGCGCAATCTTGAGAGCCCCGTTGATCCCGTGCGCCTCGAATGTCTGCTCCAGATGATGCCCGAACACGACCCAGTCACCCGTCGTAATTTCGAGGTGTGCGTGTGCATCAATCATGGTTCGTCCCACATAGTGCCCAGGACCGCCAAGCACCGAGCAGAGATACTGGATCAAAAGCCGCTCTTCCTGGCGCATTCCGAGCGAGCTGCGGTCGGACCAGAATCGGCCGACCTGTGGATCCGCTTGAACGCGTCCGAGAAGATCCCGTGCCAACGCCGCAACGCGAGATCGCCCGCCGAGGCGCGCATAGAGAGAATTGGGGGCTGGCCGTTCGATCGCGAGGGCCTTCAGCCGAGACGCCAACGTGGAGGCATTCATCCCAAGAAGGTTCGCTGCCCCCTGCGGCCCTGATACGCGCCAGCCTGCGGCTTCGAGCGCGGCTATGAGATTGTTGCGTTCGAATGCGAGGAACTCCGCAGCGGTAATGTAGCCGGATTGCCCGGCTGTATCCGATGGCTCGCGTGGTATGGCGGCTAAGCGTTGCTTGGGAGCCGTCGGCAGGACGCCATCGAAATTCGGGATCTCGCCAAGAATGACGGCACGCTCTAAAACATTGCGGAGCTCGCGCGCATTTCCTGGCCAGTCATAGGCTTTGAGGCGCTCCAAGTGCTGCGGCGTCAGGCGAGGCCGTTCTCGGCGAAGCCGCCGCGCAATTTCGATCAAGAAGTATTCGGCCAGTGGGCCGATATCGTCCGGTCGCTCGCGTAGGGGAGGCAATTCAATCGGGAACGTGCTCAGGCGGTAATAAAGATCGCGGCGGAAGCGTCCCACCGACGTATCTTCAAGCAGAGAGCGATTTGTCGCCGCAACGACGCGTACATCGACGTGACGGGTCTCTTCGCAACCAACCCGCTCGAATGACATCTGCTGAAGAGCGCGCAGGAGCTTGCCCTGAAGCTCAGGGGGAATCTCTCCGACCTCGTCGAGAAACAGGGTCCCACGATGGGCCGCTTCCAAACGACCTCTCCGGTCGCGCGTGGCGCCGCTGAACGCGCCTTTCACATGGCCAAAGAATTCACTTTCGAACAAATCTCTCGGTACCGCTGCGCAATTTACGGCAACCAAAGGCCCCCCGGCGCGGCGGCTCTTTTCGTGAATCCGGCGAGCGACAAGCTCTTTGCCGACGCCCGATTCCCCAAGAACGAGGACCGTGGCATCAGTTGCGGCGACGGCATCAACTCGTTCCAGGCACTGCGTTAGGGCTGCGCTCTGGCCAACGATGGTAACGGGTTCAGCGTGCATTGCGATATTTCACAACCAGTATTGAAATATGACGATACTGGTTTCGCGAAAATTGGCAATCGCCCACCGACCGAAAGTCCCACTGCATCCAACACAATGACGTGACAGCGGAATTTCTACGCTAGGTGGATTGGCACGCAATCTGCTGTCGGAGAAGAGCCTTGCGGTACGAATGCGGGCACAAGGGAAAGGAAACACCATGCGTAGACACTATGCCTTGCTCGGCGCGCTTCTGTTGGCGGCCCAACCGACGGCTGCAGCAGAGCTCGGATCCAACGCCAATCCGCTCTCGTTCGGTAAAGACCAGACCATTGTCGATGTCTCCAAGGTCGTGTGGGGACCACTTGAGGTAGAAGGCTTGCCGAAAGGAGGTGAGATCGCGGTGCTGCGCGGCGATCTCGGTAAAGGCGAAGCCGAAGCGCTGCTACGCTTTCCAGCGGGTTATAAGGTGCCTAACCACAGCCACACCTCGGACGAGCTTTATATGTGGCTGAGCGGTGCCTTTACGCTCATTGCGCACGATGGCACGCGGACCGAGTTTGCTGGACCAACCTATATCAGCTTTCCTGGAAGCGCCCCGCCCCACGGCCTCGAATGCGGAGCGGGCGCGCCATGCGTACTCTATCTCAAGCTTTCCCGTCCATTCGACATCCAGTATTTTCCGGAGCCGCCTCCGAAACGATAGACTTCCCCCGACTGCCGGACAGTGCCGCATCGCGGCACTGTCCGGACTTCTTCAATACGAGTTCGAGCGAGAGAACACGATGACAATCAGGTCTCGATCAGTTGCACTTGTTATGGTTGCAAGTTTCGCGACCACATCCTCGGCTGATGCCACCGGATTCACCCACGTGTTGAAGCCTGGTCGCTATAAAATAGATGTCCTCGTTGAGGATCCGGCGAGCGGACGCCAGACGACCACACGGCAAGTCGAAAGATGTCTCGAGCCTCAAGCTATTGCCGGCCACGTAATTTTTGAGATGCTAAGCAACTCCCCAGCCTCTTCGTGTCCAAAATATGAAATCTGCGCGGGCGAGTTTCGCACGGGATTCATGGCGCAATGCCTAACCGGAGAACAGAACTCGGCGGTCGGGATGTTCGCGCTGGAGGCAGACGGCTTCCGCGGTCGAATTGAAATCAGGAATGCCCAGGACATTGTGACAAACGTCGAGATTCAGTATGGTGAGCGGATCGGAGAATGCGCGCGAGGTGCCCTGCCTCCCCGATGAACCTTCTATTAAAAGCGAATTGCGAAGAGCAGCGACGATGGTAGCTGCCTGGCGTGGCTTGCGCCGCTCTGACCCGCATAATTTGAAGTCCGCCGACAAATCCATACTGGGCCAACACAGCCCGTCTTCTATAAGTGCGGCTAATCAATTGGGATTGATCAATGCAGGCGTGTTGCAACACAACCCATCCGGGCGACCAGACATGAGTGATCACGATCGTGCTGGCAGACGCAAACGTAACCCATCAAGAGCCGGACTGAGAAGGATCTGACACCCCAACCGCGATGTACGGGTCACGCCGAAGGCCTGATCAAGCATATCCTCCTCGTCCTCACCTGGTTCGCCCACGCGATCGTAATCCTCGTTAGACACCACGACATGGCAGGTGGCACAGGCGAGTGATCCTCCGCACGCAGCCTCGAGTGGCAAGCCGGCGTTGCGGATCGCCTCCATGAGGCTAAGACCGGGCTTACATGAGAAGCGGTGAACTTGGCGGCCGTCATCGACCTCTATGAGAATTTCGTTTGCGGTCATCGCGCGCCTCAGACAGTCTGGCGGACTTGCGACATGAAAGCGTCGTAGATGGCGCGGGCATCACGATTGAAAGCCGGCATAAGGTGGACGACCTGTTCCTTCAGGCGCAGCGCAGCGCCGCGCCCCAACGCGGAGTCCAGTGCCGCCGCATAAACAGGGATTGACGCCCACGCAGCCACGGTCTCCTCGGTCAATTCGACATGGAACTGGACGCCATAGGCGTGGCGCCCGTAGCGAAAGGATTGAACGGCGCATCTGTCCGAATAGGCGAGAATCCTGGCGCCCGGGGGAGCGGCGACTACCTCCGCACCATGCCATTGTAAAACAGTGGCAGGATTGGGAACGCTGGCCATGACGGGATCCGTGAGCCCATCAGAACTCTTTTGGATGGTCAGAACACCGACCTCTGGCTCTCGGGCCGGTCCTACTTTGCCGCCGAGCGCCTCGGCCAGCAACTGGTGACCCAGGCATACACCAAGGAAAGGCCGCTTGAGATCTGCAACGAACCGGTGAATGGCAGCTTTTTCCTCCCGGAGCCAGGAGAATTCATCCTCCTGCCAAACGTCTTGCGGTCCGCCCATCACCAGCATGAGATCGTAACGAGAGACATCCGGGATGTTTTCGCCCTGATCGAGTTCAACCGTGTCCCACGACAGACCTTCTCCCTGCATGAAATCTCGGAATATACCGGGATGCTCGACGTCGACGTGTTGGAGGACGAGTATTTTCATGTCTGACCTTAAGCGCTGACGGGGCGCGGCACGCCGCGGTCCGTGGAATGTTGGAAATGATAAGGCTTGTCTGGGTACGCGTAAGTGAACGCTGATCGAGCCGCGATCGCTGCCTCAGAGAACCCGGTTACAAGAAGCTTCTCTTTGTGGGCATAGAATGCGACGTCGCCCGCGGCGAAGATGCCGGACGCGCGTGTCGACATGGTCAGCGGATCACACGGGATCGTGCTGCCCTCGATCCCGAGCCCGAACTCGGAAAGCGCGCTGAGATCTGACGAAAGTCCAAAAAAGGGCAAGAGCACGTCAGCATCGAGCGTTTCGCGCTTCCCGTCCATATCTTCAATCGTGACCGCTTCGAGGCGCTGTTCGGCGGCTTCGAGCGCAGAGATCTGAAACGGAACGCGGAGATCGACCTTCTTGTTGTCGCTAAGCTGCAACAACGCGCTGAGCGAAGCTGGTGACGCGCGAAATTTCGCCCGCCGATGAACCAGAGTCACCGACGCCGCGATGTCAGAAAGGACGATTGCCCAGTCGACGGCGCTATCGCCTCCGCCAGCGATGACAATACGCTTTCCGCGTAGTTGCTGCGGATCCGTCACCCAATAGTGAACCGAGGTCCCCTCGAGCGCTTCGATACCAGCCAAAGGAGGGCGGTTGGGGCCGAAGGCGCCAGGTCCCGCGGCGACAATGACCGCGCGTGTGAGGATTTCGTCGCCCTTCGACGTCTGAATGAAGAACCATCGGTTATCGCGGCGTAGCCCAGTGGTAAGGGTGTCCAGGCTGAACTTGGGTCGGTAGGGTTTGGCTTGCTCCCGAAGACGGGTGATCAGTTCGCGTGCCCGCACTGACGGGAACCCAGGAATGTCGTAGATGGGTTTCTCGGGATAGAGCGCGATGCACTGCCCGCCGATCTCCGAGAATGCATCCACCACATGGCAGCGCATGCCGAGCTGACCGCATGCGAAGACAGTGAACAAACCTACAGGACCCGCGCCAACAACCAAAATGTCGGATTCGTACTTCCAGCTCATGCGCGAATGAGCTCCGCCTCGACACCATGCACGGCCGTGCTGTCGGCGATGTCAGTCCGAAGACCTGGGTTAAGCACATTCACGTTGGCATGCCCGCCAGCGTGATGCGGCCAATGTCCCTTATGAACCAAGGCCACACCCTGCGGCACGTCGGCGGAGATCGCGACTTTCAATGTAAGACGGCCTGCGGCGGTGGCTAACGTGGCGGTGTCTCCATCTGAAAGGCCCCTTTCTTCGACATCGGTGCGGTTGAGGAACATCCTAGGCTCACCGATACGTGAGCGGATACGCTCGTCGTTTCCGTAGCTCGAGTTCATCAGCCACTCAGAGGCTGGCGACAAGACGCGCAACCGATTTACGCCGGGAGGGGCATCGGCAAAGGCGTAGGGCGCTGCAGCGTGACCCGCTGCCGCAAGACGCGCGCTCACGATCTCAATGCGTCCTGAAGGGGTGGCAAACTTGAGGTCCTCAAACTGGACCTTAGGCGTCTCGTAGAGGTTTGCCGTACCGAGGCGCTTCAGATCGTCGAACGTCCCAGGAAAGGTCGTTTGTCCCAGCAGGCGGTCTATCATCGAACGATCGCTTTCGAAGAGCTCAGGATCTCGATAATCCATAGCGGCCGATAGTCGTCTAAAGATCTCCTGATTGGGCAGCGCTTCGCCCAACGGCTCTGCCGCCTTGGCCTGTGCGGAGACGGTGTTGTGAAAGTAGGGAAATACGATGTCGTCGAACTCGAGGAAGCTGGCCGCAGGAAGCACGTAATCGGCATAAGCCGCGGTATCGGTCATGAAGATGTCCGTCACGACTGTGAACAGATCTTCCCTCTCGAGAGCTTGGCGCAGCTTCGACTGATTTGGGCTCGAGGCTGCGATGTTGTTATTCCAGGTGAAGAGCGTAGAAACCCGCATCGGATCTGAGAGATGATCGGCAAGATCGATGTGACTGATGGATAAGCCGTCGTCGGGTCGTAGCTCCGGCGCCATCAGAAAACTCATATCGACGCCGCGGGTCTCCGGCCCGTTCATGTAGCAAAAGCCTGCCCCTGGCTTGCCGATTTGCCCGGTCGCTACCGCTAGAAGAGCCAGCGCGCGAAACACATTGCCGCCCGTAGGCTGACGCTGAACCCCCTGGCCGAGCCAGAGAAGTGATGGCCCAGACCCGAAGGCCAACGCGGCCTCCTCAATTAGTGCCTCGGGAACTCCGGTGATCGCCGATGTCCAGGAGAGTGTCGCTCGCGCGATATCCGCTTCAACCGCCTCGAAACCGCTGACATGCTCAGCAATGAACGAGCGATCGAGCAGTGCCGCGCGGTTCAGAACGTGGAGCATGCCGAACGCGAGCGCCGCATCCGATCCGGGCCTCAACTGAAGATGAAGCGAAGCAATTTTCGCAGTGTCGTGGGCGATCGGATCCACGACAATGATTTTAGCGTCGGATTTCTTGATCCAGCGCGTGTGCATGTGCGGCGCACTGGTGGAAGGATTTGCACCCCACACCACAAGCGTCTTTGCGTTCGACAGCTGCTCCGGATCGAAGCCGGTTAGCGAGGTGCCAAACATCTCCGCCAGCACCACGTGGCCCGCCTTATTGCACACCGTGTCGGGATCGACCTCCGTGGCACCTAATTTGTTGAAGAAGCGGATCGGAAACCATCCGGCTACCATGGAAACGGTTCCGGTGTAGTGCGTGTGATAGATCGAGCGAGCCTCACGGGTTGCGAGAGTATTCTTTAATCGCCCCGCAACATCGCCAAGAGCTGTTTCCCAACTGACTGGCTCAAAGACACCATGTCCTTTCTTTCCGGCACGCCGCAGAGGTGTTTTGAGACGCTTTTCCGGGTCAAGATAGACGCCGTTGTAAGCGAGCGCGCATTTCCCGCAGAGTCCACCCATGCTGACGTGATGGTCCCGGTCGCCGAGCACCTTGTAGACCGCCCCATCGCGAACTAGCGCGGAAATTCCGCAGGCATCGTAGCAATCACGAGGACACGTGGTTTTCACGACCACCTTCTCACTCGACATCGGGTTCTCGCTCCAAGCTCGCATCGACATCGCTATTGAATAACAAGAAACTGGATTGCATTATCCGGCCACTTTGGCATGCTGGGGCAGACCACTTTCATGCGGGACAAATTTGCTGGCTCTTTGATCCATCTGCTCGAAGAACAAGCAGACACGGGGCTCAATCTTGCGACGCGCATTCAGAATGCGATACGGAGACTGATCGTCAGCGGAGCCTTGAAAAGGCAAGATCGGCTACCATCTTCCCGGACATTGGCAACGGAACTCGGTGTTGCTCGCGACACGGTTGAAGCTGCCTATCAGCATCTTGAGAGTGAAGGATTTCTGAAACGCCTGCACGGGAGCGGCACCTTCGTTGCGGACTCGAGATCAGACCTCTTGCACAGCCCGGCTCAGAACAGTCGGAGTCGGAGGGCCGAGATTGCGCTCGCCAGCCGCGGAAACGTTATCCTCGAGCTAGGCGGCGTCCGTGATCCGGGCGCACGCGCGTTTGCAGCCGCGATGCCGGATATGCGCGCATTTCCTGCAACGGTATGGAACCGTATCGCCTCGCGCGTCATGCGTGAGCAACAGGAAGCCGTTCTAAACTATTCAGACCCACAAGGTCTCGGATCCCTGCGAGACGAGATCGCGCGTTATCTTGCAGCACATCGTGGCGTGCGGTGCTCTGCCGAGAACATCGTTGTGTTGACGAGTTCTCAACAGGCGCTTGCGATGATCTCCTCGTTGCTGCTCGATCCAGGTGAGACCGTCGCCGTAGAAGATCCAGGATATCCGGGCGTCAAGGCCGCGCTGCGAATGGCCGGTGCCCAATTGCTCCCTATAGGCGTCGACAGTGATGGCCTCAAGGTCGATGCTCTCTCGCGCCACCGTGTGCCGATTCGCGGTGTGTATGTCACACCTTCGAATCAGTATCCGACCGGAGTGACCTTGAGCCTTGACCGCCGTATAGCATTGATAGAGTGGGCGCGAAGAAATCGGTCATGGATCATTGAAGACGACTACGATAGCGAGTATCGCTACGCGGGCGCGCCGATCTCCTGCATTCAAGGCTTGGATCCTGCCGCGTCAGTTCTTTATGTCGGTACGTTCACCAAGACGCTATTTCCCGGCGCGCGGCTCGCCTATCTGGTGGCACCGGCGCATCTCGTGAAGGCGTTCGTTACGGCACGCACGCTAGTGGATGGGCATTCGGCACTCTTGAATCAGGCCGTGCTCGCTGAGTTTATGGCGTCCGGACATTTCACGGCGCACATTCGGCGTATGCGCCAACTCTACAAAGGACGTCGCGACGCGTTTTTGGAAGCTTTCGCTCGATATCTCAGTCCTTACGCTTCATGCGGCGTCGCAAATGGCGGATTTCAAATCACTTGTGATGTGCACGATGACGTCGGCGAAGCCTCATCCATCGCCACCGCGGCAAAGCTTGGTGTCGAGCTTCCTTCGCTTCGTCGTCTGTATCTGGCACGCCCACAACGGTCGGGATGGGTCATGGGCTACGTCGCGCTCACGCCGCAAGACGTCGAGGGGGCGATGTGCAAACTTGCGAGGTCACTTGGCGCCCGATCGTCGACGAGTCGATGACGCACGGCCAAGCTGGAACTCGTTACCAGACCAGTGCATCATGGATTCCGATCGAGGCGATGCGTAAGCCAAGCGGGGATTGCGCGGCGCGAGATCATGTGACGGAACCGCATCTGCCGGATTTTGGAGCCTTCTCGCAGTCCGGCGGTTGGGTAATCGGCGGCAAACGTCGCGATGTTGGCCACCATCGATTGTTCGGATGAGAATCGGCGCAGAACTGTGCGATGCATCAAGCTGTATGAGCTACACGTAGCCGTGACTAATGATGAATGCAGCTCCAAACCACGATTTCCGCAGCAACAAACGAAGTGTCATGGCTGCGAACAACTCCTAGCGTTGGGTCCTATCAAGTCAACGAAGGAGATGAACATGACTAAAGAAAATGAGAACAAAGCCATTGTCGAGGAGTGGTTCAAGAAGTTCTGGGGCAATCCCGTCGACCTCAGCGTCATCGACAAGCTGGCCGACCCTGACGTGCTAGTGCACTATCCGATGCACGGGCCCATCCGCGGCCGCGACGCCGTGAGGAAAATGATGAGCGAATTTCGCGCCGCATTTCCAGATCTCAACTTCTGGGGAGTAGGCGACCTCATCGCAGAGGGCGAGTATGTCGTCGGCCGTTGGGACGGTGGCGGGACGCACACCGGACCTGCCTTCAAGGATCTTCCGGTCGGCGCGCTGCCGGCCAATTCCGGCCGCAAGATGAAGTTCAGTGGCACCACGGTGTTCAAACTCCAGAACGGTAAAATCGTCGAGGAGATCGGCGAGGAGGGTGCTCTGACCGCTCTTCAGCAGCTTGGTCTCCTCCCGGACGGCAATTGGCCGACGCGCAGTGCGGCTTGACGTAATCAATTACCAAAGGGACGGCCTCGGAATTATCACCGGGGTCGCTTCCCCTAGTGGTGTCCCTCTCAGAGTCCAGATTGCTCGCGCGCGAGAGCGACCTTAACGTCGGCATCATTGCGAAGACGGCGATAATAAGCGGTCAGCGTGTCATAATCGCTGAGATCAACTTTGACCGCATGCGCCCACCTCAGCACGACGAACAAATAAGGGTCGGCAATTGAGCGGTCGGGACCGGCGATCCAGGGATTGTCTTGCAGTTGCTGGTCTAGGACGCCGAAATGCATTCGCAGCGTCGAACGCGCATGCGCTAAAATTGCTTCCTTCGAGCTGTCGTTACCGATGATCCGCTCGGGATGCAGCAGGGGTGAGAAGGCCTTGTGCACATCGGCGGCGATATAGGCGAGCCAGCGATTGATGATGGCGCGGCGTCGAACAGAACCATCACCGTTGAGATGCGCGCCCGGATAACTCTCGGCCAGAAAATTGAGGATGGCCACGTTCTGGCTCAGGACCCAACCGTCCTCGGTGACGAGCACCGGTACGGTGCGGGACGGATTGAGTTTGGCGTAGGCGACGGAGTTGCGCAGCCGGTCATCGGCCCTGATGAGCCGGTAGGGAGCGCCGATCCACTCAAGCGCGATCTGATCGCCAAGTGAACAATAGCCCGGGTAATAGTAGAGAGTGAACATGTGAACCGTACCGAGAAAGGGGCGGACGCGTGATCGCCACATCCGCCCCCGCGAAGGCTATTTGCAGTTCGCGCCGTTGGCGGCAATGGTCTTGATGTTGGCAAGCCCCTTATCGAGGATGCCATCGATAGCCTTGGTGACCTCTTGCGTCTTGGCGGCATCTCCATTAACGCCGAACGAGACCTCCCAGCGGAGCAGGCTTTCGCCATCCGTGGTGCTCTTCTCGACCCAGATCTTGCCAGTGTGATCTTTCAGCGGAAGCGGAGCCTCAGTGATCGAATAGGTGTAGCTGAGATCGTCGACGTCAGTCAGCTTCTCGTGCACCTTGCCGCCGCCCTCTTTGAGGGTGAGGACGCGCCAGACGACACCATCTTTCATCGACTGGGTACAGCCCGAGAAGTCCGGATGCCAATCCTGGATCGAGCAGAATTCATTGGCGATCTTCCAGATCGCTTCGGGCGTGCCTTGGACCGGGAGCTGCTTCTTGATCTCGACAGCGTCGGCAGAACCTGCCGCGAAGCTGAGGGTCAAGGCGATGGCCGCGAGCGTTGTGGTCTTCATAGTGTTCCTCCGGATATTGAAAACGTGTGAGGAGCTTTTCGCGGTTTCCCCAACACAGGGCGATCCGTTTCTTGCTGCCGAATCCGAAGCTCGCTACCGAGGGCAATCGCCGATGCGTCGACCCGACTGGCTCTCGCGCATGGTCATATTTTTCCCTCCCATGCGTATGGCGAGCCGCCCTTCGAAGGCATGGGGCTCAAGCGTGTAGGTAGCGGACGCGCGGCCGGCATTTATTCCCTCGCAGATGATGTCGAAGCTGAGTGCTGCGCCGGCCTCTTGCAGGTTTGTGACCGGACAGTGTGCCAATTGGATGTTGCCGCTCAGCAGGAATAGGCCGCGGCTGCGGCCCTCGCCGGTGCCCACGCAAATCTGCACCCTCTTGCGCGCGTTGAGATCCTCCATCGCGCCCATGTCGAGGCTAACGGAGACCTCGTAGAGACCATCTTCGAGAACATGGGCCATCTCCGCCTGTAGGGGGACGGGCGCGGCGAACACGATGGACGCTCCGAGAGCTGCCGCGATAATCCGAAATTTAGTCATGCGTGCGCTCCATTTGTGAGCGAAGTTCGAGAATGGCATGCGTCAGATCGCTGTCGGGATCTCGCAAGCCGTTGAGAATAGAGAAGTGATCGGCCTCAGCGATCTCGATCAACGGCCCCGGAGCACCTGCGGCCCGCCGGAGCGCGGAGAACCCTGCAGCGCTGGCGATGATTGCAGGCAGCTCAAGGGACCCGTACGCAACAACGAACGGTTTAGCGATGACGGGGCGCCGTATTGGCGAAAGATCCCTTATCTCCGTACCTGCGAGCTGGAGCTTGACATTGAGATATGTATCTCGCAGGGGCGCGAGCTCGAAAATGCCGGAGACGGAGATGCCGGCCAAGACCGCGGGATGGGCGAGTGACAGTGCTGCCATTAGGCCCCCTGCCGAGGATCCCGCTACGATCAGCGGACCGCTAAGGCCATACTGGCGGCGATGGCGCGTCAGCCAATCCAGGGCGGCGCCGATTTGACCGATGATCACTCGTAGCCCCACATCGGGCGCCAAGGAGTAACCTGGAATGGCGACGGACCAACCGTGTGCGGCAACGCCTTCGCCCAATACGGCGAACATCTCGCGGTTGTTCGCTTGCCAATACCCGCCGTGGAGATAGACGAGGCACGGAGCTTCTGGATCGGACCCGGGGAAGAGATCGAGACGCGCTCTTTCGCGCGTCTCGTAGGGCAGGCTCATCGTCGCCGCGAAACGTGCACGCAGCGCCTTCGACTCCTCGGCAAAGCGCGCAAAAAGCGCGCCGCCTGTCGGGGCAGCAGCGGCGTTGTTGTACGCCGCATCCCGGTACGCTTGCAGAACGGGTCCGATGTCCAAAGGCACGACCTGGCTCACGCCTTGGAAGGGAACATGTTGTGCGATGAGCCGAGCAGATTGTTGGGATCGTACTTCTCCTTGGCGGCCTTGAATGCGCTCCATGCAGGGCCGTAGTGCCGTTCCCAATCTTCCGGAGAGAATGGAATGGCGCTGGTCGTAAGGCGCGTGCCTCCAAGGTCGCGCGCCTCTTCGTAAAGCGACCGGTTGATGGCGAGGAACGCCTTGACATCGGCGGAGTTGGGCAGCACGCGATTGAACTGCGTCCGGTAGATGAACTCCTCGTTCGCGACGCGAGCCAGCGGACGCTTCTGGGCATCTCGTCGCCAGATCGAGAACCATGGCGCGATATAGCCGGAGCGTTCTGGCTCGCTCAGCGTCTTCCTGACGAATGTATCGAACTTGGATGCGGGCACGGTCAGGTAGAGCGACGGCTTCGGTGCATCAATGCAACTGTAGCAGGACTCGGCACGACGGTAATATTCCTCGTACGTCCAGGTCTTGGGCTCCACGCTGGAGAAGCTCAGACCCTTCTTCAAGTCATCGAGCTTTGGCGCATTGGACGCATCATAGAAGGCGCCGCCTTCCACGTAGTATTCGAGGCCGCCGAAGGGATATGTCCGGCTCCTGAGGTCGAGGTGGTTGAACCGGCCGTCCTTCGCAAGGAGTGCCAGATCGTGGGCCGCGCGCAGCGCATCGTCGTTGTAGAAGAAGCGAATGTAGAGCACGTGCGTTGGCGCGGCGACGAGTTTCATCACTGCGCGCGTGACGATGGCGCACTGTCCCATGCCGCTGAGCACAGCATTGAAGAGATCGGGGTGCTTCTCCTCCGAGCATCGCATCAGCTCGCCGGCACCCGTGACCACCTCGAGCTCCAGCGCATTGTCGACCATGAGACCCTGGTTCCAGGTCGTTGGGCCAAAGCCGGCGGTGCTGAGCGAGCCGCCCACTGACAAGAAGGTGTCGTTAACGACGGGCAGGGTGCGCTTTGTGTTTGCGGCCTCGGCCATGACGGGGCCCCAGGTCGAGCCGGCGCCAACCTCGACCCTATCGTCGTCGAGGATCTGCAGCGAGTCGAGCGCGGTCATGTCGACAAGCACGCCCTGGTCGATTTGTGCCTGACCGAACATGGAATGGCCCATGCCGCGCACACCGACCTTGATGCGCTTGCGGTTGGCAAATTGCAGCAATTTCACCAGATCGCTCGTCTCGCGTGGAATGAGGGCAGCGTCCGGGGTTTTGCGGATGATCTTGCCAAAATCATCGGCGTATGGCGCGCGGCTGGCGACATCACCAACGATCTCGCCCGAGAGGTCGGTCAGGCCGCTCGCGAGTTGATCCGCCAACGGGGATGCCGCTCCTGCTCGGGCGAGCGGCACCGAATATGGCATTAGCGCGGCGCCTGACGCCGCGCCCGCGAGCAATCCTGCAAAGGTTCGCCGCGAAATCGTCGTATCCATGTGCGCTGCTCCTTGGGTGTTGGTTTTTCCGTTGACGGGCAAACCATCACGGCAACGCAGCTCGCGCGATCCGAATCTTGCCGTCAAATCCAGAGCGTGAACGCTTGTTTCAGGCGCCCATTAAGGTCGCAACATGAGCGGCGGTGGATCGGCCGAGCGCATCAAGCTCGTAGCCTCCCTCGAGCATCGATACGATGCGGCCCCGACAGTGCCTGGCGGCAAGGCTCATGAGCTCGGCTGTGACCCATGCGAAGTCTGCCTCGAAGAGGCGCAGGTGGGCCAGCGGATCGCCGTCGTGGGCATCGAATCCTGCGGAGATGAGGATCAAATCCGGGCGGAACGCATCGAGCGCCGGCAGGATGCGCTCCTTCATGGCCGAGCGGAATGCGATCCCTCCGTCGCCGGCTTTGAGCGGCGCGTTGAAGATGTTTCCCACTCCGGTTTCATTCAGAGCGCCGGTGCCGGGAAACAGCGGCATCTCGTGCGTAGAGCCGTAGAATAGACTTCGATCAGACCAGAATATCCGCTGGGTGCCGTTGCCGTGGTGCACGTCGAAATCTACGACCGCAATCCTTTCGGCGCCGTGGCGGACACGCGCGTAAAGCCCGGAAATGGCGACGTTGGAGAACAAGCAGAAGCCCATGGTCCGCTGCGCTTCGGCGTGATGTCCGGGCGGACGCACCTGACAGAAGACCGCCTTGATCCCCGACGATGAATCCATAACGGCGTCGACACCCATAAGGCCCGCGCTTACGGCCCGCATCGCCGCTTCCCACGTGCCGGCGGCGACGACAGTGTCGCCATCGAAACTGAAGGGGAGATGGGCCTTGTCCAAGGCCGCCGCGCGCACCCGCTCCAAGTGCTGGCGGTCGTGCGCACGCAGGATGGCTTCCTCGGCATCATCTCTGAGGGGCGCTTCACGGCGCACCAGAGCAGCGAACCTCGGGTCTGATAGGGCCTGATCGATCGCGCGCATGCGAGCGGGCCGCTCAGCGCTCAATGGGCCGGGATCGTGGCCTGCGAAAGCGGGATGAGAAATCAGCATCGTAGGCGCGACCGTGGCATGCGCTGGCGGCGACGAGATCGCAAGGGCCGCCGCTGCGCTTGCAATGAGTTCACGCCGAGAAAGGACTAAGCTAGCATCGCAGCCGATCATTTTATCCGTCGGATACGGGTTGCCTCCAACGCGTAGATCTCGCCTGTCTCAAGCGCAAGCGCGCGCCCCCCCTGGGGCAACAGCGACCAGCGCGCGACGCCAGCTTCCACAAGCTCGTCCATGGCGCGCATCACGAGCCGCTTGTCACGAGAGACGTGTTCAGTCAATGAAGAACACATTGCGTTTGCTCGTTTTGCGCGACCACCTGGCAACGGATTAGCTCGTCTCAGACCAGAATTGCAGGATGGCGGAATTGACCTCGCTGGCGCGCTCATCTGGCAGGAAGAGGCGACCACCTGGAACCTCGACGCGGCGGAGCGTACCTGGAATGGTATCTGCGAGCCATCGGGACCATTCGGCACCGAAGAATATGTCACCCGTCCCCCAGACTATGAGCGTCGGCACAGTGAGAACTTCAAGTTTGCCTTTGATGCGCAGCGTCTGGACGTTATCGAACGCGAGAATGAAGCGCTCCAGATCGTGCAGCCGGGCCGGATTTGCGAGATAGGGGGTCAGGTATGCGTCGATCGTCGCGTCCGTTACGGCTTGGGGATGCTCATAAGCGCCGCCGAGGCCATCCGGACCGCGGAAAAGGGCCTTGTCGTCGGCCATGCCGCGCAGCGTTGCCGCCAATCCGCCGTTCGCGACCATGTCGAGGAAGCCCGAAAAATCCTTTGGCGGCCAGTTATCGTGAACGTCGCCGTTGGTGAGCGTCAGCGATCTGAGCCGCTCCGGGTGGTTGGCTGCGAAGATCTGGGCGATGCCGGTGCCGCTATCGTTGGCGACGAGATCAACCATGTCGATGCCGAGCGCATCGAGCACATCGAGCAGCATTTGGGCTTGGGCGTCGAATGAGACGTCCTGCTGCGGTGCGATTTCGGAAGCGCCGTGGGCCATTAGATCGACGGCGATGCAGCGGCGAATCGCCGAGAGCTCTGCGAGCTGGTGACGCCAGAGATAGGAATTGACAATGACACCGTGTACGAACAGCGCAACCGGCCCGGCGCCCTGTTCCTCGTACGCGATGCGACCGGATGGGATTGCAACAAATTTTCTCTGAGACATGACCGATACTCCAGCTTGAATCCGTATTTTGGGTGGGTTCTAGGCGAAGCATCCGAAGTCGACACCCCGTTCCTTGCTGTCAAATTCGGTGTTCGCGCGCTCGGGAATTTGAAAGCAAGAAACGGGGCGCAGTCCCGACAGTGATTGGGTAGAGGATCAAACTCTGTCCAGCTCGAGTTAAAATGGAGACATTTCCATGCCGCGACGACTGCTATTGATCCTGTTGGGCCTAGCGCTGAGTGGCTCCGCTCAGGCGGGTGATCTAATTTTACCCGTGCCGGGGGCCTACGAAGTGGAGATGCGCCTTGAACTGCCACACGTAGAGGACATGGCCGTCTCCAAGACCGCGACGATCTGTGTCACGGATTCGGAGACCCACGGTATCGCGGTCTTGAGCGACAACAATCCCCTCACGCGCTGCCCCGCCTCCAACATTCGCCACCAGGGCGACACGCTGACCTTCGACCTCGTTTGTGAAGGACGCAATCAAGCGATTGCCTGGGCGAAATTCACGCTGGGTCCCGATCGGTTCCGAGGAGCCTTTGACATGAAAATGGGTGGTAAGAATATGACGATGTCGGAAAGGCAATCCGGTCATCGCGTGGGCGACTGCAAGACCGGCGCGCCGCCTTCCTGACGAGCCCTCAGATCTGCTACGATTGAAGTCTTCGAGTTTGATGACAAGGAACGGAGTGATTACGGACCGATCATCTCCTATTTTTCGGACTGCGATGACAAAGAAAGCGAAAAAGATGATCCGGACGCTGGAAAAGACCGAGCCCTCGCGTGTGAGGGATCCGCAGCATCAGTATTGGGATGCGGTCAAGAGACGGGATCGCAGTTTCGACGGCACCTTCTATTATTCTGTCGCGACCACGGGCGTCTATTGTCGTCCGTCCTGCCCGGCGCGGCTTGCCAAGCGCGAGAATGTTGTCTTTCACGCTACTTGCGCGGATGCGGAAGCCGCTGGGTTTCGTCCTTGCAAGCGCTGCACACCCAATGAGCCATCTCTGCACGATCGCTATGCCACCAAAGTGGCAGAGGTGTGCCGCATGATCGAGGACGCAGAGGAGCCGCCGAAACTTAGCGAGCTTGCAGCGGCTGCGGGTCTTAGCACCTATCATTTTCATCGCGTGTTCAAAGCCATTGCGGGCGTGACGCCCAAGGCTTACGCGATCGCGCATCGACAAAAGCGATTGCGCGACAACCTTAAGCGGACCCACACCGTGACCGAAGCGATCCATGAAGCAGGTTTCAACTCGAGCGGCCGTTTTTATGCCAATTCGTCGGAAGTTCTCGGCATGACGCCGCGGGAGTTCCGCTCGGGCGGCGCCAATGCTGAAATGCGCTTCGCGGTTGGGGAATGCTCACTCGGGTCCATCCTCGTTGCCTCGAGCGAGAAGGGGATCGCAGCCATACTCCTGGGTGATGATCCGGAAGCCCTCGTACACGACCTTGAGGATCGCTTTCCTCAGGCGAAGCTGATCGGTGGAGACCGCGCCTTCGAGGACGTGATGGCCAAGGTGGTCGGGCTCGTGGAAGAGCCGGAGGCGGGGCTAGATTTGCCTCTCGATATGCGAGGCACGGCGTTTCAGCACCGGGTTTGGCGCGCGTTGCGTGAGATACCCGTCGGCACCACGGCGACGTATGCGGAAATCGCCGAACGCATCGGGATGCCCAAGGCTGTTCGTGCCGTGGCTGCAGCCTGCGCCGCCAACAAGATCGCCATCGCCATCCCTTGCCACCGTGTCGTGCGCACCGACGGTTCGCTGTCGGGGTATCGCTGGGGCGTTCAGAGGAAGCGGGCGCTGATTGCGCGCGAAGCCAAATCCGGGGTGAAATCATGAGCACCACGCTCCGCAGACCCACGGCGAATGAAGTGGGACCTATAGTTAACTGGGCTGAAGTCAGCAAGTCCCTCGACGCCAAGGGCTTTGCGGTCCTATCGGGTCTGCTGACACCGGGAGCGTGTCGAGACATCGCCGGCCTCTATGAGGAGGACGCGCTGTTCCGCAGCCGGATCATCATGGCGCGCCATGGCTTTGGCAAAGGCGAGTACAAGTATTTCAACTATCCCCTGCCGGATCGGCTTCTAGAGTTGCGCACGGTCCTCTATCCCGAGCTCGCGGACATCGCCAACCGCTGGAACCGGGAGATGGGCATCGCCGTGCAGTACCCTAAGTCGCACGCGGCCTTCCTCAAGCGATGTCATGACGCCGGCCAGATGCGACCCACACCGCTGCTCCTCCAGTATGTCACGGGTGACTATAACTGCCTGCATCAGGACCTCTACGGCGAGCATGTGTTCCCGCTGCAGGTGGCGATCCTGTTGTCAGAACCGGGGCGTGATTTTGAGGGCGGCGAATTCGTGCTGACAGAGCAGCGCCCGCGCATGCAGTCACGGGCTGCCGTGGTGCCACTGCGACAGGGCGATGGCGTGGTGTTCGCCGTCCACCACCGCCCTGTAAGCGGCACGCGTGGAACATACAAGGTCAATCTGCGGCACGGCGTGAGCGAGATCCGAAGCGGGCGCCGTCATACGGTGGGCATCATCTTCCATGACGCGACCTGAGCTGCGAGAGGAAGGGAAGGAGCTGCACATGTCCGAACACATTCGATATGCGTGGGGAACAAGTTCCCTCGGCGATTTCTTCGCCGCCGTATCCGACGTTGGCGTGGTAGCGTTCGAATTCGCCGAGAGGCGTGAAGATGTGGAAATAGTCCTACGTGCGCGGTTTCGCGGCGCGATTGTAACCGAGGAGCCGGCCTCCCTCGTCGACATCGTTGGAAAGCTCGCTGGCGTGGTCGAACATCCCGCGCAGGATCCAGGTCTGACGCTTGATGTGCGCGGGACAGACTACCAGTTGCGTGTCTGGGACGCTTTGAGGAGCATCCGTGCAGGCGAGACGGTGACCTATGGAACGATCGCAGCCGCGATGGGCACCCCGCGCGACGCGCGCGACGTCACTGCCGCAATCGCAGCGAATACGATTGCCATTCTCATTCCCTGCCATCGCGTGGTGAAGAAAGACGGCTCTGTGTCCGGCTATCGCTGGGGTGTCAAGCGCAAGCGCACGCTGCTGTCGCGCGAGCAAAGCGGGGCAGCCTTCAAGTTGACTGAGGCTGCATGACTGGCGGCGACACGACGTTTGATCTGTTCCAAAGCGATCATCAACCTCCGGCACGGCGGGAACTCAACGTCGGCGCCGTACTTTTGCGGGGCTTTGCGCTTGAGGACGCCCCCGCGGTGATGGAAGCGTTTCATGCCGTCACGACAGCGGCGCCGTTCCGTCATTTTGTGACGCCCGGCGGTCAGGCCATGTCGGTCGCAATGACCAATTGCGGTGAGTGCGGCTGGGTATCGGACCGGAGGGGATACCGATATGACAGGCTCGACCCTTCGACTGGAATTCCGTGGCCGGAGATGCCGGGCGCGTTTCACTCACTCGCAGAACGAGCGGCGCAGGCGGCGGGGTTTGTGAACTTTCGACCCGATGCCTGCCTGATCAATCGGTATGTTCCCGGCGCGCGCCTGGCGCTTCACCAGGACAAGAACGAGCGCGACTTCCATGCTCCCATCGTCTCCGTGTCACTCGGCCTTCCGGCAAAGTTTCTGTTCGGAGGCTTGGAGAGAGCCGACAAGCCGCAGCGCATGATGCTATACCACGGTGACGTCGCGGTCTGGGGCGGGGCATCGCGACTCGCTTTCCACGGTGTCGACGCGCTGAAAGATGCCCACCATCCGCTTCTTGGACGCTGCCGCATCAATCTTACCTTCCGCAAAGCGCTGTAGGGAGGCACGGTTGGGGGGAAAGGGCGTCGAACAGCGATATGCTAAGGCCACGGCGTTTCTGATGGGGATCGACGCCGATTGGGAGAGGGCGATTTCTGTTATCGGCCCTTGCACGCACGACCCGAAGTCGGCCCGGGAGCCTTACGAGGCGCTCATCCGTGCGGTTGCTTATCAGCAACTGACGGCGAAGGCCGGCGATGCGATCATCGGCAGGCTTTGCGCAATAGGAGCCAAGACTGGCTTTCCAACTCCCTCGGCTGTTATTACCGCGCGACCGGATCTTCTACGGGCGTGCGGTTTCTCACTCACCAAAGTTGCGACCATCAAGGCCATCGCCGAGGGTGCCCGATCGGGATTGGTCCCGACCGGCAGAGAGGCAAAATCCATGGCGGACGATGTTCTGATCGAACGCCTGACGGCCATCAAAGGCATCGGTCGGTGGACCGTGGAAATGCTCCTCATGTATACGTTGGAGCGCGGAGACATACTTCCCGCTGATGATCTCGGAGTGCGCGAGGGATATCGTCGTCTCAAGGGGCTGCCAGAACCACCGAAACCAAAAATACTTCGCGACATCGGTGCAATTTGGGCACCCCATCGCACCGTGGCCTCTTGGTATCTGTGGCGTATTCCGAAGGGTTAGCTACATGCACTGCAATACGCGAGCAAACTCCGCTTGGAGGGCTTGGAAGTCGCCGTTCGCGTAATGTCTCCCCAGACGATCGCCAGATAATCCGTCAGCAACGGTCAAGAGGACAACTAGGCGGAGGTTCCGCTGAATTCGGTGCTTAGACTTGGCACTGCTGTCTCCGATGCTGCCACCAAATATCGAAACTAGGTCCCAAACAGGGCATGCGGTCGCCCCTAGCACACACGCATGGGCAACGCTCGTCGTACTCGCCCGATCTTCCCTTCATTCTACCTAAAGCTCCCGATTGCTCCCGCGAATTGCGCCGTTTCCTCATTCACTCAGGATCAACCTTTTGAGCATCATCGCCTTGCCCGATCGCCTCTGCATCGGGTGGCGCCGGAACAGTGATGCTCACCTGACTCGCCGCCCCTGACCTTCTCTCGTTGATGTCCCCACCGGCCAACTTCACTTGCGCCGAGGGCGGAGCCTTGCCGATAGCATGGGGTGCGCGCAGACATGGACGACCTGGCGATCATCGACCGCTTCACGGAGACCTTCAGCCGCTACATCGATAGCGGCTTCGGGCTCCTCGCCGGCGACGTCGCGTTCCTGACCAGCATCCTTGTTGCCATCGACATCACACTCGCCGGGCTGTTCTGGGCCTTGATGGGCGAAGACAACGTCATCGCCCAGCTCATCCGCAAGGTGCTCTACGTCGGCTTCTTCGCGCTGCTCCTCTCCAACTTCCAGGGCCTCGCCGACATCGTCTTCCAGTCATTCGCTGGGTTGGGCCTGAAGGCGTCGGGCACCTCCCTGACGGCCGCCGATCTCATGCGGCCGGGGTTCGTCGCCTCTACGGGCTTCACCGCATC
>JRYH01001069.1_pt1 | contig 23600 bp, 25 predicted proteins | sample 235351 | NCBI WGS metagenome assembly JRYH01 (sample SAMN03074221, study PRJNA261480) | activated sludge metagenome | biome: Wastewater Treatment Plant; feature: Wastewater; material: Activated sludge; isolation source: activated biomass of a wastewater treatment plant treating wastewater... ...
CCTGAAGCGCTCATGACTGTACGCCGTTCAAGTTTTGAATTCGAGGACCTGCTGGAGTGCGGCCACGGCCGCATGTTCGGTCCTGGCAATGCCCAGCTGCCGCTGCCTCCGATGCTCATGTTCGACCGCATCGCGCACATCGCCGAAGACGGCGGCGCACACGGCAAGGGCCAAGTGGTGGCAGAGCTGAACGTTGCTGGCAATGCGCGTCTGGACTGGTTCTTCGACTGTCACTTCGAGGGCGACCCGGTGATGCCGGGCTGTCTGGGCCTGGATGCCCTGTGGCAGCTGACGGGCTTCTACCTGGGTTGGCTTGGCGCTCCCGGCCGCGGACGGGCGCTCGGCGTGGGCGAGGTCAAGTTCACCAACATGGTGCTGAAAACGACCAAGAAAGTCGAATACGTCGTGGACCTCAAACGGGTCATCCTGAGAAAGCTCAAGATGGCAATAGCCGACGGCACGCTGATCGCAGATGGCGTGCCGATCTATACGGCCACCGACATGCGCGTCGGTCTGTTCGAGATGGAGGCCGGCAGTGGGGCAAAAGCGTAAGCTCCAGCTCTTTGACAGAGCGTGGCTTACCGGCGCAGACCGCACCGGATATGAATGGCTCCGGGTCGGAAATCGGGAAGCAACGGCCCTCCCGTAGTGGTGCGGTGGCAGAAAATGCGGGCAATGAAGGATCTGATGAAATGAGGCGCGTTGTCGTCACCGGGATGGGGATCGTTTCCTCAATCGGCAACTCGAGCCAGGAGGTCGTCGCCTCTCTGAGAGAGGGCAAATCGGGCATCGTCAAGGCGGAGAAATACGCCGAGATGGGGTTCCGCTGCCAGGTGCACGGCGCGCCGCAGATCGACTGGGCGGCGCAAGTCCCGCGCAAGCCGAAGCGGTTCATGGAAGAGGGCGTCGGCTGGAATTACGTCGCCATGGAGCAGGCTATCCGCGATGCGGGCCTGGAAGAGGGTGATGTCGTCAACGAGCGTAGCGGCATCATCGTCGGCGCCGGTGGGCCTTCGACCCGCGCGATCGTATGGGCCGCCGATACCGCGCGGCAGAAGGACCCCAAGAAGGTCGGTCCTTTCGAAGTGCCGAAGGCGATGTGCTCGGGGCCCAGCGCGGCGCTTGCGACCAGCTTCCGGATCAAGGGCGTCAACTATTCGATCTCGTCGGCTTGCTCGACCTCGGCGCACTGCATCGGAAACGCCGCGGAACTCATCCAGTGGGGAAAACAGGACCTCATGTTCGCAGGCGGGTGCGAGGAACTCGATTGGACCCTGTCCGTGCTGTTCGATGCCATGGGCGCCATGTCGTCGCGTTTCAACGATACGCCGCAAACCGCCAGCCGCGCCTACGATAAGAACCGTGACGGGTTTGTCATCGCCGGCGGCGCCGGCGTCGTGGTGCTGGAGGAATTGGAGCGGGCCAAGGCACGGGGCGCAAAAATCTACGGAGAGGTCGTGGGATATGGAGCGACCTCGGATGGCTTCGACATGGTGGCTCCCTCGGGCGAGGGCGCGGTTCGCTGCATGCAGCTTGCCATGAAGGGTCTCGACGGCAAGGGCGTCGGCAAGATCGATTACATCAACCCCCACGCGACGGCGACACCGGTCGGCGACCTCAGGGAGATCGAGGCGATCCGAGAAGTCTTCGGCAAGGACGTGCCGAAAATCTCGGCGACGAAATCCCTGACCGGCCATTCGCTGGGAGCGATCGGCGTGCAGGAGACGATCTTTTCGCTGCTGATGATGAACAACGACTTCATCTGCGAGAGCGCGAATATCGAAGAGCTCGATCCTCAGTTCGAGGACATGCCGATCGTTCGTTCACGCATCGACGACGCATCGCTTAACTGTGTCATGTCGAACAGCTTCGGGTTTGGCGGAACTAATGCAACTCTCGTGCTCCGCCGCTACAATGGTTAACGCAGTCGTCATGGGTTAACACGGTTGTCATATCGCGGCGCTAGTGAGAGCCATTCAGGCTCATCCAGGATGCCAGGATATGAAATTTTACCGGAACGGCGGTTGCTGGTTCGAGACTAATGCGCGCGCGGATGGCGCGGGAACGAGGGCTCCTATGGCCGAGATAGATTTTTCCAAACCTGGCCCACTGATGGCCGGCAAACGCGGCCTCATCATGGGTGTCGCCAATGAGCGCTCGATTGCATGGGGCATCGCGCGGGCGGTCGCCGGGCACGGCGCTAAGCTCGCCTTCACCTACCAGGACGAGGCTTTCGGTCGACGGGCATTGCCGCTCGCAAAATCAGTCGGCTCCGACATCGTGGAGCCGTGCAACGTGCTCGATGCGGAGAGCCTCGACCGCGTGTTCGAACGCCTTCAGAAGGAGTGGGGCGGCCTCGACTTCGTCGTCCACGCGCTGGCTTATTCCGATCCCCGCGAACTGGTCGGGCGCTACGTCAACACGACGCGCGACAACTTCACTAACACGATGGTCATCTCGTGTTTCTCGTTCACCGAAGTGGCACGCCGCGCCGCTGCCATGATGAGCAACGGCGGCTCGCTGCTGACACTGTCTTATGGTGGCGCAACGCGCTCGGTCCCCTCCTATAACGTTATGGGAGTCGCCAAAGCGGCGCTTGAAGCATCGGTGCGGTATCTTGCGGCCGACCTCGGTCCGCAGAACATTCGCGTCAACGCGCTCTCTGCCGGCCCAATGCGGACATTGTCGGGGGCCGGCGTTTCGGATGCGCGCGTCATATTTAACTTCCAGAAAGAGCATGCACCGCTGCAGCGCACGCCCACGCTCGACGAGGTGGGCGGTTCGGCGCTCTATCTGCTGTCGCCGCTTTCGGGCGCGGTGACCGGCGAGGTTCATTTCGTCGACTGCGGCTATAACACCGTCGCCATGCCCAACCTCTCCTCGCTGAAGGCGATCGAAGGTGAGGGTGGCGGGCGCACCGCGGCCGAATAATCGGCGGCGGATCATGTGTCAGGCGAGGCCTGCGCTCTCCCGCGCAGGCCTTTTTTGCATTTGCGATCCGTGTTCATGCTTGGCGGTAACGCGAACACGATCGAAGCCTTTGGTTCCGGGCAGTTTTTCACGCCGAACCGCTCTGCACTTCGGCTAAACATGCTCGAAAGTCCAGCGGCTGCGAAGTTGCAGTGCCAATACGGTTTACCGCGACGCACAGCGAACCAATTGCGCTTCAGCGCGTTTTGTCCGTGTGGTTTTGTGGCAACCGACAGGACAAAGGAGATAATCCATGAGCAGATTCCTCACCTCTGCAGGGTTTGCGCTGCTGCTTGCCTTCTCTGCCGCGCCCAGCGCCTTAGCTGCACCATCAGGTGCGTCCCAGTCGCTGATCGGAGAAGCCGCCCAGTCCTCAATCATCCATAAGGTGCATCGTTGTCATGACGATGTGCGGCGCGGGCATCGCCACGTCGGCCGACACTGTCGGCGCATCGAATACGACGAGTATCGCCACCGCCACCGGGGCAATCGGTACTGGTACCGCGGAGCACGCTGCGACACCCATTGCGTGGGGGTCGGCCCACTGCGGGTGTGCGAACGCGACTGCGACTGACGTTGACGTTGTCGTACCGATCCGATCGATTGTCTGTTCTATCTCGTTGTTCGTGGTCTGATTTACGCTGCCACTGGTGGCCCGAGAAGTTCCACCTGGGACGATCAGTCTCCTGAGCAGGTCCATGTTGGCCTGCTCAGGACCTTTATTTGTTTATTTGAAAGTCTGGTTCACGCCGTCTCTGGAGGCTTGCGAGCGTCCATCTCAGACAATCAGACTCTGCCAGCGTCACCATGGGCCGACAGTTTTCCTCCGCTGGCCATGGTGGCGCCTTTTTACGGATGAACGTCTCGCGTTTGGCTCTTGACGGAAAGTCGCCGCCAGAGCAAGAGACGCGCGCATGATCGGGATATTCGATTCAGGGTTGGGGGGACTGACAGTGCTTCGCGCGCTGGTCGCCCGCTTTCCACAGGCAGAATTCGTTTATCTGGGGGATCACGCCAACGTCCCATATGGTAACCGGATATCCGACGAGGTCGTCGAGCTGACACGGCGAGGTGTAGAAGCGCTTTTCACACGCGGCGCCAAACTCGTGCTGCTCGGCTGCAATACCGCCACGGCAGTGGCCGCGCGGCGACTGCAACGCGTGTGGCTGCCCGGCGCCAGCTGGCCGGGCCACAACGTACTGGGCATTGTGGCGCCGACGGTCGAGGCTGCTACACAGACGCCATGGGCCGTGACCACTCCGCAATATCCTCAGAAATATACGACCGACATTGTCGCCGTGTTTGGCACGACGCGCACTGTTACGTCCGGCGTTTATGCGGAAGAGATTCGCAAGCGGTGCCCACGCATGCGCGTCTTTCAACAGGTGGCCGCGAACCTTGCAGGCGCCATCGAAGACGAAGCCCCTGAAGCGGAGCTCGACGGGCTTGTGGCAGAAGCCGTGGCGAGCCTGAAGTTGCAGACAGGCGGCGTGGAACCGCATCGCGTCATCCTTGGATGCACCCATTTTCCGCTGGTACAGCATCTGTTCCGTGCGCATCTGGCGCCTTCGGTTCGCATCCTTTCGCAGCCCGATGTCGTGGCAGACAGCCTGGAGGATTATCTGGAGCGGCGGCCACACTACGCGGATTGCACAGCTGCCGGCGGACTGCAGCTACTGACGACGGGAGCAGCCGACGAGATCAGCGCACGTGCTCGGGTATTCTGGCCGGATGCGCCCCACTTCGCCCACGCGAAGACATAGACCTGGTGTCCTGAGTCAGAAGTTCGCAGGTCAAATATTGCGAAGCATATCGAGCGCATCTGCCGTCGTAACGCCGCGTGCGGCTCCACCGGGAGTCTACTCGGCAGCGGCTTTAACGGGACTGAGGGCGGCGTCGCGCACATCGATACCGATGATGTCGCCCAGCGCCGTTAGGAACTGCAGCTCACGCTCGGCCACCTTCTTGAGATCCCATTCCGGCGCACCAACCACGTCTGCCACGATTGCGATCATTTGACTATTGCCGAAGTATCCCGCGATCTGCTGCTGCTTCTCGACGAAATCGCGATTGCGCAAACGATCATTCAATTGATCCGGAATGAGCGTGTAGTTGCCCAGACATTGGGTGGCCGCCTCGCGGACCTCCGGATCAGGAAACACCTCTCTCCAGTTGCTCGATGCCGACGGCCTGTTCGGCAGTACGTGTTCCACGCTCAGGCCCTTTGGATCCAGCAGCGAAACCTCGCCGCTGATACGATCATTGATGCGCATCAGCAGGAGCTTGCAGGCCGGCGGATTGCGACGGTGGAGATTGCGCAGGTGAAATTTGGCGTTGCGAATTTCCTCACGCCCGAACGCGAAGACTTCTGCCGTCTCGTCCTTCGCCTCGCCGGACAGGATCGCCTGAACCACGTGCGCAAAACGCGTCGCCCGCCGCCCACTGCCGTGGCACAAGATGCGCGAAATATGTGCCAGCCGATCGATTCCCCGGATGAGCCGCAACGCGGTGTCGGGTTCGTCTTCGTAGAACTTGAGAGCCGCCAGCGCAGCGGGATACCACTCGTGGCCGCGCAGACGTCCAAGATAAAAGAGATGCAGAGAAAGTTCGTCGCCCTGAGAAGCAGGTGCGGTCCGGCATGACTGCATGCGAGCGAATGCACGCGCATACGGAATGAGAAGATTGTCGATAAACGGTCGTGGTCCGCCCCCTTCCGCAATGAGACTGCGCATGCCGGTAACGACCGACGTGCGCCGACGCCCATGCATCGCCTTCAAATGGCTGAAGAAAGTTTCGAACTCATCACCGAGTTGCTGCTCGGCGGCCTCCCAGTTCCGGCGCACATAATCGCTATCATCGGCGGATAGGCCGCCTAGCAACTCGACCTTGACGATGTCATTCCGCCTTAATGGCTTGCCGCGTTCGTTGAGAACCGTGAATACCCGGTGCGCACGCTCGATGTCGCACGAAAGCGTCACCACGACGTGACACTTCTCGGCCAGAAAGTCTGCAAGTTGACCGCGCTGCACGGCACTCAGTTGCATGAGCGATGAAATTAGCGCTTCCCGCACGGCAAGCAGTTTGCCTGAACTGGCGCACGCTTCTGAGGCGGCTTCGTCCGGCTGCGCAAGTGTCCCGCCAGGGCACTGGACGTAACGATGGAGAAAATCGCAATCCGCCCCGTTCAACCGGACACGGTAGCTACGCGTTGCGCCAACCGTGCCGTCCGTTGCTGCGGGCATTTCAATCAGGCTCCGAAACAGGCTGGCATCTGCCCTAGAGCGATTATTGAGGTCCCGTATAATCGAAAACAGCACGGTCGTTGTGGTCAGCCGCTGCTGCCCGTCGATGATCTTGTAGTTGACCGGCGCGTCACCCGCTTCGCCCGCACCCGGCAGCGTATCGTTTTCATCCGTAAGCAGGAGAACGGTGCCGAGGAAGTAGTCGGGATCGGCCTGATCGGGGGTTTCAATGCCTGCCGCGCGCGATACATCGTCGAGCAGCTGTAGCGCCTCATCGGGCCCCCAATCGAAGGGCCGCTGAAACGCGGGGACAGTGAAATAAGCACCCCCGGAGAACAACTCTCCCAGGGCAACCGAGGCCAGACGCAACCGTTGAAACATTACACTCTTCTTCTTGTTCTTAATACCCGTAACGGAAGATCGCGCTCCCCCCGACCCTGCGCGTACCAAGCACAAGAATGTGACACCGGCAACGACTGTGCAATCGATCAAGACGACCCGCATGTGCACGGGGCAATTTGCACACGCTGCCCGTCCGGAGGTATTTGCCGATGTCGGTGCGGACCCGTAAAGGAGATATACACTCAAATATAATCTTACTTTCTCGCGCACGCACGTCTATTCACCAAGGTGACACAACGGCTACAAGCAAACCGGAAAAATCGAGCAAAGACCGATGCGCGACAAGCAGTGCCACCCGATTTACAAGATCGAGGACAGCGATGCCTGGGCACAGGCAGCTTCAGCGGGCGTCTATCGCGGTTCACCTGACGACCTACGTGACGGCTTCATCCATTTCTCGACCCGCGAGCAACTCGCCAAAACGGCACGCAAGCATTTCTCCAGGAGAGAGAATCTCTTGTTGATCGCGATCGATCCAACGCCACTCGGCGCGGCATTGAAATGGGAGCCCTCGCGGGGCGGCGCACTCTTCCCCCATCTTTACGCGGATCTGCCGACGACCGGCGTACTCTGGGTCCGCGAGTTGCAACTGCGCTATGATGGGGTTCCCGATGTCGACGCCGCACTCGTGGAACCAAGGTCTTGAAATGACGTCGCTGTTTCAGTTCGCCCGCCCTCTCCTGTTCGCGCTGTCTCCTGAGGAAGCGCATGAGGTGACTTTGAAATCTCTGGAGTGCGGTGTCTATCGCCGGGCCTCGACCGCCGATCCAAGATCCTTGCGTGTCTCGCTGGCAGGCCTCGAGTTTCCCAATCCCGTGGGGATTGCAGCAGGTTTCGATAAGGACGCCCGGGTTCCTGATGCGGTGATAGGCCTTGGCTGTGGATTTGCTGAGATCGGCACTGTCACACCCCGCCCTCAGTCCGGCAATCCCAAGCCACGGATCTTCCGGTTGGTCGCCGACCACGGCGTCATCAATCGACTTGGCTTCAACAACGCCGGACATGCCGCTGCCCTGCAACGTCTTCAGCGCCGCGCACCGCGAGGCATCGTCGGCATCAACATCGGCGCAAACAAGGACAGCGAGGACCGCACGGCCGATTATGTCCTCGGCCTCGATACGTTTTACGATGTTGCCAGCTATTTCACCGTCAACATTTCCTCGCCCAACACCCCAGGCCTTCGCGACCTGCAGGCGCCCGCAGCACTCGACGAGCTCTTATCACGCGTGATGGCCGCCCGCGCCGCGCAGGTGGCGAAAGGCAAGCCGCAACGTGCCGTCTTCGTGAAAATCGCTCCCGATGTAGCGATGGACGATCTGCCAGCCATCGTGGAACGCCTCGTCGCGCATGCTGTCGATGCAATCGCCGTCTCCAACACGACCCTCGCACGCGACCGGCTCACTGATCCGAATCGCAACGAAGGCGGTGGCCTGTCCGGCCGTCCCCTGTTCCACCGGGCGACCGTCATGCTCGCCCGCGTTCACCACCTGACAGCGGGCAGCATCCCGCTCATCGGGATCGGCGGCATCGACAGCCCCTCGACGGCGCTGGCGAAGATTGAGGCGGGTGCCACGCTGATCCAGCTCTATACGGGACTGATCTTTGAGGGCCCCTCGTTGATCGACCGCATCAAACAGCACCTGGCCGCAGAGGTCGAGCGCTCGCGCGCCCGCTCCATCGCCGATCTGACGGGGCGGCGCGCTGCCGAATGGGCCGCCCGCGATCTAGAGCCTGTTTAGCTGAAGTGCGCAGCGGTTCAGCGTAAAAAACATGCTCAAAACAAGGTGCTGGATCGTGTTCGTGTTTCCGTCGAACATGCACGCGATCTAAGCGGCTGAGAAGGCCATTCGAGAACATCGCCACGCAAGCGAGACCATCAACACCCGGCCTTGTCGTAAAGCTCGGGGCGCCGATCCCGGAAGAACCCCCAATCGGCCCGATAGCTCTCGATCATGTCGAGATCGAAGGTATGCACCAGCACGCCCTCCTCCTTCGGGCCGTAACTCTCCACCAGGACGCCGGTATGGTCAGCGATGAACGAGTGTCCATAAAACCGCTGCCTGCTCCCCCCGTTCACTTCAATACCGATCCGGTTCGCCGCAACGACAGGCACCGCATTCGAGACCGCGTGTCCCTGCATCGCGCGCTGCCACATCGCATGCGTGTCGAGAGCGTTATCGTAGGGTTCCGATCCGATCGCGGTCGGATAAAACAGCACCTCAGCCCCCTGCAGCATCATCGCCCGCGCACTCTCCGGATACCACTGGTCCCAGCAGATGCCGACGCCGATCGTGCCGAAGCGGGTCTTCCACGCCTTGAAACCGGTGTCGCCGGGACGGAAATAATACTTCTCCTGATAGCCGGGGCCGTCGGGGATGTGGCTCTTGCGGTAGACGCCGAGGATCTCGCCGTCCGCGTCGATCATCGCCAGCGAGTTGTAATAGCGCGGGCCGTCCTTCTCGAAGAACGACGTCGGGATGGCTACCTTCAACGTCTTGGCGAGTTTCTGCATCGAAAGAACGCATGGGTGCTCGGCCGTGACGAAGGCCGTCTTGAACCACTTCGGATTCTGCTCCGTGCAGAAATAGATACCCTGGAAAAGCTCGGAGGGCAGCACCACCTGCGCACCCGCCTTGGCCGCCTCGCGCACGAACCCCTCGGTCCTGGCGATGTTGTCCTTCATGTCGTTGCCATACGAGGTCTGGATTGCCGCAACGGTGATGGAGCGCTTGGTCATTTCGAACGGCCCTGAGCTGCCGGGCACGATCGCCCGGACCGCTTAGATGGCAGCGCTTTCCCTCACGATCAAGCGCCCCGCGCCTGAAGTCAGCCAATGTTGGTCAACGCGGCGTCACAAACCGCGCCTGCCGCGCGCCGAGCTTACCGGAACGCCCATAGGAGGCTGTTGCGGCCGGCCCAAATCGCCGCTATCGAAGCAGTCATGAGCCTGAAGACCCGCATCATCCCCTGCCTCGACGTTAAAGACGGCCGTGTCGTCAAGGGCGTCAACTTCATCGACCTCGTCGACGCCGGCGATCCCGTGGAGGCTGCGGCCGCCTACGATGCCGCCGGCGCGGACGAGCTTTGCTTCCTCGACATAACGGCGAGCCACGAGAACCGGGACACGATCTTCCACATTGTCGAAAAGACGGCCGAGCGCTGTTTCATGCCGCTGACCGTGGGCGGTGGTGTCCGCACGGTCGATGACATCCGCAAGCTGCTGGAAGCCGGTGCGGACAAGGTCTCCATCAACACCGCCGCCGTCTTCAATCGGCAGTTCGTCAAGGAAGCGTCCGAAAAATTCGGTGCGCAGTGTATCGTCGTGGCCATCGATGCAAAGAAGGTCTCCGCCGAGGGGGAGCCGAGCCGCTGGGAGATCTTCACCCACGGCGGCCGCAAGCCCACCGGCATAGACGCGATCGCGTATGCCAAAGAGGTTGTGGCACTCGGCGCTGGTGAAATCCTGCTGACATCGATGGACCGTGACGGAACCAAGGCCGGCTTCGACCTGGCGCTGACCCGTGCCATCTCTGACGCCGTTTCTGTCCCGGTCATTGCGTCAGGCGGCGTCGGCACGCTCGATCATCTCGTTGACGGCGTGCGAGAAGGTCACGCGAGTGCTGTGCTTGCCGCCTCCATTTTCCACTTCGGCACGTATTCGATCAGCGAAGCCAAGCGCCACATGGCTGCTGCCGGATTGACTATGCGCATGGACGGCATCGATCCGGCTTGAGCGGACCGCATACCTGCCGCGATGCCACCGTCCTACCGGAACACGTTGGCCAGGGCAGCAACAACACCGGCAAGGCTCTCCCCGACGACGAGACCCGCCGCAATCACAATGATCCGGTGCTCCGCCCATTTCGGCGCAAGCCGGACGACGACCGCAGCACCGACCGCACCGAGAAAAAGCGAGATCGAATTCCAGGCGGGGATACAGAATGCGAGACCTATCGCGGTTGCCGAAGGCACCAGGTTGCGCCAGCCCTCGGGCAAGCGATGCTCCGCAATCGAAAAGCCAATACCGGCCACAACAGCAATGATCATCGCTGACAAGGCCGCTGGAGGCATCGCATCGATTCCGCCGGCAAGAACTTCTGCCACTGCCTTCCAGGTGGCAACCGCAGGGGCTGGCCATTCCGGCGTGATCAGCATGCTGGATGGATCCGGGATCAGCAGCAGATAGGCTGCCGCTCCCGCCAGGCTACCGCTCAGCACACCAAAAACCTGCGCCAGGATCTGCAGGCGCGGCGTCGCGCCGATCAACTGCCCGCATTTGAGATCGTGCATCATATCGGCGCACTGGCCCGCCGCGCCGCCCGTCACGTTCGCTGTCATCAGATTCGCTGTCACGCTGCCAGGTACTGTAACGCCGAACGTAAGCTGTGTGATCTTGCCCAGCGCACCGACGGGCGTGATGCCCGTCTCACCGGAAACGCGCGCCGCTGCGACCGCAAGAACGAAACTCAACAGAACGGCGAGAATGGCCGCCACCGGCGTGATGGAAAAGATCGCGACCTGCGCAGCAGCGGCAAGCACCAGTATCGCCACGAGCGCGACGACAAATGTGCGCCGGTCGAGGACGTGTTCAACCCGTTGCGCGCGTCCTTCGCTACGGCGGTCCGCAAACAACCTCCGCCGCGCCACGTCAGCCATTGAAAAGCCGAATGACGCCAGCGCCGAGACGACCATCAACGTCGCGCCCGGCCACAATAGCCATTCCACCAGTGGAGCAAACCACGAGATGGCGGGATCGGCAGGGCCAGCTTGGGCCCATCCCCGGTCTATGGCAAGGGGACCAAGAACGCCCCACGCGATCACGGCACCCAGCATCAACGAAATACCCACACGCAAACCTGCGATAGCGCCGAAACCAACCATCAGCAATGATGGATCGATCATGAATCCAAGGTTCGTCGGCGAAACGGCTGTGCCTTGCGCTCCGACCCGCGCCGAAATCGAAGGCGCCCACTTCGGGATCGTGACCAGAAATTCGCTGGTGATCTTTAAAGCTGCAGAAACACCGATGCCCGACAAGAGCAGGCCGAGCCGATCACCCGATCCGGTTTCCCCACCGTGGATCTGGCGCAAGGTGGTCGCAGTCGCCACGCCTGACGGGAATGGCAGCCGCTCGCGCTCCAGGAGTTGATTGCGCAATCCCGCAGCGACAATGACACCAATGAGGCTGACCGCGAGCAACCAGACCGCAAGGACGCTCCACGCCAGCGTCTGACCTGTCAACAAGGTCAGCGCCGGGATCGGTGCAGCAAGGCCCGATGAGATGATCGAGGCGGCGGCCGATGCGGCCGTCTGATTGATGTTGTTCTCGAGCAGATAAAGCGGTTGCGTTGCGAGTTGACGGGCGAGCACCTGCCAAAGCCCGAATGCCAGCAATCCTGCGGCGACCGACATGTTGAATGCCCAGCCAATCTTCAAACCGCTGTAGACATTGCAAGGCGTCAGCAGTGCACCGAGCAGCATGCCCGTCAGAACCGCCCGGATGGTCAGTTCCGGCGCACTTGCGATCTGGGCATGGCGTAGGGGGCGTGCGCCGGATTCTTCATTCGCATTTGCCATCACGAAAAGGAGTTTAGCGAACGCCGCGATCGACGGAACCCCCGCGAACGGCAGAACGAAGCTGCGCCCGGCTATTGAGGGCTGATGGGACTCTCACCGGCCGGCACTGCATTCGCAGGAGAGGCTGGCGGCACGCTGGTCGGCGCAGCAGCAGCCAGCGCTTTTTCGAGACGGTCCAGATCGGTTTTGGCCTCCGAGTTGCCGAGTAGAATGGCTCGGCGATACATCCGCCGCGCCTGCTCAGAATCCGGGACCACGTCCGGAAAGGCCACCGTCTTCAAATACGACGGATCCATTGAACGGCCTTGCGCCAGACTGGCCTCGGCAGCGTTGGCGCTCATCGCCAGCTCGAACCGCTCGCGCGCCTTCTTGACGAACCCAGCACGCAGCAACCGATAGCCGTCCTCGATCTGCCTTTTGCTCGCTGTGTGCGCTGCCTCGTCACTATCCTCGGATGGCTTCGACACCGCCGTCTCAGCGGGTTCGGCGCGGGTGCTCACCACCGGCGGCGCATCAAGTACTGCCGGCGAAGAACGCTTCAGCGGAGCATGGGCGGCCGTTTCTTCACGCACTGCAGCGCGCGATCGTTGAGGCTCAGTCTCGCTGGCAGTCCTTGTCTTTGCCTGCTCCTGCTGCCGTACCGTGTTGTTGGTACGCTCCTGCCTGGCCCTTGCGCGAGCCCGAGCTTCGGCACGCATCCTGGCGCGCGCGCGCCGTTTGGCTTGCTGTTCCTCATTGCGGAAATATGCACGCGATTCGCGCTCGCGATACCGTTCCGATGCCCCGTACTCAAAGCGCGAAGGCGCGCAGCCCGTCAGCGTCGTAAGTCCCAGAAGCCAAAGTGACATGACGACCGCTACGCGCATACTCACATTCCCCAAGTCGCATTCGGCTCTGCCGCAGTGCCAACCCGATCATGGGCGCCTGCATCGATTGCTGCGGACGCCAAGTTCAAACCACGGCCGGCACGGATCACTGCCCGGCCGAAGGTATCTGCGAGCGATACCGCCGCCGCAAGCCCCGCGATGATTTGATGACGGACAAAGATGCCCGCAGTTTGATCAACAGGCGGCGATGCGGTGGCGGATACGACCAATTCCCCGCGCTCGCACGCGCCAAATTGCCTCGCCCCTACCTTATTCCGCTAGCCAATCCTCCGGGCCGCAGATAAACAAGCCCTTGAAGTGAAGGCAAAACTTCACCGGACCATGCAAGGAGATGAAAAACATGGCGATTTCAAAGTGGGTAATCGCAACACTCGCCGTATTTGCTGTGCTTAACCTTAACACCGAGGCCTCCGCCGGCCATCTCAAGACAAAGGCAAAGCCCGCCTCGTGCGCCGAGCTCAACGCAATCGACCCGGACAACGACGGCGCCATGACGCTCGGCGAAGCGCTTCGCGCCGCAAAGAAGAAATTTCGCCGCATCAACCGCGATAGGGATGGCACGCTGGAAGGCCGCGAGTTGGCGAGCGTCATGCCACGCAAAGCCGTCACCGCTGCGGACACCATCATCAAGGACGGCAAGATCGGCCTCATCGAGTACCTGCTCTTCGTCAAGCGCGCCTTCAAGCACGCGAACCGCGACAACGACCGCACCATCGAGTGCGACGAGTTGTTGAGCAGGAAGGGCCGCCCGCTTTACGGCCTGCTGAGGTAATTCACCGGACAGCATACCGGAAAAAGAAAACGGCGCGTCTCTCCAAGACGCGCCATTTTTTCGTTTCGCCGGTCTCTTCGTCCCTCGGCTTCTCACGCGTGCGGCGTCTTCGGCTCGAAGCGGCATATGTCGCAGATCGGACAGCGATAGCATTCGGGCTTGCGCGCCTTGCACAAATAGCGACCGTGCAGGATCAGCCAGTGGTGCGCCGACACGCCGTAAGCAGCCGGAATGCGCTTCAGCAGATCGCTCTCGACCGCCAGCGGCGTCGCTCCATTGCTCAGCCCGATCCGGTGAGCCACACGGAACACGTGCGTATCGACCGCCATGGTCGGCTGTCCGAACGCAACATTCATGACAACGTTGGCCGTTTTCCGGCCCACTCCCGGCAAGGTCTCGAGCAGATCGCGGTCCCGAGGCACCTCACCCCCGTGCTCGGCCAGCAATCGTTCCGATAATGCAATCACATTTTTTGCCTTGTTGCGATAAAGTCCGATTGTCTTGATCGCCTCGCGCACCCGCTCCTCGCCCAGCACCACCATCTTTGCCGGCGTATTTGCGAGCTTGAAAAGCCCGCGCGTCGCCTTGTTCACGCCCGCATCCGTTGCCTGCGCCGACAGAACGACGGCAACCAGCAGGGTATAGGGGCTGGAGTGCTCGAGCTCCCCTTTCGGCTCTGGCTCGATCTGGTGAAAACGGCGAAAGATTTCTGCAATCTCGTCCTGCGACAAGGGCTTGAAGCGACCCTTGCGGGAGGCCGCCTTCGTGGTCCTGCTATTGTCAACCGCTGATTTGGTGCCGGAACTGGACAAGGGCCGCATCGCGGGTCTGGCTTTCGCGCCCGATCTTTCCGCCTCGCGATCCTTTGCGCGTCGCCCGCGCCCTTCGCTCGCATCCTTTGCAGCGCCAGCCACCGGCTTTCGACCGGAACCTTTCGCCTTTCCGGCCGTTGTCATCGCAGTCCCTGTCCTTGAGGCGCGGCGCGTCGTCACTTGCTGGCGCGCCTTGCCTTTCGTTACCATGCTTATACGACGTTCACATCAGACTGTGTAGACCGCAAGCCTCGCGATGACCGATACCCCGACCGACACTCCGATAGACGATACCGCAACGGACGCACCTCACGAACGCTGGGTGTTGTCATCCTACCGGTCGCTGAGCCCGCGCGGCTTCTTTATTCTGATGTCCGCGGTAACACTCGTCAGCTTCATTGCCGGCATGGTCTTCCTGCTAATAGGCGCCTGGCCCGTATTTGGCTTCTTCGGTCTCGATGTGCTGCTCATCTATATTGCCTTCCGGCTCAACTACAGGGACGGACGTTTGTACGAGACGGTCGAACTCGATCCCAGTCAGCTCACGGTGACCCGCTTCCACCCCTCCGGCAAGGCCGAACGCTTCGAGTTCAATACGTATTGGGTGCGCGTGCTCTGCTCAGAAGGTATCGACGGGCGCACGAGCCTGTCACTCACGTCACACGGCGCCACCTTCCCGTTCGGCGGATTCCTGACCGACGATGAGCGAAAAGAATTCTCTGCCGTTCTTGGCGACGCACTCCAGGTGGCACGCGCGGCGCGTGTCTGATCGCCACTCCGATCGGCCGGATCGACCACCCGTTGCGGAAAATTGGCGGCGCGGCAGATCAATGCGCGCTGACGCGCACAACACGATCGCCGCGCCCCAGGACCACGGTACGCAATACTGATCCGCAGCCACGGCCTGCATCTAACTCCAAAATAGTTTCTGGATCGAAAACGTTCATGTCTCACACGGTGCATAAGGTTGTCGCATCGCGGTCGCGCCACCTTACTGCCGCTCCGTCTCGCGGCCGCCGCCCGTTGCCTCGCTTCCTCGTGGCTTCAAAAGCCAGCCGACTATCGGCACCGCGATCGGATGTGGCATGACGCGAAGTGCCACTCCCATAATCCGATTGAGCACGCCCGGCACGATCACCTGCAGGCCGAACCTGTAGCCCCGATAGATGGAGGCGGCGACCTGCTCGGGGCTGTGCGACGGCAACAACAGACGGTAGAACGATCTCGACGCACCCATCTCCGCATGAAATCCGGTGTCGACCGGGCCGGGCACGGCGACGGACACGCGAACGCCACTGCCCGCGAGCTCATATGCCAACGCCTCGCTCAACGATAAGACATAAGCCTTGCTCGCGTAATATGCCGCCTGATAGGGCCCGGGCACATAACCACCGAGCGATGCGACGTTGATGATGTGACCGCTGCCTCGCTGGCGCATGTCCGCAATGGCATGATGCGCCAGCCGCGTCAGCGCCACGACATTGAGCGCCACCAAGCGGTCGACGTTGTCCGAAGACTCGTCGGCAAATGCACCGCTGAGCCCCATGCCAGCGTTGTTGATCAATACATCGACGTGCATTCCGTTGGCGGCAAGCTGCTGCGTCAGTTCCTCATATGCATCCTCGCGTGCCACATCGAGTGGAATGGCGATTGCTGCAAGATGATCGCCGGCAAGCTTCTGCAGCGTTTCGGTCGCAGCGTTGAGGCGGGTCTCTCCCCGCGCCACCAGAACAACGTTATGGCCTTTCTCAAGGAACTTCCGCGCCAGTGCCAATCCGATCCCTTCGGACGCTCCCGTCACAACGACGGTTGCCCGGCTCGCCCCGCGCCAATCCGCGACAATCGGCATCACCACCCCCCTCGATCCAATCTATCGGCCTGCACATGAGGTGGTTGCATTGCGTTCGACGTTCGGTTCGGCCGCCGGTCACAGATACCGGAAACCAGGTTTCGTGATGTGGCTTCCTTGGGCCAAGCCTATCATGCGCCACCAGATTTCGACACAACGACCGGCCCCTGGGTTGCTCCGTTGACGCGCGGCCGCGAGAAATTTCGTGTCGGGCCAATCTGCTCTGGGCACCCGTAACAAATGTAGGCGCTCTAGCGAAAAGGTAGCGACTCGCATGATCCGCGCAATTTCGGATCAATTCGCTCAGGAGCCAAAGCATGTCCGTTTCGCGCCGACTCGCCCTTGCCATCATGGTTGCAGTGCTGGCGGTATCACCGGGGTTTATCAAGTCGGCATCGGCGGCCGATGCTCGCCCCAAGATCCGCTTCGCTGTCGGTCCCTATCAGCCGACGGCCGGGGACACCCGCAAGGCTTACGAACCGTTCTTCAAGTACATCGCCGACACAGTCGTTGCCGATTACGAGTTGACCGTGACCAGCGACTGGGCGGGCATAGCCATCGCGCTCACTAACGGTCAGGCCGACGTCACGTGGATGGGTCCTTGGGGATACGTCCTCGCTCATCACAATGGCGGCGCCGAGGCCATCGCAACCGTGAAGTACGATGGCAAGTCCACCTACCATGCGATTATCATCGCCCGCCCGGACCTCGATATAAAATCCTATCCCGACGATACAAAGGGCATGAGCCTGTCTCTCGCCGATGTCGGTTCCACATCGGGCTGGCTGATCCCGACTTATGACCTGAAGCAGCGCGGCATCGATCCCAGGACGTACTTCAAGTATCGGGACGGCGCATCACATGCCGCCAATGTTACAGCGGTCGCGAACGGTCAGGTCGATCTTGCGTCCGACTATAATCGCAACCTGGATGCCATGATTTCCAAGGGTCTCATTGGCAAGGATCAGATCAAGATCGTCTGGCAGTCGCAGCCTCTGCCAAACGACGCTCTCGTCGTTCGCAAAGGTTTCGATCCCACTCTCGCCGAGAAAGTCCGGGCCGCAATCCTGGCCATCGACGAAGCCAAGGCCAAAGACATCATGCCGCCACGCTATACAGGCTGGGTGGCATCCAGTCACGCCGATTACAAGCTGATCGAAGATGCAGGCCGCGCCCTGAGTCGCATCAAAGACGAATGAACCCCGCCGCTGCGCACAAGTGAGACCGTGAATGTCTGAACCGATCATTGCCGGCGGCGAACTGGACGAAACGCGTTATCGCACGGTTCTGGAGGCAGAGCGGCACGGCAGTTGGCGGCGATTTGCTTTCGCCGCATTGCTGCTTGCCATCTATGCTCTTTGCTTCGTGGTCGCCGACATCGATCTCTCGCGTCTCATCGACGGCATCCCCAGACTTTTGACCTGGCTCGGCCGAAGCTGGCCACCGAACCTCACCGATATTGACGCCGTATTGCGCGGTGCCGCCGAGACCGTTGCAATCGCCACGCTCGGCACTACGCTCGGCGCTATATTCGCAATACCGCTGACGATATTTGCCGCCGTCAACCTCACACCTTCGCGCCTGCTTTACTGGCCCGCCCGATCGATCCTCAACGTGCTCCGGTCCATCGACACCTTCGTATTCGCACTTTTGTTCGTCGCCGCGGTAGGGCTGGGACCATTCTCAGGCATTCTCGGCGTAGCGTTCCATGTCGCGGGCTCCTTCGCCAAGCTCTGGTCGGAGGAGATCGAGGCCGTCGACCCGCGTCCACTCGAAGCCTTGACGGCGACAGGCGCCTCCCGCCTTCTGGTCATGCGTTACGGCCTTCTGCCAACAATCATACCCGGACTGACCTCGACACTGCTCTACATCTGGGAGTTCAACATTCGCTCTTCGACCGTTCTCGGACTCGTCGGTGCCGGCGGTATCGGACAGCAATTGAAGAATGCAGTGGACCTGCTGGACTTCCCGAGCGTGCTGACCATCATCGCCGTGATTCTCGCGATGGTTGCCGTATGCGACGGGCTATCCGCATTGATCCGCAGGAGGCTCATCGCACCATGATCTGGCTCGAGCGGATTACAGTTGCATTCAAGGATGGAACGAAGGCTCTTGACGATGTGACGCTGGCGCTCGGCAAGACGCGATTCACTGTTCTGCTCGGCCCCTCCGGCGCAGGTAAGTCCACGCTGTTGCGTGTCGCCAATTGCCTTGCGCTCCCGACCACCGGCAGCGTCCGCGCCCGCGACGGCAGGGTGCTTGCCGGAAACCGGCGGCAGCTCGCCGCCCATCGCCGCGACACCGCGATGATTTTCCAGCAGCACCACCTCGTCGGCCGCATCAGTGCATTGGCCAATGTCGTCAACGGTCGTCTGGGCCGCCTCGGCCGTATTTACGCGGTTCTACCCGTTCCGCCTGCCGACCGCAGGATTGCCGTCTCCATGATCGACCGCGTCGGCCTTCTCGACAAGGCGCTCGTTCCCGCGCGCAACCTCTCAGGCGGCGAGCAGCAGCGTGTCGGTATCGCGCGCGCGCTTGCCCAGGAGCCTTCTCTGATCCTTGCCGATGAACCGGTCGCCAGCCTTGATCCGGCCACCGCTAATCAAGTCCTCAGCCTTATCGACACTCTGACACGCGTGGCTGGCATCAAGGCAGTCGTGAGTCTCCATCAGGTCGATCTGGCGATCCGCTATGCCGACTGGATCATCGGCCTCAATCGCGGTCGTGTAGTTTTCCAGGGCCCGCCCGGGGAGCTCGATCCAGCAGCGCTTGCAAGCATCTATCACGGCGCCGGAGAAATCGACGCCGCAATGTGCGCAGCGGGTGCTGCGATCGGTATCGCCGCAGCAGCCCAGTAATGCTGCAGCATGCAGCCCGATTCTGCCCGCCGGTGCAGCTATAAGATCGATTGCGCAGCCTCGCAGCCGACGACGCACTTGCACTGCGTGCGCCCCGTACTATGTCCAACACGGATCAAACGGATCAAGCTGCATGGTCTGGCATCAGCAGTGAACGTCCTAACATGACAGGAGCACGCATGTCCTCATCGCTCGACTGGTCGACCGTCACGGCGCCCAGCCTCGATGACTTGGAGCGTCTTGCGTTGGCCGCCTGGAGCCGCTTGCCCGTCGAAGTCCGGCGCACCTGCGGCGACGTCGTGATACGCATCGACGAATACGCCTCCGACGAAGTGCTGGACAGCCTTGGCATCGACAGCCCGTTTGAGCTGATGGGCCTCTACCAAGGCGTAAGTCTGGATCGCAGAAGCGTTGGCGACCCGCCCCGAGAGCCCGACATGGTATTCCTCTATCGCCGGGCCATTCTCGACTATTGGGCGGAGTCGGGCGACGAGACTCTGGCAGACCTCGTCACCCACGTGCTCGTCCATGAAATCGGCCACCACTTCGGATTTTCCGACGCCGACATGGAGGCGATTGAAGCGGCCGCTACGCCCGAAAGCCTGATCGGCTGAGACAACGGGTATAGAGCAGCCCACAACGGTCAGACGTGCTTCAATCAGAAGCTGACCTGCCCTGACACTGATCAATAATCAGGACGGATTATGCCAGCGCTGAAGTTACACCGTCCTTATGCCGCGACGTTTTTGCAGCACCGTCGGGCGGCATGACAGCGTATCGTCCCGGCGCACTTGCTCGTAAAGCCGATCCGGGCCAAGTTGGGTGCCTGATTTGAGCGGCAGCGTCAGAGGCACGCGCAGATTTGCGCGAAATCGGTGTCGCTCTGGAGACGAACAGTAGGGGGCTCCTGGTTATGCTGAATTGGGCTCGCAGGGTAACGAGCACGTCTTTTGCTGCGATAGGCGGGATCGGTCATTTCGGACTTGGGCTTGTCGCGCTTACGTTGCTGGGTTCATTCCAGCCGGCAAGCGCCGAAACCCCTCCGAGCCCTTCTGAATACATCGCCCACGTCGGCGGTGATGCAAAGCTGGTGCCCGCGGGCGCTCTGACCCTCGATGGCAATCGCATGATCTGCGGCCATCGCCCGACCGTGCTGGACAATAATCTGGACGACTATGCTGCGGCCTATCCGGGCTTCCTCATCGTCAACCCGAAGCTGATGAACCGTGTCTCCACGCCAGTGAAGATGTGGATCTATTCGCACGAGTGCGCCCATCAGTTTCGTGGCCCCGATGAGGATACGGCAGATTGTTTCGCAGTCCAGCGCGGCCGCCGCCAGGGCTGGCTGAGCGAGCAGGGCCTTGACGAGGTCTGCACGTTTATCAAACCCGCCAAGGGCGACATGATGCACCTGTCGGGATCGCACCGTTGCGAGTCGATGCGCCGCTGCTACAAGGATCCCAAGGTCCGCTGAACCGTCTCGTCGAGCGTCTGCCGGATCGGCTAGGTACGCCGGTTCCTCCCGCATGCGCACGCTCCGTCGCGCCTGCTATCAAATAATCCCCGACCCTGCAGCATGTTCTTAGCATGGCACGAGCCCTAGAGCATGTTTAGCTGAAGTGCGCAGCGGTTCAGCTAAACATGCTCAAAACAAGGTGCTGGATCGTGTTCATGTCTCCGTCAAACATGAACGCGATCTAGAGCCTGATCGGCGGAGATGGAAGCACGACTGCTTTCATCGAGGCCGTGATTGAGGCTCTCAAACAAAGAGATAGAGCAGGCCACAACGGCCTGAGGTGATTCAATCAAAACCTGACCTGCTCTAGCCCAGCGGAGCCGCCGTCCATGCCCTTCACAGCCTATCTGCGCATCCTTTCCGATCTGGCTGAGACGCTGCACGGCTGGATCACTGCACTGGCGCCCCTCGACCGCGCCCGCCGGCGCCGGGTCGCACGATACTCAGCCAGGATCGCCGAGACACTGGCTCGCGCCGCCGAAGCGCTGCATGCCCTGGAACTCGACCCCACCGATCGCCAGGCCGCGCGCCGCGCCTCCCGCGAGTTCGGTCGCATCGCGGGTTACGTGGAAACAATGGTCGGCGTGTTGGAACACCATCTTGACGGACGCAAGCTCGCTGGCGTTAAAAGACGCCTTGAACGCCTGGATGCAAGCGCGCCGCAAAGCGATTGCGTCCGATCGGCATCGGACCGGCGCATTGATCGTCTGACCGCCGCCGAAGGCTATTTCCGCGCCCTTGCCGACGGTCTCGAGACCTGACGCCACAAGCCAAGCCAGAAGAGAGAACCGCCGAGATGGACAAGTTCACGACGTTAACGGGCATTGCCGCTCCCCTGCCGCTGCGCAACATCGACACTGACATGATCATTCCCAAGCAGTTCTTGAAGACGATCAAGCGCACCGGGCTTGGCAAGTCGCTGTTCTACGAGATGCGCTACGACCAGGACGGCAAGGAAGTCGCCGACTTCGTTCTCAACAAGCCGGCCTACCGCAACGCCACGATCCTCGTGGCTGGAGAGAACTTCGGCTGCGGGTCGAGCCGCGAGCACGCACCGTGGGCGCTTCTCGACTTCGGTATTCGCTGTGTGATCGCCCCGGATTTCGCCGACATCTTCTACAACAACTGCTTTCAGAACGGCATCCTGCCGATCAAGCTGCCGCAGTCCGAGGTCGACAAGCTGCTTGACGATGCGAGCCGCGGATCCAATGCCACGCTGACGATCGATCTGGAAGCACAGGAGATCCGCGGCCCGGACGGCGGTGTCATCCATTTCGATATCGATCCTTTCCGCAAGCATTGCCTGCTCAACGGCCTCGATAACATCGGACTGACGCTCGAAAAGACTGATGCCATCGCACGGTTCGAGACCCAGGCGAAAGCCGATCGCCCCTGGGCTTGACCCACGCGCGGCTGGCATGTGCGGCTGGCGACCCAGGCGATTTGCAGCGGTAGCCAATTTGCAGACGCCCGGAAATTCCTTTTTTCAGCAGACGTCAATTCGGCCGCAAATCCGAATTGACGTTTTTTGTTTTCAGCAGATCCGCGCCCTGCAACTTGCGCCCCGAGAACATCTCCAACAGCCCTGGCGGGCATGTCGCGGCCGACACGCGGCCCTGCTTCCCGCACCGCGGCTCAGCTCTGCGATGGCCTTGATGGAACGCCTCGAACGCATGATTTTCGATGCGCCGGGCCCCATTTCACCCTCTTCAAAAAGGCATCCATGAGCGCTAGAGTGCTTCCTGCCGGCGCTTCCATTTCAGGCTCCAAGCGCGACTCACTCGATTTGAATTGCCTTGCTGACAAGAGTGCCGGACCTCGAAAATGCATATGGCGCGGGCCTTTTTTGACTCCGAACAGGGGAAAAACAGCCAATTTCGTTGCAAACGCGTCACGCCGCATTCGTTTTTGAAGATCAAAAGTGAAAAAGCGGCTTTGTGGCCAAAAGGAATTAACATATCCAATCTTGACCTGATCGGCATGAAACTTTTCCAGATTCTGAACCTAGAAAAATTCGAAACACCACCTGATGCCTTGAAGAGGGAGAGATCCAATGGCAGCTAAAACGAAGGCGAAGGCGAAAGCCAAGCCGGCAGCAAAGAAGACCTCGGCGAAGAAGGCCGTGAAGAAGTCCGCCACGGCCGCCAAGGCCGCTAAGGCGTCCAAGACCCAGGCAACCGTCACGCTTCGCAACCTGAGCGACGCCATCGCCGAGGCGCACGACCTGCCCAAGAAGCAGGCCAACGTGATGCTCACCGAGATGGTCGACATGATAACGAACCACCTCAAGAAGGGTTCGCGCATCCGCATCGGCGGGCTCGGTATCCTGCAGGTTCGCCATCGCCCCGCACGCATGGGCCGCAACCCGGCCACCGGCGAAAGCATCAAGATCAAGGCGAGCAAGAAGATTGCCTTCCGCGCCGCCAAGGATCTGAAGCAGGCCATCTGATAGGCCGCATCGTCACCAGCCGGGCCGCCCACCCGCGCAGCGCATGAAAAACGAAAGCCCCGGCCACAATGCGCCGGGGCTTTTGCTTTTGACAACGTGCTGAATTGTAGTGTGCAGCGGTTCAGCGTGAAAAGCGCACCGACGACCAAGGGCTGGATCGTCTCGCTGCGCACACGCAACAAAGCCTTGCCATCCGGCGGGATTCGCCCCGTCCGCAACGAAGCAATCCCAATGCGCTGTCAGGGGAACTGGTGCCGCTTGCGTGA
>JRYH01000152.1_pt1 | contig 23599 bp, 24 predicted proteins | sample 235351 | NCBI WGS metagenome assembly JRYH01 (sample SAMN03074221, study PRJNA261480) | activated sludge metagenome | biome: Wastewater Treatment Plant; feature: Wastewater; material: Activated sludge; isolation source: activated biomass of a wastewater treatment plant treating wastewater... ...
CCGCCAAACACCGCCGATTGCACGCGATAATGCGAATTGCCGCCGATAGCCCGCCACAGCACGACAACAGTGGCCGCGCCGTTACAATACTGGTCAGGTCGCCGCCGTCAGGCTCACCCGCCGCGCCAAAGCTTCGGTGCTTTCCTTTCGCTCGGAATAGCGATCCGTCAGGTAGAGCGATACGTCGCGCGTCAGCAGCGTAAACTTGACCAGTTCCTCCATCACATCGACCACCCGGTCATAATAGGAGGACGGTCTCATCCGGCCAGCTTCATCGAACTCCTGATACGCTTTGGCGACGGAGGACTGGTTGGGGATCGTCATCATCCGCATCCAGCGGCCGAGCACGCGCATCTGGTTGACCGCGTTGAAGCTCTGCGAGCCGCCCGATACCTGCATCACCGCGAGGGTCCGGCCCTGCGTTGGGCGGATTGCGCCGACTGAGAGCGGAATCCAGTCGATCTGGGCTTTCATGACGGCACTCATCGCACCATGTCGCTCGGGGCTGGTCCAGACCTGGCCCTCCGACCAGAGCGAGAGGTCGCGCAGTTCCTGCACCTTGGGATGATCGACGGGAGCGCCATCCGGCAGCGGCAGGCCGGACGGATCGAAGATACGTGTTTCCGCCCCGAAATGTTTCAGCAGACGCTCGGCCTCGAATGTCAGGAAACGGCTGTAGGATCGTTCGCGAAGCGAGCCGTAAAGCAGCAGGATACGCGGTGGATGGGTAGACGGCGTTGCTGCACGCAGCCGGTCTATGCCAGGAATATCAACGCAAGCGGCATCGAGATTGGGAAGATCGTCAGACATCAACGCTGCTCTTTCGCGAGTTCTGATACTTTGCCACCGCGCTCATACCAGCCTTTGGAGCGGTTTACGATCCAGACGACCGAGAGCATCACCGGCACTTCGATTAGCACACCGAAAACAGTGGCGAGCGCCGCGCCCGAGTGAAACCCGAACAGGCTGATGGCGGCAGCAACCGCCAGTTCGAAGAAGTTCGACGCCCCGATCAGCGCCGAGGGGCCAGCGACGCAATGCTGCTCGCCGGCCATCCGGTTGAGCAGATAGGCAAGGCCGGAATTGAAATAGACCTGAATCAGGATTGGCACGGCAAGCAGGCCGATGATCATCGGCTGCGCGATGATCTGTTCGCCCTGAAATCCGAACAGCAAAACAAGCGTCGTCAGCAGCGCCACAAGGGAAGCCGTGCCGAGTTTTGCGAGTAGCCTGTCGAGTGCAGCTTGCCCGCCGAGCGTCAGCATCCGGCGACGAATGATCTGCGCGATGATGACGGGAATGACGATGTAGAGCACGACGGACAGAACCAGCGTACCCCATGGCACCGTGATCGCTGACAGGCCCAGCAGCAGCCCGACAATCGGCGCGAAGGCGACGACCATGATGGCATCGTTTAGGGCAACCTGACTCAATGTAAAATGCGGCTCACCCTTTGTGAGGTTCGACCAGACGAACACCATGGCCGTGCATGGCGCGGCGGCAAGAATGATGAGGCCGGCAATATAGCTGTCGATCTGATCCGCCGGCAGATACGGCCGGAACAGCCAGCCGATGAACAGCCAGCCCAGCAGCGCCATCGAGAACGGTTTTACCGCCCAGTTGATGAACAGCGTCACGCCGATGCCCCGCCAGTGGCGGCCGACCTCGCCCAATGCTGCGAAGTCGATCTTGAGCAGCATAGGGATGACCATCAGCCAGATCAGCACCGCCACCGGCAGGTTGACGCTGGCGATCTCTGCCGAGCCAATCATCTGGAACACGCCAGGCAGGAAGTGGCCAAGCGCGATGCCGACAACGATGCACAGGGCGACCCAAAGGGTGAGGTAGCGTTCGAAGGTGGACACGCAATTCCCTCAGGCCGTTGCGACGCGCCGGCCGTGTTCGTCGATCACGCGCTCGCCATCTTCCTTGACGAACGCGCCGCACTGCGGCGGCAACAGGCCGAGCACGTCCTCGGACGGTCGGCAGAGCTTGACGCCCCTCGGGCTGACGACGACAGGCCGGTTGATCAGGATAGGATGCGCCGAATTACCGGTGCAGAGGAATAGGACGTTGAAGACGCGGTGCTCTTGTCCATCAGACATGGGACCTGCCTTTCGTGGGGTCGCAACAGGAGGACAGCGCCGCCATTGCCGGATTGCAGACTTCCGGGTGGCCCTGACAGCAATCGCGCATGAGGAATTCCACGAGACCGGAAAGCGTGGCCAGCGCAGCGCTGTAGATGATCGACCGTCCCTCACGGCGGGACACGACAAGTCCGGCCTGTTCGAGATGGCTCAGGTGAAACGACATACGAGACGACGACGCGCCATCCATCGCTTCGCCGATGGCTCCAGCCGACATGCCTTCCGGGCCAGCGGTCACCAGCAACCGGACGATACGGAGTCTCGTCTCCTGCGAGAGTGCGGCGAAGGCGTTAAGGGCTTGCTTCTCGTTCATCGCAACTTCAACATCTCAAGAATCATTGAGATAATGAATATGCCAAAGTTGCGCTAAGCGCCAGGGGGAATCTCAAAGCTCTGTCCGAACGAGGCCCCATCGGTTGTCATGGCCGCTTTAAGGAGGGCTAGGGAGGGGAATAGCGTAAACGTAGTTCTCTGTTTCATCGCTCTCCGCCCGCCACCTCATACCGCTTACGTGCCTGCTCGCACGCTTTAAAGACATCTGGCGCTCTGGTGAGGACGCAGTAGAAAAGCGGACTGGTCCCGCTCGCAATGCGGGGCAGGCTCAGCGAAGGAAGGCGGCCGGTCGCCCTCCACACAGCCCTCATGAGGAACGTGCAGCAGGACCGCCCATTCTGGCACACGCCACATCGGCCCCTGTTCCTGCTCGCGGCTTTAACGGCCTTGGCAGTGCCCGCCGTATGGCTCCTTCCCTACGGAGTAGGGCCCGAGCCGGTCGCGTGGCATTTGCACGAGTTGCTGTTCGGCATGGGTGGCGCAGCCATCGGCGGCTATCTGCTCACCTCTTTACCCGCCTGGACAAAGCACGGCCCCATCGCGCCAAGTCTCACAGTGGCCATGTGCATCCTATGGGCCGTGTCGCGTCTGAGCTTTCTTCGGGCGGATACGCTGCCCGACATCCTCCTGACAGCGGGAACACAAGCGTACCTCGCAACGCTCGCGGCCCTCGTCGCTTGGCACACACTCACGCGGCGGATCTGGTCCAAGGCCTATCTTGCACTCGCGCTGCTGATGCTGATTGCGAGCGATCTCCTCTATCTCGCTCGCCTGCGTGAAGATGGGGTCGCGTCGGCCGGGGCAACGGAAGCGGTCCTTGGGTTTGCGCTATTGATTTGCCTCGTCGGCGGCCGCGCCGTGCCAGCCTTCACCAGAAGCTGGCTCGAGAGACAGACCGCGCCGAGCCTCATGCGGGACAGCCCTGTCCTGTCCGTTCTGAGCTTGGGAGCGCTCGTCTGTGGCGGTCTTCTCGCCTTTGCCGAAGCTCACAGGGCGGCAGGGCTCCTGCTCATTCTGTCAGGAGCGCTCCAGATCGCGAGACTTCTCGGCTGGCAGACTTGGAGCGTGCGCCGCTACCCCGCACTCCTCCTATTGCATCTGGCTTGGATCTGGTTGCCGGCGGGATTGCTGCTCCTCGGTTTGGCCATGCTGCACCCCGAATGGAGCGCGGCGCCGGCCGCCATCCACGCGCTGACCATGGGCGCGATGGGAACGATGATCCTCGCGATCATGGCGCGCTCGGTCATGGCACGCAGGGACGATAGGCTTGCGTTGGGCCGGCGGCTGGCGCTCGCCTTTGCTCTGGTCTGGCTATCGGCCCTGCTGCGCGTCTTGACGCCCGTCATACCCTCAGGGCTGCCCGATCCAATCCGCACGGCCGCCATCTTTTGGATGACGGGCTGGATGCTTTTCCTTTGCACCTATGTTCCAGCCCTGCGCCGTCCGGTCCCGCGCCCCATTTTGAGCGCGCGTCTCACACTCCCATGACCCCGCATGTCCGCATGTCCCTTACGCTCGAGCTGCTGCCGGTCGAGACGGAGGCCGGATCGCCCTGCACTGAGATCTCTGTCCCCGTGCCGCCTTACGCTCATTCGGCAGCAACGCTCCGTGTTCCGTCCTGGGCCACAGTCTGCAGAACGGTGAACCCCTCAAACTCCGGATGGCCTTGATAGAGCGGCTTGGTCGCCCCTGCGCCGGCATGAACTTTGCGGAACTGCTCCGATTTGGTCCACGCCTCAAAGTTGGCCTTCGAGCGCCAGATCGTGTGCGAGGCGTAAAGAACATGATCATCGCGCTCCGGCCCTTTGAGCAGGTGGAACTCGATAAAGCCCGGCAGTTCATCGAGGTGGCTTTCGCGCGAAAGCCAGACCTTCTCGAAATCGGCCTCCGCGCCCTTCATGACCTTGAAGCGATTCATGGCAATGAACATCATCTTCTCTCTCTTGATCCAGGCCTGCGTCTTGCGGCCGTCCCGATGGCACTCAATGACAGCGCCTTGTCAAATCCAGGGCAACGATCAAACAAGCCGTGCCTGACCTGGATGCGGTGCTGGAGCAACGCCTTCGGGGGCGCGCAGGTTCTGCTCGACGAGCGTTGTCCGCAGATCATATTATTCAATACTTTAAGTATCAACAAACGATCGAACCAATCGGGCATCCGCCCGCATTACTCAAAACAAACGCCAGCCGGGAGCGAGCCCGGCTGGCGATACGTGTTGAGACGAAGCCGCAGCTCAGTCGATATCGATGCCCGCCAGGGCGTAGTGGCGGATCGTCTTGCGGTTGGCGATCAGCTCGTCAACCGTCGGCTCCTGCTTCATGGCCCGCGTCAGCGCCGTGGTCATGGCCTCGTAGTTGTTCTTGTAGAGCTCTTTCTTGTCGAGGTTCGCGTCCGTCGCCGTCCGCGGATCGAGCCAGACCGTGGTGATGATCGCCACGTCGTTTGCGATGTCCTTCGGGATGATGCCGTTGGCCACCGCATCGACGATCGCGTCGCCGAGCGCTGCCTGCACCACGCCGCCGAGAAGATCGACGTACTCGGCGCTGGCGATGGTCACCTTCGAGGTCATGATCGCCGCCGGGCGAACCATCTGGTTGCAGTCGCGCAGGATGAACATCCGCGTGTGACCTGCGGACTGGCCCATCATCGTGGCGAACGCCGTGCCGACCGGCCCCTTGACGGAGCCGATCACGACCTCCGGCATCGCATCGGTCACCTGGCCTTCAGACGCGAACACCGTGGCTTCGCCAGTCCTGAACCAAATCTCAGACATGAATTCCTCTTGTTTCCTTGAGTGGATGGAGTTCGGATCCATTCGACGAGACACTCGTCCTGCTGGACCGTGCAGGTCTGCAAAATTGGGGAGATACGTCGCGCTGCCGACGGCGCCCGAGAGCGCCGCCGGCTTTCATCTTTCAAGCGTGTGCAAGCGTGTGGATCGGGGCCTTATGTGCACCCGGAGGGAAGGAAACCAATCTTCCTCAAGACGCACGGCCAAAAATGAGAGCCGTTTTCCGATCCACTCGAACTGTAACGGCCCTAAACTCGATACTTGATCTCGTGGGAACCGCCTGGCATGTGGGGCACGCCCCAGACAGCCACCTCCCTGCGATAGGGCAGCGGATACTGCGGATCCTTCTCCTCGATCTCACGCGCCAGCCGGTGCCCATCGAAGGTCGCATCCGCGATCAGCTTCGGCGCAAGCGCATCCCCGATGAGATAGATGCCCTTGATGTCGTTCTTGGCCCAGTCGTCCTGGCGGGCCTTGAGATCGCGGAACAGCGACACGTTGGATCTGCGCCCCGTCACGAGAACGAGCGTGTCGTACTCATGCCACTTGTGGGTGCGGTTCTCCGTGCGCGGGCTGCGGCCTGCGCCGTTGAACTCGATCTTATGGCCGTCACCCCAGACGTCATAGAGCTCGATCCGTCCCTCTTCCGCCCGCGACGCCCAGACATCGCTGATGATCTCGATATTGAGCTCGTTGAACATGCGCCGCACGTTCGGATATTCGAGCGTGAAGTGCATGTAACGCCCGAGATCGACCCCGCTCGCAACCTTCACCTCATGGCCCGCTTCCGCGAGCTTCTGCGCGAGGCTCGGCGCCATGTAATAGGGATCCGCGTTGAGGATCATCACACGCTTGCCGATCTTCTTGCTGCCGGCAAAGATCTGCTCCGGCGTCACCATGTAAGGCAGGTCGGCGCTGATGCCGGGCACGGGCGCATGCGTCATCGCGCTGGTGCCGTCGACGTTCCAGTGCGCGCCGGTGGCAACAACGACCTTGTCGGCGCCGTAGCCGAGCACGTCGTCCACCCCAAGCGGCTTGGATCCGAGCGCGATCTGGGAATCGCGGTTCTTCTTGACGAGCTTGGTGAGCTGCGTCTCGCGATAGTCGCGATGGTAGCCCCACTCGCCGAGACCCGGAAGCGTCGCCACCTGGTTGACGTATCCGCCGATCTTGTCGGCCTTGTCCGCCAGATGCACCGTATAGCCGCGCTCCATGAGAACGCGTGCGCATTCCGAACCGGCCGGGCCGGCGCCGATGACGAGGATGGTATCGTCGGAGGCCTTCTTCTCGAACTTCTCGGGATGCCAGCCGCGGCGGTATTCCTCGCCCGCCGTTGCGTTCTGCGTGCAGACCATAGGCGGCCCGCCGATCTCCCACCGCGAGATGCACACGTTGCAGCCGATGCAGGTGCGGATATCGTCGACGCGGCCCTCCTTGATCTTGTTCGGAAGGAAGGGATCCGCGATCGACGGCCGCGCCGCACCGATAATGTCGAGCTGCCCGGTGCGGATCACCTCGACCATCTTCTCCGGATCCGTGAAGCGCCCGACGCCGAGAACCGGCTTCTTGGAGGTGAGCTTGATATAGCGCTGCCACGGCAGCTGATGGCCTTGGCGATGGAAGCGCGACGGACCCGCATCCTCGCCCCACTCTGCGATCACGCCGATGTTGACGTCCCACACGTCGACGAGCGGATCGGCGAGCTCGACAAAGCGCACGCCATCCTCTTCGACCTGGACCCCATCCTGGCCGCTGAGCGAGTCGACGGCGAAGCGCGTCGCGATCGCGCAGTCGTTGCCGACAGCGTTGCGGACCTTCTCAAGCGTCTCGAGCCAGAAGCGCGCGCGGTTCTCGAGCGATCCGCCGTAGCCGTCTGTGCGCTTGTTGTAGAAGGGCGAAAGGAACTGCAGCGGAAGGTAGGCGTGCGCGCCATAGACGTAGACGATGTCGAACCCCGCATCGCGCGCCCTCAGGGCCGCATCGACATAGAACTGCTGCACCATCCTGATGTCATCGAGATCCATTTCCTTGCAATAGGACTGGGTCTCGAAGTCCGACGCGTACTGGCTCGGACCACGCGGCGTCTGCCGGCTTTCGAGGCACGGCGCGTGCGGGCCGCCATACCAGAGCTCGACGCCGACGAGCGCGTCGTATTTATGCACTTCGTCCGTCATCGCGCGCAGGTTGCGCACGTCGCCCTCGTCCCAGATGCGCGCCGAGACGCGGTTCGTATCGTCTGATTCCGGATGGATGGAGCAATATTCGGTATTGAGGCCACCCCATCCGCCTTCGGCTTTCATGGAGCGGTGCGCGGCCTGGAACCCCGGGCGGTCGCTTCCGGCACCAATGCAATGAGGCACCTGATAGAAACGGTTCTTCAGCGTCTTTGGGCCGATTTGTATGGGCTCGAATAGAATAGAATACTTCTCGTCCATGGCGTTTCTCCCGATTATTCAACTCGTTTTTCTTGTTCAGAATTCCAGAGAGCAAGGCATGACTCTCCCTTCGTCCTGAACCCAGGCCGGCAAGCGCAATTCCTTTGCGAGGCCGAGCGGCTGCCATCGGAAAACCGGGGTTTTCCGAGGAGTTCTCGTTTTTGTTTTTTATGCGGTAGCGTAATCAGCGAGGCAGACGCGGCGCGTTTGCTTCACCGTTCAAGCGCGTACTTAAACGTTCCCGCGTCCCTTATGATTTCGAAGTTCGTCGCGGAGACTAACCGCAAACTCACGCGAGCTCCGAACGCAGGACACTAGAACCGGACCGTGTGCGCCATACCAAGTTCCTCCCGCTCATTATTTCTTTATGTCGAAAAAATAGGTCAACTGACCAAGATCTGTCAAGCACTGAGAAAGCGCGCACAATGCAAAACCGGTCCGCTTCGCACACGCGCCAGCCGACATCCTGCTCTATCAAAAAATAGATGGGCGTGTCGCAGCCAGTGCCCGCGCTTACACGGCGAAGAGCATCGCGACGTTGGATCGCAAAACTACGATGTGAAAGCGCGCGAAAGAGCAAGAGAGCGCCTTGCCACCCTGCCTGCTGAAATCAGCCGTTCCGTTGCCAATTCTGCGAGCAGCAGTCGCGCCGCCAGCGCCCATACTTCCAAGGCGCGAACGGGTGGTGCTCGCCGCGGATATCGGGCGGAGGATCGTAGCCTGCGCTGCCCCAGGGATGGCAGCGGGCAAGCCGCGACAGCGTCAGCCACAGGCCGCGCCATGGGCCATTCCTGTCGATCGCCTCGAGCGCGTATTCCGAGCAGGTGGGCAGGTGGCGGCACTCGGCGCCCATCAGCGGCTTCAACGTCCAGCGATAGGCATGGATCGGCGCTTTGACGATTGCCGCAAGCCAGCCCATCGCTGCAAAGTCCTCCTCGATCGCGCCGGCTGTCAGGCGCCCGCGGCAGCGCGCGGCGATGCGCCTGCGTTCACATCATCGAGCGCGCGCTCGATGGCGTCGAAGATCAGCAGCGTCGACGCGTGGCGATGCGGATAATCCTTGACCGGCTCGAGTAGCCCGAGGTCCGCCCAGCGTCCCTGCGGCCGCGGCCCCCCGGCCTTCAGCATGTCGCGCATGGCGGCCGCCACGGCCCTGAGTTCACTGACTTGCGTGCCGACGATCTCACGGCCCACGATCGCCGCCGACGCCTGGCCGAGCAGGCAAGCCTTGACCGACTGGCCAAAGCCGGAGATGCGGTCGCCGTCGAGCTTCAGATCGATCTCGACGGTCGAGCCGCACAGCTTCGAGTGCGCGCGGGCGGAGGCATCCGGATGCTCGAGCCTGTCGGAATGCGGGATCGCCGCCGCCAGCTCGAAAATCCTTTGATTGTAGATGTCGTCAAGGTCCGCCATAGGCGTTGGTATCCCCTCTCGCTCTTCCGACTTTTCCCAGTGGCTTCTATATATAGGACGCCGCGCGCTGCCATTCGAGCCGCGTCGTGCCCGTCCATCTTGTCACGTCTCCCCGATTTTACAGACAAAGGGCCTCCATGTCCGACGACCGCCTTCCAACCGGCTTTCCCGCGCGCGGCTCAGCCACGGAGATCGAAGAAGGTCTCGTCTTCCAGCCCAAATTCGGCGCCGATGGGCTGATCGCCGCCATCGTGACCGATGATGCCACGGGCGCGGTGCTGATGTTCGCCTGGATGAACGCCGAGGCCCTGCGGCTCTCCCTCGACACGGGCATCGCGCATTTTTGGAGCCGCTCGCGACAGCGCCTGTGGCGGAAAGGCGAAGAGAGCGGCAACCTCCTCGCCATCCGCGAAGCCCGCGTCGATTGCGACCAGGACGCCATCTGGCTCAAGGTTGCCGTGGAGGGTGCCGGCGTCGCCTGCCACACAGGTGCCAGATCCTGCTTCTACCGCCGGGTCGAGTTCGGCAGTGAGGCGCGCGGAAAGCTTACGCGAAGCGATCCTTGAAGGATCTGGGTGAACACGGGAACCAAGGCGCCCGCTTCGGCTCCGCGCGATAACCGTCACCGCGTAAAGGAGTTTTCTATTCGGTCACACCCTTGGTAGTGGGACTTTAATCGAAATCTGCTAGTCTCCACGTAAGAGTTGAGGGGATCCCGAGGCTCGGCGACGCGACGGATTCCACGAAGCACCCGCACCGGTTGAGCCCTGGGCAGGGACGAGGCCGGAGGAGTGGAGTCTGGCATGGCCATGGCAAATCCCGGCGCAGGCAAGGTCAAGATCGGACTGGCCCTTGGCGGCGGGGCGGCCAGAGGATGGGCTCACATCGGCGTATTGCGCGCCCTCAACAGCGCCGGCATCTACCCCGACATCATTGCCGGCACATCCATCGGCGCCGTCGTCGGTGCGTGCGAGGTTGCGGGCCAGCTCGATGACCTCGAGACATTCGCCCGCGAGCTTACGCGCCGTCGCGTGTTCGGCTATCTCGATTTCAATCTTTCCGGCACCGGGCTGATCACGGGTCACCGCCTCGGCGAGCGCCTGCGTCGGCAGCTCGGCGACATCACGTTCGAGGATCTTCCGCGGCGCTTCACGGCGGTCGCCACCGAGATCGGGACCGGCCACGAGGTCTGGCTCTCTCGCGGCAACCTGGTCGACGCGGTCCGCGCCTCTTACGCGCTTCCCGGCGTTTTCCGGCCGGTGAAGGTGGAGGGGCGCTGGCTGTTCGACGGGGCGCTCGTCAATCCCATTCCGGTTTCCGTCTGCCGTGCCCTCGGCGCGCGCTACGTCATCGCGGTCAATCTCAATATCGATATTTCGAACCGAGGCACCATCTCGAACATCAGCGCCATACCGCACGCCGATCCGGACGTGGAGGAGCCGCCCCCCGTGACCGGAAAGAACGGTATTGCCGTGCGCCGGCTCCTGCAGCGGCAAATCTTCGGGCGGGGCGAGGATGTGCCTGGCATCTCAACGGTCATGGTCGATGCGTTCAACATCGTGCAGGATCGTATCGCGCGCTCACGCTTGGCCGGTGATCCACCGGACTCCATGATTAGCCCGCGGCTGCACGGCATCGGCCTCTTCGATTTCCATCGTGCCGAGGAAATGATCCAGCGAGGAGAAGCGGCGGCGAAGCGCGAGATCGAGGATCTCACGCGGGAGCTCGAGGGCCGCCATCAAGCCGGCGGCGGGACCGAGGTCGCCGCTTCGTGAGCCTTCCGCATCCGCGTGAGCGCGAGCGTTTCACGGAGACTATCATCTGAAATCCGGCTGGACGAAAGTGGCGCACATGGCCGTCTTTCCAACAGCAAGCCGTCGAGAACTCGGCCGCGTTCACACAGTCCGTCCAATGTTTGAGAGCGTGAAACTATCAGGCTCTAGAGTGCGTCCGGAAAAGTGGGAAGCACGAGGAAACAAAAGCTTAGAGCCGTTCCTCGATTCTACTTAAAGCGGAACGGCTCTAAGCATTGCGTTGCGACCCGGCTTTCGAGAAGCGAAAGCAAGAGCAAAAAAACGTCCCTTAAAGGGGTCGCCGTCCGCCCTCTCTCGATGGATGCAGAAACCGTTCGCCGCAGGAAACATCGCTGATAAAAAATATCGCCCGCCGCGCACCGCGCTTGGAGATGAAACGGCTCCAAATATGCAGGTCCGGTTTTACAGCCGAACGAAAATCAGACCTCGCGACCGGGCACGCTTCCTTCGCTTCGCGAACTTGGATCAGTCCTTGGTGTCGGTCTTACACGTCGGGAGCAAACGTTGTTTGCTCCCGACGACGACCCGAATGGATCACGCGTCGCAGCGCGCCGCCTCAACCCGTCGCGATGTAGTTGCGCATGGCCGAGACTTCCAGCTGCACCTCGGCAAGGTGATACTTCACCACGTCTCCGATCGAGATGATCCCGACGAGCGCGTCGTCTTCAATAACGGGAAGATGGCGGAAACGCCCCTTCGTCATCATCTCCATCAGCTCGTCAAGCTCGCTCATCTCCTGGCAGGAGACCACCACACGCGTCATGACTTCGGACACCGTCATGCCGAGCGCATGGACGCCGTGATCGGCAACAGCGCGAATGATATCGCGTTCCGAAATGATGCCGTCCACCCGGCCGCTGTCTCCCACGACGACGACCGCGCCGATCTTCTTGGGAGCGAGCTTCTTCACGACGTCGAGCAGCGTGGCGTTCGGCCGTACGGTCGAAACTGCCCTGCCCTTCGACTTCAGTATCGATGCAACGTTCATGACTTGCCTCCCGCCTGCCACGTCCGAAACGCCCGCCCACTGGCTCGCCGGCCAGCTACATCAGCATTTGCGACCGCACAGGCTTTATTGTTTTAGATTATTTTCGCCTTCAGTCGTGTCACTAGAGAACGCTTTACGCACTATCCGTGCACCTCGAATTACAGAGTGATGCAAACTCGCAAGCTGCGCAAGAGTTCAATCAACGTTTGGTTGCACAGATTCCGGCCGGGCGGAAATATCAAAAATCCCATAAGCAATAAGGCCGAACAAATAACCTCCGAGATGGGCTTCCCATGCGATTCCCGCGGAGTTTTGTGCAACGCCGAAACCGATGACGGTGAGCACGTTCAAAACAACGAGGATCGCGCTCACGCCAAGGATGCGCGAGTCCGTCAGCGCCGCGCGGAGGGGCATCAGCGGCACCGAGCGGGGTGCCTCCCGCAAGCGGCGGAACCCTCCTGAATCTACGGCCGGAAAGAGAATTCGCAGCACGCCGCCCATGAGCCCGAAGATGGCGCCTGAAGCACCGATCATGGGCTGCATCAACCCGGGATTTGCGACGTAGAAGACGCCGGCGCCGGCGAGTCCGGAAAGTGTGAAGAACACCAGAAAGCGCAACGTTCCGAGCCGTTCCGCTATTGCACCGCCGAACGCGAGCAGCCATGCTCCGTTGAAAGCGAGATGCATCCAGTCTCCATGCAGCAACATGTGGGTAAAGGGTGAGGTGAAGAGCGCGAGCTCTCCCCCTGGGAGATCAGCGCCGCCCGGCCCATAGCGTCCGGGGATGAATGCGCCGGCCAGCACGAGCCAGAACGCCTCGTCGTTGGAAAGGAGCGCGAAGGCCGCGTGCACGAGCACTAAGAGCGCAAGCAGAAAAAGCACGACGTTCGGGACATTGAAAGCAGGCTCATGCCGGGGCGCGTTGGTGGGGATCACGCGGGTCTCCTCGCTCCTGTCGGATATTGGACACGTGAGTAGCACGGCAGAGCCGTGCCGGTCGCCGGGATAGCAGCCCCGCTGCATATGGCACGGAAGCTGCTGTTGTCGATGCCAGGCCCACCTTGAAACGCCGGTGAGCTGAACAATTCCGCAGAGCCACTGCTCTGGGCGGGCGCGGCGATCTGCTGCGGTCCTGTCCGAGGCGTGCGCCCCGAAAACAGGACCGAGATGAGACACCCGGCAACCGAGGCCATCTATGCCTATTGGAACGAGCTCAGAGGAGGGCGCCCGGCGCCGAGGCGCCTGGAGATCCAACCCTCCCGCATCTCGCCGCTGCTGCCCGACACCTTCATCCTCGAGCGTATCGGCCGATCCGCCTTCCGCTTCCGCCTCGCCGGCTCACGTGTGAGCGCCCGTTTCGGGACGAGCCTCAGGGAACAGGACTTCATGGCATGCTGGACCGAGGCCGACCGGGGGCTGCTCGAGCCGCATCTGATGTCCATCATAGACTGTCGCCGCATCGGCCTCTTCACCGGCGAAGCGCCGAGCGACGCGAGCGGGAAGCACGATTGCGGCCATCCCGTCCGGAGGGAGTTCGAGCTGATCCTCCTCCCGCTGTTTCATACCGGCTACGAGATCGATAGGTTGCTCGGGCACCTCGCCTTTCATGAGGATCCAGCGGCGACTTATGCCGATCGGATCTCCCGCCTCCGCCTGCTCGCGGCCGAGTCCGTCTGGCCCGAGGGCGAGGAAAACTACGCATCCTCATGGCACGAGCGCCAGCTTCCGCTGAGCCCGCACGTGCGGACAGCGCGCATCGTCCGGCAGGGGCATCGCCAGTTCCGCGTCTATGAGGGCGGGCTTGCTGCCGTGCGGCGCGGCAGCGCTGAAACCCATACACGCTGATCCCCAGCAGCTGGCTTGTCCCACAGCGAACCCATGCTTGGACCGCATCGATGAAGAGCCTGCCGCTGGCGAGCCACCTTCTTCGGAAGTATAAACCATTGTTGTAGTTTACTATTTACCATCAACTCACGCCACTGCCGCAAGGGCAGAAGGCACAATATCGCTCGCCCGCGCGGCGCACCCCCGGCAGCTTCCCGCCTCCGCCGGACATGGGTGAGGGAAACCCGCCGCTCACTGGCGCGTTGAGGCCCCAGGGCGCCCCTCTCCAGCGTGCAGTATCGGGGCGGCGGTTAGGCGTTCGTTAAACCTGCTGTTCCAATATGGGACTCCTATGGTCCATGAACGGCTGACGTGCCGTTTTGGGGCCTGGGAAAGTTGTGCTTCGGTAAGGCGCGGGTTTGTCCATGTCTCATAGTTCAGCCAGCATCCTGAAGCCGTCGCTGCGGCTCGACGCCCGGATCGTTCCCGACCGGCGGCGCCATAAGCGCTACCCGCTCGCCCTCCTCGGCCGCTTCATGCGCGCGAACAAGCAGGAGTTTCCTTGTAGGCTCAACGACATTTCGGTCGGCGGCGCATCGTTCATGTCCCCGGTCGAGGTGGATATCGGCGAGCGCATCGTGGCCTACCTGGATGAGATCGGCGGCATCGAAGGCGTGGTCGTGCGCACCTTCGACGGCGGCTTCGCCATCTCGCTCACCGCAAGCCAGCACAAGCGGGAGAAGCTCGCCGCGCAGATCACGTGGCTGGTCAACAAGGATGAGCTCGGCAGCGCCTTCGGGCGGCGCCACCAGCGCATGCCCGTCAACCGGACCTCGAAGCTTCAGCTCAGCGACGGCACGACCATCGACTGCCGTGTGATCGACGTCTCCCTTTCAGGAGCGTCCATCCAGACCGACATCCGCCCACAGATCGGAGACGTGGTGATGTTCGGCAAGCTGCGCTGCAAGGTCATGCGCTACCACGACCGCGGTATCGGCGTGCAATTTGTTGACATTCCCGATCCGGAAGCCCTGCGGCGATACTTCGGCTGACCGGGGCGAACAGATGTCCCGTGGGGAACGCCAATTTAGCTCAAATTTTGCTCGATTTCTGGCGCCGTACTTCAGACGGCCACGACTTTTCTCGGCTACTGTCGATCGCGTGAGAGGGTTCGTAGGGGTAGTGAGTATGAAGCGTCTCGTAGTGTGCGTAGTGGCCATGGCGGCGTTGGCCGGGCCGACGGGAGCGATGGCGGAACCATCCGTCTACCGGGCCGTCACCGCCAAGAGTTCTCCGTTCATGCGCGTGTATGGTCCGTCGCAGCCGCCGTATGGGTTCGTCCGTTTCTGTGACCGCAACCCCAGCGAATGCAATCCGCAGCGCATCGAGGACGTGCGCTTCCAGCCCACGCCCGAGCGGCTGAGCGAGCTCGACGAGGTCAACCGCTGGGTCAATCACGCCATCGAGCCCGCGACCGACCAGGACATCTACGGCGTCAGCGAGTATTGGACCTACCCGGTCGATCGCGGCGACTGCGAGGACTACGCGCTGTTGAAGCAGAGGATCCTGCTCTCGCGCGGCTGGCCGAGAAGCTCGCTCCTGCTCACCGTCGTGCGCGACGAGAAGGGCGAAGGCCACGCCGTGCTCACGGCCCGCACCGCCCAGGGCGATTTCGTCCTCGACAACAAGGTCGATGACGTCCGGCTTTGGAGCGATTCCGACTACTATTTCATCATGCGCCAATCGTACCTCGATCCGCGCGTATGGGTCTCGCTCGACGCCACCGATCGCGCTGCACCGGACGCCATCGCCGGCGTGCGGGACGGGCAGTAAGGAAAAGGATCGACGGCGCACGTCATAAAGGCTTCCCCGAGCCCGGGCTCCCTGCCCTGTCCCCCCAAAGCCGGGCTCCCTCGAGCCGGACGCGACATCCCCCGCGTCCGGCTCATTTTCTTGGGCACGATACGTTCCGGATGGTCTGTGGCCCGCTCACCGCCATGCGGGCCTCTATTCCGCTTGAGCGCGAAGGCCGGCCTTGTAGCGTTTCCAGTTGGCCACGTAGCGCCCGGCACCCTTGCTGAAGCCGCGCACCTCTTCATCGGTCAGCTCCCGGATTATCCTGCCGGGCGAGCCGAGCACCATCGAGCGCGGCGGGATGACCTTGCCCTCGGGGATCAGCGTATTGGCGCCGATCACGCATTCCTCCCCGATCCGGCTGCCGTTCAGGATGATCGACCCGATGCCGATCAGGCTGCCCCGGCCGATGGTGCAGCCATGCAGCATGACCATGTGGCCAATGGTGCAGTCTTCACCGATATCGAGCGGAAATCCCGGATCCGTATGAAGAACGCAGCCGTCTTGCACGTTGGAGCGCGCTCCAACCCGGATCAGCTCGTTATCGCCGCGCAGTACCGCGCCGAACCAGATGCTGGCATCCTGCTCGATCGCCACCTTTCCGATGACGACCGCATTGGGCGCCACCCAGTATCGGCCGTCGGGAGGAGTGTCGGCGGATATGCCATCCAGCTCGTAGAGCGCCATCGCCGGCCGCCCCTCACGCGTCCTCGAGATCCATTTCGAGGATAGCCATCTGGAACTGGTAGCTGATCTCTCCCTCCTCTTCCTCACGGTAGAGGGTGGCGACGAATTCTCCGCCGATGAAGACCTCGGCCATATCGGCCTTCTTGGGTTGCGGACGCACTTCGAGCTTCGGAGCGCCAAACGTTTTGCTCAAATAGGCCTGCAGCTTCGCCAGTTCGTCTTTTTTCACTCTTCGCGCTCCTCGTTATCGGCCACTCACCCCCGCATCGTACCCCAAGGGGCAAGAGCGATGCTGTGCGAGGTCAAAGCATTGCATAGTCGTCTGGTAGCGTGGATGGATCGGAGACAAAGGTCTGATCCATGGACCGTGCGGGCTCGGCCGTGCCGGCCGGCCCCACGATGCGTGCTGGAACGCCGGCAACCGTCACGTGCGGGGGCACATCGCGCAGCACCACGCTGCCCGCCGCGATGCGCGAGCAATTTCCCACGTGGATGTTGCCGAGCACCTTTGCGCCGGCGCCGATGAGAACACCGGATCCGATCTTGGGGTGCCGGTCGCCCGTAACTTTCCCGCTGCCGCCAAGCGTGACCGCGTGCAGCAGCGAGCAGTTGTCCCCGAGCGTCGCAGTCTCACCGATCACAACGCCCGTGGCGTGATCCAACATCAATCCATTGCCGAGCCGGGCCGCTGGATGGATATCCACTGCGAACAGACGCGACGCCTGGCTCTGCAGGTAGAGTGCGAAATCGCGGCGGTCGTGGCGCCATAGCTCGTGCGCAAAACGGTAGGTGACGAGGGCATGAAAGCCCTTGAAGTAGAGAAAGGGCTCGAGATAGCGGGATGTCGCCGGATCGCGCTCGAGGACGGCTGCGAGATCCGCGTTGAACGCGCGGCCGAGTTCCGGATGGGATCCGAGCACATCGCGAAACGTCTGCTCGATCAGCCCGGCGCCGACATCGGCATGGCCGAGGCGCTGTGCGATGCGGTGGCAGATCGCATCCTCGAGGCGCTCATGCCGCGCGATGCTCCCGTGAATGAACCCGGCGAGTGCCGGCTCTGCCGTCATCGCCGCCTGAGCCTCGCTGCACAGCGTCCGCCAGATGGCGTCCTCCGGCACAGGCGATACGCCGGCGGGACGCTTTCCGCCGCGGGCCACCGTGTGCTTGACGCTGTTCATACCCTTTGCTCCTTCGGACTAGAGCCTGATTGTTTGAGAGCAACGCGGACACCCGCCCAGCGAGACCGTGGATCAGACCCTAAAACCAAGACTAGAGTGCTTTCGGAAAAGCGGGGCGGCCCGCGCGATCCAGTGCCAGCGGGCGCCTCTACTATAAATCGGATACGGTTCCGCCGTCAGATGGTTCAGCGGCAGACCTCCGATGCAAGGGGTATCGGCGCGGGTGGACGCCCTGTCAATCCTTAACCACATGGCCTCGCACCCTTTTTCCGAAAATCGAGGCGTGGGGCCGCGTTGCGCACCACGGCACAAAGCCGCAAGCTGCGCCCAACGAAAGGATGGCCGCCATGACCGACGCGCCGCGAGGCACACCCGCAGACCTCAAACTCTTGATCGACGGGCCTCTCGCGTGGATCGTCGCCGAGAACCCGGACCGGATGAACGCCCTCACCGCCGCCATGTGGGAGAAATTTCCAGCGCACGTCGCAGCAGCCGAGGCCGATCCCTCGGTACGCGTGATCGTGCTGCGGGGCTCGGGCACCCGCGCCTTCTCCGCCGGCGCCGACATCTCGGAATTCGACGGCGCACGCACCGGCGCCGGCGTGGCCGACTATGACCGTTTGAACCACGCCGCCTTTATGGCGCTTCTGTCGGCGCAGAAACCGGTCATCGCCATGATACACGGCTTCTGTCTCGGCGGCGGACTGGGCATCGCGGCGTGTGCGGACATGCGGCTGGCCGATCCGAAGGCACAGTTCGCCATCCCGGCCGCCAAGCTCGGTCTCGGCTACAATCCACGCTGGGTCCCCCCACTCCTGGCCATGGCGCCGCCCGCCTTCGTCAAGGAGATGCTGTTTACCGGCCGCCACGTCACGGCCGCAGAGGCGCTGCGCATCGGGCTCGTCAACGATGTCGTCGAGGCCGAGAACCTGGAGATCGCAGTGCGGACGGTCGCGGGAGATATTGCAGCCAATGCCCCGCTCTCTGTTCAGGCGGCGAAGCTCGCCGTGAACGAACTCGTGCGCCATCCGGAGCATCCCGACATAGGAACCCTCGACGACGCCGTCAGGGCCTGCTTCGAAAGCGCCGACTATGAGGAGGGCCGCCGCGCCTTTCTCGAGAAGCGCAAGGCGAAGTTCGAGGGGCGCTAAGCCCTGTGCCCGCCTTGCTTCGGGAGCCCTAAGGCGGCTTGCATCGCAGCATGAATCAGAAGCCGAATGGCGAAATACTTTTGCGCGGACGTGCGCCGGCACAGCGCCAGCATTGTGCAGCGCATGATCTTTTTCACTTGGCAAGGAACTTATTTGCTCAATACTTCTTATCGTCCGACCGGGACCCTTCCCCGGCGGTCCGCTCCAGGAACGGGGCGACACCCTGTCTAAGATGCGTGGAGAAGAACAGCGTGCTGAAGCGCAAGTTTGCGCTTCAAGTCCTCGACGAGATCACCTCACACGCCCTCGGCGCCCAAGCCGGATGCGGCGGTGATCAGCAGCCGGCTAAGCCGGCAGGAGGCAACGATGGAACTCTCGATGCGACTGAATGTGCTTGCTGCACTTGTGTCATTCGGATTCCTCGCTGCAATCGTGGTCGGCATGGTCTGAGCTTTTGCCTGACCATTCGGCCTCTCACGGTTCAGCTCCCCCCGCCGCTCCTGATGCGGGACACGCAAGGGAAAGGCGCGAGACTTGATGGTCTCGCGCCTTTTTCTTGCAAGCATGGTCGCGCTATCTTTTGATCTGATAGCCCAGGATCGCCGCCGCCAGCACCGCATATTCGGCCCGCACGCGTCCCCATGGAATCTCGGACAAGAGCGGCAGCTGCGGCCCCCACGTCCAGAGCACCGCGGCCAGGAGGCCGAGGCCAAGCGCCCAGGAAAGCGTGTGGCTCGATGGCGTGCCCACATCCTTCAGGACCTGCGCCGCAATGATGCCGATCAGGAAGACGACGATGGCAGCGACCACGGCGAAAATGAAAAGCCGGAACTCGCCGAACTTGATGAAGCCCATGATCGCCGTGCTGCCAAACCATCCGATGACGATCTGGAGCAGCAAGAGAACAAGACGTCCAAGCATAATGAGGCAGGCCTCCCCCGGTTGGCGTGCTTCTGGAAACGCGGACGCCCGCCATGGAGAAGCCATGCAAGCGCGCCTGGAGCAAAGGAAGCACGATCAGATAAAGACCCGGTGACGCCATACCCTTCAGCTCATTGGCACGGGAGCATGCGGCACCGAGCGGACGGCAACGAGAATCAAACACCGTGCAGCACTTTAGAGCATGCCGGCCCCGAGTTCCGGAATAACGCATTGAGCGGGCCGCCTACGCGCCGGCGTAGCGCGTTGCGAAAAAATAACCGGCGATAGCGGCCGCGACCGGCGAGAACGTGAACATATGCGTCGCAAACTCGGAGTGCCCGACACTCGGCCCGAATACGACGAGAGCCAGGGCTGCGGCAATGATCGCGAACGAGACGGAGGCAACGAGCGAAAGCAGCGTCGGCCGCGCAATGCTATCCGTGATCCGCGAGCCGATCACCGCGCCGATCAGAACGATCACGGCTCCGACCGCCGCCACCACGTAGTAGTAGCCCGGCCCATAGCCCATTACCATGCCGACGAGGTTCGGCGCGGCAATCCACGCCGCAGCCGCCTGTGCCACGGCCAGGTTCACGAACGGCATCCCGGTCTCTCATCTCTTTATGGCGGCCCCCGTCTAAGGGGCGAGATTGCCGATCATGCCACGTTTCGCTTCGTCGAAATAGGGTCGTAGTTGAGCACCGGCGCTAGCCATCGCTCGGCCTCCTCCAGGCTCCAGCCCTTGCGGCGGGCGTAGTCCTCGACCTGATCCCGCTCCACTTTCCCCACCCCGAAGTAATGGCTTTTCGGATGGGAGAAATAAATGCCGGACACCGATGCGCCCGGCCACATGGCGCCGCTTTCCGTAAGCTCGATGCCGGTCTCGGCCTCGACGTTCATGAGATCCCACAGCGTGCGCTTCTCGGTATGGTCCGGCTGTGCGGGATAGCCTGGCGCCGGGCGGATGCCCTGGTACTTCTCGAGGATCAGGTCGTCGTTTGACAAGGTCTCGTCCCGCGCATAGCCCCAGAGTTCGCGGCGCACCTTAGCGTGCATGGCCTCGGCGAATGCCTCCGCCAGACGGTCGGCGAGCGCCTTGGCAATGATGCGGCTGTAATCGTCGGTCTTATCGATATGGGCGGCAATCGCTTCGTCTTCGCCGAAGCCGGCCGTCACCGCGAAGCCGCCCACGTAATCGGCAAGCCCCGTCTCCTTCGGCGCCACAAAATCCGCAAGCGCGGTATGCGCGCGGTTGCGCGAGGGATCGCGTGCGATCTGCTGGCGCAGCGTGAAGAGCGTCGCCCGCTCCTTCGTGCGCGTGTCGTCCGTATAGACCGTGATGTCATCGCCGATGGCGTTGGCCGGCCAGAAGCCGACGACCGCATTCGCAGTGTACCATTTCTCGCTCACGATGCGCTCGAGCAGCGCCTGTGCGTCAGCGAAGAGCTTGCGCGCCTCGCTGCCGACCTTGTTGTCGCTCAGGATCGCTGGATAGCGGCCGGTCAGCTCCCAGGCCTGGAAGAAGGGTGTCCAGTCGATATAGGGCACGAGCTCGGAGAGATCGAAGTTCTTGATCGTGCGCGTGCCGAGGAAGGACGGCTTGGGCGGCGTATAGCCCTCCCAGTCAATGGCGAACCGGTTGGCGCGCGCCGCGCTGATCGCCATGCGCGCCTTCTTGGCCTCGTTCGCGAGATGGTTCTCGCGCACCTTCACATACTCAGTCCGGATGTTGTCGACGTAGCTTTTGCTCTCCGTCTCCGAGAGGAGTTTCGAGACGACGCCCACGGCGCGGCTGGCATCCAGCACATAGATCGCCTGGCCCCGCTTGTAGTTGGGGCTGATCTTGACGGCCGTGTGCACCCGGCTGGCCGTTGCACCACCGATCAGCAGCGGACAGGAGAAGCCCTCACGCTCCATCTCGGCGGCGACGAAGCACATCTCGTCGAGCGACGGCGTGATGAGGCCGGAGAGGCCGATCATATCCGCCTTCTCATGCCGCGCCGTCTCAAGGATCTTGGCCGCCGGAACCATGACGCCGAGGTCGATCACCTCGTAGTTGTTGCACTGGAGAACGACGCCGACGATGTTCTTCCCGATGTCGTGCACGTCGCCCTTCACCGTCGCCATGACGACCTTGCCGGCCGCCGGCATCTGGTCGATGCCGGAGCGCCGCTTCTCCTCCTCGAGGAAAGGCTGCAGGTAGGCGACCGCCTGCTTCATGACGCGCGCGCTCTTCACCACCTGCGGCAGGAACATCTTGCCGGCGCCGAACAGGTCGCCGACGACGCCCATGCCGTCCATCAGCGGACCTTCGATGACCTCGAGCGGCTTCGGATACTTCTGGCGCGCTTCTTCCGTATCGGCCTCGATGAAGTCGGTGATGCCGTGCACGAGGGAATGCGAAAGGCGCTCTTCCACCGTCCCTTCGCGCCAGGAGAGATCCTTCTCCTTGGCCTTGGCGCCGCTGCCGTCGCCCTTGAAACGCGGCGCCGCATCGAGCAGGCGGTCCGTGGCGTCGGGCCGCCGGTTGAGGATCACGTCCTCGCAAAGCTCGCGCAGCTCTGCCGGGATGTCGTCGTAAAGCGCGAGCTGCCCGGCGTTGACGATGCCCATGTCCATGCCGGCCCGGATGGCATGATAGAGAAATACGGCGTGCATCGCCTCGCGCACCGGCTCGTTGCCGCGGAAGGCGAACGACAGGTTGGAGACGCCGCCCGAGACGTGCACGAGCGGAAATTTCTCCTTGATCTGCCGCACGGCCTCGATGAAGGCGAGCCCGTAGCCGTTGTGCTCCTCGATGCCCGTGGCAACCGCGAAGATGTTCGGATCAAAGACGATATCCTGGGGCTCAAAACCGACTTTCTCGGTCAGGACCTTGTAGGCGCGCTCGCAAATCGCGACCTTGCGCTCGACCGTATCTGCCTGGCCCACCTCGTCGAACGCCATGACGACCACGGCGGCGCCATAGCGCTGCACCTTGCGCGCCTGCTCGATGAACGCCGCCTCGCCCTCTTTGAGCGAGATCGAGTTGACGATGGCCTTGCCCTGCAAGCACTTTAGGCCTGCCTCGATGACGGTCCATTTCGAGCTATCGATCATGATCGGCACGCGGGCGATGTCGGGCTCGGACGCGATGAGGTTCAAGAACGTCGTCATCGCCTTTTCGCTGTCGAGCAGGCCCTCGTCCATATTGACGTCGAGGATCATGGCGCCAGCCTCGACCTGCTGCCGCGCAACTGCGAGCGCAGCGGGGTAGTCTCCCGCTTCGATGAGCTTGCGGAATTTCGCCGAGCCCGTGACGTTCGTCCGCTCGCCAACGTTGATGAAGGACTGCGCTGCGCTTGCCGTGGTCATCTCTAGACTACAATCCGTTTACGTTTCTATTCGTCATCGCGCACACGAGACGCGATCGACATCGATCTGGCCGCTCACGCCCGGCCCGGCGCCGCACCAAGCGGCTTCCGCCTGAACCTATCCGTCACGAAGCTTGCGAAGTCCCTCACCTGCCCTCGAGCATCCTCTCCCATCTCGGGAAAGAACGACCGGCCGCCGCTCCCTCATCCATGCACGAACGGCTCCAAGCCCGAGAGGCGCATCTTCGGCGCGATCTCCGGAATTTTCCGTGGCGGATACTTCGCGACCTGCTCCGCGATCCGGCGAATATGATCGGGCGTGGAGCCGCAACAGCCGCCGATGAGATTGATGAGGCCGTCGCTCGCCCACGGTTCGGTCTTCCCCGCCATGTCGTCGGCCGTCTCGTCGTATCCGCCCATGGCGTTGGGCAGGCCGGCGTTGGGATAAGCCGATACGCACACGTCCGCGATCTGCGCCAGCTCCGCGAGGAAGGGACGCATCAGGTCCGCGCCAAGCGCACAGTTGAGGCCGATTGAGAACGGCCTCAGATGACGCATCGAGTACCAGAAAGCCTCAGGCGTCTGTCCAGAAAGCGTGCGTCCCGAGCGGTCGGTGATGGTTCCCGAGATCATGATCGGCAGCTCGACCCCCTTCTCGTCGAACGCCTCGAGCGCTGCCATGCCGGCCGCCTTGGCGTTGAGCGTATCGA
>JRYH01001117.1_pt1 | contig 23597 bp, 25 predicted proteins | sample 235351 | NCBI WGS metagenome assembly JRYH01 (sample SAMN03074221, study PRJNA261480) | activated sludge metagenome | biome: Wastewater Treatment Plant; feature: Wastewater; material: Activated sludge; isolation source: activated biomass of a wastewater treatment plant treating wastewater... ...
CCGATCAGGTCGGTGACCAGCTCGTCGATCATCCTGCGGATGGTCTCGTGCACCAGGCGGCGGCCCTCGAGTCCGGGATGGGCGGCCTGCGCGGCGGCCCGGTGGCGGCCGAACAGCGCCAGCGAGTCCAGCGCGTCGAGCCGCACCAGCCCGGAGCGCAGGCCGTCGTCGATGTCGTGGTTGTTGTACGCGATCTCGTCGGCCAGGTTCGCGACCTGGGCCTCGAGCGAGGGCTGGCGCCGGGCGAGGAAGCGCTCGCCCAGCTCGCCCAGCCGGCGGGCGTTGGCCGCCGAGCAGTGCTTGAGGATGCCCTCCCGGGTCTCGAAGCAGAGGTTCAGGCCGTCGAAGGCGGCATAGCGCTGCTCGAGCTCGTCGACCACGCGCAGCGACTGCAGGTTGTGCTCGAAGCCGCCCCAGGGCTTCATGCAGGCGTCGAGCGCATCCTGGCCGGCGTGGCCGAAGGGGGTGTGGCCCAGGTCGTGGGCCAGCGCGATCGCCTCGACGAGGTCCTCGTCGAGCCGCAGGCAGCGGCTCACCGAACGCGCGATCTGGGCGACCTCGATCGAGTGGGTGAGCCGGGTGCGGAAGAGGTCGCCCTCGTGGTTGACGAAGACCTGGGTCTTGTACTCGAGGCGGCGGAAGGCCGCGCAGTGCACGATGCGGTCCCGGTCGCGCTGGAACTCGCTGCGGGTCGGCGACGACGGTTCCGGATGCCGCCGGCCCCGGCTGCGGGCCGGGTCGGCGGCGTAGTCGGCGCGGGGGGCGTTCATCGGCCGCAGCGAACCGGCATCGCCCCCGCCTCCGTCAGGCGTCGCCCGCGGCGCAGGCTTCGAAGGTCTCGCGCAGCGGCGCCTCGGGCACCTTGCGCACCACCGCCCTGCCCAGGCCGTCGAGCAGCACGAACTTCGGCGTGCCCTGCTCCGCCTTCTTGTCCACGCTCATCAGCTCGAGCCAGCGCTCGGCCGGCCAGCGCGGCGCGCTCACGGGCAAGCGCGCGGAAGCGACCGCCTCGCGCAGCCGGCCGCAGGCCGCGGCGTCGAGCATCCCGAGCCGGCGCGAGAGCTCGGCCGCCATGATCATGCCGGCGCCCACCGCCTCGCCGTGCAGCCAGGCACCGTAGCCCATTCCGGCTTCGATCGCGTGGCCGAAGGTGTGTCCGAAGTTCAGGATCGCGCGGCGATCGGCCTCGCGCTCGTCGGCGGCCACCACCTCGGCCTTGATCTCGCAGGAGCGCGCGATCGCGGCGGCCATCGGCGCCGGCTCGCAGCGCAGCAGCGCCGCCATGTCGCGCTCGAGCTCGCCCAGGTAGGCCGGGTCGGCGATCGCGCCGTGCTTGAGCATCTCGGCCAGCCCGGCGGACAGCTCGCGCTGCGGCAGACTGCGCAGCGTGGTCACGTCGGCCAGCACCAGCCGCGGCTGGTGGAAGGCCCCGATCATGTTCTTGCCGAGCGGATGGTTGATCGCGGTCTTGCCGCCCACCGAGGAATCGACCTGCGCGAGCAGCGTGGTGGGCACCTGCACGAAGTCCACGCCGCGCTGGTAGGTGGCCGCGGCAAAGCCGGCCATGTCGCCCACCACGCCGCCGCCCAGCGCCACGATCAGGCAGTTCCGGTCGAAGCGGTTGGCAAGCAGCGCGTCGAAGACCCGGTTCAGCGAAGGCCAGTCCTTGTGGGCCTCGCCGTCGGGCAGCGCCACGGTGACCAGCGCCGAGGCCGCGCCGGCGAGCGCGCGGCGCAGCCGGGGCTCGAAGAGCGGCGCCACCGTCTCGTTGGTCACGATCGCGACCTGGCGGCCGCGCGCGTGCGCCATCAGGGCCGGGCAGTCGTCGAGAAGGCCCTCGCCGATCAGGATCGGGTAACTGCGCTCGCCCAGCGAGACGTCGATTTCATGGAGAGTCTTCGGCACGGTCGGGCAGCATCGCTTCGGGGAGGCGCCCGATTATATCGGCCACCAGCGCATCGATCGGCGCCCGCCCGCTGGTGACGGTCAGGTGCGCGACCTCGCGGTAGAGCGGCTCGCGGGCGGCCAGCAGGTCGGCGATCCGCTGGCGCGGGTTCTCGGTGCGCAGCAGCGGCCGGACCCGGTCGCGCTTGAGGCGCTGCCACAACTCGGCCGCGCCGGCCCGCAGGAAGACCACCAGGCCCCGGGTGTGCAGCCGCTCCCGGTTCTCGGGCAGCAGCACCGCGCCGCCGCCGGTGGCCAGCACGATGCCCGGCTCGCGGGTCAGCGCATCGATGACCGCGGCCTCGCGGCGGCGGAAGCCGTCCTCGCCCTCGAGCTCGAAGATGGTGGAGATCGGCACGCCGCAGCGCGACTCGAGCTCCTTGTCGGCATCGACGAAACGCCGGCCGAGCCTCGCGGCCAGCCGGCGTCCGACGGTCGTCTTGCCCGAGCCCATCATGCCGACCAGCACGATGGGGCGCGAATCCGCGCCGGGCGGCCCGGCAGCCCCTTCGGGCTGCTGCGGGGCCGGCGGTCCGCCTGCGCTCACCTCGCCATCGCGGTGTCGGTCACGACACGCGGGGTCAGGAAGACCAGCAGCTCGCTGCGGTCGTTCTGGCGCTCCTTGTTCTTGAACGCGTAGCCGAGGATCGGGATGTCGCCGAGCAGCGGCACCTTGTTCTCCCGGTCGCGCTCGACCTGCTCGTAGATGCCGCCGATGACCACGGTGCCGCCGTTCTCGACCAGCACCTGGGTCTCGACCCGCCGCGTGTCGATCGCCACGCCGCTGGGCAGCAGCTCCGCCGCGTTGTCGCGGCTGACCTTGACCGTCATGATGACGCTGCCTTCGGGCGTGATCTGCGGCGTGACCTCGAGCTTGAGCACCGCCTTCTTGAACTGCACCGCGGTCGCGCCGCTCGAGGTGGCCTGCTGGTACGGGATCTCCTTGCCCTGCTCGATGATCGCGGTGCCCTGGTCGGCGGTGAGCACCCGCGGGCTGGACAGCACCTTGCCCCGCTGGTCGGCCTCGAGCGCCGAGATCTCCAGGTTCAGGAAGCGGGTCAGGCCGGAGTTGAACAGGCTGACCGCGAAGGACGAGGGCTGGATCGTGCCGATCGCCGACGCCGGCAGGTTCACGAAGTTGGCGTTCGGCAGCAGCGTGGTGCCCGCGCTGATCGCGGTGGGCAGCGGCGTCAGGTCGGCCACGCCCTGCAGGTTGCCGGACACCGTGGCCCGGCCGGCGAAGCTGCCGGCGCTGGCGTTGATCCGGTTGTAGCCGAAGCGCGCGCCCAGGTTGCGCGAGAAACGGTCGTCGGCCTCGACGATGCGGGCCTCGATCAGCACCTGGCGCACCGGCACGTCGACCTGCTCGATGACCTTGCGGACCGCCTCGAGGCGCGAGACCGTGTCCTGCACGAAGACCTTGTTGGTGCGCTGGTCGATGACCACGCTGCCGCGCTTGGACAGCACGCGCTGCTTGTCGTTGCCGAGCAGCTTCTGGACTTCCTCGGCCTTCTGGTAGTTCAGCTGGAAGGTCTCGGTGCGCACCGGCTCGATCTCGGCGATCTGCTGGCGGGCCTCGAGCTCGAGCTTCTCCTTGGCCGCCAGCTCGTCGCGCGGCGCGACCATGATCACGTTGCCGTTGCGGCGCATGTCCAGGCCCTTGGACTGGAGCACGATGTCCAGCGCCTGGTCCCAGGGCACGTCCTTCAGGCGCAGCGTGAGGCTGCCCGCCACCGAGTCGCTCGTGACGATGTTCAGGTTCGTGAAGTCGGCGATGACCTGCAGCAGCGCGCGGACCTCCACGTTCTGGAAGTTCAGCGACAGGCGCTCGCCGCGGTAGCGGGGCTGCGAGCCCTGCGCGAGCCGCGACGGGTCCTCGCGAACCGGCTTGACCTCGACGACGAACTGCGTGTCGCTCTGGTAGGCGTTGTGCTCCCACTGGCCGGTGGGCTCGATCACCAGCCTGGCGTTGTCGCCCTGCTGGAAGGCGCGCACCGAGCTGACCGGCGTGCCGAAGTCGCCCACGTCGAGGCGGCGGCGCAGGTTGTCGGGCAGCGCGGTGTTCAGGAAGTCGACCACGATCGTCGAGCCCTGCTGGCGCACGTCGACGCCGACGCCGCTGTCGGAGAGCTCGACGACCACGCGGCCCTCGCCGTCGCGGCCGCGCCGGAAGTCGACGTCGCGCAAGGCCTGGCTGGCCGCGGTGTCGGCCTTCGCGAAGCTGTAGGTGCTCGCCGACGCGCCCGCGGAGGGCGCGGTCGTGACCGGCTCGAGCGCCACCACCAGCGCGTTGCCGTCGATCGTGGTGGTGTGGCTCAGCGCCCGCTTGAGGTTGAGCACGAGCCGCGAGCGCTGGCCCGACTGCACGATGGCGACGCTGCGCACGTCGCCCTGCGGCAGCTCGATCGTGTTCTGGCCGGAGGCGTTGGCGGTGTCGACCAGGTCGAGCGCGATGCGCGGCGGGCTGGAGATCGAGAAGCCCGCGGGCACGGTGGCCGGCGGGGACTTGAGGTTGATCCTGAGGTAGGTCGTGCTGCCCTGCTGGGCGCTGGTGACCGACTCGATCGAGTTGGACTGGGCCAGCGCGGCGGATGCGCCGGCCAGCCAGACCATCAGGACCGCGCAGGCGCGGCCTGCCGATCTCGCGAAAGCGCCCTGGATGCGTGACTGCCCGCCGGTAATCGAAATCATTTGCCCCCCTCCTGCAACTGCAAGGTCGTCTCGCGGTGGACCCAGTCACCGGCCGCGTCCTGCACCAGCTCCCGCAGCCTCACTTCGTTTTCGGCGACACGCGTGATGACGCCGTGGTTCTGTCCTGCGTGGTTGCCCACCCGGGCCTGGTGCACGACGCTCTCGACCTGCAGCAACGCGAAGTTCTGCCTGCCGTTCGACATGTGCCCCACCATCCGGATCGCATCGAGCGGGAAGCTCTCCAGCTGCTCGCGCGGCCGCGCCAGGTCGGGCTTCAGCACGCTGCCTCGGCTCGAGCGCGCGTCGTCCGGCGACAGGCCGGCGAGCCGGGTGCGCGCGAACGGGTGGACCTCGGCGGCGCGATCGTAGCGGAAAGGCTCGAACTTCTTCGGCTCGGCGATCGTTTCCCGGACCGGCTGCGTGGTCGCACGCACGTTCTCCATCCAGCTGCGCAACTCGCTGCGGTCGTCGCCGCAGCCGGCCAGCAACGCCGCCAGCATCGCGGCGGCGAGCAGCGGCGTCCTTGCCGCAATCGTTTCGCGGGTCATGCCTTGCCTCCGCCTGCCTTGCCTTTGCCCGCGGGCGCCTTCGCCGCGGCTTCCTTGCGTTTCTGCTCGGCGACCTCTTCCGCGTCGAGGTAGCGGAAGGTCTTCGCCGTGGCCTCCATCACCAGCGGCCCTGCCGGCTTGACGCCGCCTGTCGCGGGGCCGGCGCGATCCGGCGCGACGATCCGGACGTCGTGCAGCGTGACGATGCGTGGCAGATTGGCCACGTCGCTGGTGAAGGCCGCGAAATCGTGGTAGTCGCCGGTAAGCCGGATGCTGATCGGCAACTCCGCGTAATACTCGCGGACCATCACCTGGCCGGGCTTGAACAGCTCGAACTGCAGCCCCCTACCGACACCGGCCTGGTTGATGTCGGACAGCAGCGCGTCCATCTCGGCCTTGCTGGGCAGCTGTTTCTCGAGCTGGCTCACGTACTGCATGACCTGCTCCTTCTGCTTGCGCAGCACCGGCAGGTTGACCGCCTGTTTCATCTTGTCGACGAACTGGCTGCGCAGCTGGACCTCCTCGCCGCGCCGGCGCTCGAGCTCCTCGAACTTGCCTTTCCAGTGCAACGCCCAGGCCACCGCCATGACCGCGGCAACAATCAGCGCCAGCAGCGAGAACTTCGGCAACACGGGCCACAGCCCGGGGTGCCGCTCGCGCAGCCCGTCGAACTGGGCGGCGACCGCCGAGAGATCGATCTTCGGATTGAGCTTCGACATGGCGTCAGTTCCTGGCTGTGGCCGGCGCGAGCGCCGCCTGCCGGTCCGGGGCGGGCTTGGCCCGGCCACCCTGAGCGGCAGCCGCCTCGGCCTCCGGGCTGCGGATCAGCGCGTTGACCGAGAACTCGTAGACCCGTCGCGCGTCGGCGCCCTCGGCCTCGCCGCGCCTGGCCTGCCGGGCCGCCTGCGGATCGCCGAGCGGAACCGCCTTGATCTCGACGAGCTCGGGACGCTCCAGCCAGGGCGAGTCGTTCGCGAGGCTGCGCAGCAGGTCCGAGATCCGCTCGTTGGACTGCGCCAGCCCGACCAGCGTGACCTTGCGCGCATCCTGCGAGACGCTCTTCAGGAAGGCGCCCTCGGGCATCTGCCGGACAAGCTCGTCGACCAGGTGAACAGGGATCGTGCGGTTGGCCTGCAACGTCTCGACCGCCAGCTGGCGGGCACGCAGCGCGTCGATCTCGGCGCGCAGCGTCGCGATTTCCTTGATCTGCTCGTCGAGCTTCGCGTTCTCGGCTCGAACAAAGTCGTTGCGCGCGCGCTGCGCGTCGATCTGGCCGTCGATGACCATGCCCACCGCGAAGGCGGCTAGCGCCGCGACGATCGTGGTGGCCCCGAGCAGCAGCAGAAAGTCCTTCTTGCGCCGCTCACGCCGCATCTCGCGATGCGGCAGCAGATTGATTCTCACGTTCATGCGTCGAACCTGCGCATTGCAAGGCCGGCGGCGACCAGGAGCGCCGGCGCGTCACCGCGCAGCTGGCGTTCGCGGATCGACTCCGACAGTTCCATGCCCTTGAAGGGGCTCAACAGCTCGGTAGGCACCTGCGTGCGCTCGGCCACCGCCTCGACCAGTCCCGGCACCACCGCGGAGCCGCCGGCCAGCAGGATCTGGTCGACCCGGGTGTAGGGCGTGGAGGTGAAGAAGAACTGGAGCGCGCGGCCGATGTCGGTGGCGCCCTGCTCCACGAAGGGCTGCAGCAGGTCGCGCTGGTAGTTGTCCGGCAGGTCGCCGGTGCGCTTGCGGGCCTCGGCCTCCTCGGGCGTCAGCCCGTACAGCCGCACGAGTTCATGCGTGAGCTGCTGGCCGCCGAAGGCCTGCTCGCGCTCGAAGATCGTCTGCTGGTTGAGCACCACCGTCACGCTGGTGGTGGTCTGGCCGATCGAGAACACGGCGATGATCCGGCCCTGCCCCGCATCGGGCAGGAAGCCGGTCACGTGGTCGACCGCCGAGCGCAGCGCGTAGGGCTCGACGTCCATGACCACCGGCTTCAGCCCGGCCATCTCGGCCACGGCGACCCGGTCGTCGACCTTCTCCTTGCGCGACGCGGCGAGCAGCACCTCGACGTCCGGCTCGTCTTCCGCGGAGCTGGCGGGCCCCAGGATCTGGAAGTCGAGGTTGACCTCGTCGATCGGGAAGGGGATGTACTGGCTGGCCTCGGTCTCGACCTGGACCTCGTAGTCCTCTTCGCGCAGACCGCCGGGCAGGCTGATCTTCTTGGTGATGACCGCGCCTGACGGCAGGGCCAGGGCCGCTTCCTTCGCCCTGGTGCCGCAGCGCTTGAGCGCCCGCGTCAGCGAGTCGGCGACCGCCTCGGGCTTCTCGATGTTGCCGTCGACGATCGCGCCTCGCTCGATCGGCTCGATTGCGTATCGCTCGAGCCGCAGCGCGGCCTTCTGGCCCCGCGACAGCTCGACCACCTTGACGCTCGAGGCGCTAAGGTCTATCCCCACCAGGGGAGGGGTGGCGCGCCTGAGCCCACCTGTCAGAGTAATAGCCACGGATTGCCTCAAAAATGCTTTTAGAACAGATATTTACGCGGCCATTTGCATCTGGTTTCTGAATGCTATCAATGGCCTCGATTTAATGTAAAGCTTTTTGTGGAAAACTTGACTGTTGCGGGACTCCATCCGTCGTACGGCAACGACCATCCGGCAGGATCGGGCCTGTCAGAGGCCTGCCCCGGCCCTGCCCGGGGTCGGCCCCACCCCCATCAGGCGGGGGCTGGAGTGGGCCCGTATAATCGGCAATCCCCTTCCGCCGAGGTCATTCCCCCTTGCCCGCGCCGTCGCGCATGAGCCGCAAGCCCGCCCGCCCCGCCTCCAAGCCGGCCCGATTCCGCTGGCGGACGCTCGTGCTCGCGGCGATCGCGATCCCCGTCGCAGGGCTCGTGTCGGCGCTGCTGGCGGTCGCGCTCGCGCTGTTGCTGGCCAACGACAGGCTGCCGCCGCTCGACGCGCTGATCGACTACCGGCCGCGGATTCCGCTGCGCGTGTACACCGCCGATGGCGTGCTGATCGGCGAGTTCGGCGAAGAGCGGCGGACCTTCGTGCGCATCGAGGATGTTCCCGACGTCATGAAGTACGCGGTGGTCGCCGCCGAGGACGCCCGCTTCTTCGAGCACGCCGGCGTCGACCTGGTGGGCGTGGCGCGCGCCGCGCTGGCCAACCTGAGCGCGGGCGGCACCGAGCAGGGGGCCAGCACGCTCACGATGCAGCTGGCCCGCGAGTTCTTCCTGTCGCCCGAACGCACCTACACCCGGAAGATCATCGAGATCCTGCTCGCCTTCCGCATCGAGGAGAGCCTGAGCAAGGACCAGATCCTCGAGCTCTACCTGAACCAGATCTTCCTGGGCAAGCGCGCCTACGGCTTCGCGGCCGCCGCGCAGACCTACTTCGGCAAGCCCCTGGCCCAGGTGAGCGCGGCCGAGGCCGCCATGCTCGCCGGCCTGCCCAAGGCGCCCTCGCGCTTCAATCCGCTGGTGAACCCCAGGCGCGCGACCGAGCGCCAGCGCTACATCCTGCGGCGGATGCTCGAGTCCGGCTTCCTGACCCAGGCCCAGTACGACGCGGCGCTGGCCGAGAAGCTGCAGTTCGCGCAGCCCGACTCCGGCTACGCGGTCGAGGCCCCCTACGTGGCGGAGCTCGCGCGGCAGCTTGCCTGGGACCTCTACCGCGAGGACTCCTACACCTCGGGGCTGAAGATCTTCACCACCATCCTCGCCGAGGACCAGAAGGCCGCCAACGCGGCGCTGCGCGACGGCCTGTTCGAGTACGACCGGCGTCACGGATTCCGCGGACCCGAGCGCTTCATCGAGCTGTCGAGCGACCCGGCCGTCGCGGCCGACCAGATCGACGCGGCGATCGCCGAGGCCGCAGATTTCGACGAGCAGCTCGATCCGGCGGTCGTGCTGGAGGCCTCGCCGAAGGCGGTGACCGTGAGCCGCGGCAAGGGCAGCGAGCCCATCGCCATCGAGCAGAAGAACCTGCGCTTCGTGGCGCGGGCGCTCGCACCCAAGGCGCCTGCCGCGCTGCAGCTGCGGCGCGGCGCCGTGGTGCGCATTGCCCGGAACGCGAAGGGCGAATGGGAGATCGCCCAGCTTCCCGAGGTGCAGGGCGCCTTCGTGGCCGCCAACACCACCGACGGCGCGGTCCGGGCGCTGGTCGGCGGCTTCGACTTCTCGCGCAACAAGTTCAACCGGGTCACCCAGGCCTGGCGCCAGCCGGGCTCGGCGTTCAAGCCCTTCATCTATTCGGCGGCGCTCGAGAAGGGGATCATGACCAGCACGATCGTCAACGACGCGCCGTTCCGGGTCGATCCTGCCGTCACCGGCGGGCAGCTCTGGGAGCCCAAGAACCACGACGGCAAGTACGAGGGCCCGATGCCGCTGCGCAGCGCGCTCGCCCGCTCGAAGAACATGGTCTCGATCCGGGTCCTCGACGAGATCGGCCCACAGTACGCCCAGGATTACATCACCCGCTTCGGCTTCGACCCCGCTCGCCACCCCGCCTTCCTGACCATGGCGCTGGGCGCCGGCTCGGTCACGCCCTGGCAGATGGTCGGGGCGGTCTCGGTGTTCGCCAACGGCGGCTACCGGATCGACCCCTACATCGTCGAGCGGATCACCGACGGCTCGGGCCGGGTGCTGGCGCAGGCACATCCGGCCCGCGCGGGCGACGAGGCGCGCCGCGCAATCGATCCGCGCAACGCCTTCCTCATGGACAGCATGCTGCGCAGCGTCGTGCGTTTCGGCACGGCCACCCGGGCGAAGTCGCTCAAGCGCAGCGACCTGGCCGGCAAGACCGGCACGACCAACGATTCGCACGACGCCTGGTTCGCCGGCTACCAGCCCACCGTGGCCGCCGTGGCCTGGGTCGGGTTCGACCAGCCGCGCAAGCTCGGCGACCGGGAAACCGGCGGCGGCCTGGCCCTGCCGATCTGGATCGACTACATGGCCACCGCACTGAAGGGCGTGCCCGAGGCCGGCGAGAACCCGCCGCGCGGCGTGGTCCGGCTCGACGGCGAGTACTACCTGAGCGAAACGCGGCCCGGACAGGGCGTCGCGACCATCGGCATCGAGGACGGCCTGGCCACCGGCGAGAACGTCGACGAAGTGCGCGACCAGGTGTTCTAGACGCCGCACGTTGCGGCGTTCGGGGCCCGGAATGACGGGCCTTGCCCCATGCTAGACTGCCTTCGTGGACTTCGCGAATCCAGGGCGTCTTTCTCGGGTTCGCCCGCTGCGCTGCGCGATCCTGGCCGCGCTCGCGGGCGCGACATTGCTCGCCGGCTGCGGGCAGCGCGGGCCGCTCTACCTGCCCGACCAGCCGCCGCCCAAGAAGCGTCTTTCGCAGTCGCCCGATCCCGGACCGGTCCACGCCGTCTTGCCGCGCCCCCCCTCTCCTCGATCCTGACCCCATCGCCATGGAAGCCTTCCACTACCGCCAGCATCGGCTGCTGGCCGAAGACGTCGCGCTTGCCGACATCGCCGAGCGCTTCGGCACGCCCACCTGGGTCTATTCGAAGGCGGCCATCGCCTCGGCCTTCGACGAATTCGCGGGTGCGGCGGCCGGCCGCAAGGTGCTCGTCTGCTACGCGCTGAAGGCGAACTCCAACCTGGCGATCGTCGACCTGCTCGCCCGGCGCGGCGCGGGCTTCGACATCGTGTCGGGCGGCGAGCTCGAACGGGTGCTGACCGCCGGCGGCGACGCCTCGCGGATCGTGTTCTCCGGCGTCGGCAAGACGCGCGCGGAGATGCAGCGCGCGCTCGAGGTCGGCGTGCGCTGCTTCAACGTCGAATCCGAGAGCGAGCTGCGGCGGCTGGACGAGGTCGCCGGCGCGCTCGGACGGCGGGCGCCGGTCTCGCTGCGCGTGAACCCCGACGTCGACGCGGGCACCCACCCCTACATCTCCACCGGCCTGCGCGAGAACAAGTTCGGCATCGCGCACGAGGAAGCCCTGCGCGTGTACCGGCTGGCCGCCTCGCTGCCGAACCTCGACGTGCTCGGCATCGATTGCCACATCGGCTCGCAGATCACCACGATCGAGCCTTTCCTGGCCGCGCTCGACAAGGTGCTCGAACTGGTCGACACGCTCGCGGCCGCGGGCATCGCGCTGAAGCACCTCGATCTCGGCGGCGGGCTGGGCATCCGCTACGACGACGAGACCCCGCCCTCGCGCGCCGCGTTGCTGCAGGCGGTGTTCGAGCGGCTCGACCGCCATCCGCGCGGCCGCGAGTTCGAGGTGCTGTTCGAGTTCGGCCGCTCGATCGTGGGCAATGCCGGCGTGCTGCTGACTCGCGTCGAGTACCTGAAGACGAACGCCGACCGACGATTCGCGATCGTCGACGCCGCGATGAACGACCTGATGCGCCCCTCGCTCTACGAGGCCTGGCACGACGTGCTGCCGGTCGACGCTTCGGCGCCTCGCGAGGCCGCCGCCTGGGACGTGGTCGGCCCGGTCTGCGAATCGGGCGACTGGCTCGCGCGGGGGCGCCGGCTCGCCATCGGCGAGGGCGACCTGCTCGCGATCATGTCGGCCGGCGCCTACGGCATGGCGATGAGCTCGAACTACAACACCCGGCCGCGCGGCGCCGAGGTGCTGGTCAGCGGCGACAAGGCGGTGCTGGTGCGCGAGCGCGAGCGCGTCGAGGACCTGTTCGCCCACGAACGCCGGCTGCCCGACGAGCTCGCGGGCTGAGCTCGGCGGCCGGGTTCAGCGCCCGCGCCGCCGGCCGACCAGCCGCGCGGCCAGCAGCAGCGCGACCACCGCCCCGTAGAAGGCCGGCTCGCCGAAGTCGTTCTTGCCGGCCTTGTGCCACCAGAAGTGCAGCACCGCCAGGGGCGCGATCAGGTAGACCAGCCGGTGCAGCGCCTGCCAGCGCGAGCCCAGCCGCCTGACCATCGCCTGGGTGGAGGTGGCGGCCAGCGGCACCATCAGCAGGAAGGCCAGGAAGCCGGCGGTCACGAAGGGCCGCTCGAGCACGTCGAGCAGCATGGCCGCCACGTCGAACCAGTGCTCCAGCCACAGGAACACGGTGAAGTGCAGCGACGCGTAGAAGAAGGCGAACAGGCCCAGCATCCGGCGCAGCCTCACCAGCGCGTTCCAGCCGCTCAGCCGTCGCAGCGGCGTGACCGCCAGCGTGAGGCAGAGCATGACCAGCGCCCAGGTGCCGGTGGACCGGGTCACGAACTCGACCGGGTTGGCGCCGAGCTCGCCCATGAAGCCGAGCAGGAACAGCCGGGCCAGCGGCAGCAGCGACAGCAGGAAGACCGCCGGCTTCAGCCAGCGCGGCAGGCCGGCCCGGGGGGCCATCAGAAGTTCTTGCGCAGGTCCATGCCGGCGTAGAGCGAAGCGACCTGGTCCGCGTAGCCGTTGAACATCAGCGTGGGACGCTTGCGCTGGAGGAAGCCGTCCTCGCCGATGCGCCGCTCGCTGGCCTGCGACCAGCGCGGATGCGCGACCTCGGGATTCACGTTCGAGTAGAAGCCGTACTCGTGCGGCGCGGCGCGGTACCAGCTGGTGACCGGCTGCTTCTCGACGAAGCGGATCTTCACGATCGACTTGCCGCTCTTGAAGCCGTACTTCCAGGGCACGACCATGCGCACCGGCGCGCCGTTCTGGTTCGGCAGCACCTCGCCGTAGAGGCCCAGCGTGAGCAGCGTGAGCGGATGCATCGCCTCGTCCATGCGCAGCCCTTCGACATAGGGCCAGGCGAGCACCGACGACGACAGGCCGGGCATCTGCTTCGGATCGGCCAGCGTGTAGAACTCGATGTACTTCGCGTTGCCGGTGGGCTGGACCTGCTCGATCAGCGCCGACAGCGGATAGCCGATCCAGGGAATGACCATCGACCAGCCCTCGACGCAGCGCATCCGGTAGATGCGCTCCTCGAGCGGAGCGAGCTTCATCAGCTCGTCGATGCCGAACATGCGCGGCTTCGCGACCTCGCCCTCGACCACGACCGTCCACGGCCGCGTCTTCAGCGACTTCGCGTAGCGCGCGGGATCGTCCTTGTCGGTGCCGAACTCGTAGAAGTTGTTGTAGCCGGTGACGTCCTTGTAGGGCGTCGGCGGCTCGGCGGTCGAGAGCGGGCTGGTGGCGGCCGACAGCCGCGGTGCGCCGCTCGATGCGGGGGGCGCCAGCGGTGCGGCAAGCGTCGCGGAAGGAAGCCCGGCCAGCGCGCCCGAGCCGGCCGCCAGCGCGGCGGCCTTCAGGATGTCGCGGCGGCCGCGATAGACCGTCTGCGGGGTGATTTCCGAAGCGAGCGGGTCGTTCCGGTGAGCGAAGCGAACAAGCATGACACCCTCCTTCACCGCGAGGTCGCGGTGAACGGGGCGAGCTTACCGCAGGCCGGCGATGTAGTCGGAGACGGCCTTGATCTCGCGGTCGGACATCCGGGCCGCGATCGTGCTCATCTGCGCGCTGTTCAGGCGCTCGCCCTGGCGGAAGGCGACCAGCTGGGCCTCGGTGTATTCGGCGTACTGGCCCTGCAGCCGCGGATACTGGGCCGGCATGCCCGCGCCGTTCGGGCTGTGGCAACCCGAGCAGGCCGGCACGCCCTTGTCGGCGATGCCCGCGCGATAGATCTTCTGGCCCAGCTCGACCAGGTCCTTGTTCTTGGCCGCCGCCGGCTTGAGCTTCTGCGACGCGTACCAGGCGGACACGTTGCGCATGTCGGCCTCGGAGAGCATGGCGGCGAAGCCGGCCATGACCGCGTTGGCGCGCTCGGCCTGCTTGGCGCCTTCCTTGACCTTGAAGTTGGCGAGCTGCTTGTACAGGTAGTCGTAGTGCTGGCCGGCGAGGTTCGGGTTGGCAGGGGTGCTGCTGTTGCCGTCTGCGCCGTGGCAGGCCGCGCAGACCGTTTCGGCGGTCTTGCGCCCCTGCGCAGGATCGGGCTTGGTGTTCTGGGCCTGGACGGCCAGCGGAGCGGCAAACGCGACTGCGACGACGATGCTGGTACGAAGCATGAGTTGACCCGGAAAGGCAATGACGAGGACCCGACCGGCCGCGGCCACGTGCCACGGCGGGGCTGGCCCGCAAACGCTGGATTGTACAATAGGCCCCGCCGCCGCCCCAATCTGCGGGGGGCACTCGCCGGACTCCTTCGCACGTGGCTTCCCTCCTGCCTACCGCGCGCTTCGCCACTACCGTGGCGAAGCTTGCCCAGCTGCCGCGCGACGGGCTGCCCGAGGTCGCCTTCGTGGGCCGCTCGAACGCCGGCAAGTCGTCGGCGATCAACGCCCTGTGCCAGCGCCGCCGGCTCGCCTTCGCCAGCAAGACCCCGGGCCGCACCCAGGCGCTGAACTGCTTCGCGCTGGGCCCCGAGAAGCTCGATCGCCCGCTCGCCCTGATCGTGGACACGCCGGGCTACGGCTTCGCCGCCGCGCCGCTCGAGGTCAAGCGCGAGTGGGACCAGCTCGCCGGCCGCTACCTGCAGGTGCGCGACGCGCTGTGCGCGGTGGTCCTGGTGATGGACGTCCGGCGCGGCGTGACCGAGCTCGATCGCGCCCTGTTGCGCTGGATCCGCCCCGACGTGCCGGTGCTGGTCATCCTCACCAAGTCCGACAAGCTCGGCCGCGCCCAGCAGCGCCAGGCGCTGGACACGGTCGAGGCGGCCCTGCGCGAGGCGCGGCTGCCCAATCCGGTGTCCCTGCTCGCGTTCTCGTCGACCACCGGGCTCGGCCTCGAGCAGGCCCGGGGGTGGCTCGAAGCGGTGCTCGGCGAGGCGATCGAGGCGATCGAGGCGCGCGACCACGCAGACGCGCAGCAAGGCGAAGACACGCAGCAAGGCACTCCAAGGAACCCGACGCCATGACCGAATCGAGCCGTTTCCTCCAGCAGTTTCCCGCCACCCGGATGCGTCGAAACCGTCGCGACGACTTCACCCGTCGCATGGTGCGCGAGCACTCACTGTCGCCAGATGACCTGATCTACCCGGTCTTCGTGCACGAAGGGACGAACAAGCGGCAGGCGGTGCCGTCCATGCCCGGCGTCGAGCGCCTGAGCCTCGACCTGCTGCTGCCGGTGGCCGAGCGCTGCCTGACGCTGGGCGTGCCCTGCATGGCCCTGTTCCCGGTCATCGATCCGGCGCTCAAGACGCCGGACGGCGCCGAGGCCGCCAACCCGGAAGGGCTGGTGCCGCGCGTGGTGGCCGAGCTCAAGCGCCGCTTTCCGGAGCTGGGCGTGCTGACCGACGTGGCGCTCGACCCCTACACCAGCCACGGCCAGGACGGCGTGCTCGACGACGAAGGCTACGTGCTGAACGACCCCACGGTCGAGATCCTCATCCGGCAGGCGCTGGCCCAGGCCGAGGCCGGCGTCGACATCGTGGCGCCGTCGGACATGATGGACGGCCGGATCGGCGCGATCCGCCAGGCGCTCGAGGGCGCCGGCGCGATCCACACCCGGATCATGGCCTACTCCGCCAAGTACGCGTCGGGCTTCTACGGGCCCTTCCGCGACGCGGTGGGCTCGGCCGCGAACCTCGGCAAGAGCAACAAGAAGAACTACCAGATGGACCCGGCCAACTCCGACGAGGCCCTGCGCGAGGTGGCGCTCGACCTGCAGGAAGGGGCCGACATGGTCATGGTCAAGCCGGGCATGCCCTACCTGGACATCGTGCGCCGGGTGAAGGACAGCTTCCGCGTGCCGACCTTCGTGTACCAGGTGAGCGGCGAGTACGCGATGCTCAAGGCGGCGGCGGCCAACGGCTGGCTCGACGAGCGGCAGGTGGTGCTCGAGTCGCTGCTCGCGATGCGGCGCGCCGGCGCCGACGGCATCCTGACCTACTTCTCGCTCGACGTCGCGCAGTGGCTGCGCGAGCCGCGCTGACACGCCGCGACGGGCGCCGCCGCGGCGAACGATGATCGGCCTCTTCGCGGCTCGTCCCGGCGCACGATGATCGACTTCATCGCGGTTCGCCCCGACGGCGCCTCGCTGCTGGCGCAGGCGCCGGACCGGCTGCCCGAGACGGGCTTCCTCTGGTGCGACTGCTCGCACGACGAGGCCCGCGCCTGGGCAGGCGCCGCGCAGGTGCTGACCGGCGTGAGCGTCTTCGAGGCGCATCTGCTCGACGCCGAGAACCCGAACCACCCTTCGTACTTCGACGCCACCGCGGACTACGAGATGATCGTGTTCCGCAGCCTCGCCACCCTGCCCGATCAGGCAGCCGGCGGCGAAGTGCCGCGCCTGAAGACCCGGCCCGCGACCTTCTTCCTGTTCGACCGCCTGCTCGTCACGGTGCGGGCGGCCGACAGCCGCTCCTTCGCCTCGACCCGCGAGCGCCTGCTGGGCTCGCGCGCCGCCGCCAGCCGGCCGCCCGCGGCGCCCGAAGAGCTGATGCTGCGCATCCTGAACGCGATGGTCGATCGCTATCTCGAGTTGCGCCAGCCGCTGGCCGAGGCCTTCGAGCGCCGGCAGCGAGAGCTGCTGGATCCGCGCCGGCCTTTTCGCGACTGGTATCCCTTGCTGGAGGCGCGCCGCGAAGCTGGCCGCCTGCAGGACCTGTGCGAGGAGCAGCTCGACGCGATCCAGGAGTGGCGCGACGAGCGCCTCGAGCGCAACGGGCCCCAGGGCGCCGCGCAGGGCGGCGACGGCCCGGGGCTGCCCGGGCTGAGCGAGGCGCTGCAGGTGCGCACCAGCGACCTGGTGTCGCACATCGAACGGGTGCTGGGCCACGCGCGGCGAATGGAGTCGTCGCTGGAAACCGCGGTGCAGCTGCACTTCTCGGCCACCGCCCACAGGACCAACGAGGTGATGCGCACGCTGACCGCCATCACGGCAGTCTTCCTGCCGCTGACCCTGATCACCGGCATCTTCGGGATGAACTTCGAGTTCATCCCGGGCCTGCACTCCGAGGCAGGATTCTGGTGGACGATGGCCGGGATGGCCGCCATCGGCATCGGCCTGCTGGCGCTGTTCCGCGCGCGCGCCTTCATCCACGAGTCGGCCTTCTTCGGCAGGCGGCGAAGCGCGCGGCGATCGGCGGCCCGACCGCCCTCGAGTCCGGGCGCTATCGCGCCAGACGCCGACGCGTCTCGCCGATGACCCAGGCCGCGTAGGCCGGCAGCACCGCGTCGGGTGACAGCGCCACGATCTCGGGCAGCTCGTAGGGGTGCAGCGCGCGCAGCCTTTCCTCGAAGGCCCGGTAGCGGTTGCGCGTGGTCTTGAAGAGCACCAGCGTTTCGTCGGCCTCCTCGAGCGCGCCCTGCCACAGGTAGAGGGAGCGGCAGCCGGGCAGCAGGTTGGCGCAGGCCACCAGCCGCTCGTCGAGCAGCGTCCGCGCGATGGACTCGGCCTCCTGGCGCGACCCGATCGTGGTGAGGGCGAGCAGGAGGCCGTCGGGCGGCGTCACACTCACCGGCTGGGGCCTGGGAAGCTCGCGTTCGGCGCCCGGAGCGCCGGATTCGGTCGTCATGGCAGCCTCGACAGTTGCGCGGCCCTCAGGCCGCGAAGCGGCGGCGGGTGAGCACCAGGGCCAGGTAGAGCGCGCCGCCGGCGAAGCCCAGCAGGGTCGCCAGCGGGCGCAACCAGTCCTGCGGCCACTCGCCGATGACCAGCGGCCGGGCCAGCTCGACCGCCGCGGCCAGCGGCAAGGCGCCCGCCACCGGCGCCAGCCAGTCGGGCAGCGCGCTCACCGGATAGTAGACGCCGGACAGGAAGATCATCGGCGTCATGATCAGCGTGAAGTAGTAGGTGAAGAAATCGTAGCCGCGCGCCAGCGCGTTGAAGCACAGGCCGATCGCGCCGAAGCACAGGCCGGTGAGGACGACCACGCCCAGCGCGAGCGGCAGCGTCGGCGCGCGCGAGATGCCGAGCACCCACACGACCGCCATGATCGCGACGCCCGAGAACAGGCTCTTGGTGGCCGCCCAGAGCCACTCGGCCAGCACGACGTCGTCGAGCTCGAGCGGAGCGTTGAGCAGCGACTCCCAGGTCTTCTGCACGTGCATCCGCGAGAAGGCCGAGTACAGCGACTCGAAGCTCGCGGCGGTCATCGTGCTCATGCACAGCGATCCCGCCGCCAGGAAGAGGATGTAGGGCACGCCGGCCACCTCGGGCAGCAGGCGGCCCAGGCCGTAGCCGAAGGCCACCAGCACGATCAGCGGATCCGCGATGTTGCCCACCACGCTGGCCAGCGCGAGCTTGCGCCACACCCGCAGGTTGCGCAGGTACACCGGCAGCCAGCGCATCGACGGCCGGGGCAGCGCGAAGATTCCCGGAGCGGCCATCAGTCGCGCAACTCCCGGCCGGTGAGCTTGAGGAAGACGTCTTCCAGGTTGGCCGGTCGGCGCAGCACGCGCAGGCCCGCCTCCGCGGCGAGCCGCGCTGCCGGGGCATCGCCCTGGCTGCAGTAAAGGAAGGCGGTCTCCCCGACCAGCTCGGTGCGCGCCGCCAGCGCGTCGCCGCGGGCGCGCGCCCAGTCGGTCGCGCCGTCGCCGCTCACCTCGACCACCTGCGCCTCGATCTCGCTCGCGATCAGCGCCTGCGGCGAACCGGTCGCGATGAGCCTGCCGCGGTCGACGATCGCCAGCCGGTCGCACAGGCGCTCCGCTTCCTCCATGAAGTGCGTGGTCAGCACGATCGTCTTGCCGCGCGCCATCAGGCGACGCAAGCGCTCCCAGATCAGGTGGCGGGCCTGCGGATCCAGCCCGGTGGTCGGCTCGTCGAGGAAGAGGACCTCCGGATCGTTCACCAGCGCGCGCGCCAGCGTGAGGCGCCGGCGCATGCCGCCGGAGAGCTCGGCGGGCCTTGCGTTGCGCTTGCCCTGCAGCCCGGCGAAGTCCAGCAGCTCGTCGAGCCGCGCGCGCACCGCCGAGGCCGGCAGCCCGAAGTAGCTGCCGAACACGATCAGGTTCTCGGCCACGGTGAAATCGGGATCCAGCGCATCCGCCTGCGGCACCACGCCGACCCGCTGCCGGGCCTCGCGCGCCCGCTCGGGCACGGGCAGCCCCAGCAGCCGGATCTCGCCCTGATCCGCGCGCGCGAGCCCCAGGCAGAGCTTCAGCGTCGTGCTCTTGCCGGCGCCGTTCGGCCCCAGCAGGCCGAAGCATTCGCCGGCGCGCACGTCGAAGGCGATGCCGTCGAGCGCGCGCACCGCGCCGAATTGCTTGACCAGTCCGCGAACCGAGAGCGCGGGCACCGGGGCGCCGGGCGCCGCGCCAGCTTCCGACTCGACCATGATCCTGTCCTGTCCTGCAGTGCGCCTGCCTGCGGCGCAAGGGGCCCGCCGCCTGGAACGCTGGAACGGGCCCCCGAAAACAAGACGGGCGCGCGCAGCTCTCGCTGTCGCACGCCCGCGCCCGGTGGCGGATCGGTCAGGGCCTGGCGCCCGGGCCGCTCCGCCGGCCGGCGACCGACGCTCAGGATTCCTGGGCGGCTTCGGCCGGGGCCTGCTCGGGCCGGTCGACCAGCTCGACCAGCGCCATCGGGGCATTGTCGCCCACCCGGAAGCCGAACTTCAGGATGCGCAGGTAACCGCCGTTGCGGGCGGCGAAGCGCGGGCCGAGCTCGTCGAAAAGCTTGACGACCATCTCGCGGTCGCGCAGGCGGTCGAAGGCCAGGCGGCGGTTCGCCAGCGACGGCTTCTTGCCCAGCGTGATGATCGGCTCGACTACGCGGCGCAGTTCCTTGGCCTTGGGCAGGGTGGTCTTGATCAGCTCGTGGCGCAGCAGCGAGTTGCACATGTTGCGCAGCATCGCCTCGCGGTGCGAGCTGGTGCGGTTCAGTTTGCGGAGTCCGTGACGGTGACGCATTTTTCGTTCCTCGGATGCTTCTGGACTGGCCCGGTCACGGGCGCTCGAGACCGGCCGGCGGCCAGTTCTCGAGCTTCATCCCCAGGGTGAGCCCACGGGATGCCAGCACTTCCTTGATCTCGTTCAGCGACTTGCGGCCCAGGTTCGGGGTCTTGAGAAGCTCGTTCTCGGTCCGCTGGATCAGGTCGCCAATGTAGTAGATGTTTTCGGCCTTCAGGCAGTTCGCCGACCGCACCGTGAGCTCCAGGTCGTCGACCGGGCGCATCAGCAGCGGATCGATCTGCGGGCGCGCGCCGCCGGTGCCGGACACGGCGGCCTCGGCGGTCGGCTCGGCCGCGCCGCCCTCGAGGGCCGCGAACACCGACAGCTGCTCCACCAGGATGCGGGCCGACTGGCGGACCGCCTCCTCGGGAGTGATCACGCCGTTGGTCTCGACGTCGACGATCAGCCGGTCGAGGTCGGTGCGCTGCTCGACGCGGGCGCTCTCGACCTGGTAGCTGACGCGGCTCACCGGCGAGAACGAGGCATCGAGCACGATGCGGCCGATGGTCTTGGCCTCGTTCAGGTCGCGCATGGTCCCGGGCACGTAGCCGCGGCCGCGCTCGACCTTGATCGACATGTCGAGCTTGCCGCCCTGGGTCAGGGTGGCGATGACGTGGTCGGGGTTGATCACCTCGACGTCGTGCGGCAGGTCGATGTCGCTGGCGGTGACCGGGCCGGCGGTGTCCTTGCGCAGGGTCAGGATCACGTCGTCGCGGTTGTGCAGCCGGAAGGTCACGCCCTTCAGGTTCAGCAACAGGTCGACGACGTCTTCGCGGACACCGTCGATCGTCGAGTACTCGTGCACCACGCCCGAGATCTGCACCTCGGTCGGCGCATAGCCGATCATCGAGGAGAGCAGCACGCGGCGAAGCGCATTGCCGAGCGTGTGACCGTAGCCGCGTTCGAACGGCTCCATGACCACGCGGGCATGCGATGCACCGAGATGCTCGACATCGACGATGCGCGGCTTCAGCATGGCAGTCTGCATTGATTTCCTCTCGTTTAGCGCGAGTACAGCTCGACGATCAGGCTTTCGTTGATGTCGCCGGCGATGTCGCTGCGGTCGGGCACGCTCTTGAAAACGCCTTCCATCTTGGTCTTGTCCACCGAGACCCAGGCGGGGAAGCCGCTCTGCTCGGCAAGGCCAAGGGCCTCCTGGATGCGGACCTGCTTCTTGGCCTTCTCGCGGATGGCGATCACGTCGCTCGGGCGAACCATCAGCGACGGGATGTTCACCGCCTGCCCGTTCACCATGATCGACTTGTGGCTGACCAGCTGGCGCGCTTCGGCGCGGGTCGAGCCGAAGCCCATCCGGTAGACGACGTTGTCCAGGCGCGACTCCAGCAGCTGGAGCAGGTTCTCGCCGGTGTTGCCGCGACGGCGCTCGGCCTCGGCGACGTAGCGGCGGAACTGCTTCTCGAGCACGCCGTAGATCCGCTTGACCTTCTGCTTCTCGCGCAGCTGCAGGCCGTAGTCGGAGGGACGCGAGCCCGAGGTCCGGCCATGCTGGCCGGGCTTGCTGTCGAGCTTGCACTTGCTGTCGAGGCTGCGGCGAGCGCTCTTCAGGAAAAGGTCGGTGCCCTCGCGTCGGGCGAGCTTGGCTTTCGGTCCGGTGTAACGTGCCACGTGTAGGTTCCTCGGTGATACGCGAATCGCTTCGCGGTTAGTCCGTCTTCGGTGACCCGGCCGATGCGCTGGCCAAACGGGTGACGAACGGTGGTCTTGCTTTTCGGCCCCGACCGAGGCCTTGCGCGCGGCAAGGCTTCGGCGGTTCGGCAATCGTCATCGATCGCCCGGGAGGCCGGGCCGCGGCGGGCATCCTGCCTGCGGCCGCACCCGGGATCCGGCGCGCAGGCGCGTCAGATCCGGCGCTTCTTCGGCGGGCGGCAGCCGTTGTGCGGGATCGGCGTGACGTCCTGGATCTGCATGATCTTGATGCCGAGCGCGTTCAGCGCGCGCACCGACGACTCGCGGCCGGGGCCGGGGCCCTTGATCTCGACCTCGAGGTTCTTGATGCCGCACTCCTGCGCCGCACGGCCGGCCGCCTCGGCGGCGACCTGGGCCGCGAACGGGGTGGACTTGCGCGAGCCCTTGAAGCCCGCGCCGCCCGACGACGCCCACGACAGGGTGTTGCCCTGGCGGTCGGTGATGGTGATGATCGTGTTGTTGAAGGACGCGTGGACGTGCGCGATGCCGTCCGAAACGTTCTTCTTCGCCTTCTTGCGAGCGCGCGACGCTGCCGCCGCCTGCGCTGCCGATTGACCCTTGGTAGCCATTTAGCTGCTCTCTGCCTGAATCGTTGGGATGCGCTGCGCGCTTACTTCTTGAGCGCGACGCCGGCCTTGCGCGGGCCCTTGCGGGTGCGCGCGTTGGTGCGCGTGCGCTGGCCGCGGACCGGCAGGCCGCGGCGATGACGCACGCCGCGGTAGCAGCCGAGGTCCATCAGCCGCTTGATCGCCATCGAGTTCTCGCGACGCAGGTCGCCCTCGACGGTGATCCGGCCGATCGCATCGCGAATCCGCTCGAGTTCCGCGTCGTTCAGGTCCTTGACCTTCTTGTCGAACGGAACGTTCGCCGCTTCGCAGATCTGCCGCGCGCGCGTGCGGCCAATGCCGAAGATGGCCGTCAGGCCGATCTCGGTGTGCTGACGGTCGGGGATGTTGATGCCCGCAATACGTGCCATGGATGTGATTCCTCGTTCAGCCCTGACGCTGCTTGTGCCGCGGATCGGTGCAGATCACGCGAACCACGCCGTTGCGTTTGATGATCTTGCAGTTGCGGCAGATCTTCTTGACGGAAGCCATTACCTTCATGATTTACCTCGATAGTCGCCGGCCACTGCCGCTTTGCGGCGCCAGGCCTCGCCTTGCTTCATTTCGACCGGAAGACGATCCGGGCCCGGGACAGGTCGTATGGCGTGAGTTCCACGGTGACCTTGTCGCCGGGAAGGATGCGGATGTAGTGCATCCGCATCTTTCCGGAAATGTGCCCCAGCACCATATGTCCGTTCTCGAGTTTCACGCGGAACGTCGCGTTGGGGAGGTTCTCGACGACCTCGCCCTGCATCTGGATGACGTCTTCCTTGCTCATCTGACGCCGCTTCCTAGAGTCCCATGCCCTTCGGGCGCGCCTTGCTCAGAAGGCTCTCGTACTGGTGCGACATCACGTAGGCCTGCACCTGCGACATGAAATCCATCGTGACCACCACGATGATCAGCAGCGAGGTGCCGCCGAAGTAGAACGGCACGTTCCACTTCAGCACCAGGAACTCGGGCAGCAGGCACACCGCCGTGATGTAGATGGCGCCCACCAGCGTCAGGCGCATCAGGATCTTGTCGATGTACTTCGAGGTCTGCTCGCCCGGCCGGATTCCCGGCACGAAGGCGCCGCTCTTCTTCAGGTTGTCCGCCGTCTCCCGGCTGTTGAAGACCAGGGCCGTGTAGAAGAAGCAGAAGAAGATGATCGCCAGCGCGTACATCAGGATGTACACCGGCTGGCCCGGCGACAGCGTGGCCGCGATGTCCTTGATCCAGCGCACCGCCACGTTCGAGGTGTCGCCCGAGGTGAACCACTGCGCGATCGTGGCCGGGAACAGGATGATCGACGACGCGAAGATCGGCGG
>JRYH01004006.1_pt1 | contig 23537 bp, 20 predicted proteins | sample 235351 | NCBI WGS metagenome assembly JRYH01 (sample SAMN03074221, study PRJNA261480) | activated sludge metagenome | biome: Wastewater Treatment Plant; feature: Wastewater; material: Activated sludge; isolation source: activated biomass of a wastewater treatment plant treating wastewater... ...
ATCCTCTCGCTCCGACCAATTTACCCCAATGCCGCGAGACTTCGAGCAGGCGCATCCGCCGCAGCCGGCCTCGCGCCCTCAACGCATCCCCCGGAATGTCGGTCGTCATCCAGGCGCGACACCCTTTTCGATCAATCCCGCTTTGATCCCTGGTCCTGATCAGCCGGCTTGCCGATCGTGCCGTCATCGGCGGGGCGCCGGAAGTCGCCGAAGCGCGATGCCGGCATTCTGACGGTGCGGACGCCGTTGGTGATCCAGGCCTCGCGTACGGCGGACTGGGCGTGGAGGCGGAGATGGAAATCGGCATCGGGCTCGCTCGGGGCAAGGATGCCGTCGATCGCCGGCTGACCGGGATGAAAGACATGGCTGTGCAGCGCGACCAGGAGGTCCCACCCTTGCCGCCTGTCTTCCAGCGCCGGCTCCACGATGGGGTCCATGCGCCCGATCCCGTCTTCATTGATCGTATAGTAATAGACCCGCAGACGGTCCCCGTCGGGCGAACGCAGGATGATGCTCGCGAACTCACTGGGCGTATCGAAGGTGTTCAGGCGTCCATGCTGATGGCCGATCATCAGCATTTCGAGGCAACCGGCGGGTCTGATCCAGCGGTCGGCATTGCGGATCACGATCCGGTTGTTCTCGGTCGGGCTGCGTTCCAGCAGGCGCAGCGGATCGGTGTCGACCCGTCGTTCGGCCAACTCCTCCCGAAATCGGCGATACTCCCCGGTCTGGGGTGCCGTTTCGGACCAGAGCACCGGATGATCCGCCACCTCCCACATCTGCAACAGGCGGCTGCCGCGAGCATGGGCCTCTCCCTCCTCGATCAGAACATGCGGCCGGCTCGCGAATGCGCAGGCCGTATCGGCCCGAGCGGGCAGACCAGCGGGCAGGCCTGCGAGTAGCAAGGTGAATACGAAAAGCCTGAGCAACGTTCTCTCCGGTGTTGTCGGTGGGCTCGGCAGGACCTCTACGCTTCTTCCAAATGGTTGCTTGCACCGGGACGTGCAGGCGGGGCCGCGCCGAGATATTTTCCGTGTTGCCCTTCAGCTATCCTTTGGCATCGGCCGCGATGGTTATGGGCAAATTTTCTCCCCTCGATATGTCGGGAACGTTGCGGCCTCAGTCGTCCTTAGAGCCACATGCCCAGAATGGAGATCCGACGATGACCGAGACAACGATGAGCAAGGCAACCTCTTCGAAACGCTCTGACGGAGCCGCGAACACCGTGCGGTTGCACCGGGTGCTGGCGGCCAGGCCGGAGAAGGTCTACCGGGCCTTCCTCGATGCGGACGCGCTGGCGAAGTGGCTGCCGCCGAACGGCTTTACGGCAAAGGTCCACCATATGGATGCGAAGCCCGGCGGAACGTTCAGGATGTCGTTCACGAACTTCACGACGGAAAAGAGCCATGCGTTCGGTGGCGAATACCTGGAGCTCATCCCGCATGAGCGCATCCGCTACACCGACAAATTCGACGATCCGAACCTGCCCGGCGAGATGCACGTGACCGTGAGCCTGAAGGCTGTCTCGGTCGGCACGGAAATCGCCATCGAGCAGGCAGGGGTTCCGGCCGTCATTCCGCTCGAGTCCTGCTATCTCGGCTGGCAACAGTCGCTTGTGCAGCTCGCGATGTTGGTCGAGCCGGACATTCCGGAGTGATCCGCGTCACGTCCGAGGTGGAGGCGCGGTTGCCATCATTCCAGGAAGCGCGCAGGTTGGATGATGCGTTTCACGTTTCCCCACAGCCACGCCTACCCCGGCGGTCGCGTTGCCATCTCGGATGATGGAGAGACCGGATCCGAAGGCATGGTCACGTTCGGCGATGGCGTGACCGTGATCGCCGAATGGCGCTCGCAGGGCGATGGGATCCATCTTTCGGTTCCCGCCTATCGCACGGCCAAGGGCACGCGGATTGCTGCGAAGAGCTGGCGCCTGACACAGCGCAAGGACGGCGTGTGGCGGTCGGACGCGACGTCATGAGCCTATCGCTTGCCATAAGGCCGCGTGAACGGCACGCCGTTGAAGGTGTGCGTGCAGCAGGCGCAACTGGGCTCCATGTCGTTGACGGTCAGATCGGGAGCGACGCGCGCCAGGCGATGGGCCTCGTCCACATAGAGGCCGCTGTAGTAGGTGCTCTCGCCCACCCGCACGTAGGGCGTCTTGTCTCGGTCCGAGCGCGCGACGATCCAGAAAATCGGATCCGGCCGATCCAGCCGCGCCACGGCTTCGCTGTAGACCGCCGACCAATCGTCGCCCACGCGTGACAATAGAAACCGAAAGAGGGGCGTGTAGTCTCGCCCATGGCGCTGTCCCGGGTGCATCGATCCGAGACGGGTCTTGCTCTCCCTTTTGGCATGGCGTGACCGCCGATAGTCGCCCCCATGACCGTGGCTCACGCCGTGCGTGCGCGTGTTCACGCTGCGATACAGCGGTTTCTGTCTCTGCATCGAGACGGTCCTCATCGCTCATGCAAGACGCGGCGCGCTCGCGTCCGCGCATCCCTCGTCAGCATCCCTTTAGTTTCGCCCGGCCGTCAGCGCTCCGCAACCGCCTCCCAGGCGAGGCCGAAGCGCGCGAGGTATTTCTTCAGCCGGTCCGCATCGTTGGTCGAGGTCTTGGCGGCGCGCGAGGCGGCGAACAGCGTGCGGCCGGCCGCACTGAGCGACTTCGACCGGCGGCAGACACGGATGACGGCCGCAAGCTGAGCCTGATCGAAAAGGTCGATGTGGCCGAGGCGATCGGCGCCGAGAACCTCGGCCAGAATGGCCTCGTCGGGTCCCGACATGCTGCGCTGCCACGCCGAGCGCAAGCGATCGATCTCCTCGACGACGACCTCCTCGTTGATGCGGCCGGAGGGGGCCAGCGTCGCCATGCGCGTCACCGACGCCCCGAGATCGCGGAAATTGGCCAGCCACGTCGCGTCCGGGGAGGTCGCGAAGCCGAGATAAGTCTGCCGCGCCTCCTTGTTGAAGGTGACGGTCTCGCCCGTCGTCGTCGCGTGGCGCGCGAGCTCGAAGGCGAGATTGGGCGCGATGTCCTCGCGCCGCTCCTTGAGGCCCGGCAGCGCAAACGTCCACAGATTGAGCCGCGCCAGCAGATCCTCACGGAAGCGGCCAGCCTCCACGGCCGCCGGCAGCGAGCGGTTGGTGCCGGCGATGAGCTGGAAGTCGCTCGCCACCTCGCGGTCGGCACCCACCGGCAGGAACCGCTTGTCCTCGATGGCGCGCAGGATCATCGCCTGCTCGTCGAGGCCCAGCTCGCCGATCTCGTCGAGGAACAGGATGCCGGTATGGGCGGCGCGCAGCAGGCCGGGACGATCCGCCATTGCGCCGGTGAACGCGCCCTTCACGTGGCCGAAGAGCGCCGACATGGCGCCGTCGCCGCGCAGGGTCGCGCAGTTGACCTCGACGAATGGCCCTTTGACCTGATGGCGCGCCTGCTTGAGCTCGTAGATACGGCGTGCGAGCTGCGACTTGCCGGCACCCGTCGGACCGGTGAGCAGGATCGGCGCCTTGGAGCGGATCGCCACCTGCTCGATGCGTGCGATCATGCGGTTGAACGCGGCGCTCTGCGTCTCGATGCCGGACTTGAGGAACGAAGCCCCCTCCCGCTGCTCGGCACGGAAGCGCGTGGCGATCCGATCGTAGCGCGACAGATCGAGGTCGATGATGCTGTGCGAGCCCGGATCGCCGTCCTTCCACCGTCGCGGCGGCGTGACTTGCAGGATGCGGCCCGGGATGACGCGGGCCTCCGTCAGCAGGAACCAGCAGATCTGCGCCACGTGCGTGCCGGTGGTGATGTGGACGAGGTAGTCCTCCGCGTCGGGATCGAAGGGATAGGTCCGCGCGAAGTCGTGCAGCGCCGCGTAGACCTCCTCGAAGTCCCATGCGTTGGTGAGATCCATCACATGACGGCGCACCTCCGTCTCCGGCGAGACCTGAGCCACGTCCTCGGCGACGCGTTGGGCGAGCGTCGTGTGGGCCCGCCCGTGGATCAGCTCGAGCCGGTCGACGAGCAGGTCCTGGTGCTGGCACAGGCTGACCGTCGGCCGCCAGCGCTGCCAGCGTTCCGCGTTCTTGCCATGATCGAGCGTAGAGCCCAGGAAGCCGATGACGACACAGCGTTTCATATGTCTATCCTAAAAGATAAAAAACACGATGAATAGATAGATTTATGGGGAGTCACCGGATGGCGAAGAAGCGCATATTCGAATAATATCATTAAATATCAATGCAATACCGCGCAGCGCGCGGTCTGCCGTCGGTCTGGCACGCCGGCTGCAATCCACATTGGCAGATGCGACGACGCCCTGGCGCTTCCCGCATCGTCCGCTGCGAGCCCGAGCTGTAAAACGGTCGGGCGACGCGTCACAAAGACAGAAGTTGGAGCCGTGCCATGGCCAACAAGTCGCTCTTCGCAAGCATCCGGGGCAAGCAGCCCGCGAAGGCGTTCGCCCGCAACAACGAAGGCGCGCCGGCCTACGCCCTCGGCCCCAAGCACAAGCTGGCCCAGCTCGCGATGACCGGCACGCTCTCGCGCACGTTCTATGCGACGGCGCGGCGCCAGCTCGCCGATGTGCTGGCGGCGACGGCCGAGGTCGAGCCGCGCTTCCTGGCGCAGGCTGCGATCTATGCCCGTCAGCGTGGCCGCATGAAGGATATGCCGGCGCTGTTGCTCGCCGCGCTCTCCCTGCGTGACCCCGTGCTGCTGTCGCGCGCTTTCCCGCGCGTCGTCGATAACGGCCGCATGCTGCGCACGTTCGTGCAGATCATGCGTTCGGGGGCGGTCGGGCGCACGTCGCTCGGCGCGCGTCCTAAGGCGCTGGTCGAGGCGTGGCTGGACCAGGCCTCGGACGCGGAGATCCTGCGTGCCGCGGTCGGCCAGTCGCCGTCGCTCGCCGACGTGATCCGCATGGTGCATCCGAAGCCGGCTTCGGCCGAGCGGCGTGCGCTCTATGCGTACCTGATCGGCAAGCCGTATGACGTCGCCAGGGTGCCGGCAGCGGTGCGGGCATTCGAGGCGTTCAAGCGCGATGCCGAGGCGCCGGTGCCCGATGTCCCGTTCCAGATGCTGACCGCGCTGGGGTTGACGCCGATGCATTGGGCCGCGATCGCGAGGAGCGCCGGCTGGCAGATGCTGCGCATGAACCTGAACACGTTCGACCGTCAGTGCGTCTTCGCGCTCGACGGCATGGCGGAGCGGGTTGCGGCGCGCCTCGCCGACCCGGCGGAGATCGCGAGGGCGCGCGTCCTGCCCTACCAGCTCATGGTGGCCTACCTGGCCGCCAGCCAGGACGTCCCGGCCATCGTGCGCGAGGCGCTACAGGATGCGATGGAGACGGCGATCGCCAACGTTCCGGCGATCGCGGGCAACATTGCGATCTGTCCGGACGTGTCGGGCTCGATGAGTGCGCCGGTGACGGGCTACCGCCACGGCGCGAGCTCGGCCGTGCGCTGCATCGACGTGGCGGCTCTGGTGGCGGCGGCGTTGCTGCGCTCCAACCGCGCGGCCCGCCTGCTGCCGTTCGAAGGCGAGGTGGTCGACGTGGCGTTGAACCCGCGCGACACGGTGCTGACGAACGCCGCCAAGCTGGCGGCGATCGGCGGCGGCGGAACGGCGTGCTCGGCGCCTCTCGCGCGGCTCAACGCCGAGCAGGCGAAGGTCGACCTGGTCGTGATCGTCTCGGACAACGAGTCGTGGATGGACATGCGCCGCCGTCCGTACGCGACGGAAACGATGGAGGAGTGGAGGAAGCTGAAGGCCGGCAATCCGCAGGCCAAGCTCATCTGCATCGACATCCAGCCGTACGGTACGACGCAGGCGGCAGAGCGTGAGGACATCCTCAATGTCGGCGGCTTCTCGGACGCGGTGTTCGAGGTGATCGCGGACTTCGCGAACGGGCGCCTCGCGCCCGAGCACTGGATCGCCGCCATCGAGGCGATCGAGGTGTGACAAGACCCACGCCTCCGGCCTGTCGCAAGGCGGGCCGGGTGCGTGAGGACAATGGCCGGAGGGAATGCCTGCCAGGGACTACATCGCTGTAACCGAGAATGTCTCCGGCGCCACGACCTCGTCCCCCCGGCCATTGTCCAGCATGACAAACGAAGAGAAAGACCATCGCCATGACCCTCGCAGAGGACCGTTCTTACGAGTTTTTGGCGCAGCGCTTCGCGGAGGCGCAGGCGGCCGGCGACCGGGCGGCGCCCGTCAAGATGTGGACGCGCGGCGTGCCGGTCGACGCGCAGGCGGCGGGCCAGCTCCTGAGGACGGCGCAGCTCCCCTTCGTCTACAGGTGGCTCGCAGTGATGCCGGACGTGCACCACGGCATGGGGTCGACGATCGGCTCGGTGATCCCGACGCTCGGCGCGATCATTCCGGCGGCCGTCGGCGTCGACATCGGTTGCGGAATGATGGCCGTGCGCACCTCGCTCGATGCCAGCGATCTGCCCGACACGCTGTCCGGTGTGCGCGCGGCTCTGGAGAAGGCGGTGCCGCACGGCCGCACCGTCGGTAAGGGCCATGCGCGCGACAAGGGCGCGTGGGGTGATGTGCCGGCCACGGTCGGCTCCGCCTGGAGCGTACTCGAGCCCGGCTTCAAGGCCATTGTCGACAAGCATCCGCGCCTGGCCAAGGCGAACACCGCGAACCATCTCGGCACGCTCGGCACCGGCAACCACTTCCTCGAGGTCTGCCTCGATCAGAGGGATCGCGTGTGGCTGATGTTGCATTCGGGCAGCCGCGGCGTCGGCAACCAGATCGGCCAGCACTTCATCGAGCTTGCCAAGCAGGACATGAAGCGCTGGTACATCAATTTGCCGGACCAGGACCTCGCCTACCTCCCGGAGGGGACGGAGCACTTCGCCGACTACGTTGCCGCCGTCGAGTGGGCGCAGGCGTATGCCATGATGAACCGTCAGGTGATGATGGAGCATGCCATCGCTGCCTTCCGGCAGGCTGTGCCGAAGCCGTTCGAGGCGTCGTTGGAGGCCGTCAACTGCCACCACAACTACGTCGCGCGCGAGCATCACTTCGGCAAGAATGTGCTGATCACGCGCAAGGGGGCGGTGCGCGCGGCCGAGGGCGTGATGGGCATCATCCCGGGCTCCATGGGCGCCAAGTCGTTCATCGTGCGCGGGCGCGGCAACGTCGAGAGCTTCTGCTCGTGCTCGCATGGCGCCGGCCGCGTCATGTCGCGCACGGAAGCCAAGCGCCGCTTCACGCTCGCGGATCATGCGCGTGACACCGCCGGCGTCGAGTGCCGCAAGGATGCCGATGTGATCGACGAGACGCCGAAGGCGTACAAGGACATCGAGGCCGTGATGGCGGCGCAAGCCGATCTGGTCGAGATCGTGCACACGCTGCGCCAGGTGGTGTGCGTGAAGGGATGAGAGAGGCGAAAGGGGGGAGCATGCTCGCCATTGACGGCAGTGAAGGCGAGGGCGGTGGGCAGATCCTGCGCACCGCCCTCTCGCTCTCGGCCATCACCGGGAGCCCGTTCACGCTCGAACGCATCCGCGCCAGACGCCGCCGTCCCGGCCTGCAACGCCAGCATCTCGTCTGCGTGAAGGCAGCAGCCGAGATCGCGGGCGCGACGGTCGAGGGCGCGACGCTGGGCTCGGACAAGCTCGTATTCACGCCCGGCGTGATCCGGGCCGGCGACTACACGTTTGCGATCGGCTCGGCCGGCTCGACGGTCCTCGTGTTTCAGACGGTGCTGCCGATCCTGCTGCAGGCCGAGGCCGCCTCACGCATCGCGCTCTCCGGCGGCACGCACAACCCGATGGCGCCGACCTTCGACTATCTGCAACGCGTGGTCCTGCCCTTGCTTGCGCGGATGGGGGCGGTTGTCGAGACCCGCTTCGACCGCGTCGGCTTCTATCCGGCTGGCGGCGGCGCATGGCAGGCGAAGGTCCAGCCGGCGAGGACGCTGCACCCGCTGACCCTGATGGAAAGGGGCGAGGTGCGCCAGCGCCGCGTCGTTGCCGACGTCGCCAACATCCCCTTCGAGGTCGCCGAGCGCGAGGTCCGCACGGCGGCGGCGGCGCTCTCATGGCCGCCCGAGACGGGCAAGCCGCGCACGATCGCCTCCGATGGCCCCGGCAATGTGCTCAGCATCGAGGTCGAGACCGAGGCCGTGACGGAGATCTTCACCGGCTTCGGCGAGCGTGGCCTCTCCGCCGAGGCCGTCGTCGCGCGCACCGTCAAGGAAGCGCAAGCGTATCTCGCCAGCAACGCCCCCGTCGGCCCGTATCTCGCCGACCAGCTCCTGGTCCCGCTGGCGCTCTCCGGCGGCGGATCGTTCGTAACCCTGCCGCCCACCGCGCACACGCGGACCAATGTCGCCGTGATCGAGAAGTTCCTCCCGGTCGAATTCACACTGACAGATCTCGCCGATGGACGCTGGCAGGTCACGGTGGTGCGATAAGCAAGCCGGGGCCAACCCTCCGGAGGATTGGTCTCAGACTTGACGCGATTCCCCGGCACATCCCCTTGGGAATCACAACGACGAGGAGCCGACGCAAGCCGATGATCGTGCACGCTTATGACATTGAATTTCTGCACCGCACAGCCGCGCCGGAGGGGCGCGACGATTGCCACGGATGGTGCTTCGGGCTGCCCCCCGGCATCCGGCCGGAGCAGTGGCCGCTCGATCCGATCAGCGGCTATCCGCTCATGCACGGCTTCACGCTTCGTCTGCCGGAGGATTACCGCTGTCACGGCCCGGAGATCGTCGCGCTGAGCTTCTTCTCGACGGCTGTAGATCAGAACGACGGCGGCGCACGCGTGCGCCAGCCGCTCTATGAGGCCGTGGTCGGATCCGGCGGCGCGCCCGGTGACGAGGAGCTGATGCCGTTCCACGCTGCCGCCCGGTCCGCCCATCCGCGCCTGCATCGCATGAAGGACATCCTCGACTACGAGTACGCCGTCATTCTCCTGACCGAAGAGGAGTTCGCCGGGCCGTTCTGTCCGCCGCCGCAGCCGAGCGCGAGCCCGCTGCTGCGCGCCAATGACCGCCCAGGCTGGCTCGCGTCCGGTGCGCTGAGCTACTTTGAATATACGGGCGTGGCGAAAAATTTCGCCGAGCTGGACGGGCATTACTTGAAGCCGCTGTTCGGGAGCTATCCCGACGGCACGCTCGCCTGGAACCAAGAGATCCGATCGATCCCGCGTCCGCGCGATCCCAATGCCGGCAAGGCGCCGATGGAGGACTTCGGCTCTGGCACGACGTCGGGCTACGTCAGCGATTTCTACTGGGCCGACGGCATCATCAAGACGGAGAATTATCGCGTGCACGACTGGGCCGAGGGTCACAAGCCGGACCATATCGGCGGCACCATGCGGCCGGTCCAGGCGGTGCCGAAGTTCAGCCCCTACTACATCGGCTTCGAGGAGTACTTCGGCGGCTACAACTTCGGCACCGGCAATGCCCAGCTCGACTTCCGCGATATGAAGTTTGACTGGGCGTGCGGATAGTGCTCGATCGCCGTCGCCTCATGGCGGTGCTCGTCGGCCTGCTCGCAAGCCCGGGACTTGTCGCGGCCGGAAAGCCCGCCAACCGTCATCCCCCATCGTCTCCGACCGGCCAGAGGACGTTCCCCATGTTCAAAGATATCGACGACGCGCGCGCGGTCATCCAGGAGATCGCCGTCGACGACGCGGAGACGCCGATGACGGACGCGCAGGTGCAACTCCTGCTCGACAGGCTGATCCGGCAGCTCTGGCTGACGCCCAGTGAGCGTTCTGTCGAGACTTTCGGTGCAACGCGGCTCGGCGGTGCGCCGGATCTGCCGAAAGGCACGGCGTGGCCGTTGCGGCCGATCCCGCCGGACGCGGCCGAGCGGGCCGAGGAGATGAAGCAGAGCTTCGAGTGGATCGCGAGCCACATCGTGCGCGAGCTGCCCTTCGAGTTCCTGGCGCAGATCGATCTGGCGGAGGCCGCCAGCTATCCGGATCACGCACATGGACTGCCCCCCGAAGGCCGTCTGCTGTTTTTCTGGGACGGTGTCGTCGGATTGCACACGTCCGGGCCCGCGGCCTGCCGCGTGCTTTGGGATGCGTCACCTGTGGAAGCCCTCGAACGCCTTGCGATCCCTGCGCTGCTCGCGGAGCTGGAGGCCGCTTACGATCCGAGCGGGAAGTTCAAGAAGCCGTACGTCTATCCGGCCCGCGCCCTGCAGCTCGCCCCGATCGTGCACCTTCCCGATCGCCATTCGGCCGACTTCCAGGCCGATCCGGCGCTGCAACAGCTCGGCGACCACGAGGACCATGAGGAGAGCTACGCGCTCCTGACAGCGCTCGACGACGGTCAGTTCACGACCGCGGGCCGCGGCGCCCGCCGCCAGCGCGTGCTCGGCAGTCCGAACCCGGAGCAGGACGATCCGCGTTTCGATACCATCGTCGCCGACGGATTTCCGCCGCCGCGTTGGGACGCGCACCAGCTCGCCGAAGCCAGCCGCCGTGCGCTTGAATGGCAGCTTCTCCTCCAGCTCGATCTCGGCGACCTCTCGCAGCAGGCTTTGACCGAAGGCACCGTCTATTTTCTCATTCGCAAGCGGGATCTCGCCAAACGCGATTTCTCCGCCGTCCACGCCGTCTATCAGCAGACGTAGGATGCGTTTACGTATCTCAGCCCACGGTCTGGACAACGCCGGCCGCAGCCGTGCATCCTCCAGCGTTCCCGCACCAGAGTTAACGAGGGAATGAAAGTCGAGCCGCACCAGTGCCAGCATGAGCCGTTCGGTGAGGTCACGCCGATCCCTTACCGCGGGCGTTTCTCGCGGGCCGACTACGAGCGGATCACGGCCGGCCTGATGCCGGCGGCCATGGAGGACAAGTGGTTCATCTATTTCGTCGAGCCTTCTCTCTTCCTGCATCGGAGCTGGACCGGGAAAGCCGTCTACAGAGTGGATTTCGACGTGGACGAGACGGGCGCGCGCGTGCGCGAGGCGGTCTGCGCCAGCGACGTGCTGGCGGGCCAGGACGCCGAGGATCAGGCCCGCTTGCTCGGCTTTCTGATCGCCAATCTCCTGCTGAAGCGGGGCGAGCCGTTCCCGCTGCCGCAAGGCTCGGCCGTAGGCCCGCCTGGACTCTATCAGCATCATATCGCGGGGACGGGCTATCCGGAGGAGACGGCTGCGCAGCCCTCGCCCTGGTGGAAATTCTGGGCCCGATGATGTCGGCCGGACGGGCGTGGTTCGCGTCATGATCGAGAGGAGAACGGGGGCGCTTTCGTTCCGTCTCGTCCTGGCGATGCTCGTCGGTCTCGCCGCGGCGCTGCCGCCGTCGGCCGTCGCCCAGACGCGAGACGCAAAACCGATCGCGACGGAACGGGAGTGGGTCGCCGCGCTGCGATCGAGGCTCGAAAGAGGCAAGCGCCTCACCCCCGAAGCGCGCGCGCAGGCGAAGCCCGGCTGGCACGATGTTCGCGTCTCCTTCCGCGTGGCGCGCAGCGGCGAGATCACGGACGTGACGATCACCCAGAGCTCCGGNNNTGAGTCCGCACGCGTCTCGGTGGCCCGTGCTTCGCCGGCGCCGCCGTTCCCGGCCGCGATGGAGCGTGAGTCGATCCGTATCACGCTGCCCTACCGTTTCCAGGTCTTCGAGGGCGGAAAGGACGACGGAAAGGCCGGAGGCGAGCATACGCTGACTCCCGGCGCGCCGAGCAACATGCCGGACAAGTCGCCAGCCAACCGCGAGCTTTCGGTCCGCGACGCGGTTGGCGGCGGTGCGGAGCTTCGGGGCCAGCGCGTCCGGCTCACGTCATGCACCATCGTCGAGGCGAACCCCGATGATCTCCAGTGCCAGGAAGGCACCGGCGGAGAGGACGCCGCGATCGTTTTGATCGACGGCGCCACGCTCGATCGGACGGATGCGCGCCGGGCCTTCGTCCATTGCAAGGATGATACGCCTCATCCCCGTTGCCACGCGCAGGTGAGCGGCACTGTCCATGTCGACGAGGAGGGCGAGGCGCAAATCAAAGACGCCCGGATCGACTGGCGCAATCCCGCAGAATTGCCTCTGCCCAACGCGCCGCCGGGCACGGTGGATCTGCACGACCTGCTCCTGAAGCGCGAGGATTACCAGAACAAACACCTGTCGATCAGCGGCTGCCTGATCCGCTCGGCCACCGGCGGCCGCCTCGAATGCAAGCTGCGCCCTCTCCAACGCTGGCAAAGCCGCCACGAGCGGCGGGCCGAGAAAATCCTCATCGACATGGCTGACGCGTCGGATGCCGACTGGCGCCGGGCCTTCTTCCTGTGCCGCGACGACGCGCACACGCCCGCGTGCGGAGCCATCGTCAGCGGCGTTTTCGCCGAGTCGCGGCGCGGTTTCCTGCATCTCAAGGACGCGAAGGTCGCCTGGACGACACCGCCGCCGACCGCCATTCCCCCGCCGAGCCAGCGCGAGAGCTATGCGATCGAGGAGGCGCTGATCGACGCGGTCGAGCAATCCGGCAAAGTGGTCACGGTGAGGGATTGCCGGATCGAGCGCGACGGCCTCGAGTCGCTGCGATGCCGAGGCCGCGAACCGAGCGTCGGGTTCGATATCGCCCTCCACGCGCCGGACCGTAGCGCCATCGCGCGGATCCTCGCGCATTGCCAGGAGCGGCTGGGCACCGTCGCCGAAACCGCAAAGCCCGACCCGCGGCTGTGCCAGGGCGATGTGCGCGGTGTGGTCGTCCGTACGGGCGGACGCAGATTCAAGCTGGAGCAAGCCAGCATTGCCTGGAAGGACGCGCTGCCGCCCGCTTCAAGCGAACAGGAGGGCGTCTACACGCTGGATGAAATCGGCCTTCTCAAGGAGAGCCTCGACGGCCAAGCGATCACCATCGCCCGATGCAGCCTGCATCTGTCACTCGCCGATCACATCGTTTGCCTGCCCGCCGACAAACCTTCGCTCGGCGCGTCTCTGCGCATTGCAAGCGATCTCTCGGAAGAGGATCGCGCCCGCCTCGTCGATCATTGTGCCGAGGCGGTTCCCCTGCGTCGCAAGCCGGAGTGCGCCGCTCGGGTGACCGGGACGACGCGCGTCGGCCCAGCCAAACCGGGCCGCAACCCCATCCGACTGACCGATGCCGCCGTGACCTGGGCGACGCCTGCGCCGCGCCTGACGCCTCCCGCCTCCGGGACGGGCCGCATCACCGTCAATCAGCTCATGATCGATCTGCCCCGGCGCATCGGTCATGCGGTCACGCTCTCGGGTTGCAGCCTGCGCATGAGCGAGCTTCTCCTCATGACGACCTCCTGCCGCAGCGCCGCGAACCCGCACGGCCCAAGTCTCGTTCTCGAAAGCGACAAGCTGAGCCAGGAGGATATCCGCTATCTGCTGCACACGTGCTTCGAGACGGACGCGGAACACTGCCACGCCGAGGTCCAAGGAACCGCGATACGGCGGCCGTCCGGCCTTGTCGCATTCGCCCCCTCCGCCATTGCGTGGTCGAAGAAGGCCCCGCTGCCGCCGATGCGCGCCGAGCATATGGATCCCCTCGATGTGCTGCTGTTCGGCGAGGCCTATGCCGGCCGCGAGATCACGGTGCGCAACTGCCGGATCGAGGTGGACGGCACGACCCTCGCTTGCGTCGTGGCGCCGCCGACGGGCAAGACCAGCATGGCCCTCGCCATGATCGATGTCGTCCTCGCGAGCCGCGCTGACGCGGAGGCGCAGCGTCTGACCGCAAATTGCGCCGTCGACGACAGCGATCCGAGCATCTGCAGGGCCGACGTCTCCGGCACGCTGCAGATGACCGACGACAGCCTCACCTTGAGGGATGCACGGCTATTCCCGCAGCGGCAGTAGCGCTGGTCTCGCTACAGCCGCGGATCGACGGGCTCGCTCTCGAGCGCGAGGATGCCGAAGACGGCCTCGTGCACGCGGCGCAGAGGCTCGCGCGCGACGAAGCGATCCAGGGCTTCCTTGCCCAGCAGGAACTCGCGCACGGCGAGCGAGCGCTTCCGGCCGAGGCCGCGCGCGCGAAGCCGGCTGAGGTTCTCGGGAGCGTCGTACTCCGGCCCGTAGATGATGCGGAGGTATTCCGGCCCGCGGCACTTCACGGCCGGCTGCACGAGACCTTTGGCGCCGCGGACGATGAAGCTGCGGGGCTTGACGACCATTCCCTCGCCCTCCGCGCCGGTGAGCGCGCGCCACCAGGCCGTGGCGCTGGCGACGCTGGCGTCATCCTGCAGATCGACGAGGTGATGGGCCGTGCGCATGAGCAGCGCGTCGCCACTCTCCGCGAGCCGGGCAAGCTCGCTCATATGCCACAGATGATCGGCGTCCATATGCACGCGCCCCTCTGTTGCGAGCAGATGGAAGGGCGCGATGCGATAGTCGTCGAGCGAGGAGACCGGCCAGCAATAGCGGCGATAGGCGGCCGTATAGAGCTCGGCGCGGCCAAGGCGATCCCGCGTCCGGTCGCGCAACGCCGCCAACGCGGGATCGCGCGTCGCCGCCCGATTGAGAGCGCCCAAGGCCGCCGCAAGCCCGGCGGTGGCCGCCGCGCCGGTCGTCGCGTACTGGTCGCGGATCAGCGCCTGGGCCTTGGCCGACCAGGGCATGATCTCGGCATCGATGAGCGCCCAGGACGTCTCGTGCCGGCGCCAGAAGTCGCAAGCGGCCATCGCCGCGCGCAGACGGGCCAGCACCGCCTCGGTAGTCGCGCCGTCCGCGAAGAATGGCCGGCCCGTGCGCGTGAAGACCTCACCCGTTGCGCCCGTTGCCACGCCGAAACGTTCGCGCGCCGCATCCGCGTCGCGGCAGACGACGAGAAGCGCGCGCGAGCCCATGTGCTTTTCTTCTACCACCACCTCGCGCACGCCCTCGGCACGGTAGTAGGCGAAGGCCTCGTCGGGGTGCTCGAGCAGGCCCTCCTGCCGGGTCGTCGCCGGCGGCGACATGGTCGGCGGCAGGTGGATCAGCCATTTCGGATTGATCGCATAGCGCGTCATCACCTCGAGGGCGGCGGCCGACTGGCCCTCGTCGATGGTGATGGAGCGGCCATACCCGGTGGCGATGATGCGCTTGCCGAGCACCAGCGACAGATCGAGCAGGTCGTCATGGGCGTGCTGAAGCGAGAGCCGCGCGCCGTCGGCCAATGCCGGCGCCAGCGGCCGCACGGGCTCCGCATAGACTTGAGCCGCGGCGATCTGGACGATCTCCTTCTCCGGCCAGCGCAGCGCCGTGAGCTTGCCGCCGAAGCAGCAGCCGGTGTCGAGGCAGATCGTGCGATTGAGCCACTCGGCTTCGATCACCGGCGTATGGCCGTAGACGACGGTTGTCTCGCCCTCGTACTCCGCCGCCCAGTTGTGCCGCACGGGCAGGCCGAACTCATCCGTCTCGCCGGTCGTCTCGCCATAGAGGCAGAACTCGCGCACCGAACCGGACGACCGGCCGATCATCTCGCGCCGGATGCCGGCATGGGCGACGACCAAACGGCCGCCGTCGAGCCAGAGATGACTCACGAGGCCATCGAGGAACGTCGTCATGCGCGCGCGGAACTGAGGGCTCTCGGCCGACATCTGCTCGGCCGTGCGGTCCAGTCCGTGGGTGAGCTTGACGTTGCGTCCATTCAGCCAGCGCAGGAACTTGACGTCGTGGTTACCGGGCACGCAGAAGGCCGCGCCCGTATCCACCATCGCATGCACGAGACGCAGCACATCGGGCGAGCGTGGGCCGCGGTCGACGAGATCGCCGACGAAGATGGCGCGACGCCCGGCCGGCGGCGTCACCCGGACCTGCCGGCCATAGGGCTGATCGGGCGCACCGTCCTCCCAGGCAACATCATAGCCGAGCTTGCCGAGCAGTGCTTCGAGCTCGTCGGCACATCCGTGGACGTCGCCGATGATGTCGAACGGACCACAGATCTGGCGGCGATCCGTCCAGAGGGGATCGCGCGCGATCTCGACGGCATCGATCGCTGCAACCTCGCGCAGCTCGTGCACATACCGGAAGCCTTCCTTGTCGAGCTTGCGGATATGGCGCTTGAGATTTGCGGTCTGATTGCGGACGACGTTGGGGCCGAACTGCCGGTCCGGCCGGCTTCGGTTGCGCTCGTGACAGATGTCCTCGCCGGGGTTCAGAACAATGGCGACCGCGAGCGCGTGATACCGGCGCGCGATGGCGATGAGCCGGGCGCGATCCTCCTTGCGCACGTTGGTGGCATCGATCACGGTCAGCTTGCGGCGCCTCAGCCGCGTCTCGGCGATGAAGTGGACGAGGGCGAAGGCGTCGGCGGTGGCCTCCAGGCTGTTCTCGTCATCCTCGACGAAGCCGCGGCACGTGTCGGACGAGATCACTTCGGTTTCACGGAAGTGCCGCCGCGCGAACGTCGACTTGCCGGAGCCCGAGGTGCCGACGAGCACGACGAGACAGAAATCGGGGATGGAAATCCTCACTCAGCCCCCCAGCTCGAAAATGGCCATCTGCGAGGGCGAGCCGAGCGCCGGATCGACCTCGCCGAGCGGCGCAATGCGTGCGCTGTAGCCGAAGCGCTCGCCGACGCGTGCCACCCACGCGGCAAACTCCTCACGCGTCCACTCGAAGCGGTGGTCAGCGTGGCGCAGGGCGCCGGGCGCGAGGCCTTCGAATTTGGCGTTGTACTCGCGGTTGGGGGTGGTCACGATGACGAGGCCCGGTCGTGCGCGCTCGAAGACGACGCGCTCGACGGCCCCCAGGCGATCGGGATCCACGTGCTCGATCACCTCGACCAGCGCCGCCGCATCGTAGCCCACGAGCCGCTTGTCCTCGTAGGTGAGCGCCCCTTGCAGGAGCTTGATGCGGGTACGCTGGCGTTCGGGGAGCGTGTCCAGCCGCAAACGCCGCGCGGCGACGTCGAGATCCCGAAGACCCACATCGACGCCGACGATCTCGGTGAACTGGCGCTCCTTGAAGAGCCGCTTCAACAGCTTTCCGTTACCGCAGCCGAGATCGAGCACGCGCCGGACGCCGGCGTCCTTCAGCAGCCCGGCAACCGTGTCCAATCGCAACTCATGCAGCCGCAACGGCGTCTCGAGTCGTTTCTCGGCCGCTTCTTTGGGCGCAATGGCAATGCCGTCCTCATCCTGAGGCTCAGCCGCGCCCGCCGCGGGAGACGGCGCGACGACAGCTTCGCTGTCAACACCGTCGACATCGTCTCCGGCCGTCTCGGCAGCGATGAACTCGCCGAGCCGTTGCACGGCCTGGTTGGCCAGCATGCGCCGCCGTCTGAGGTAGCGGCGCGCGATGATATCCCGCATCGGATGCGACGGCAGCCAGTCGCCCCCCTTTGCCAGCAGCTTTTCGATCTCCTCGGCATCGATATAGTAGTGCTTGCGCAGGTCGAGCACGGGGATCAGCACGTAGAGGTGGGTGAGGAGATCGGCCAGCCGGCACGTCGCCTTCAGGGTGAGCGTCACGTGCGGGCTCATCCCCCACACCGGCACGGCCGGGTCGAGCGGAATCTCCTCGATGCCGACGGCGTAGCCGAGAGGCTCGAACAGTTGACGCACGAGGGGCGGACCGCCGCGGGCGGGGAGCGGCGTGACCATTGCTTCGAGAGGGATGGCGGTCTCGGCAAGTTGGGGTCGCTCGCCACTGCGCCCGCCGAGCGCGGTGCGCAGGCCCTTGGCCATCGCAACGGACAGGAACGACGAGGCGGCATAGGGCCGGTCATTGACGTACTGGTCGAGGAGACCGGTGTCGGCGCCGCCGGTGCCGCGGATCAGCGCCACGGGGTCGATCTCGAGCATCAGCGCGAAGGTGCAGCGGTCCTCGCGCGCCTCGGGGTAGAACATATGGACGCGGCCGAACGCAATATCGAGCGCGTGCGACCGGCTCGGGTTCTTGTGCAGAAGAAACCCGAGGTCGGTGGCAGGCCGGTGCGTGGTGGTAATCTGAAGCAGCATGACGAAAACCCGCAATCGTAGAGGCACATTGCACGGTGCGCTTCCGTTCGCAATCCAACTTGGCCAGGTCGGCCAGGTATCGGGACGGCCGGGATGCAATGGTCTGTGTCGGGAGGAGCCGTCAGGTCTCCGTCGGGAACCACCACATGGCGAATGTGCCGCCGAGGGCGGCGAGCGCAACGAGCCCGAGCAGGACCGGCCGCTCGAGCTGGGTCAGAAGCGCGGTGATCAGCACCGAGCCCCAGGCCATGGTGCAGGCAAAGAGCTTCACCTCGCGCCGGATCGCGCGCCGCTCCTCGAAACGCCGCGCTTCCGCGAGCGCATGGCGCAGGACGGGAATCCGTTCGAGGCTGTCCATCAGCCGCTCGCTCGAGCGCGCGAACGCCCACAGTGCGACGAGAAGGAACGGCGTGGTGGGAAGGCCGGGCAGCATCGCTCCGGCAATCGCAAGCAGCGTCGCCACGCATCCCACAACGATATAGCCGATCTTCAGCAAGGAGCCCTCGGTCTTCGTCAATGGACCGCCTCCGACGGCTCTCGGGGCGACCGATAGGGGTGATGCCCCCAGGAGGCAGGACCCGACCGGCCCGCACGACGAGTCTAGAGCCTGATCGTTTGAGATGCGAGCCCTTCAGCTCGCATCGAGAGCGTGAATCAGACTCTCAAACAAAGAGATGGAGCACGTTCGCTCCCGATGGGCGGTTCCATTGAGAGTGAACGTGTTCTAGACGGATGCGGCGAAAGTTGAAGCGCAAAATCAGAAAACGAGCGGAGGCCGCGCCAGGCTTGCAAAGCCATTGACGGCCGGCGCCGGGCCCGGAGCAGAGCCAGTGCAGCACGCGTGGGCCTCATGGTATAGAGAGGTGAAACGGTCAGGCGCCGATCGGGGGGTGAGGGATGTGGCCGCAGATCTATGACCCGTTCGGCAGCATGGCGCTCTCGACGGCGGTGGCGGCGATCCCCGTCGTAGTGCTGCTGGGCGCCATCGCCATCTTCGAGATCCGGGCGCATATCGCAGCCCTCCTCGGACTCGCCGCCGCGCTCGTGGTGGCCATCGTGGCCTATGGCATGCCCGCCAAAATGGCGATGCTGGCCGCCGCCTACGGCGCGGCGTTCGGCCTCTTGCCCATCGGCTGGATCATCCTCAACGTCATCTTCCTCTATCAGCTCACGAGCGAGAAGGGCGAGTTCGCCATTCTCGAGCGATCGATCCGCACCATCAGCGACGATCGCCGCCTGCAGCTTCTCTTCATCGCGTTCTCGCTCGGCGCGTTCTTCGAAGGGGCCGCCGGGTTCGGAACGCCGGTCGCGGTCACGGCCGCGATGCTGATCGGACTCGGATTTACGCCGCTCGCGGCCTCCGGGCTCTCGCTCATCGCCAACACGGCGCCCGTCGCCTTCGGCGCACTCGGCACGCCCGTCATCGCACTCGCCGCCGTCACCGGCCTCGATCTCCACGAGCTGTCCGGCATGGTCGGGCGCCAGCTCCCGTTCTTTTCCTTGATCGTTCCGTTCTGGCTCGTGTGGGCGTTCGTCGGCTTCCGCAAGATGATCGAGGTCTGGCCTCCGCTTCTCGTGGCCGGCGCCGCCTTCGCCATCCCGCAGTATCTGGTCGCGAACTTCCACGGCCCCTGGCTGGTGGATATCGTGGCGGCCATCGTCTCCATGGCGTCTCTGGCCGCGTTCCTGCGCATCTGGCAACCCGCGACACCGATGACCTCGCTCGCGCTCACGCCGGAAGCGAGCCGCGCCGCGAACACGGACAATGACAAGGTGCCCGCGAAGGCCGCACGCCGCGCCTGGACGCCGTGGATCATCCTCTCCGTCTTCGTGTTTCTGTGGGGCACGCCACAGGTGCGCGCCCTGCTGGACGGGCTCTGGGCGATGAAGATCCCGATAACGGGTCTCGACGGCCAGGTGCAGAAGATGCCGCCCGTCGTCGCCGCCCCCCACGTCGAGGCTGCCGTCTACAACCTGAACCTTCTGTCGGCGACCGGCACCGCCATCCTCGTCGCCGCCATCGTCTCCGGCCTCGTTCTCGGCTATCGGCTGGGGGAGCTCGTGCGCGCCTATGCCCGCACGCTGTGGCTGGTGCGGTATTCCCTGCTCACGATTGCTGCGATGCTCGCGATCGGCTTCGTCACGCGTTACTCGGGAACTGACGCCACGCTGGGCCTGGCGTTCGCCAACACGGGCTGGCTCTATCCGCTGTTCGGCACGCTGATCGGCTGGCTCGGCGTCGCGCTCACCGGATCGGATACCGCCTCCAACGTGCTGTTCGGCGGATTGCAGCGCGTCACCGCCGAGCAACTGGGGCTCGATCCGGTGCTGATGGCCTCCGCCAACAGCTCGGGCGGCGTCATGGGCAAGATGATCGATGCGCAGTCGATCGTCGTCGCCTCGACGGCTACGCGATGGTACGGCCACGAGGGCTCGATCCTGCGCTTCGTGTTCTTCCACTCGGTCGCTTTGGCGGTGCTCGTCGGGTTCCTGGTCATGGGGCAGGCGTATGTCTGGCCCTTGACGCTGCTCGCGCCCTCGCGCGCGGCCTTGTGAGCGCGAGGCGCCGCGTTAACGGCCTTGCAACAGGAAGGATCCGGCCCTGGAAACAGGGGAACAAATGGCAGCGAAAGCGCGTTTTTCGGGCATGAAGACCGTAAGAACGGAGACCGCCTGATGGCAGACCGCAAGATCATCACCCCGACGGACGCGCGCCAGGCGACACCGCAACGCATGAACTATCGCGTTCTTGCGCGCTCGCTGCTCATTGCGCTCGTCGCGGCCGTGCTCGTCTACGCCTATTTCTATCTGCTGAGCCCGACCTAGCTTCGGGGTAGCAAGCAAGCCCCCGCGGGAACGTGGGGTCGCGCTTTGCACAAAGTTTGGCCGTGCGTTCGCCCACCGATCCCCTCATGATCCCTCACCGAGCGGATAAGAATGGGATCGGGGAGCGCAGGGTCATGGACGGGGTGGATGTCGCGTTGCGCCTCGCGGGCGCCTTCTACGCGTTCGCGGGCTACGTGGCGACGCGCGCGGCCCTCATGTCCCACTTCGTCGATGGCGCCATTGCGGCCATCAGTGGCAAGGGGCCGGGCCCGCGGGTGGCAGCGCGGACGTGGTGGCTTCTGGCCGCGGCCGGGATCGTGCTGGCCGGCGGCCTCGCCCTGGTCGCGCAACTGGACATCTCCGCAGGACTGTTTCTCTTCTCCGCGGCGGGCCAGGCCGTCTATCTGTTCATCGTTGCCCCGCGCTATTTCGATCCGGCCGATCCTCCGGACACGACGGGCCGGCGGCAATCGACGAATGCGTTCGTGATCTATCTCGTGGCCACGGCTTTCGTGCTCTGGGCCCTGGCGGCGGGTCGCCTCGTGCCGCTGGCCGAGGCCAACTCCGGCGTCCTCGCTGTCGCCGCTGCCGCACTCGTTCTCCATCTCGGCTATGTCGCATGGAGCCTGGCACGCGCCCCCGCGCGACGGCCGCTGTTTGGAGATGCAGAGGGATGGGCTTCTGACGAGAGCCCGGGCGACCCGGCGGAGGCTCGGGCCATCAAGGTCATGGCGGACTATCACACGCATCCGCTTTGGGCGCTCGAAGGCACCTACGGCGACATTGCCCCCGAGGCGCTGGGCCTGTCGGAGGAGCTGACGCGCGACCTCAATGCCTGGGCCGAGGCGTATACGAACGCGCTCGATCCTTATGATCCTGCGGGCCCCGCCCGATGGAGCGAAGCGGACGCTCTGGCCCATCAGGCCATGGCGCGCCCGCTTGCCGTCCGCTTGGCGCGCGAGAAGCCGGACCGCACCATCTATGTGCTCGACGCGGAGATCGGAGTCGTCGAGGTGAAGCCGGATGAGGCCGACCCGCAAAACGCGCTCCGGGAGCCCTCGTAAATCCGAGAGCTCTCGTAAAAGAGACCCGTCGCAAAAAGCTTACGAGACGGTTGCGCGAGGCACGCCGGGAACCGCCGTCTCGCCCTTGGCCGAGGCCACGGCGGCTTCGAGATGGCTAACGAGCCCATCCTCGAGACCGAGCGTCGCGGCGAGATAGCGGAGATAGGCTTTCTCGGCAGGCGTATCGGCATCGATGGCGATGGCCGAGGCGAGGTAGACCTCGCTGCGCACCTCGGGCGTGCGTGCCGCGGCCGCGAACTGCTGCGGAGACCAGGGAAGCGCGATCTCCCGATCCAGGAACTGCTGCTCCTCGCTGTCGAGACCCGCGCTCGCGAGCCGTCCGACGATGCGCCGGCGCTCGCTCTCGTCGATCAGGCCGTCCGAGAGGGCCGCCGCGATCATGCTGCGCAGCAGCAGCAGCGCATGCTCGTCGGCGGGCGGCGCCCCCGGCACGCTCGCGCCGCTGCGGGCCGCTTGCAGAAACTCGGCGGCCCGCTCGCCGACCAGCGGCTTGCCCTCGCGATAGTTGGAATAGGCCTTGTAGGCGAGACCGCCGAGCGCAGCCATGGCGCCGAGCTTGAGCGCGTTCCCCGCAAGCTCGCGTCCGCCCTTGGTGCCGAGAACGAGCGTCGCGAGTGCGCCGGCTGCTGCGCCGCCGATCATTCCGCCACCTTGGCCGCGCAGGAAGCCCTTGGCCTGCTCGATGAGATCGCCGCCCGGGGAAGGGGAGGCGGCGGCAGATCCTGCTGCAGGTCCGGATGCCTGGGGCAAGCCGCCGGGCTGGCCTGGCTCAGCCCCGGCCCCACCAAGGACCAGATCCAACAGCTTCGAAGCATCGATCATCGCCGTCTCCACGAGGTTGCATATCTCGAGCCTTACACTCGAGCCCTACATGGGAGCGGCGCGGAGAATCTCAAGGTGGGACGGAACGGGCGAACCTCGCATGCCGCGCGGCTTCAGTGGAAAGCTGGCTACGTCCGGCGGATGCCGTAGGTAAGGAATGATAAGAGTGGCGGGTTCGGGCGAGGGATGTTGGGAGCCGGGCACGGGGCCCGGGCTCTCACCGCGTCTCAGACGCTTTGAAGGATCACCATGATGATGATCGCAGAGGCCACGAGGAAGAGATCGAAAAGCTTTAGTCCGGTCGGCATCGTTGGTCTCACTTCTGTCGCCACGCCACCCGTCGTTTCAGCTCAGCGGCGTTCCCGCTAAGCAACGGGCAGCAGGGCGAAATCGTCATCGATGAATGCAACCTCTCCGACATCGTTATCGGCCGAGGCCTGAGGCTCCGGCACCGCGAGCGGGCCGGTGCTGTAGGGATCGGCAAGAGCGATCACGCGGACGACGGCAAACCCTTGTGAGTAAACGGCGGGCAGGCGCTCGGTCGCTTCGGTCGCGGCGGTCACGTCGATCATCGGATCCTCCGTCGTTAAGGTTAAGACCGGGCAAGGTGTTTCGAGGAGCCCGTAACAGGCTCTGACAAGCTCCACCCTGCGGTGATTGTTCCGCTCGGACAACTCGGCGTGAGTACGTAGAAGCACACCATAGGGAGTTTTACGTATCTCTAGATCGCTGAAATCATTGAATAATGCTCGCAATGGATCGCAAAAGGGGGCAGGTTCCGGGTGTCATTTCGAGGGCCAGCCATGATTGACGCCCGCCTCCAGCGCCAGCTTCTCCTCGGCTGCCTGTTCCTCGTCGCCTACGTCGCGCTCGACTTCGTGAGCTACGTGAAGCCCTATCGCGGGCTCGGCATCACGCCCTGGAACC
>JRYH01001925.1_pt1 | contig 23495 bp, 23 predicted proteins | sample 235351 | NCBI WGS metagenome assembly JRYH01 (sample SAMN03074221, study PRJNA261480) | activated sludge metagenome | biome: Wastewater Treatment Plant; feature: Wastewater; material: Activated sludge; isolation source: activated biomass of a wastewater treatment plant treating wastewater... ...
TCGCCATAGTCCGGGCCGCCGACGAGCGCCCGCACGGCGCCGTCCGTCTCCATGGCGACGAGAGCCCCGGAATCCATGCGCAGGCTACGCCCCCGCTGGCGGAGGAACGTAACGAGGGCTTCGTCCGCCTGCTTCTGCATGGTGAGGTCGATGGTCGTTCGCGCGGTGAGCACGTACTGGTTCTTGCCTTCGGCCAGGCGCTGCACCTCCTCGAAGGCATAGTCCAGGAACCAGTCCGGGCTCGTGGTCGCGCGTGTCTCGACGATCTGAGCCGGGTGAAGGCGGGCCTCGTGTACCTGAGCCGGCGTGTAATAGCCGGTCTCAACGAGGTTCTGCAGCACGACGTTGGTGCGCGCGCGGGAGGCGGGCAGGTTGACGTGCGGCGCATATGTCGTCGGGGCCTTGTAAAGACCGGCGAGGAGGGCCGCCTCGGCGAGATTCACCTCGCGCACGGACTTGCCGAAATAGAACTGTGAGGCCGCCTCGACGCCAAACGCGCCGCCGCCGAGATAGGCGCGGTCGAGATAGAGCTTGAGGATCTCCCGCTTGGTGAAGCGCGTCTCGAGCAGAAGGGCGAGGAACGCTTCCTTGATCTTACGGTCGATCGAGCGCTCGGATGAGAGAAAGAGGTTTTTGGCGAGCTGCTGGGAGAGCGAGGAGCCGCCCTGGACGACGTCGTTGGCGCGCAGGTTTTCGACGAGCGCGCGCAGCGTGCCGAGCACGTCGATGCCAAAGTGCTCGAAGAAGCGCCGGTCCTCGGTGGCGAGCGTCGCCTTGATCACCGCATCGGGGATCTCTTCGAGCGGCACGGCGTCGTTATGCAGGATGCCGCGCTGTCCGATTTCATTGCCGGAGGCGTCGAGGAACTTGACGCTGTACTTGCCGGTGAGAAAGCGGCCCTCGTCGAAATCGAGAAAGGCGGGGAGCGCGAGCGCATAAAGAACGAACAATCCGCCCGTGGCGAGTGACAGGGTTTCGGAGCCGGCCTCGTTCAGCAGGCGCCGCCAGCCGGTCAGCTTGAAGCGGCCGAAGAAGCTCGATGCGGCGTTCCAAAGATCCTTGCAGCGCGACCAGAATTCGGAGACGGCGGAGTCGAGGCGTGAATCGAGGCTCATCCAATCGATGCCCTCGCGCCGACCTCGCTTGAAGAACCAGTCGCTCAACGTGCAAACCCGCTTTTGAAAAAATCCGGCCGGCGAGTGCGCGGGGCGTCCGCGGTGGACCAGCTTGGGCGGACTCAAAACATACGCCATTATCGTCATTTATGCGGCTGCGAGAAGGGTGCTCGCGGCGCTGCGTTGTGCTTCGGAAGGGACCGGTGCTGCGGCGCATGGCACAATATTTCAAAATTATCCCCGTCCATGCTGGATGATATACTTTGGTATGTTTTGGCGTTTTGAAGTATAAATTCAAATGTGCTTCGTAGTTCAAAGTATATCTTCTTTTATTGTTGACAGCGTTGCGGTGGTTGTGTAGTATTTCTGTATGGCTCACAGAGTGCGCCAAGGCGGCGCCGGGCCGAAATCAAGACATCATCTGAAAATGCAAGCTGAGCGGCGATGATGGCCGCCCAGTTGGAGCGGCGCATGCAGGTCGACGATGAGACGTGGGCTGCGGTGCGCCGTGCGTATGCCGATGCGTCGGTGCCGCTGGCCGAGATCGCGCGGCGCTTCGGGCCAACGCCGCTCTCGATCGGGGCCCGAGCCAAGCGGGAAGGCTGGGCCGGGCGCGAGGCGCGGATGCGGCAACGCGGCTGGGCCACAGCAAAGAAGGCGAACCGGCTGCCGGCGCGGCCAAAAGGACGAAGCGTCAAGACGAGTACGCTGCCCAGCCGCGGCGCGCAGCGGGCGCTCATCGGCAGGCTCTATCGCGCGATCAGTCTGAAGCTCGAGCACATGGAGGAGAGAATGGCGAGCGGAGAAGACCGTTCGGCGCAGGACGAGGAGCGCGAGAGCCGCGCCCTTGCGACGCTGATCAGCAATTTCGAGAAGGTCACGGAGGCTGTCGCTGGACTCGACAAGGATAGGGATGCCCCCACCCGCGCCGCCGGCACGACCAGCGCCGATGCGGAGCGCATGCGGCGCGAGATTGCAGAACGCCTTGAGCGCCTCGGCAGCAGCGGGCCGCCTCGCGGAGGATCTGGCAAGCCTCGACGCTGAGACGCTCGCTTTCATTCTTGCAGACTGGCAGGTTTGGGCGCGGGACGATCAGCTTCCGCCGACGACCACAGCGGCGGGCGGCGCCTGGCGCGTCTGGCTCATTCTTGGCGGACGTGGCGCGGGGAAGACGCGCGCTGGCGCGGAATGGGTGCGGGCGAAGGCGCTTGGTATTCCGCCTCTCGGCTCGAGCCCGGCGCGGCGGATCGCGCTCGTCGGTGAGACGCTGGCGGATGTGCGCCGGGTGATGATCGAGGGCGTATCGGGCCTACTGGCGATCCATGGCGACGGCGAGCGTCCCGAGCTCGAGGTCTCGAAGTCGCAGCTCATCTGGCCCAACGGCGCCATCGCGCAGATGTTCTCGGCGGAGGACCCGGACAGTCTGCGCGGGCCTCAGTTCGATGCCGCGTGGTGCGACGAGCTCGCTAAGTGGCGGTACGCCGAGGAGACCTGGGACATGCTGCAGTTCGGCATGCGGCTTGGCGAGAGCCCCACCATTGCTGTCACCACGACGCCGCGTCCCATGCCGCTTTTGAAAAGCATCATGGGCGACCAGGCGACGGCGATCACGCGGGCCGCGACGTCGGCCAACGCCGCGCATCTCGCGCCGGCGTTCATCGCCGAAATGGAGCGGAGATACGTGGGCACGGCGCTCGGCCGGCAGGAGTTGCTCGGAGAGATCGTCGACGATCAGTCGGGCAGCCTGTGGCGGCGGGACTGGATCGATGACAATCGCGTCGCCGCGTGTCCTGAGCTGACAAGCATCGTCGTGGCCGTGGACCCGCCAGTGACAGCGACCGCGCGCTCGGACGCGTGTGGCATCGTTATCGCCGGCGTCGGTGCGGACGGGCGTGCGTACGTCGTTGCGGATCGCACGCTGCAGGGCCGCGAGCCGACCATATGGGCGCGCGCCGCGGTGGGCGCCTATCACGAGTTCATGGCCGATCGCGTCGTTGCCGAGGTGAACCAGGGTGGTGATCTCGTGATCGCCGTGCTGCGCCAGATCGACGAGGCGGTGGCGGTGCGCACCGTGCGGGCGACGCGCGGCAAGTGGCTTCGTGCGGAACCTGTGGCGGCGCTCTATGCTGAGGGCCGCGTGGTCCATGTGGGCCGGCATGGAACGCTGGAAGAGCAGATGCTGGCCTTCGGCGCCGATGGGCTTGCGCATGGACGGAGTCCCGATCGCGTCGATGCGCTGGTGTGGGCGCTCACGGACCTTATGATCGACCGTGCCGCGCCGGCTATCCGCCAACTGTGACGGGGTGCCTCGCTTCGCAGTGTTCCTCCCTGCTGAGGCGGGGTGACGAATTTCGCCGAGATGAAGGATCTTTCGATGCCGCGTATCCTGGAAACGCTGGCGGGCCTCTGGCCTGGCCGGGCGAAGTCTGCTGCCGTTTCGGTCACGGCCGCTAACGCCCGTGCGGACGAGATGAAGGCCAGTGCGGCTGGGCCACTGTTTGTGTTGGAGACGCTGGGCCGGCCGGTCTGGACGCCGCGTGATTACGAGGCTTTCGCACGCGAAGGCTTCATGCAGAACGCGATCGTCTACCGGGCCGTGCGCATGATCTCGGAAGCGGCGGCGTCGGTGCCGCTTTTGCTCTACGAGGGCGATGCCGAGCACGATCACCATCCGCTACTCGACCTCCTGGCGCGCCCGAGCCTGGATCAGACGGGCGCTGATTTCCTCGAGGCCTGGTATGGCTACCTGCTCGTTTCCGGCAACGCTTATGTGGAGGCGGTGGCGCTCGAGGGTCGTATCCGGGAGTTGCACGCGCTGCGGCCGGATCGCATGAAGGTGGTGCCGGGCGCGGAGGGGTGGCCGGAAGCTTACGAATACACCTGTGCCGGACGCACCGTGCGCTTCGAGGAGGAGCCGGTCGCGGGCGTCCGCCCGATCCTGCATGTGCGGCTCTTCCATCCCGTTCATGACCATTACGGTATGAGCCCGATCGAGGCGGCGGCGCAGGCGATCGACATTCACAACACGGCGGGGCGCTGGAATAAGGCGCTGCTCGACAACTCGGCGCGGCCGTCCGGTGCGCTGGTCTACGGCGGCGCTGACGGGCGCATGACGGCGGAGCAGTTCGAGCGCTTGAAGGCGGAGCTCGAGGATGGCTTCCAAGGTCCTCGCCGGGCGGGGCGTCCGCTTCTGCTCGAAGGCGGTCTCGACTGGAAGCCGCTCTCGCTCTCGCCGAAGGACATGGATTTCATCGCAGCCCGCAATGGGGCAGCGCGCGAGATCGCGCTTGCGTTCGGCGTGCCGCCGATGCTGCTCGGCATCCCGGGCGACAATACGTATTCGAATTATCAGGAAGCGCAGCGGGCCTTCTGGCGTTCCTCGGTTCTGCCTCTGGTGATGCGGACGGCGAAGGCGCTGTCGTCGTGGCTGGCGCCGGCGTGGGAAGCGGGACGGGGCAAGGCAAGCCATGATCCGGGGCGCGGACAGGATCGTCTCGAGCTACGTCCGGACCTGGATCAGATCGAGGCGTTGTCGGGCGAGCGCGAGGCGTTGTGGGCGCGCGTCGAGAAGGTGAGCTTCCTGACGCTGAACGAGAAGCGCGCCGCGGTTGGCTACGCGCCGTTGGCGGAGACTGTGTCGTCTGCGCCTGCGACGCGTAAGCACTCTGAGTGACAACCCACCCGAGCCCTGCTCGGGTTTTTTATTCTCGCCGGTGAGCGGAGCCGGCACCGCCGCATAAACACAAACTGGAGATACGCCTCATGGCCATGCGCACATGGGAACGGGACGGATTTGCGATGCTGCCATCGGAGATGCGGCCGGTGCCCGAGGTGAAATTCACGTCCCTCGACTTCAAGCAGACGGACGCGGACGGCCGCTTCGAAGGCTATGCGAGCCTCTTCAACCGCGAGGACCTGGGACGTGACATCGTACTGCCGGGCGCGTTTCGCGACAGTCTGGCAGCGCGCGGGCCGCGCGGCATCAAGCTTTTGTTCCAGCATGACGCCAACCAGCCGATCGGCATTTGGACGAGGCTCGAGGAGGACGGTCGCGGGCTCTACGCGCAGGGGCACCTGATGCGGGACGTCGGCCGGGCGCGCGAGGTGATGGCGCTGATGCGGGCCGGGGCTCTCGACGGCCTCTCGATCGGTTTCAAGGCCGTCCGTGCCCGCCGCGATCGTGTGACGGGCGTGCGTCGGCTCGAGAAGATCGATCTCTGGGAGATCTCGATCGTGACCTTTCCGCTGCTGCCTGAAGCGCGGATCACAACGACCAAGACGAAACCGTTCGCGTCGGCACCGCCGACCGAGCGCGAGTTCGAGCGGTGGCTCACGCGGGATGCTGGGCTGACGCGAAGCGAGGCGCGGGCGCTGTTGCGCTCGGGTCTCGCCGGCCTCAAGGCTCTGCGGGATGCGGGCCAAGGCGAGAGCGAGGAGGCGAGGTTGGCGGCGCAGATGCGCCGGGCGGCCTTGGTGCTCCTCAAGCACTGAGTGAGCTTAAAAGGATGCATTCCCGATGACGGACAACACCGATCTCGAGACCAAGGCCGGCGGCAGCGTCGGCGAGGCCTTCGAGGAGTTCATGCGCGCCTTCGAGGCCTACAAGGACACCAACGACGAGCGGCTCACCGAGCTCGAACGGCGCGCCGCGGCCGATCCTTTGATCGACGATAAGCTCGCGCGTCTCGACCGAGCGCTCGACGAGACCAAGCGTGTCGCCGACCGCCTGGCCATCAAGGCGCAGCGGCCGCATCTCGGCTCCGGCGCGGTATTGGAGACGGCAGATGTGCGAGAGCATCGCCGCGCCTTCGAGGACTATGTGAGGAAGGGCGAGACGGGGAACCTCTCGTGGCTCGAGGCGAAGGCGCTCGCCGTATCGACGAACAGCGGGGCTGACGGCGGCTACCTGGTGCCGTCCGAAACGGAACGCGCGGTCATCTCGGCGCTCAAAAACATCTCGCCGATGCGAGCGATTGCGTCCGTGCGGCAAGTGTCGGGCTCCGTCTACAAGAAGCCATTCGCAACCAGCGGGTTTGCCACCGGCTGGGTCGCGGAGACGGCGGCACGCACCGAGACCAATACGCCGACGCTTCAAGAGCTGTCGTTTCCGACCATGGAGCTCTATGCCATGCCGGCGGCGACTGCGACGCTGTTGGACGACAGCGCCGTCAATATCGATGAATGGATCGCCGAGGAGGTGCGCGACACCTTCGCCCAGCAGGAGGGAACCGCCTTCGTCTCGGGTGACGGGTCGAACAAGCCCAAAGGCTTCCTCACCTACACGAAGGTCGCCGATGGGTCGTGGTCGTGGGGCAATATCGGCTGCATCAAGACGGGCGTTGATGGTGGCTTCTCGGCGAGCGATCCGGGACACAAGCTGATCGACCTCATCTACACGCTGAAGGCAGGGTATCGCACAGGCGCCACCTTCATCTTCAACCGTGGCACGCAGGCCGCGATCCGCAAGATGAAGGACGGCGATGGTCATTACATCTGGCAGCCGGCCGCAGCGGCCGGCGAGCCGTCGCTGCTGATGGGATATCCGGTGGTCGAATCCGAGGACATGCCGACGATCGCCAACGACAGCTACTCGGTGGCGTTCGGCGATTTCCGACGGGGTTATCTGATCGTCGACCGGGTCGGCATCCGCGTGTTGCGCGATCCCTATTCGTCGAAGCCCTACGTGCTCTTCTACACGACCAAGCGCGTGGGTGGCGGCGTGCAGGACTTCAACGCCATCAAGCTTCTGCAATTCGCCGAGTAAGCGAGCCTCCGCAGACAAGCTCCGGCGGGTTTCCTCCCTGCTCGCCGGTTGAGAGCGAAGCCGCCGGCCACCCCCTCCGGCGGCTTCGCTCGTTTGGGGGAGCTGCATCTTAGCAATGAGAGGACAGCATGACCCTCGCGTTGACGAGCGGGCCTGCCCAGGAGCCGGTGACGGTGGCTGAGGCGAAGGCTCATCTGCGTTTCGATGGCACCGCCGAGGATGTTCTTATCGGCAGCCTGATCGTGACTTCGCGCTTGCATGTCGAGGCGGCGCTCGGGTTGGCGCTGATCACGCAGGATTGGCTTTTGAAGATGGACCGGTGGCCGGACAGCGGCGACGTTCGCTTTCCGCTGCGGCCGATCCAGAGCATAACGTCGGTGACGGTGCTCGACGAGCATGGGACGCCGACCGTCATACCGAGCGAGGACTACCAGCTCGACGGCCAGGCGCTACGGCCGCGCCTGATCGCGCGCGAGGGAAAATGGCCGCCGCCGGAGCAGCGGGCGGGCGGCATCGAGATCCACTTTTCTGCCGGCATCGGTGACGCGGCGGAGGATCTTCCGGAGCCCATTCGCCACGCCATCCTGCTTCTCGTGGCCCATTGGTACGAGCATCGCGATCCGCTCGAAATCGGAACGGCGGGCACGGCTATTCCCGCGGCCGTGTCCGAGCTTCTGCGGCCCTATCACGAGGTGCGGTTGTGAGTGTCGCAATCGGAGAGATGCGCCATCGCCTCGCGCTCGAAGCGCCGCTCACAGAGGCGGACGGCGGCGGCGGGGCGAAAGAGACCTGGGCGCTGGTTGCCGAAGTCTGGGGCGCGATGCGACCGATCTCGGGCCGCGAGAGCGTGGAGGCGGATGGACTGAGAGGGCGCGTGAGCCACGAGATATGGATCCGCTACCGGAAGGGACTCGTGCCGGAGATGCGCTTCGTCCTTGGCCCGCGCGTGTTCGACATTCGCGCGATCATCGATGCCGGTGAGCGGCGGCGGTTTCTGCGCTGCCTCGTCGAGGAGCGTGTGCTGTGAAGGTGAGCCTGCGGGTGACAGGCGGCGGCTTCGCGCGTGCCGAGGCGCGTGTTGAGGAGATGCGCCGCCGCGCCATCGAGCGCGTGGAGGCGCGGCTTCTGACGGAGCGGGATGCGCGCGCCAACCAGCGCGATGCAAGTCCACCACCGAAGCCTGCGAGGTAAAGAGAATGTCCAGCCCGGCCTGGGAGCTGCAGAAGGCGGTCTATCGCGCGCTCATTGCCGATACGGCGCTGGCGGCGCTGCTTGGTGGCGCGCGCATTTACGACGACGTGCCGCGCGGCGCGCCGTTTCCCTATGTCACGTTCGGCCCCAGCACGACGCGCGACTGGAGCACGGGCACGGACAGCGGCACCGAGCACGTGTTCACACTGCGCGCTTGGTCGAAGGAGAAGGGGGAAATGGAGGTGCATGGCCTCATGCATGCAATCCGAACGGCGCTGCATGGAGCGGCTTTGACGCTCGCGGGCCATCGGCTGGTGAACCTACGTCATGAGACCAGCGATACGCTGCGCAATGCCGACGGCGAGACGTATCAGGGCATCGCCCGCTTCCGCGCCGTGACGGAGCCAGACCCGTAGCGAACGGGACAGCACAGCACATCTCCTTGTGCGGAAGGCAGCGGGCGGAAGCCCGTCCGCGCACAAACGCATCCATCTCAGAGGAACAGAGCCATGGCAGCGCAAAAGGGCAAAGACCTTCTCTTGAAGGTCGATAGCGACGGTGACGGGAGTTTTACGACGGTGGCGGGCTTGCGCGCCCGCACAATCGCCTTCAACGCCGAAACGGTGGACGTCACGCATCAGGAAAGCGCGGGCCAATGGCGCGAGCTCCTGGCCGGGGCCGGCGTGAAGAGCGCACGCCTCTCGGGTTCGGGCATATTCAAGGATGCGGCGTCCGACGAGCTCATCCGTAGCTATGTCTTCGCGGGCACCATTCGCGACTGGCAAGTCGTGGTGCCGGATTTTGGGACCGTTGAAGGGCCGTTCCAGATCACCTCCTTTGAGTTGACCGGCCGCCACGACGGCGAGGTGGCCTTCGAACTCGCCCTGGAGTCGGCAGGCGAGCTGACCTTCACTGCTGCGTGAAATTTGAGGGAAGAGATATGGCCAATCGCTATCGCGGCGAGATCGATGCCGTCCTCGACGGCAAGCCTTATACGCTCTGTCTCACGCTCGGCGCGCTGGCGGGGCTTGAGACAGCGTTCGGCGAGGAGGACATGCTGGCGCTCGCCACGCGCTTCGAGGCAGGGCGGATTTCGGCACGCGATTGCCAGCGCATCATCGGCGCCGGCCTGCGGGGCGCGGGGTTCGACATCAGCGACCAGGCGGTCGCTTCCATGAGAGTCGAGGGCGGCGCGGCGGGATACGTCGATATCGTGGCGCGCCTCTTGTCGGCAACGTTCGGGGCGAAGCTCGGCGGCGACGATATGGAGACGGGAGGGGAGAAGGCCACGGGCCCTTTCCCTGGGGCGAGGTGATGGCCATCGGCTTTGGATTGCTTGGCCTCGAACCGCGCGCGTTCTGGGGCCTGACGCTGCCTGAACTCAACGCTGCTGTGCGGGGGCGCTTCGGCGCTGTGGGCCATGAGGGCCCGCCATCGCGCTGCGAGCTTGCCGCGCTTTCAGACCGTTATCCGGACAGATGAGGAGATGACGCCATGGCGGACCCTAACGCGCCGGTGGAGACCTGGGTCGTCGCTGTCGATGCCGATACGAGCGCGCTTTCAGCCGAGCTGCGGCGTGCGGCCGGGCTTGGGCGACAGTTTTCAAACGCGCTCGTCGGCGCGTTCGACAGCATTGCGATTAAGGGCCGTAACGTGGGCGATGTGCTGCGCACGCTCGCGCTTCGGCTATCCGACATCGTTCTCAAGGCGGCATTGCGCCCGCTCGAGCAGGGGTTTGGCAACCTCCTGTCTGGGCTGATGTCGGGCGGTATCGGTTTTGCAAAAGGCGGGGTCGTGCAGCAGGGCCTGCCGGTGCCGTTCGCCGCCGGGGGTGTAATCCAGAGCCCGATCGCCTTTCCCCTCGCAGGGGGACGGATGGGTATTGCGGGCGAGCGCGGCGCGGAAGCCATCATCCCGCTTTCGCGCGGGCCCGACGGACGGCTTGGCATTGCGGCCCGTGGCGGGGGCGGCACGTCCGTAACGTTCAACGTCGTGGCGCAGGACGCGCAGAGCTTCCTGCGCTCGGAAACGCAGGTGGCGGCCATGCTGGCTCGGGCGGTCTCGTTCGGCCAGCGCAATCTTTAGAGCCATTCCGGTTCCGCATCGCAAAGGCGCGCGCCGGCTTTTCCGTGCCGCATGCGGGTGGCCGCGCACCACAGGAGTGAGATCGTGAGCTTTCATGAGGTTCGCTTTCCGACCGCCATCTCGCGGGGCGCCCAGGGTGGGCCGGAACGGCGCACGGACGTCGTCGTGCTGGGGTCCGGCTTCGAGGAACGCAACAGCCGCTGGGCGGAGTCTCGCCGCAGCTACAATGCGGGCTACGGCGTGACGTCGCTGGACGCGCTTCATGAGGTGATCGCATTTTTCGAGGAACGGCGCGGGCGCTTCCATGGCTTCCGCTGGCGGGATCATGCGGATTGGAAGTCTTGCCCGCCGGCAAGCGTGACGACGGCGCTGGATCAGGAGATCGGCGTCGGCGATGGGGTGACGCGCAGCTACCAGCTCACGAAAATTTACGGCCTCTCGTATGCGCCTTATGCGCGCGAGATCCGCAAGCCGGTCGTCGGCACGGTCAAGGTGGCAGTTGATGGTGTGGCGCGCACGGAGGGGGAGCATTTCACGGTCGATGCGACAAGTGGCGTGGTGCGCTTCGAAGTGGGAGTGACGCCCGCGCCTGGCGCGATCGTTACGGCCGGGTTCGAGTTCGACGTACCCGTACGCTTCGATACCGACAAGCTCGAGATCAATCTCTCCGGCTTTGCAAGCGGTGCCATTCCCAACATTCCGGTCATCGAGATCCGTCTATGAAACAGCTTCATCCCGGGCTCGCCGCGCATATTGCGTCCGGCGCCACGATGCTTTGCTGGTGCTGGCGGCTGACGCGGCGTGACGGCGTGCGACAGGGATTTACGGACCATGACCGCGATATCGTCTTCGGCGATACGGTGTTCGAGGCGGCGGCGGGCATGACGGCGAGCGAGATCCGCGATTCGGCCGGCCTCAGTGTGGACAACCTCGAGGTGACGAGCGCGGTCACGTCTGAGCGCCTCGCAGAGGCGGATCTTGCGGCGGGGCTTTATGACAACGCGGCGATAGAGATCTTCCGCGTGAACTGGAGCGCGCCGGAGCAGCGCGTTCTGATGCGCCGGGGCAACTTGGGCGAGGTGAGGCGCGCAGGACAGGCATTTACGGCGGAGGTGCGTGGTCTCGCACATACGCTGCAAGAGACACGCGGGCGACTGTTCCAGTATGCGTGCGATGCGGATCTCGGCGATCGGCGCTGCGGGGTGGATCTTACAAGCGCAAAATTCTTCGGCCTGGGCGCGCTGGTGTCGGTGGCGAGCCCGCGCCGCCTCACGGTGAGCGGCCTCGGCAATTTCGCAAGCGGCTGGTTCACACATGGCTTGCTGACGTTCACGTCGGGCGCCGCTGAGGGGCAGTCCGTCGAGGTGAAGCAGCACGCCGTTGCAGGCAACACAGTCAGCATTGAACTGTGGAGCGCGGCGCGGTTGCCGCTTATGAGCGGCCAGACATTCGCCGTGACCGCCGGCTGCGACAAGGCGGTTGGCACGTGCGCGGCGAAGTTCTCAAACGTCGCCAACTTTCGCGGTTTTCCGCACATGCCAGGCAACGATTTCCTGACCGTCGTCAGCCGCCCCGGCTCGGGCAAGCGCTGAGGAAACGCACATGGCACGTTCGAGGTTTGCCGGTGACCCTCAATCCCCGACGGGAGCGTGGTCGGTGAGGCGCCCTGCGCGCGCGCGGCGGCATTCGGCGAGAGACGTGATCGTTGCCGCGCGGGCGTGGATCGGGACGCCTTACCATCATCAGGCGAGCATAAGGGGCGTCGGCGCCGATTGCCTCGGTCTGATCCGCGGTGTCTGGGCCGACCTCTACGGAGAGCCCACAGAGAGGCCGCCGGCTTATTCGCGTGACTGGGGCGAGGTGGCCGGCGAGGAGACGCTGCTCGCTGCGGCGACGCGTCATCTCATCGCCAAGGATACGTCCGAGGCCCAGGTGGGAGATGTGCTGATCTTCCGCATGCGTGCAGGCGCCATCGCAAAGCACGCCTCCATTCTTGCGACGTCGGAAACCATGATCCATGCGGCGGAGGATCGCCGTTTGTCCGAAGTTCCGTTCGGCGGCTGGTGGCGCCACCGCCTCGCCGCCGTCTTCTCCTTTCCAGGGACCGAACGCTAATGGCCACGCTTGCTCTTGCCGCGGTCGGCGCTGCAGCCGGCGGCGCGCTCCTGCCGTCCGGCATCTCCATGCTCGGCATGACCCTGTCAGGCGCGGCGATCGGTAGCCAGATCGGCGCGTTCGCCGGCAACTACATCGACAACGCGCTGTTCGGCTCTTCGGGGCGCCGGCGTGCCGTCGAGGGGCCGCGCCTCAACGACCTGCGCATAACGTCCTCGACGGAGGGAGCGCCGATCCCGCGCCTCTATGGCCGCACGCGCCTCGGCGGGCAGGTGATCTGGGCTGCACCCATCCGGGAGCGCGTGGTAACGCGGCGATCGGGTGGCGGGAGCTCGAAGGGTGGCCGATCGAGCGAACCGTCTACCGAGACCACGGAGTATCAGTATTTCGGGACGTTCGCCGTGGCCCTTGCCGAAGGAGAGATCACCGGCATCGGCCGTGTGTGGGCCGACGGCGCGGAGATCGATCTCGCACGGGTGACGCACCGCGTCTATTTCGGTACCGAAACACAGCGTCCTGATAGCGCCATCGTGGCTGTAGAGGGAGCTTCGGCCGCGCCGGCCTATCGGGGTGTCGCGTATATTGTGTTCGATGACATGGCGCTCGCGGCCTTCGGCAACCGTATTCCACAGCTCTCCTTCGAGGTGCATCGCACGGTAGAGCCGTTCGGCAAGAACATCCAGGGCGTGGTTCTCATTCCTGGCTCGGGCGAGTTCGTCTATGGGACGATGCCGGTCAGCAAGGTGAAGCGTCTTGGAGTCAGCGAGGCCGAGAACGTGCACACGCTGCAGGGGGGCGCCGACTGGAGCGTATCGCTCGACCAGCTTCAGGCGACGCTTCCCAATGTGGCCTCGGTGTCGCTGGTGGCGAGCTGGTTCGGCACGGATCTCCGCGCGGGGCATTGCAAGGTGAAGCCCGGCGTGGATCTCGCGGACAAGACCACGTCTCCGCTCACGTGGCGGGTGAGCGGGGCGGAGCGGGGCGATGCCCATCTCGTAAGCCGGAAGGACGGACGCGCGGCCTACGGCGGGACGCCGTCGGATGAGGTTGTCGTTCAGGCGATCAAGGATCTGAAGAAGCGCGGGATTGCGACCGTGCTGACGCCGTTCATCCTGATGGACGTGCCGGAAAGCAATGCGCTTGCCAATCCCTACGGCGGAGTGTCCCAACCGCCCTATCCATGGCGCGGGCGCATCACCTGCCATCCCGCGCCCGGTGAGCCGGGAAGTCCAGATCGGACGAGCGCGGCAGCAAGCCAGATCGCGGCCTTCGTCGGCACCGTCTCGGCCAGTGCATTTTCAATCTCGGGCGAGCGCGTCGTCTATTCAGGCCCCGAGGAATGGTCTTTCCGGCGCATGGTGCTGCATTACGCCTGGCTCGCGAAGGCGGCGGGAGGCGTCGATGCGTTCGTGATCGGCACGGAGCTTCGCGGCCTCAGCTGGGTGCGCAGCGGCCGCTCCACCTATCCGTTCGTCGATGCGTTGATCGCGCTGGCGGCGGATGTGAAGGCCATTCTCGGCGCCAACACCAAGGTCACCTATGCGGCGGACTGGTCCGAGTACTTCGGTCACCAGCCGGCGGACGGCTCGGGGGACGTGCATTTCCATCTCGACCCGCTCTGGGCATCGAGCGCCATCGACGCGATCGGCATCGATCTTTATTGGCCTCTCGCCGACTGGCGCGACGGCACCGCGCATCTCGACTATGCGGCGGGCACGCGCTCGATCTACGACGAGGCCTATCTGCGCGGCAACGTGCAGGGCGGAGAAGGGTACGACTGGTACTACGCGAGCGCCTCGGATCGTGAGGCGCAGATCCGCGCGCCGATCACGGACGGACAGGGCCAGCCGTGGGTGTTTCGCTACAAGGACATCCGGTCCTGGTGGCGGAACCGGCATTTCAACCGCATCGGCGGCGTGGCAAATCCCGCGCCCACGGCCTGGGTGCCGCAGTCGAAGCCGTTCTGGTTCATGGAGATCGGCTGTCCGGCTATCGACAAGGGCGCCAACCAGCCGAACGTTTTCGTTGATCCGAAGAGCGTTGAATCGGCGATGCCGTATTTCTCGCGCGGGATCCGTGACGACCTGATGCAGCGCCTCTACCTCAAGGCGATGATCGATACGTTCGATCCCACGAGCGATCACTTCGTGGCGGCCAACAATCCCGTATCCGCGGTTACGGGCGGGCGCATGGTCGATCCGGCGCGTATCTACGTCTATTGCTGGGATGCGCGGCCTTACCCGGCGTTTCCCCATGACCTCGAAGTTTGGAGTGATGGCGAGAACTGGCGTCTTGGGCACTGGCTGAACGGGCGCTTCTCAGCGGCGCCACTCTCGGCTCTGGTCGACAGCATTCTCGCCGACTACGGCATCGTGGGGCACGATACGAGCCGTCTCAGCGGGCTCGTTCATGGCTATGTGATCGACCGGCTCATGTCCCCGCGCGATGCGCTCGAGCCGTTGGAGCTTGCCTATTTCTTCGATGGTGTGGAGAGCGAGGGGCAGCTTTCGTTCCGTCATCGGGGATCAGAGGCGCCCGCCCTTTTTCTCTCTGAGAGCGATTTCGTTGAGGAGCGCATCGACGACCCGCTTCTGACGCTGACGCGCGCGCAAGAGACCGATCTTCCGATGTCGGCGAAGCTGAGCCACATCGCCGCCACGGGCGACTATCGGCAGGCCGTTGCCGAGGCGCGGCGGCTGGCGGTGGCGAGCGAGCGTGTGGCGCGGGCCGAGCTGCCGATCGTGCTCGAGCACGAGGCCGCGGCTCAAATCGCGGATGCATGGCTGTTTGAGACATGGGCGGCGCGGGAGCGCGCTCTCTTCAAGCTGCCGCCGAGCGCGCTCGCGGTCGAGCCCGGAGATATCATTGCGATCGAAAAGGACGACACTGAGTTCCTGGTGCGCGTCATCGATGTCGGCGAGCGGGGCGTGCGGGAGATCGAAGGGCTGAGTGTTGATCCCGAGGTCTACGCCGGTGCCGTTACGCTGCCGCGCCGTAGCCCGCCAGGGGAAGCGGTCTACGACGGCCAGCCACACATCGAGTTCCTCGATCTCCCTCTTCTGCGCGGCGACGAGCCACCGGAAGCGGGCTATGCGGCAGTGTTCCAGCATCCCTGGCCGGGTGGGCTGAACGTGTACGCGTCACCCGAGGATGCCGGCTATCTGTTGCGGGCAAGCGCGCTGGCGCCGGCGATCCTAGGCTTCACCTTGGATCCGCTGCCCGCGGGTCCGCTCGGTGTGATCGATCATGCGGCGCGGGTGCGCGTCGAACTCGGCGGTGGCGAGCTTCATTCGGTGACGCGGCTGCAGCTCCTTGCCGGAGCCAATGCGGCCGCCGTCCGCAACGAGGCGGGCGCTTGGGAAATTCTGCAGTTTGAACGTGCGAGACTCATCGCAGAGGCGACATACGAGCTTTCCGATCTGTTGCGCGGACAGGCGGGCAGCGAAAGCGAGATGCGCGCTCCGCTGCCGGCGGGCGCGGCTTTCGTGCTGCTCGGCCCGGAGATTGCGCGTATCGATCTGGCTCGGCACGAAGTCGGCTTGCCGCTGCTGTGGCGGTACGGACCGGCAAACCGGGACATTGCCGATCGCTCGTATGGCGCCGCGCAGCACGCATTCTTAGGGCGCGGTCTCAAGCCTCTTTCGCCGGTCCACGTCCGGGCGCGTCGCCAAACTGGAGGCGACATCACGCTCACCTGGATCCGCCGGACGCGCATCGGCGGCGACGGATGGGACGGGGCAGAGGTGCCGCTCGGCGAGGAAAGCGAAGGCTACGAAGTCGATATCCTGAACGGGGAGGCGGTGGTGCGCACGATCGCGTCGAGAACGCCCGCGTGCGCTTACTCCGCTGCTGATCAGGTGACCGATTTCGGTTCGCCGCAAGCCGTGCTTGCCGTTGCCGTGCATCAGATGAGTCCGGCTTACGGCCGGGGCACGGCGAAGCGCGCGATCGTGTGATCCGCGCGGGGCGCGCCGCCGATCGGCGTGTGCGGCCGAGTCACAGAAACTCAGCCTTTCATACCGAGGTGGACATGGATGACGCATGCTGGGCCGATGCATGCTGGCTCAAGGAAGCGTGGCGTGAATTCGGGCAAGCCGAGCGCGCAGGCGACCGCCATAACCCGCGCATCGTGGCCTTCTTCCGCGATGTCGGCCATCCGGGGATTGTGCGGGACGAGGTGGCCTGGTGTGCGGCGTTCTGTGGCGCCTGTCTCGAGCGGGCGGGCTTCGCGTCGACGCGCTCGCTGCTCGCACGCTCCTATCTCAAGTGGGGCCGCTCGCTTACGGAGCCGCGCGTCGGCTGCATCGCGGTTTTCTCCCGCGGCAGTGATCCGGGCAGCGGCCATGTGGGCTTCTGGCTCGGCGAGACGGACGATGCCGTTGTCGTGCTCGGCGGAAACCAGGCCAACTCCGTTTCCGTAGCGCGCTATCCCAAGAGCCGCCTCATCGGCTTGCGCTGGCCGGATGCGCGAAGCTCTGCCAATGGTGACGCTGTCTTCGAGCGTGCTCTCGCGCACGTGCTCGAGATGGAGGGCGGATATACGGACGATCCGCATGATCCCGGCGGGCCGACCCATCGCGGCATCACGCTCGCGGTGTTGGCTGCCTGGCGCAATGTCGCCGTGACCGACGCCAACCGGCAAGGCTTGGTCGAGGATCTCAAGGCTATCGACGCGGCCACGGTGCGAGCGATCTATCGCCGCCGCTATTGGGAACGGGCGCAGTGCGGAGAGCTCGCGCCGGCGCTTGCGCTGATGCATTTCGACACCGCCGTCAATCAGGGGTTCGGCACCGCGATCCGCTTTTTGCAGGAAGCGGTCGGTGCCGGCGTGGATGGGGAGATCGGGCCCGAGACGCGTGCTGCCATCGCACGTGCGGACGTCGTCCAGATCCTTGAGGCCTATGCCGAGATCCGGCGTCGCCGCTATCGGGCGCTCCCCCATTTCTGGCGTTTCGGCCGCGGCTGGCTCGCGCGTGTCACCAAGACGCTGGCACGCGCCAAAACGCTGGCCGCCGAAACGGCCGCGTCCCAATCTCAACCCGTAGGAGTGGAAGACATGACGACGATAGAGACTGGCTTAGCCTCAGGAAAATGGTGGGGGCATTCCCTCACCGTCTGGGGCACGATCGTGACCATCCTCTCGACTGTGGTGCCGGCGCTGGCGCCTGTGACGGGCGTCGATGTCACGGGCGATCTCGTGCGGGATGCCGGCGAGCAGGCCGTCGATGCGATGCAGGCAGTGGGCGCGCTGATTGGCACACTGATGACGATTTATGGCCGCATGCGGGCGACGGCGCCGCTCCAACGCAGCCTTTTGAAGGCGAAGGGCTGAGCGGGGGCTCCGAGAGGCGCTTCCGATCATAGTCGAAGCATGAGCGGTTGCTCATCGTCTTCCAGAGTAACGATTGTCGGGCTTCCCCCCACCCCCGGCCCCTCCCCACAAGGGGGAGGGGTTCCAGTCCGGTGGGAACTGGCACGCAAACAATCAGGCTTAGAGCCGTTCCGGCTTACGTGGAATCGAGGAACGGCCCGGGTTTTTGCTTCCTCGTGCATTCGTCGGGCACTTGAGCCCGCATGGCTCCGCCTGGTCTCTCTCTGGCATGGCTCCGCCATGACCCGGTTCCAACTTTTCCGGAAGCACTCTAGGTTTTTATTTGAGAGACTGGTTCACGTTCTCGGTGAATGCGTTTCCTCATCCACCTCAAACGATCAGGCTCTAGGCTCGGCATGGGCCGGCGACTATAGTCCGGGGATCTGTGAGGCAAATTCAGAGGGACCCCGTGCGCATTCTCGTCGTGGAGGACGACAACGATCTCAACCGCCAGCTCAATATGGCGCTGACGGCCGCAGGATATGCGGTGGATACGGCGTTCGACGGCGAGGAAGGCCACTTTCTCGGCGATACGGAGCCTTATGACGTCGTGATCCTCGATCTCGGCCTGCCGAAGATGGATGGGATCTCGATCCTCGAGCAGTGGCGGCGCGCCAATCGCAATATGCCGGTCATCATCCTAACGGCGCGGGACCGGTGGAGCGACAAGGTTTCCGGCATGGATGCGGGGGCCGACGATTACGTCGCCAAGCCGTTTCACATGGAGGAGCTTTTGGCGCGGGTGCGCGCGCAGGTGCGCCGGGCCTCGGGGCACGCCAAGAGCGAGATCGAATGCGGGCCGGTGCGGCTCGATACCAAATCCTCACGCGTGACGTGCGACGGCCAGCAGGTCAAGCTCACGTCCCACGAATACCGGCTGCTCGCCTATCTCATGCATCATAGCGGGCGCGTGGTTTCGCGCAGCGAGCTCGTCGAGCATCTCTACGAGCAGGACTTCGATCGCGATAGCAACACCATCGAGGTGTTCATCGGTCGGCTACGAAAGAAAATTCCGGCCGACGTGATCGAGACCGTGCGCGGTCTCGGCTACCGCATGAGCCGCGGCCCCGATGACGTTTAACTCGCTCGCGTTCCGTCTCTTCGCGACCTCGGCAGCCTGGGTGCTGCTGGTGCTGCCGATCGCGGGCATCGTCATCTATCATCTCAACCGCGACGATCTCCAGACGTCGTTCGACGCCCGGCTGGCGAAGCTCGTCAACTCCATCGCGGCCGACAGCATGGGCGGCGGCGGGGCAGAGCCCATCGCGCCCAAGAACCGCTACGAGCCGCTGTTCGAAGATCCTCGCTCGGGCTGGTATTGGCAGATCAAGCCGCTCGACGATACCGCGCATCCAACGCTGCGCTCGGTATCGCTCGGTGACGCGTCGATCGCGACGCCCGTCGAGCGCACCATCAAGCCGGATGCAGATGGCGCGCGCTGGATGAATGCCACCGGCCCCGCCGGCGAAGGCATCAGAATGATCGAGGTGATCGACAACCCCGGCCCGCGCGGCGAGGGGTCCCGCTATTCGGTGATCGTGGCCGGCCCCATAGATTGGCTCGACAGCCGGCTTTCGGGGTTTCTGACCCGGCTTTCGATCGCGCTGTTCCTTACCGGCGTCGGGCTGGTCGCGGTGACGCTGTTCCAGGTGCGCTTCGGTCTGCTTCCGCTGCGCCGCATCGAACAGGGCCTCTCGAATATACGCTCCGGTACGGCTGAACGTCTCGACGGCGAGCTTCCGGCTGAGATCCAGCCATTGCAGGAGGAGCTCAATGCCCTTCTGGCCTCCAACGAGGAGATCATCGACCGGGCCCGCACGCAGGTGGGCAATCTCGCCCATGCGCTCAAGACGCCGCTCGCCGTCATCACCAATGAGGCGCGGGAGGATAAGGGGCCGCTCGGGCGCAAGATCGTCGAGCAGGCCGCGATCATGCGCGATCAGGTAAACCACTATCTCGATCGGGCGCGGGTGGCGGCCGGGACTGGCGCTGTCATCGGGCGGGCGACGCAGGTCCACGAGGTTCTCGAGCCACTGAAACGGGCGCTCGAGCGTATCCACCGTGATCGCGAGATCGCCGTTGCCATCGCCTGCCCGCACGACATCCGCTTCGCGGGCGAGCGCCAGGACCTCGAGGAAATCCTGGGCAATGTTTGCGATAATGCCTGCAAGTGGGCAAAGGGGAGGGTGGTGGTCGACGTCGCTCACTCGACGAGCCGGCGGCCGCCCGGGCGCCTGACCATCCGGATCGAGGACGATGGTCCCGGCCTTTCGGCGGAGGAACGCCAGCGCATCGGCAAGCGCGGCGTGCGTCTCGATGAGACCAAGCCGGGGACAGGCCTCGGGCTCTCCATCGTCACTGATCTCGTGCAATCCTACCGCGGCACGCTTCGCCTGTCGGAGTCCGAGCTGGGCGGGCTGCGCGTGGATATCGTTCTGCCGTCTGCGGTGTGAGCAGGCCGCTTGCCACGCCGGACCGAAATGTGCCTCTTCGGCAACGGCGTCGGTCTTTGATCGCGAATCAGGATCAGATCGAATGCCGATCCTCCCTCAAAACGCCGATTTTCCAGTGGCTAACGTCGAACTTTTGCCTGAATGGCGGTGGAAACGGTGGGCTGGATGTGCTTGAAGTCGAGTCACATCTGGGCGTTCATCGGGCTCTTGCTAAGGCCCGGCAGGCCACGGGCGTGCGTCGGTGCGACGCCGCCCTGCGCTGTCGGGTCGGGCCCGGTCCGCGGGAGAAACGGGGATCTTTCAATGCGCATTATCGGCGCTTCCGCGCTTTTCATGCTGTCGGTTGGGCTCGCTGGCTGCGGTCCTGAGGGGCCGAGCAAGGCCGACACCGGTATGGTCGTGGGCGCGGTCGCCGGCGGCATCCTCGGCAATCAGGTCGGAAAGGGCAGCGGCAACATCGCGGCTACCGCGCTCGGCGCCGTGGTCGGCGGCATTGTCGGTAGCGAGATCGGCCGTTCGCTCGACGAGCAGGACCGGCGCCTCGCACAGGAAGCCGAATTCTATGCGCTCGAGCGCGGCCAGTCCGGCGTCTCCCGGCAGTGGCGCAACCCGAACAATGGCCGCTATGGGGAAGTGGTCCCGAGCCGGCCGTACAAGCGCGGAAATGTCGATTGCCGCGACTATACGCACAAGATCTTCGTCGATGGCCGGCCGCAGTCGATGCGGGGCACGGCCTGCCGTAATCCGGACGGCACCTGGAGCAACGTCGGCTAATTCTGCGTGACGAAAGCCCTATGACTATGGCGCGGCCGTTTGTCGTGGCGCTTCGGGCGCCCCGTTGTGCGAATCTCGGTCGCGCTATGGCTCGGCCGTCAAAATGGCGCGATCAAGCCGGCCACCTCTTGCCAGCCTGAGCCCCCGCCCCTATTGAACGGGGCTGATAGGCTAGAAGGCTTCTAAATGCTGCTTTGGCTCTGCTTCGCGTTCCTGACGGCGGCTGTCGTCGTCTTTCTCCTGCGACCGCTGCGGGCCGATCAGCTTTCGGCAATTGAGCCCGCCGCCGCGGACCTTGCGGTCTATCGCGATCAGCTTCGCGAGCTTGAGGCCGAGCAAGACCGAGGCCTTTTCATCGATAGCGAAATCGAGAGCGCGCGTGCGGAGGTCGCCCGGCGGCTTTTGCGCAGGGCCGGGAAAAGCCCCGCAGACGCCAATACCGCGCTGGCGGCGCACGATGCCGCGAGCCCCGCGCGGGCCCGATGGATCTACGTCGTCCTCGCTACCCTGCTACCTGTCTTCGCCGTGTCTCTCTACCTCCTGGAAGGTTCGCCCCACCTGCCGAGCCGGCCATTTGTCGAGCGTAATAGCGCGGAAGCCGGCCAGGCCGCCGTGGCCAATCTCGTCGGGCGCGTGGAGGAGCGGCTGCGGGCGCATCCCGAGGACGGGCGTGGCTGGGATGTCATCGCACCCGTGTATCTCCGGCTCGAGCGCTATGCGGAGGCGGCTCATGCGTTCGCGGAAGCGAACCGGCTCGAAGGGGAAAGCGTGCGCCGCCTTCTCGGCTTTGCCGAGGCCACGCTTCTCGCCGAGCGCGGTGTTGTCACAGAGCCCGTGCGAAGGGCAGCCCTGCGCGTGCTGGAACTCGATCCCGAGCGAACGCAGGTTCGCGTATGGCTGGCGCTGGCTAAGGAGCAGGACGGCGATCTCGCAGGCGCGGCGGAGGAATATCGGGGCATCCACGCCAAGGCTCCCGCGGATGCGCCATGGCGCACGGCGGTTGCGGAACGCCTGGAGCTCGTCGAGAAGAAGCTCAAGGGCGAGGCGGTGAACGACGGTTCTGGCGTCGGGCCGGCGCTGAATGAACGGGCACCCCAAGCGGCGCCGGCTGGCGAGATGCCGGATATTTCTACCATGGCGCCCGCCGAGCGGGAGGCCTTCATCGCGCGGATGGTGGACCGCCTCGCTGCGCGTCTCGAGGAGAACGGCAAGGACCTGGATGGATGGATCCGTCTCGCCCGTGCCTATAAAGTTCTCGGACGAGAGGGAGAGGCCCGGGCGGCGATCGCCAGCGCCCGCAAGAACTTCGCTGGAGAAGCCGCGCCGCTCGCGGAAATTGGGAAAGCTGAGGAAAGTCTCGGTCTCGCAGGAGAGGAGCTCGCGCCGCCACCATGACACGCAAGCAAAGGCGAGGCCTTCTGATCGGGCTGGGGGTCGGGGTGCTGTCGGTCGCGGCGATCCTGATGCTGTTCGCGTTCCGCCAGTCGATCGTCTTCTTCCATACGCCGAGCGAAGTGGTGACGCAAAAGATCGAGCCGGGCGTGCGCTTTCGTCTCGGGGGCCTCGTGGCCGACGGATCGGTGGTGCGCGGCGAGGGCACCAGAGTTGCCTTCACGGTGACGGATACGCTGCAGACGGTTCCCGTGAGCTATGAGGGCATCCTGCCGGATCTCTTCCGAGAGGGGCAGGGTGTCGTGGCGGAGGGTTCGCTCGGAGCCGACGGGCACTTCATCGCCGATACGGTGCTCGCCAAGCATGATGAGAACTACATGCCTCCCGAGGTTGCGAAAGCACTCGAGGAGCAGGGCGTGAAGCTCGGAGAAGGAGCGCGCCATCCGGAAGGAATGACGCAGTGAGAAAGGCCCCTAGGCTCATCGGCAGACGGACCGACCCCTTATCGGCGCACGGCGGCGGGACGGAAGCGCGGCGCTGCCAAAGCCGGCGGGACCTATCCGCTCCTATGAGCCGGAACCAGGGATCGAGGCGCGGATGATCATCGAAATCGGACACTTTGCGCTGATCCTGGCGCTTCTCGTCTCGGCGGCACAGATGATCGTGCCGGCTTGGGGCGCGCGTATGCGCGATCCGCGGCTGATGGCATTCGGCGAGCCTGCTGCGTTGAGCCAAGTGGTCCTGATCCTGATCGCATTCCTGGCCCTGATGTACGCGTATGTGACGTCCGACTTCTCAGTCGCCAACGTTGCGGCGAACTCGCATTCCGACAAACCGCTTATCTATCGGATCTCCGGCGTGTGGGGGAACCACGAGGGGTCGATGCTCCTTTGGGTCCTCATCCTCGCCGTGTTCGGTGCATCGGTGGCGCTCTTCGGGACCAACCTGCCGGCGACGCTCAAGGCCAACGTGCTTTCGGTGCAGAGCTCGATCGCGCTGGCGTTCCTCCTGTTCATCCTTCTGACGTCGAACCCGTTCGAACGACTCGATCCGGCGCCGTTCGACGGCAACGGCCTCAACCCCATTCTTCAAGACCCGGCACTCGCCTTCCATCCGCCCTTCCTCTACATGGGCTACGTCGGCTTCTCGCTGGCGTTCTCGTTCGCCATCGCGGCGCTGATCGAAGGGCGAACGGATGCGGCCTGGGCACGCTGGGTCCGGCCCTGGACGCTGCT